>ODAI014168772.1_pt1 | contig 17404 bp, 15 predicted proteins | sample 1539321 | NCBI WGS metagenome assembly ODAI01 (sample SAMN02144231, study PRJEB22623) | gut metagenome | biome: sheep rumen | host: Ovis aries | place: New Zealand | reverse complement strand
TGTCAATAACGGAAAATAGATCCGTTTTGGTCGGGGAAGAAAAAAGAGAGCTACTACAGCGGAACTCTCTCTCTTTCCGTGATTCCGTTGGGATTCGAACCCAAGACCCACAGCTTAGAAGGCTGTTGCTCTATCCAACTGAGCTACGGAACCATCATGCTATTTTCGCTAAGCGAGTGCAAAGGTACGAAAAAGATTGTAGATAAGAAAATTTTTCGTCACTTTTTATATTTTTCAATCATTCCGTCGGCTCTTTCGTCGCCCAATTCCTTGGCTTTGTTGAAGGCTTGAAGGGCTTCGTCGCGTCGTCCGAGCTCAGCCAGGGCCACTCCTTTCATGATGTAGGGGTCGGCATAGTCGGGCTCAATCTGAATGCAGATGTCGGAGGTCTGGATGGCATTCTCGTATTGGCGCACGCGCAGTTGCAGGGATGCCATTTCGGCATAGTAGGTGGGTTCGCGGCGATTGATGACGATGGCATGTGCGATGTCGTTGAGTGCCTGCTGGTACTGGCGAATCTGGCATTCAGCCTTGTACTTGATGTAGTAGAACTCGTCGCTGCCACGGCCGAGCATGAGGGTGTCGTACTTGTTGTAGTCCTGAACGGCACGGCGATACTGTCCTCCCTGGTCGAGCAGGCGGCCACGGGCGAGGTAGTAGGGTGCGCTGATGCTGTTGTCGGGGTTCACGGCCACGGCGCTGTCGAGCAGGACGAGCACTTCGTCGGTGGTTCCACCGAGGTGGGTGCGGCACTGGGCAGCCTCATAGAACAGTTCGCCGTTGCGAATGCTGGACTTGGTGAGTGCCAGGAACTGGTCGAGGGCCTGCTGGTAGTTGCCCATGGAGTAGAGTATCTGTGCCTGCTGGTGCTGATAGATGGGCTGTGGGTTGATGGTGTTGGCGGCATTGGCCTCGTCGAGTGCTCGTTGCAGGCTCCATGTGGTGAAGGTGGAGTCAGGGAGGTAGATTTGCTGCTGGAGCATGAGCGACGCAAAGGCTGAGTGGGCCTCGTCCTTGTTGGTGACTTGCGTGAGGGCCTGGCGCATGGTGGCATCAGCCCCGGCGAAGTCTTTGGCCGCAAGCTGCAGCTGACCGAGTGAGGAATAGCCGTCGATGGCTGTGGGGAACTGGCTGATGAAGTCGTTGATGTAGCCTGCGTAGGCAGCCGAATCGTTCTTCTCGCCCATCATCATCAGCGTGAGCCGGGCCTCGTTCAGGTCGGTGGGCAGGGCGATGCGGATGCTGGTCTGGCGCAAGAGTGGGTCGTTGATGCTGAGTCCTTTGGTTTCGAAGGTGTTGATGAAGCGGACATCGGTGGCATGGACTTCCTCGCCCGACTTGGCCAGCTGGCTGAGGCCGATGACCTCGCCATTTTGGTTGACGAATGGGCAGTCGGCCATGTTGTCGGCAGCTTTTCCATCGAAGATGTAGTAGCCATAGGCCTTGTCGCCGAAGGTCTCGACGCTCTTTACGGCATATTGCTTGGCAGGGGCTTTCTTGATGGAGTAGCCCACGAGCCACGCCTTCTGGCCTCCAGTGCTGTTCGACTTGGCCAGAGGTGCTGCCTGAGACGTGCCTGCAACGCGGAAGCGGCACACGTCGTAGAGCTCGTTGGCACCATAGACGGCCTCTACGTCGTGCTGTTGTCCGTCGGCATCGACGATGGTGGCACGTGCTGCACCCACGAAGGGCTTCCACGAGCTGACAGCCTCGCCGTTTGAGCCGACGAAGACGCCGTGGGTGGATACCAGCAGGGTGCCGTCGGCCCGGAATGTGGTGAGTGTGAACACAGAGCGCCCAACCTTCTGTACGGCTGCTGGTTGTGCGTTGGCGATGATGGTTGCGGTTGCCATGATGGCAAGCAATATGAATTTTCTCATTGTTGTTTCGTCCTTGAGTGAATGTTTATGATAGTTTCAGGAGTGTCTTGGCATTGTCGATGGCGGCACTGCTGATGTCGCTGCCGCTGAGCATCTGGGCTATTTCCTGGACGCGCTCATCGGGGGTGAGCAGCGTCATGCGGGTCTGAGTGCCCGTTGCGGTCTCTTCCTTCGTCACCTTGTAGTGGTTGGCGCCCATGGCGGCAATCTGCGGCAGGTGTGTGATGCTGATGACTTGGCGCTGGGCCTGGCCCATTTCCTGCATGATCTGGGCCATCTGCTCAGCCACACGGCCACTCACTCCGGTGTCGATTTCGTCGAAGATGATGGTGGGCAGCTTGACCGTTCCGCTGATCATGGCCTTCAGCGAGAGCATCACGCGGGCAATCTCGCCACCTGAAGCCACTTGGCTGACGGGCAACAGGGCTGAGTTCTTGTTGGCACTGAAGAGGAACGCCACCTTGTCGATGCCGTCGGCGGCAAAGGGTTTCTTGCTGAGCGACACCTCGAAGCGCACGTTGGGAATGCCCAGAGGCACGAGGCGCTTCTTCATCTGTTCCTCGATGGTGGCGGCAGCCTTGGCACGCGTGTCGGAGAGCCGTTGGCCGGTGGCCTCACATTGCTGCTCCAGTTGGCTGACCAGTTGTTCCAACTCGGCCAGCTGCTCGTCGCTGTTGTCAATCTGGGACAGCTGTTCAGCAAGGCGGTCCCTGATTTGCAGGAGCTCGTCGATGGTGGTGACGTGGAACTTCTGCTGCAGGGAATAGATGGTGTCGAGACGGTCGTTGACTGCCTCGAGCTCTCGTGGGTTAAAGTCAACGTGCTCAAGGTGTTGGCTGATTTCCTCAGAGATGTCCTTTAACTCGATGTAGGAACTTTCAACACGGTTCTTCAGACTCTCGACAGAGGGCATGACGCGCTCGATGCCGGAGAGACTGAGGGAGAGCGAGCGCAGCCGACTGATGATGCCTTCGCCCTCGGAAGAGAGCAGGGAGTCGGCCTCGTAGAGTGTGGACTTGATTTCCTCGGCATGCGACATGATTTCGCTTTGCTGCTCAAGAAGCTCCTGCTCGTCGGCCTGGAGGCGTGCCTCGTCGAGTTCCTTGTGCTGAAAGCGCAGGAACTCCTCATTCTCGCGGCTGGCCTGAAGTGCCTGGCGCAGCTGTTCGAGCTGCTGACGGGCCTGCTGCCAGGCCTTGAACACCTGGGCATAGCGCCCTCTTTCGCTGCTGTTGTCGGCAATGATGTCGAGCACGTTCAGCTGGAAGTCCTCGTTGCGAAGGAGCAGGTTCTGGTGCTGGCTGTGGATGTCGATGAGCCGTTCGCCCAGTTCGCGCATCTGGTTGAGCGACACCGGGCTGTCGTTGATGAAAGCACGGCTCTTCCCACTGGCTGAGATTTCGCGGCGGACGATGCAGTCGTTGGGGTCGTAGTCCAATTCGTTTTCGTCGAAGAATGGCTGGAAATCGTAGCGTGAGAGGTTGAAGTGTGCCTCGATGGTGCATCGGTCGGCTCCGGTGCGTATCTGTCGTGTGTCGGCTCGGTTGCCCAGCAGCAGGCCAATGGCTCCCAGGATGATGCTCTTTCCGGCACCCGTTTCGCCCGTGATGACGGAGAAACCAGGGTGGAAATCGATGGAGAGCTGGTCGATGAGTGTGAAATTCTTGATGTAGAGTTGCTTCAGCATAAAGCTATTCCTTGATTTTGTCCCACGCGTTACTTTGGCTGGCATTGATGCCGAAGAGAATCTCGTAGACGCTTTCCTTCTCCTTCTGGGTTCCCTTGCCCTTGTAGATGTTGGCCAGTTCGTCGCGCTTGAAGTCGGTCCAGATTTGCGGCAGGAGGCTCAGGGGTTTGTCCTCGTGGCATTTCTTCAGCTGTTCCTCGATGGCGGTGGTGATGGCCGTGCGGCCACGTTCGACGTTGTTGGCCATCTCGTCGAGTCCCAGGCGGTAGTAGTCGTACTGCAGCTGGCGGAAGGGTTGCATGGCTCCGTCGAGATAGTCGTTGATGAGGGCGAAGCGGTTGCGGTCGTTCTCGAAGGCTTTCCATCCGGTGAAGCCCAGGTTCTGGGCGTTGTTGACGAGGTTCATGCATCGTTGCAGGACGTCTTCACCGCCCATCGGCGCGAAGGAATCAAGGTTGAGGCCGATGATGAGATAGGCGTAATAGGCAATGAGGGCCGTGAGCTGGTTGTCGATGACCTCTTCGTTGAATTCCAGCTGGTCGAACTGGTTGAACTCGAAGTTGAAGTCGTTGTCGCGATTGTTGTAAAGTGTGGTTGTGTAGGCTGAGTTGAAAACAGGTCGATTCGCCTGAATCATGGCGTTGCAAGTGAAGAGGTTGTTGTCCTTGTCGTACTTTGTGACCGTGATGTTGAAATTGCAGACGATGCGTTCGTTCTTCTGGAACTGCAGGTTGGTCCACTGTCGGTCATTGATGAACTGTTCGAGGGTCTGCTGAAGACTCTCGAAAACACTGGTTTCGGTACCCTGAATCTGATTGTGATTGATGGTGACCTTGACCTGCAGTTCCTGTGCTGACAGTTGCAAGCAGGCCTCCAAAGCCATCACGACCAGCAAAACCACTTTCCTCATCATTGCGGCGAATGTCTTGTTTCGTTATGAAAGAATTGTCTGAAAATGCTATTTGCCAAGGGTTCTCAGGCGAATGCGGGTGAGTGCCTGCTTGGTGTTGCCGGTGAAATCGCTGGTCATGATCCAGCTGTAGTAGCCCGGATCCTGCTGCAGAACGTCGACCACGGCCTTTCCCTTGTACTTTCCGAAGTTGAAGAACTCCTGTCGCTGGGGTTTCCCCTCGCTGTCGAGCAGCACCTTGCCCTTGCCGTCGGTGAGCTCGCGCCAGACGATTCTGCCGGCAAAGTCGACGTTGTCGTTGGTCTTCGAGAAGGCTGCCAGCTCGTCCATGTCGTTGTTGAGCACGCGCTCAGGCTCTTCCTGCACGCCGGGGGCATAGCGGTCGAGCTCACCCATGAGCACGCGGTAGGCGGCCTCGGTGTCCTGATCGGCGCGATGGGCCGTGAAGTCTTCCTCCATCTTGCGGCCGCAGTAGAACTTATAGGCGGCAGCCAGGTTGCGGCGTTCCATCTTGTGGAAAATGGTCTGAGCATCAATCAGGCGGCACTTGGTGAAGTCGAAGTCGATTCCTGCACGCAGGAACTCCTCGGCCAGCATGGGCACGTCGAAGTGGTTGGAGTTGAATCCGGCAAAGTCGCAGCCCGAGAACTTCTCGTTGAGCTGTGAGGCGAGTTCCTTGAACGTTGGGGCCGTGGCCACCTGCTCGTTGCTGATGCCGGTCAGTGCGACAACTTCAGCGGGAATTGTCCGGCCTGGATTGATGAAGAGGTTCTCGCGTTCCTCGCGTCCGTCGGGGTATACCTTAATATAAGATATCTGGATGACCCTGTCTTTAACAAGATCAAGCCCCGTTGTCTCCAGGTCGAAGACAACGAGGGGCCTTTTAATATTCAGTTTCATAAAAGTCTGTTAATCATTGAGCAACATGGGCATAATGAGCATCAGCACGTCCTCGTTCTCGGGCTGAGAAGCGGGAACGATGATGCCGGCACGGCTGGGATCGGCCAGCTCGACCTGAACCTCATCGCCCTGCAGGTTGTTGAGGATTTCGGAAAGCGAGCTGCCCTTGAAGCCGATGTTCATCGACTGGCCTGTGTACTCGCAGGTGACGACCTCCTTGGCGCTTGTTGCGAAGTCGATGTCCTCCGACGAGAGTTCGAGCTTACCTGCCTCGAGGTGGAAGCGGATGAGCTGGCTGCTCTCGCTGGCGAAGGGAAGCACGCGCTTCAGTGCACCGATGAGCGAACGGCGGTCGATGACGAGCTGGTTGGGATTGTTCTGCGGAATGACCGAGTTGTAGTTGGGATAGCGTCCTTCGATGAGGCGGCATGTCAGCACTCCGTCGGAGAAGCTGATTTCGGCCGAGCGCTCGTCGAACTTGATGACGACGTCGCCACCGTCCTTGCCCAGTACGTTCTTCAGCAGCGTTGCGGGCTTCTTCGGCAGGATGAATGCGGCGGGAGCCTCGCTCTTGATGTTGAAGTTCTTGTTGCGGACAAGCTTGTGGCCGTCGCTGGCCACTACGTTCAGGCTCTCTGGGGTGAGGTCGAAGTAGATGCCGTTCATGACAGGACGGAGCTCATCCTGGGCTGTTGCGAAGAGTGAGCGTGAGATGCAGTCGGCCAGTGCCTGCGAGTCGATGGTGATGACGTTTGCCCCGTCGGGAATCTGCTGTGCGCGGGGGTATTCATCGGCGTTCTGTGCCGTGAAGTTGTAGAGACCATTCTGATAAATAATCTTTATGGTGAAGTTGTCGGTGTTCACCTCAAAGGACAGTGGTTGCTCAGGCAGCTCCTTCATGGCGTCGAGCAGGGTGCGGCTGGGCACGGCAAAGCTGCCTTCGCCTTCGGTCTGGTCGAGGGCCAAAACCGAGCGCATGACGTTCTCGCTGTCGCTGGCCGTGATGAAGAGTTGCTGGTTTCTGACTTCGAACAGGAAACTGTCGAGGATAGGCAGAGAGTTTTTGCTGTTGATGACTCTTGCCAATGTCTGAAGGCGGCTGCCTAAAGCAGTGCTTGATAGGGTAAATCTCATTGGTATACGGTTTTGTTGTTATTATTTCACTATTATCCCACAAAATTACAAAAATCCGTCGATGAAAACAAAAAAAATGCTGAAAAAGTTTCGGAATTTAGAACATTTTTAGTAATTTCGCAAGCGAATTCAATAAAAACAACATTTTTAACGAACAGAAATAAAAACATGGAATTACAAGGAAGAGTGATTGCCGAGACTCCCGAAAGAAGCGGTACGTCGGCTAGAGGTGAATGGAAAGTGAAAGGTTTTGTTATCGAAACCCACGAGCAATATCCGAAGAAGATGGTCTTTGAAGTGTTTGGTGCCGACCGTTTGGCCCGCTTCAACATTCAGATTGGTCAGGAAGTGCTGGTTTCCTTCGATATTGATGCCCATGAGTACAATGGCCGTTGGTTCAACAACATTCGCGCGTTTGACGTGCGCCAGGTTGATCCTGCCCAGTATGCATCGGCCCCTGTTCCTTCAGCAGCAACCTTTGGCGCCCCTTCTGAAGCACCGGCTCCTCAGGCCAGTGCCGATGCTCCTTTCCCGCCGGCCCCTGCAGCTGAAGGCGAAAGCACCGACGACCTTCCCTTCTAAAGGGATTTGAGGATTGGTTTAGAGTTGTTTTGTTTGCAGAACGCTCGCGACAACCATGATAAGAAAATCGCGGAGAATAGTGTCTCCGCGATTTTCTTTTGTGCCAGCGCTTCCCTTTGCTTCGTACTCGTCAATCCATAAGGCTGATGGCGCAAAAATCATTAAGTGGGTACGAAGGAATTTGCTGGCTACCACCGTCACTTACCTGGCAGCTTGTGTGCCATCTGCAATGTCATTGCTATTCTTTAGATCTGCAAGAACCATGCTCCTGGGTTGCAAGTGCAATGCTCCTGAATTGCAAGAGCAATGCTTTTGAGTTGCAAGAGCAATGCTTTTGAGTTGCAAGAGCAATGCTTTTGAGTTGCAAGAGCAATGCTTTTAGGGGTATAAGAGCATAGCTTTCAAGATGTAAAAGCAATGCTTTTGTGGAAGCAGACTGTGAAGAGGGCAGGGCAGGGGCTATGCTCTGGCAGGCTTGGGGCCTTGAGAAACGGGCACAAAAAAGCCGCCGGGTCTGAGACCCAGCGGCAATCTCTCATTTTTCAATTCGAGCTTTGATTACTCAGCTACTACGGTGTCAGCAACAGTAGTGTCAGCAACAGTAGTGTCAACAACTGCGGTGTCGGGAGTTTCCTCAACTGCCTCAGCGGGCTTCTGAGCGTTACCACAAGATGCGAACGAGATAGCTGCGATAGCTACGAACATAAAAACTAATTTCTTCATTTTCTTTGCTTTTAAATCTGTAAAACAATCATTTGTTTATTAAAACGTTGCAAAGGTAAGCATTTTTTCGATACGTTGTTCATTTTTTTAGGTTTTTTTTTCGTCGATTTTGTAACTTTTTTGTAACTAGTTGATAATTAATAACTTACAAATTGCAAAAAATAGTTAAATTTCCAACAACGTTTCGCGATTCATGAAAAAAGTGGTTTTTCTGTGAAAAAAACTCGAATCGGAATGAAAGTCTCCAATCTTTTTTGTAACTTTGCATTCGTATACACAACTATATAATATATAAGGTACGCGAAAGCATGATAGATACATCTGCCTTTCAAGGCAAGTCAGCGGCCTACTACACGTTAGGCTGTAAGCTGAATTTCTCTGAAACATCCACCTTCGCACAGATGCTCCAGCAGTTGGGCGTGCACACGTGTGAGAAAGGCGAACAGGCCGACATCTGCCTGATCAACACTTGCACGGTGACCGAAGTGGCCGACCACAAGTGCCGCCAGATTATTCATCGCCTGGTGCGCAACCATCCTCATGCGTTTGTCGTGGTGACGGGATGCTATGCTCAGCTGGAGCCAACGTCCATCAGCAAGATCGATGGCGTCGACCTCGTGCTGGGGTCGAACGAGAAGGCCAACCTCGTGCAGTTCCTCTCCGAGGCTTGGGGCCGCAAGCAGCAGGGTGGGGCACCGCTGCACGAATTCCATGCCGTTGAAAAGACACGCGACATCAAGACGTTTGCCCCCTCCTGTTCGCGCGGCAACCGCACCCGCTACTTCCTGAAGGTGCAGGACGGATGCGACTATTTCTGCACCTATTGCACGATTCCCTTTGCCCGAGGATTCTCGCGCAACCCTACGATTGCCTCGCTTGTTGCTCAGGCTGAGGAAGCAGCCCGGCAGGGTGGCAAGGAAATTGTGCTCACGGGCGTGAACATTGGTGATTTCGGCAAGACCACCGGCGAGTCGTTTCTCGACCTGGTGAAGGCTCTCGACCAGGTGGAAGGCATCAGCCGCTTCCGCATCAGCAGCCTAGAACCCAACCTTCTCACCGACGAGCTAATCGACTATTGTGCTCAGAGCCGGGCGTTCATGCCCCATTTCCATATCCCTTTGCAGAGTGGTTCCGACGAGGTGCTGAGGTTAATGCATCGCCGCTACGACTCCAGCCTGTTTGCCCATAAGATAGAGCACATCAAGCAGGTGATGGCAGACGCATTCATCGGTGTCGACGTGATGGTTGGAACGCGTGGCGAGACTGAAGAGTGCTTCGAGGAGTGCTATCGCTTCCTGGACTCGCTCGACGTCACTCAGCTGCATGTGTTTCCCTATTCGGAGCGACCGGGAACGGCAGCGCTCAAGATTCCACACGTGGTTTCAGACAAGGAGAAGAAAGAACGTTCGCACCGGCTGCTGAAACTCTCTGATGAAAAGACCGAAGCTTTCTATGGCCGCCATCGCGGCACGACGGCAGAAGTGCTGTTCGAGAAGGCTCCTCGCGGCAGAGCCATGCATGGGTTCACGCGGAACTACATCCGAGTGGAACTTCCTGCCAGCGTCTCTCGCGAGGAATATGACAATCAATTGATGGTGGTCAGGCTGGGCGACTTCAACCACGACCGTACTGCCCTGAAATGTGAATTGACGGAAGGAGCAACAAGATGAAAGTAGCTGTTGTCATACTGAACTGGAACGGGCGGAAGATGCTTGAGCAATACCTGCCCTCGGTCATGGCCCACACTGGTGGCGATGCCGCCGTGGTCGTTGCCGACAATGCTTCCAGCGACGACTCGCTGGACTTCCTGCAACGGCAGTATCCAGAGATTCGAGTCGTCAGGCTGGCTGAGAACTATGGCTTTGCAGGCGGTTATAACCATGCGCTAAAGCAGGTTGAAGCCGAATACTACGTTCTCCTGAACAGCGACGTTGAAGTGACGCCCCATTGGCTGGAGCCGCTTGTGAGCTACATGGACGAGCACGACGAGGTGGCGGCATGTCAGCCGAAGCTGTTGTCCTATGTCGATAAGACAATGTTTGAGTATGCCGGTGCTTCCGGAGGATTCATCGACCGGCTGGGCTATCCTTTCTGTCGAGGAAGAGTCTTTGACCTGGTGGAAAAGGATGGCGGCCAATACGACGACGTGATGCCTGTGCATTGGGCCACGGGGGCGTGTCTGTTCATCCGCAGCCGTGACTATTGGCAGGCGGGTGGATTCGATCAGCGCTTCTTTGCTCATAACGAGGAGATCGACCTCTGCTGGCGGCTGCGCATCATGGGACGGCAGATTGTGTGCGTTCCCTCGAGTGTGGTCTGTCATCTTGGCGGCGGAACCCTTCCCAAAGGTAATGCCCGAAAAACCTTCCTGAACTTCAGGAACAACCTGACGATGCTCTACAAGTGCCTGCCCGACGACGAGCTGCGACCGGTGATGCGCTGGCGATGGTTCCTGGACTATCTGGCAGCCTGGCAGACACTCATCCTCAATCAGAACGTCGGTGATTTCAAGGCCATCTATCGGGCACGACGTGCATTCAGACAATGGCGTTCGGACTTTGACGAAGACCGCAAGCTCATCCAGGCCAGTCGCGCCGATGTCACCAAGGACGACCGGAAACGTTACTCCATACTCTGGCTCTACTACGTGCTCAGGCGTAGGAAGTTTGCCGTTTTCCCCAATACAGATTCTTAAGAAATGTTTTACTCAAATAAAAACGATTAAGCTATGGCAAAGGTTCAAACAATTGGCGTGTTGACGTCGGGAGGTGATGCACCGGGAATGAATGCTGCAATTCGTGCGGTGACCCGTGCTGGTATCTATAATGGTTTCCGCGTGAAAGGCATCTATCGCGGCTACGAAGGCTTGATGAATGGTGAGATTCAGGAGTTCACGACCGAAAACGTCAGTGGCATCATCACGTTGGGCGGAACAATCCTGAAGACCGCACGTTCGCGTGAGTTCACGACTCCTGAAGGCCGCGCCCGTGCCTGGGAACAACTGCAGAAACACGAAATTCAGGCCCTGGTGGTCATCGGCGGCAACGGTTCGCTGACAGGCGCCATCGAGTTGGCAAAGGAATACGACATCTGCTGCATCGGTCTGCCGGGCACCATCGACAACGATCTCTACGGAACTGATTCCACCATCGGCTACGACACGACCATGAACACCATCATGGAGTGTGTCGACCGCATTCGTGATACGGCCCAGAGCCATGAGCGCATCTTCTTTGTTGAGGTCATGGGGCGCGATGCCGGATTCCTGGCTCAGAACTCTGCCATTGCCTGCGGTGCCGAGGCGGCCATCATTCCTGAGGACATGGCCCGCGCTGACCAGCTGGCGCGGTTCATGGAGCGCGGCATTCGTAAGTCGAAGAAGTCGTGCATCGTGATTGTCTCGGAGAGTCCCAAGTGTGGTGCGTTGTACTATGCTGAACGCGTGAAGAAAGAGTTCCCGCAGTTCGACGTGCGTGTCTCAATTCTTGGCCATCTGCAGCGAGGCGGCAGCCCTTCGGCTCACGACCGCATTCTGGCCAGCCGGACAGGTGTCGGGGCTATTGAGGCCATCATGCAGGGACAGCGGAATGTGATGATTGGTGTCAGGAACAACGAGGTGGTGTATGTGCCACTGAGTGAAGCCATCCGTCAGGACAAGCCCTTCGACAAGAAACTCTTCAAGGTGCTCGACGAGCTGAGCATCTGAGCTAGGCATGATGAGTCGAGGGAAGGCCTGCCGTCTGCAGCGGGTCAGGATACCTATTTTATTTCAGAATATAGAACAAAGAGCAAAATGCAAAAAACAAACAGACCGACCGAATACAGGAAGGAACTGAAGGGGAGAATCCTTGATGTGGCCATGAACATGTTTCGCCAGCATGGCATCAGAGCCGTGAAGATGGACGACATAGCCACCTCGCTTACCATCTCGAAGCGCACGCTCTATGAGATTTTCCCCAACAAGGAAGACCTGCTTCTGGAGGGTATCAGGCTGAGAAAGGCCGAAGGCGAACGCTACATGCAGGAGTTCATGGAGCAAGGTCCTCACACCACGATGGATTACCTGATGGAACTCTATCGCAAGCGCATGGAGGAACTCTCTTCGACGCCGTCAGTCTTCTTGACCGACATCAGCCGCTATCCGCGTGTGCTTGAGTATCTGAGAAACAATCACGTGTCGCGGCAGGAAAAGGCTTTGAAGTTCTTTCAGCAAGGCATTGCTGAAGGCTACTTCCGCGATGATGTCGACTACAAGCTCATCGTACGGCTGGGTGAGTCAATCATGCGGAATGCTTTGTTGCAGGATCTCTACGAAGAATACGACCTGAGGTATTTCTTCCGGAACATCATCTTCCTGTTCCTCAGAGGATTCTGCACAACCAAGGGACTCGAGATTGTCGACGAAATCCTGAAGAATCAACCAGAAACCAGTTCTACTTATGATCAAAGCAGCGTTATTCGACCTTGACGGCGTCATTTTCGACACCGAACCACAATACACCCTCTTTTGGGGAGGCCAGTGCCGAAAGTATTTCCCGGAACAGCCCGGACTGGAAGAGGCCATCAAGGGGCAGACCCTGTCTCAAATCTACGACACAGCCTTTGCCACGGTGAGAGATGAGCAGCCGCTCATAACGGAGCGCCTGAATGACTTCGAACGGCAGATGGCCTTCGATTACATTCCTGGTGTCGTGCCATTCATAGAAACGCTGAGAAGAAGAGGCGTGAAAACGGCCATTGTGACAAGCAGCAATCTGCCGAAGATGAGCAACGTCTATCGGTCACACCCGGAAATCATGGATCTTTTCGATGCCATCCTGACCTCGGAAGATTTCACCGAGAGCAAGCCCCATCCGCAATGCTATCTCGCCGGGGCACGGAGATTGGGTGTGGAACCCCTTGAGTGCGTTGGATTTGAGGACAGCCTGAATGGGCTGAAGGCGGTGAAGGCAGCCGGCATGAAGGTGGTCGGCCTGACGACGACCCTGTCTCCAGCCGTTGTCGCCACCTATGCCGATGTGGTCGTTCCGAATTTTCTGGAACTGAACCCAAGCGACATCTGCCCGTTGTGATGCAATAAATCATGCATTTGCGCGTTATATAACTGATGAGACATACAAGACTAGTCCTGATTCTGGGATTCATACTCAGCCTGCTCATGGCCTGCAGCGACGACGATTCGTTCACTCAGTCGGCTGCATGCCGCTTGACGTTCTCTGCTGATACCGTCAAGTTCGATACCGTGTTCAGTGCTGTTCCAACCGTCACAAATTCCTTCTGGGTCTACAATCGTTCGGGCGAAGGCATCCGCTTGTCGGACATTCGTTTGGAGAAAGGCAACCAGACGGGCTTCCGCGTCAATGTCGACGGCACTTATCTTGGTGCTTCTCAGGGCTACCACGCAACCAATGTGGAACTACGAAACAAGGACAGCATCAGGGTGTTCGTCGAACTCACCTCGCCCTATAACCATGCATCATCCCCCCAGCAGATTGAGGACAACCTTGTCTTTATGCTGGAAAGTGGGGTGGAGCAGCGTGTCAATCTGAATGCCTTCACGTGGGATGCCCTGCATCTTCGTGACGTCCACATCACCTCCGACTCGACCCTCACGGCTGGCGATACACCTATTATTATATATGGAGGCATCACAGTCGACAGTGCAGCCACACTGAGAATACCTGCAGGCACCACTCTCTATTTCCATGCGGATGCAGGAATGGATGTCTATGGCCGCTTGATTGCCGATGGCGATCCTGACAAGAACGTCGTATTGCGTGGCGACCGAATCGACAGAATGTTCGATTATCTGCCTTATGACAACGTCAGTGGTCAGTGGCGGGGCATCAGGTTCCATGCATCCTCCTATGACAACGTTCTTCAATACACCGACATCCACAGTACGTTTGACGGTATCCAGATTGACTCTTCTGACGTCAGCCGGGAAAAACTGCTGATGTTTGCTTCGACGGTTCACAATTGTCAGGGATATGGCATTCGTGCTTCAAACAGCAAGATCATACTCATCAACTCTCAGATATCCAACACGTTGCACGACTGCCTGTGCATTGACGGAGGATGGGCAGAAGTGAATGCCTGCACCCTGGCACAGTTCTATCCTTTCGATGCCAACCGGGGCGTCGCACTCCGCTTCTTCTCAACGAATCATGATCTTCAATCGCTGAATTGCATGAACACGCTCATTACCGGCTATTCTGACATAGAACTGATAGGTGAACAGGGCGATTCGGCATCCGTCTTCAATTATGCCTTCTCGCATTGCATCATTCGCGACACGACAACTCTGGCGAGCGTCGACACGGTTTATCGGTTCCGAAATGTCTGTTTCGAAGGTGTCGACACGACGCAGGTGAATGGAAAGAAGCATTTCATGAAGCTTGACGCGCAGAATCTGCAATATGATTTCAGGCTCGACAGCATCAGCCCGGCCATCGGATTCGGCGATTTGGAGACAATTCCGCCGTATGACAGGGTAGGGCGACCGCGCGACGAAATGCCTGACATCGGTGCATACGAATATTTTAAAGACTAAATAACATGGAAAATGTCAAAATTGAAATCAACATGCAGTTCTGCCAGATGGACGAATTGTCGTTGGCTGATCAGGAACTCGTGAAGGCTGCCATTGGGGCAACTGCCAATTCTTATGCTCGCTACAGCAACTTCAATGTTGGAGCAGCCATCAGACTTTCCGACGGATCCATCGTGATTGGAGCCAATCAGGAAAATGCTGCCTTCCCGTCAGGCTTGTGTGCCGAGCGGTCGGCAATCTTTGCTGCCCAGTCGCAACATCCTGAATTCTCAATCACAACATTGGCCATAGCTGCCAAAAACGCCAATGGGCTGATGCCTAACCCCGTTACACCGTGTGGCGGCTGCCGTCAGGTCATTCTCGAGATTGAAGATCGCTATCAATCACCCGTGAGAATCCTGCTCTATGGAACACGCGGCATCTATTGCATTCAGAGTGTAAAAGACCTCATGCCACTGTCTTTTGTGGGCGAAAACATGCTCTGAAGGGCATTAAAACAAAAAAATCGCAAAAAAGTTGTAGAAATATTTGGCGGTTTCAAAAAAATGCCTTACCTTTGCACTCGCATTTGAGAACAATGCTCTGGTAAATTCAGAACCAACCGGTAGAATGAAGTTCTCCAAAAGAATGGAGTTCAACCCGTAAGAAAGGAAGTTTGGGTGAGTGGCTGAAACCAGCAGTTTGCTAAACTGCCGTGCGGGTTACCGTACCGGGGGTTCGAATCCCCCAGCTTCCGCCAGGATTTAAGCAGAATGCTCAGATGCAGTCTTTGACAGAATGGTCGGTTCATCTAACGGTTAGGATACAAGATTCTCAATCTTGGCATAAGGGTTCGATTCCCTTACCGACTACTAAACGGAAATCAGCGAACTTGAAAAGGTTCGCTGATTTTGTTTTAACCCCTTGGTTTCCACTCCGTTCCCTTCACACTGCGGCTGAGTGCTGGAACGCCAGAATGTTGACACACATGTAGGCCTTTTACTTAAAAGTGGTAGGGAAAGCCTGACTTATCCGCAAGACGGATTCGAGTGGTTCTTCGACTGAAACAATTCTGAAAAATAGGCGCAAAAAAAAATTGATTGTCTCACGACAACCAATCTTTCCTTAACCTTAATAATCTAATACCATGAAAAACACATTGCAAAATTAGCATTATTTCTGGGAATTACATAATTTATTCCCTTATTTTTCTTCCGTTTTAATATTCTTTAAAGGTTTTTCCGTCCCATTTAAGACTTCTTTGCAAAAGAATGGGTGCAAACTTCTCTTTGTCCTCGATTGCAGTGAAAGGAAGTGATGGCGAGAGCATAGCCTCTGAACGGCCACTAGCCAAGGATACTCGCCACAGGACAAGCGGAATCTGCGTAAGGAGTTCTTCAAAACAGAGGGTTGACATTGTGTCGGGTTTGACAAGCAAGGCTCGAGAGGTGAAAATAGTGTCGGAAATCAGTTGCCAGTCGCGTGTGTAAAGGCTGAGTTTCGATTCGGGACATTCACCCATGTAGGTCTGAGAAATGCAGATGACCGTGTCGGTAGTGTTTTCAGCAGTAACGGTGTCAAGCAGTTTCAACTCAAACACAGAGCGACGGCTGACACTGACCCGCATGTAGTCTGCCATGACTACCTCGATGCGGCTCTCACCTTCAAGACCATTCTGAACCCCCTCATCCAATCCTGACTCATACTGGTCGAGCATGCTCACCCGCTTGCTGGCATCAAGATGGGGAACCAGCGTGGCGGGCATGTTTCGCCATGCGTCCTTCACCGAAACGGCAAAAGTGCACATGCTGAATAGTAGGAAAACGGTGGCAGAGATGATCTTTCTCATAGCTCAGCGGAATAAGTGGTGGAGACAATGATTACCCAGGAAACATCACTCGGGGAAACGGATAGGGCCATAGCGCAGCTCTACGCCATAGGAGCCCTGACGGGGATAAGTGTAGATGGTGAACAGGTGGCTCACACCCACGGGTGCACGTCCGCCTTTGTAGAACCAGGAGTTGTCGTCCTCAAGGTCGCGTGACAGGTTGTAACGCTGGCCCATGTTCTTGGCGATGTCTTCCATCTTGCGCTGGGCAACGCCCTTGGCGCCCACCTTGGCAAAGAAACGAGCCTCATTGAATTTTCCGTTCTTGAAACGGAACTTCACTTCGTCGAAGGTGAATCCCTGGAAGGCTTTCTTGCCAAAGGTCACCTCGTCAGACGAAACACTGACGGGTTCGCCAAACTCTGCTTTGATGGCGGCGAGCGCCTCGCTATAGGGCAGTCCCAGGGCTACAGTTCCCACTTTCTCGGTTGTCTGTGCCATGGCACAAAGCGAGAAGAACACACTCATGAGCAACAATACTTTCTTCATTTTCTGTTGTGTTGTTGTTTGTTTTTTTATTAGAGAAAAATGAGGTGGCTGACAATTGGTGTCAAGCCACCCCGGTTTTGGTTTGCAAAATTAATGATTTTTTTCAACTTTTGAATATTCCTGCTAGTTTTTATTGCTGATTAAGTTTGTTTTTTAATAAAAATTAAGGCGAAATGACAGTCCGAACGCTTTAAACAATTCATATTAGTAGTTTCTTCATATGCTTCATAACAGCTTTTGCAGTAATATTACGAAAAAATCCGCAAGGGTCTTGGTCAACCTTGCGGATTTACTGATCTTCTTTTGCGAATGCTAATCTCTTCAGCTGTTGGAGTCCTGCCAGTCTGTCGGATTAAACCGTGAGTGCCACATGTTACTTTTTATCCAAGTTTATACATGCCTGTTCGGATGCTGGCGATGACACCACCATCGATGAGCAAGTCGGTTCCCGTGATGAAGCGGGCATGCTCGCCAAGCAGAAAGGCGGCGGCCTCGGCTCACTCGTCGCTGGTGCCTGTGCGCTGGGCGGCAGAGTCGTCAATCATGCGCTGGTAGCCCTCGCCGTTGGCTTTGAACTCGTCGTAGGCCAGCGGAGTGACGATGACTCCCGGCGAGATGGGGTTGATGCGGGCACGACGCTGCCGCCACGAGGCCGCTGCGGCACGCTGAGCCTGCCGGG
>ODAI010119954.1_pt1 | contig 17404 bp, 13 predicted proteins | sample 1539321 | NCBI WGS metagenome assembly ODAI01 (sample SAMN02144231, study PRJEB22623) | gut metagenome | biome: sheep rumen | host: Ovis aries | place: New Zealand | reverse complement strand
TTTGTGTTGTCTGGAATTTTTGTTTACATATTCTTTGCTATCTACAACCGTCATTCAAAGGCCAGCAAGCTTTTGATGGTATATGGTGTAAAGGAATCCGTTGCGTTAAAGCTTAAGATGGATACCAGAGCAGATAGCTACAACATTAAGAAAATCATCAGCATTGAAGAGGGCATAGACAATGTCTTAGAAGAGCTGAAGAATTTTGATGGATTGGTTATATCAGATGTTAGTGCAGAGCAGCGTAACGATTTAATTAAATACTGCTTCATGCACGAAATCGAAACATATATCACACCTAAGATTTCAGATGTTATCATTTCTGGTGGAGAAGACATTCATCAGTTTGATACACCACTTATCATGATTAAAACATCAGGTCTTACACCTGAGCAGGCTTTTGTAAAGAGATTTTTCGATATAGTTCTTTGCGTAATTGCAGCAGTGGTTCTTTCACCACTTATGCTGATTATTGCCATCGCTATCAAATTAGAAGACCACGGCCCAGTATTTTACAAACAGGCTCGTGTTACTAAGGATGGCAAGGTATTCGATATCCTTAAATTCAGAAGTATGGTGGAGGATGCTGAACAGCGTCCAGCTACCGATGATGATGATAGAATAACAAAGGTTGGTCACGTAATCCGTGCTACACGAGTGGACGAATTACCACAGCTTTTCAATATCATCAAGGGCGACATGTCTATCGTAGGACCTCGTCCAGAAAGAACAGAGCATGTAGAAAAATATACAGCCGCTATTCCTGAATTCGAATTCAGAAGCAAGGTAAAGGGCGGTCTTACAGGCTTTGCTCAGATTTACGGCAAATACAACACATCAGCTTACGACAAGATTAAGCTTGATTTGATGTACATAGAAAACTACAGCTTCCTGCTTGATTTAAAGCTCATTCTTATGACTATAAGAATTGTATTCAAGAAGGAAAGTACAGAAGGATTTGATAAGGTTGTTTCAGCCGACGAAATCCTTGCATCAATAGAAAATAACAAAACAAATGATGGAGAATAAGTAATGAAGATACTTCATATTGCGCTAGCATCGCATTTTACTATTGGAATGCTTTATCAGGAAAATCAAATGATTAACTGCCAAAGAGCAGATGGACATGATGTTACTATCGTAACTGACCTATGGCATTATGAGCGTGGAGAACTGGTTAAAGGCGAAGAGGAAGATACCATTATGGATAATGGCGCTCGTCTTATCAGATGGGCTCATGACCGTGTTATGTTTAGTGACCTTTGGACTGAAAAGATTCAAAAGTGTAGACGTGTAAAGAATCTTTTGGAAGAAATACAGCCAGACACAATTCTTTTCCATGGTATGTGTGGATATGAGATTATGGATGCAGCAGCATATTGCAAGAAGCATGAAAACTGCTTGCTTTTCATGGATTGCCATGAGGATTACAGCGATTCTGCCAGAACATTTTTAAGCAAGGCATTTTACAAAATCATCCATGGCCATTACATTTCAAAGGCTATGCCAGAGGTAGATAAGGTGCTTTACATCGGTGCAGATATGAAGGCATGGATGAATGATTTATATTCCATCCCTGCAGACAAGCAGGAATTTTTGGCACCAGGTGGAACAATATATACACCAGAGCAGCAGAAGAATGCTAGACAGGAAATCATCAACAAATACAGCCTTCCAATGGACGCTATTATCTTGGCTCACTCTGGAAAGCTTGCTGCTACTAAAAGAACAGATGAATTACTTAGAGCATTTTCTAAGGTTTCTGACCCAAGACTTGCATTATTTATTTTCGGTTCTATTCCAGAGGAAATGGAATCTGTTATCAGACCATTAATGGATGCAGATCCAAGAGTCCATTTCATGGGCTGGAAGGTTAACAAAGAAATCGAAGAATTCCTTGCAGGAACAGATATGTATTGCCAGCCAGGAACTCAGTCATCTACATTTGAAACAGCTATGTGCTGTGGCTGTGTAAACATGACTTATCCATGGGATAGCTATACAGATGCAACATACACTGACTGTGACGGACAGAACTATTTCTTCGTCGAGACAGAGGATGATATGGTATCTGTATTCAAACAGATTACAGATAATCCAAACACTCTTGAGCAGGCAAAGGCTAAATCTTATGCCTACGCAAAGCTTACATTTGATTATCAGGTAATATCTAGAAGAATTTATACACGAGGATAACATGCAACCTACCTTTGATTATGAAGTTGATTTAAAACTAAAAAATATATTGATTATCATGCCTAAGTTCTACGCATATCAGACCAAGATGCATGACGATTTGATTGCTAGAGGAGCAAACGTGGCATTCTATGATGAGGAACCTGAAAAGACCAAGTTCCTTATATTGAAGAATCTGGAGCGTATTTTCAAAAAGAAAAATATCTTCAAAAGATTCAATGAACAGCTAAAGGAAAAAATAATAGCTGAAATGCCAGCTGGCGGATATGATTATTTCTTAGTTATCCGTGGTAATGTGCTTACTGCAGATATTATTGAAGACATTAAAAAGACAGCATTAAAGCCAGGTGCTAAGACTATTTATTATTCATGGGATTCATTTGCAAACATGCGCCACAAGGGTGAGCTTGGCCGCGTTTTCGATAGACGCGCCACATTCGATTCTGTGGATGCTAAAAACAATCCTGATTACGAATTATTACCTTTATTCTATTCAGATGATTTTGACGCAGGCAAATTGGAAAAACCATCAGAATACAAATACGACTACGTAAGTGTATCTGCCTTTTTCCCATTTAGATACAGATATTTCAAGGCTTTCAAAAAAGCTAATCCAGATAAGAAATTAGCTTTGAAAATATATCTTGCACCAAGTGTTTACAAGGGCAAAAAGCTTCGCGAGCCAAACCTGGTAAAGGATTTGGACATGGACATCATCAGCTTCAATCCATTTGCCGCTGATGAAATCAGAGATATGTGCCTTCATTCCAAGGCAGTCTTAGACCTTGCTCAGGAAAACCAGCAAGGTTTGACAATGCGTACAATGGAAACACTTGGAATCAAGCGAAAGTTGGTAACAAACAACATATATTTAAAGGACTACGAGTTCTATAATGAAAATAACCATACTGTACTTACAGACCTGGCAGCCAAGGCCGACCAGGCCGAAGCCACCGGCGACTACTCAGCCTTCGTCCTACCAGACACAGACTGGCTAGACAACCCATACGCCGAAAACGAAGAACTCCGCAAAAAGTACAGCATCCACGCATGGTTAGACAACCTATTTAAATAGGCTTCCCCCTGGGGGGAAGCTGTCAGCGTAGCTGACTGATGAGGGGTAAAGGAGACAATCATGAAATATTTAATAACAGGCGCCAACGGCTACATCGGCCAAGGCGTAGTAAAAACAATGCTAGACCTAGGCGCTGAAGTCATCGCCACAGATTTCCACACTGATGACGTAGACTCTAGAGCAAAAAGAATAGATGCCGACATCTTCACCTTAGAAGACCCATACGGCTATTTTGAAAAGCCAGACGTAGTAATCCATTTAGCATGGCGTGACGGTTTCAGACACGCTTCTGAAAACCACATGAAGGATTTACCACATCACTATGAATTCTTAGAAAAGATGTGTAAAGCCGGAATAAGAAAGCTTTGCGTAATGGGTACAATGCACGAAGTAGGCTTTATGGAAGGTTGCATCAAAGCAGACACTCCATGCGCACCTCAGTCTTTATACGGCATTGCTAAGAACGCACTTCGCCAGGCTACAATCCTGTTATGCAAAGAAACAGGTGTTAAGCTTCAGTGGTTAAGAGGCTACTACATCGTAGGTAACGCCCACAAGGGCTGCAGCATCTTCTCTAAGCTTACAGCAGCTGCCGAAGCAGGTGATACTACATTCCCATTTACAACAGGACAGAACCAGTTTGATTTTACAGATTACGATTTATTCTGTGAGCAGGTTGCCAAAGCCAGCATGCAGGATGAGGTGCTAGGCATTATCGAATGTTGTACAGGTAAGCCAATGAAGCTTGCAGACCGTGTTGAGAAATTCATCGAAGACAACGGCTACACCATCAGCCTTGCCTACGGCACCTTCCCAGATCGCCCATACGACAGCAAAGCCGTCTGGGGCGACAACACCAAAATCGATAAGATATTAAACAAATAGGCTTCTCCCTTAGTAGGGAGAAGCTGTCAGCGCAGCTGACTGATGAGGGTATGATAATAACAACTTTAAGGAGACTAAAAAATGAAACCAATTTTATACATAGTTATCCCCTGCTACAACGAGGAAGAGGTCCTTCCCATCACAGCACCTCTTTTCCTAAACAAAATCAAAGAACTAGTTAACCTAGATAAAATATCTGATCAGTCCCGCGTAATGTTCGTAAACGACGGCTCAAAAGATAAAACCTGGGACATCATCAAAGACCTGGCAATGCAGGATGAACACTTCGTAGGTATCACTCAAAGCCGTAACCGTGGTCACCAGAACGCAGTACTTGCAGGCCTTATGGAAGCAAAGGAGCTTTGCGATATCACTATATCTATCGACTGTGACGGTCAGGACGATATCAACGCCATGAACGAAATGGTAGATGCATACGCAGATGGCTGTGAAATCGTATACGGTGTACGTAGCAAGCGTGACACAGATACATTCTTTAAAAGATTTACAGCAGAAAGCTTTTACAAACTTCTTAACAGCATGGGGGCAGAAGTTGTATATAACCACGCAGATTACCGTTTGGTTTCTAGCCGCGTACTTAACGAATTTGCCAACTATAAAGAGGTTAACATCTTCCTTAGAGGAATGTTCCCACTTGTTGGTTTCAAGAGCACTAGCGTATATTATGAGCGTAACGAACGTATCGCAGGTGAAAGTCACTACCCACTTTCAAAGATGCTATCATTAGCTTTTGATGGTATCACATCACTTAGCATCAAGCCTATCCGTATGATCACAGGCTTCGGTGTTTTCGTGGCATTCATCAGCCTGATACTTTTGATTTATTCTATTGTCCAGCACTTCCTTGGCAATACCCTTGGCGGCTGGTCCAGCATCATGGTAGCCGTTTGCTTCCTTGGCGGCATCCAACTCATCTCCCTTGGCGTCATCGGAGAATACGTCGGCAAAACCTACATGGAAACCAAACAACGCCCACGCTATATTATTAGTGAGAAAACCTATAAATAGGCTTCCCCCTCTGGGGGAAGCTGTCAGCGCAGCTGACTGATGAGGGTAAGAAAAATAACCAAAATTTCACAACATTTCCTTGAATTAGACATATACATTAATTAAAATGATAGTATACAAAGATTATAATTAGGAGGAGTAGGATATGAAGAGATTTGTAAAGGTATTATCGCTTATGTTAGCTACATTCTTAGCAGTGTCAGTTTTTAGCGTTAATAGTTATGCAATGTCTGCTCAGGGCGAAGCTCATAGAAGACAGCTTACTTCAGATGAGATTAAGACTATTTACACTATTTTCAATGCTAAGGAATACGCTAAAATGTATCCAGATGTACAGAAAGAATTGGGAGATGATGAGTTAGCATTGTTTACTCATTTCGTAACATTTGGTATCTGGGAGCAGAGACAGCCTTCTGTTGCATTTAACGTAGATGTTTATGCTTCAAGAAATCCTGATTTACAGCCTATCTATGGCGATGATATTGTTGGTTACTATATCCACTATGTAACAACAAGAAAGACTGAAGGATGGAGACCAATTCCTACAAAAATCAACGCACTTTGGTACAATTGTACAATTTATAGTGTATATGATTTTGTAAAGGGTCAGACAGGTCCTAAGGCTGGGGCAATTCCTGTACAGACATTAAACTATCATCCAGGAGTTGAGTTGCAGTAATAATAAAAAAATTGCCTTCCCCCTCTGGGGGAAGGCAATTTTTGTGTAAAGCGTGATATATGACCGCGAAGGCATACATTTGAAAGGATTGAATTATGAAAACTCCTTCTATAGAAAATTTCCTAGAGTTCGAAAAAGAACATAAATGCAATAGCATACAGGCCATGGGTATACCTGTATGGACCTTGTACAGATACGAAATCCACAACACAATCAAAAAACACACAGTAGGCCGCGAAGAGGGAAGCCAAACACCTTTCAGCAAAAAGGAGCTTTGGGCTATGGCTTTAAACGCCATTAAGCCACTTCCAAATAAAAAGGTAGACGTGCTATTTGTTGCAGATGGCAGACGCAATAGAAATATCGATACTGGCGTGTATGAAAATATATTTTTTGATGAGGTATCAAAACGCTTTAACAGTCTTTTGGTAGAGCATCCTGACAACCACACACATCTTCAGCCTAACGGTATGGACAATGTGTATTTCACTGATAGAGTAGCATTCAAAACTAACCTAGCTGTTAAGCTTGCTAACAAGTTTAATACCAAAAAGAAACAGGCTTACACTAAAGCAGTAATCGAAAGCTATGGCAAAATATTTGATGCTATCAAAGATACATTTGGAACAGACATCAAGGAAGAACTGATAGATGGCTTTGTTGAAAGAATGTATTATTTCGAAATCACAAAAGCGTACTGCAGCAAGATATTAGACAGAGTTCAACCAAAGCTAATCATGGAGCTATGCTATTATTCCATGGAAAGCTTTGCATACAGTGCCCTTGGAAAAGAAAGAGGCATTCCTACAGCGGAATATGCCCATGGATTCGCTTTCCCAACTCATACACCTATGCAGTTTAACCAGGATGAGAAAAATATTACAGTACTTCCTGATGCCCATCTTACATTCAGTAAGACTCAGGAATCAGTAGTGCATTTCCCTTCCGATGTAAAAATAATTACAGTGGGATTCCCATTCTTTGAAAGGGAAAGAGAAAAATACAAAGCTAAATTCCCAAGGGATGAGAAAACAATCTGCTTCGTTTCAACACTTGCTGAGGGTGAGCAAATTAGCAAGATTGCAAGTGGTGTAGCAGACTTGATTGGGGATGAATATCACATAATTTATAAATTACATCCCAAGGAATATTCATATTATCGTGAACGCTTTCCTTGGTTATTAAACGATAAAATAGATGTGATAGATAACAATGATAATCACATGTTTAAGTTCTTGGCAGAAAGTAAAATAATCGTTAGTACCAGAACTGCATCTGTGGAAGAAGGCATTGGATTTGGCTGTGAAGTAATCCTGTTAGATTACGGTGATACACGAATAAATATGTCTTACTATATTGATAATGGAATACCTATTGTTGATAGTGTAGATGAAGTTGTTGACTTGATTAAGAATGATAGAGCTGGATCAATAGATGCTAATGGTATCTATGAACCAGGTGCAATGGAAAATATGTGTAAATACATAAGAGAAAAACTAGGGACTGTTTAGACCCTAGTTTTTATTTTATCTATAACCTTTCCTCTTATCATTGCTACTTCGTTTATACGCATAAGCGAAAGCACACCAAAGTATGCTATTAAACCAATAATTGCAGAAAGTGCAAAGATAATAACGTTGCTGTTGAAAAGGTTTTTGATTAAGTAAACAAATAATACCAATACTATTGCACTTGGTACTTGTTTGAAAAGCGTAGGTAAATGTTTTCCAATTGAATATTCAGGTACGTGCTTTTTCAACATATGTGAGTTAATAAGGAAATTAACAGTCAAGCATATTGAGCTTGCAATTGAAATACCCATAACTCCAATAAATTTCGAAAGAACAATGCTGAAGAATATATTTGCAGCGACAGCAAACATACCAGTAATCATAGGACCTTTAGTATCCTTATAAGAATACAATACTCTAATTACAATATCTCTTACTCCAGAGCTAGTGAAGCCAACGGCATATCCTATTAATGCAGCACTTGTTAGAACAAGTGAATGCTCATTAAAGCTTCCTCTAAAATAAGCAATAGAAACAATTTCTCTAGAGCACATACAAGTAATAATAGTAATAGGAACCATTAGGCAAATCATTATATTGATTGCTGATTTCATAGTAGAAATCAATTTATCTCTGTTATTCTCAGCTACGTATGTTGAGAAGTTAACATATAAAATATCCACAACGTTGTTTATCAAAATGTTACAAACAAAATCTTCAAGAGATACTGCAAGCGATAATGCAGTAGCAGTTCCATATACAAGACCAGTAGAAACAGAGTTGTCCACGATTCTGTTTATTTGCCCAACAGAGTTACCAATAAATAAAGGTAAAGCAGTGATAAGTACCTGCTTTACTTCAGGAACAGTGGAGAGACGTGTAAATGTAAATTTAAAATATCTGCGTCCACGAATTAATAATAACGAACCAAAAATAATATAGCTAAGATACTGTGCGATTACCAAAGATTTTACGGCCTGTACCTTGTACAATATAACGCAGCACAAGATAGTAGTAATGCTAGTAATAAATGACTCTGTACGGCTTACAACAAAGTCTTTGTTGGAATCCATAATAGAAGTCCAAACCAAGGTGATTACAGCAAATAAGAAAAATGGATAACAAATGTATAAATAGTGTTGAAGTAGTATAGACTCCTCAGGCGAATATGATGGAGCAAGCATACCTGCTATCTGTGGTGTAATCATATATGTGACTAATAGAACTAAAAGAACAACAGGTAATAACATTTCTAAGCATGCTGAAATTAATCGTGATGCGTCCGCTCTGCCTTTTTGTACAAGAGTATGTGTGTAGATACTAACTAAAGAAATAGTAATAGCTTTAATGAAAGCAGATGATAGCATACCAACAAAGCTGAATGCTACATTATAAATATCCGTTTCAAATGTTGTACCAAAATAGTATGCTACAACAGCTTGTTTTACAAATCCTAATATCTTAAAAAAGAAAGTAAGAATAGTGACTACTATGGTAGTAGCCATGATGCTTTTTCCTTGTTTTGCCATTTTAAACCTCCAAAATATAGCAATATAACAGTAATTATACACTTAGCCACTAGCATAAGCAAAGATAATAGTTTAAAATAAGAAAGACTATGAGTATAAATGGGTGGACTAAAATATGATTACAGCAGAAAACAAAAACAATAACATTATTAAATTAATACTTGCAGCTATAATAGTGATATGGTCTTACGCCACAATTTCTTATGGTTTTTACGTGGATGAAAATGGATTGTTATCCATTTATAAGGGGATATATCAGGGACAGCGTATGTTTGTCGATAGCTGGGAGGCTCTGCAAACCGGAGGGCTTTTGGCATATCCATTGTTGGCACTATATTATCAGGTGCTGCAGCCTTTGTTTGCAGATTTTTCACTTAATATCGGTTTAGTTTTATATATGCGTATCTGTTACATGACTGTGCGTCTGATTATATCTATTTATCTGTACATAGTTTTATCAGATACTAATTATGAAAAGGGCGCATTTCCAGCGGCAGCATTTTATTACATGTTTGTTATAGGTTGGAAGGATTTCTCTTACAAATCCTACTGTGACTTTGCCATGATACTTATCATGTGCTACATTTTCAGATTCTACAAAACAAGAAAAAGTATCTATGGTGTTTTAACAGCTATAGTAGCATGCGTTGCAGTACTTGCTTACCCATCTATGATAATCATGGCTGTATTTATTGGCGTGTTATGGTTAGTTCTTGCTGTAAAGGATGAAGCACCTAGCCTTACTGTAGTGTTATACATTGCTACATGCGTTATTCTTGGTGGCATGGTTATTGTTTATTTACAGGTAACCAGTGGCCTTGGAAATGTTATCACACAGCTTCCAAACCTTGGCGACCAGGATTACGATCATCCAATTTATATCCGCCTTGGAATCATGCTTTTATCTTATGCAGTGTTTGCTGTGATAGCATATCTTCCAATAGCATTTATATGGATTGTTAACAAGCTAAGAGGAATGGATGAATACCTTGAAAACACAATTCTTACATTGTATTTCATCGTATTCATGATACTAGTATGCTTACTAAGAGTAGAAAGTATCAGCACATCCAGATTTATCTATGGTTGTTTGATTATCTTTTTCTGGTTCCCATATTTCATGAGTGACAAGGAAAAATGCGAATATGTACGCATTGGTTCATTCGCTACCCGACAGGACGAAGATAAGACAGCATTTTGGACAGTGTTTATTCTTTCAGTTGTTGCACAGCTGATTTGGTCTGTTTCTACTAATCAGGAAATAACAGTGCCAGGCCACATGTCACTTTATGTTGTTATCATGATGATTCTTCTGTTCTGCAGCGAAGATTATGAATGCTTTGTATTAAAGGATTTCCTAGTATTAGTTGCCGTGTTCTTTATGGGAATATGGGTGGCTGACAGTAACGGTGGCTTCTGTCACGCATTTGAAAAAATGATTTATGTTACTGATGGAGAATTAAAGGGCATTGCCCTTCCTCAGGACGAATATGAAACTAATGAAGCTGTATTGAATTTGCTTAATGACAACGTTACAGCTGATGATAAATTGTTAGTAGCATTTGGTGCTAACTGTGCTGGCTACCTTAACAGCGATGCATGGCAGGCAACATATTCTGTCTACGCAAGAACACAGCTTAACACAAAGCTAATTGATTACTACAACATTAATCCAGATAATATGGCTGACTATGTATTGCTAGATACTGGACATGATAAATACCAGTATTTCTTGGAAAATGAAACAGGAAAATATTTATTAAATACATACACAAAAGAAATTGCAAAAGAAGGCAATTTTGTCTTACTAAGTAGAGAGTAATAAAAAGGGATTTTAAACAATGAAAAAAGAATTAATAGTTATACCAGCATACCAACCACTTGAGAGCTTGGTGCCTCTTACAGAGGAAATATTTAAATATTTCGAAAATGTATTAGTGATAGATGATGGCGGTAAAGAAGATTACGCTCATATTTTTAAAAAACTAGAAGATATGGGTGCAATAATCGTTACTCACGCTATCAATCAGGGAAAAGGTCGTGCCCTCAAATCGGCAATAAATTATTGTTTGTTACATCCAGAAATTGCTAAGTCTGGAATTATTACAGTAGATGCCGATGGACAGCATAGACCGGCAGATATTGTTCGTATTGCTGATTGCATGGAGGCGCATCCAGATGATGTTGTGCTTGGCTGCAGAAAATTTGACACAGACAATGTTCCATGGAAGAGCCGTATGGGTAATGGGATATCACGCAAGGTATACAAATGGGCTTGCGGTATTAATGTGTCTGATACTCAGACTGGTCTTAGAGGATTACCATTTAGCTTCCTTGAAATAGCAGCAAAATGCGATGGAGAAAAATATGAATACGAAACAAATATGCTGTTAGATATAAAAAGTAACAGTGTAGGTATACAGGAAGTTACGATTGAAACAGTTTATGAAAACAATAATGAATCTTCTCATTTTAATCCAGTGAGAGATTCCATTAGGATATATAGCATCATTATAAAGTATTCATTTGCGTCATTATTCTCAGCATTGATTGACTATATTGTATTTATCATTGCAGGAGCTTGTGGTGCGCCTATAATGATGGCTACATACATAGCTAGAGCTTGCTCTTGCTTAATCAATTTCACACTCAACAAAAACGTTGTTTTCAAGGGCAAAGGAAATACTGGAAAACAGTTGGTTAAGTACTTAATTCTTGTTGTTATATCTGGTACAATTTCGGGATGGGCTGTAACACATTTGGCAGCATTACTTCCAATGATTGCACCTGTAATTATAAAAGTTCCTGTGGAAATAATATTGTATTTATTTAATTATACAGTTCAAAGAGCATTTATATTTAAGAGCAAGGAGTAGAAGATGCTTGCTATATTAATATTTCTTTTAGTAATATCAGCCTTCAATTTTTTCGGGGCTTTTAAATTAGGAAGAACATTTGAAAGCACTATGCCTATATCATGCATGGGTATAGTGTTATTTCTGTTTTTGTGTGGAATGATTAATATCTTAGGCGTTGGCTGGATATTGGTATGCCTGTTTGCAGCAGGGTTATATATTTACACAATTTATTGGATAGCAAAAAACGCAAAAACCAATTCTTTAAAAGAAGGCATTTTCAATTTTATTACACCAGGTACAGTAATATTTTCAGCTTTAGCAATAATGCTGGCATATTTTAACCAAGATAGATTAGCTATTCATACAGATGAGTTTTCTCATTGGCTTGATACGGTTGTAATAATGACGAAAATTGATGAGTTTGGAACAGCACCAAATTCTACAGCAGTATTCCCATCATATCCACCAGCTATGTCATTGTTTCAGTATCTGCTGGAAAAGATAAACATGATGGTAACTGGTGATTTCGCAGAATGGAAGGTTTATTATGCATATCAGATGTTTGCCGTATCAGTAATGATATGGTTTACACAAATGAAAGGCCAGTCATTTTCCAAGAAATTAACAGGGATAATCAGCTGGCCTATATGCCTTTTTGTTCCACTGTATTTCTTTGCGGAAGTTTATTCATCGTTGTATATAGATCCTTTTTTAGGTATTTTAGGCGGTTGTGGATTTGCAGTAATCTCAATCACTAAGAACAAGGATTGGATTTATAGCACTTATGTAACGATGCTATGCGCTGTCCTTACAATATCAAAGGATGTTGGTATTTATTTGGCATTATTTATATCTTTGTATTTTGTTATAGACTATGTTTCTAGAAAACCAGTCGCTGGCTTACAAAGAAATGTCAAGGATATCACTAAATATATTGTATGCTGTATTCTTCCAGTGCTTGCTATGATTTGTGCTAAGCTACTATGGAAGATAGAATTAGCAGTTAGTAACACTGATCAAAAGTTTAGTCAGCCATTTGATATAGCTGGAACTATAGCTACAATAAAAGGAAATGGTAGTGATTTCTACACTACTGTATACGATAATTTTAGAGCTGCTATTACATACAGATATATTTACTATGAAAGATTAGGATTTAATTATTCTACAATCATGTTTTTGTTTGTAGTAGCGTTCATTTGCTTACATATAAGTTTGTATAGAAGAAAGACTCTTAATAAGATTCCTGCAATAGCAGGTGCAGTGATACCTGGGTTTGCTATTATTGCATACATCCTATCAATGTTTCCACTATACATTTCTCGCTTTGTAGAAGAGGAGGCTATTAATTTGGCATCCTTTGACAGATACTGCGGTATAATGTTTTTAACAGGGATGCTGCTTATGTTCTGGCTACTTAGAGATATGCTTATAGATGCAGATGGTAGAGTTATACCTGTGCTGTTAGCATGCTTAATGTTATTAAGTGTTCGTAATAGCAAGCTGGATGATATAGACTATTATGTGAGTCGCAGATCAGTTGAAGATTCGTTGGCTTATAGACAAAATGTAAATGCACTTGCTGCAAATATTAATCATACATGTGAGGAAGATGCAAGAATATTAGTTGTAGGCGAAAGCAGTGATGATGTATTTACCCCAATCCTTTCTACAATATGCAAACCTCGTTGGTTCATGGAAAGCACAGTATATTTCCAGGCAACTCCTGATGAAAATGGGGAAGTCGGCATGACTGTAGATGATTTTAAACAATTACTAAAGAGTAATTTCGATTATGTTGCTATTTATAAGCCTACAGAGGCAATAGAAGAATACTACTCAAGTGTGTTTGCTGATGGAACACAAATAAACGCTTTCGATATTTACAAAGTAGACAATAAAGGAAATCTTTATAAATAAAGAGGTACTAAATTAAATGAGTAAGAAATTATTATCAATTATTGTTCCAGCCTACAACGAACAAGAGGCTGCACCTATTTTTTATGAAACTGTAAAAGGTATCGAAGCTCAGATGCCATCAGTAGATATTGAATATCTCTTTATAGATGATGGCTCAAAGGACAATACCTTACAGGTTCTCAGAGATTTAAATGCAAAGGATGAAAGAGTCCACTACGTATCCTTCTCTAGAAACTTTGGAAAGGAAGCTGGCATATTCGCCGGCCTTCAGAATGCCAAGGGTGATTACGTAGTTATTATGGATGCCGATTTACAGGATCCACCAGCACTTCTTCCAGAAATGTTAGGCTATCTTGAAAGCGGTGAATATCAGTGTGTAGCTACACGTCGTGTAGACAGAAAGGGTGAACCACCTATTCGTTCATGGTTCGCTCGCAGATTCTACAGACTTATGAACAAGATAAGCGATGCAGATATCGTAGATGGTGCAAGAGACTACCAGATGATGACTAGACGCGTAGTGAATGCCATACTTGACATGGGAGAGTATAATAGATTCAGCAAAGGTATCTTTGGTTGGGTCGGATTCAAACGTAAATGGTTAGAATTCGAAAATGTAGAGCGTGTAGCTGGCGAAACCAAATGGTCATTCTGGAAGCTGTTCATTTATGCATTAGATGGAATTGAGGCATTCAGTACAGCTCCACTTATGCTTGCATCTGTTTTAGGAACAATCATGTGCCTTGTTGCATTTATATTTATATTAGTAATTATTATTAGAACATTGGTATTTGGCGACCCAACAAGTGGATGGCCATCAATGGTATGTATCATACTTCTTGTATCAGGTGTACAGATGCTTTGCCTTGGAATCCAGGGACAGTATCTTGCTAAGACATATTTAGAAACAAAATCACGTCCTAAATATTTAGTTCAAGAAGAAAAGCTGTAGAAATTAAATGACAGAAAGAAGGAATAGTAATGAAGACAACAGTTTTTATGCCTATTAAATTAAACAATGAAAGAACACCAGGTAAGAATTTAAAAAAATTCGATGATGGAACAGCTTTACTACAAGTACCTCTTAAGACAGCTGTAGAAGCTATGCATGATGGAGATATTGACAGAATAGTAGTATTCTGTAGTAATCCAGCAATCCAGGAATATTTACCTGAAGGTGTAGAATTCATACAAAGACCAGAGACTCTTGATACTCAGGCGGTTCGTTGTGGAGATATTATTGAAGCATTTTTAAATACAGTTGATTCAGATTTATATGTAATGTATCATGCAACTTCACCTTTTATTACAAAAGAGCATTTGGTTGAGTGTATCAATGCTGTTAAGAGTGGAAAGTATGACTCCGCCTTTGCTGCTAAGAAATTACAGAACTTTATGTGGTTTGATAATAAGCCACTTAACTTCTCATTAGACTGTGCTCCAAGAACACAGGATATGAAGCCATATTATTGTGAATTATCTTCACCTTATGTATTCACAAGAGAAGTATTTGAAAAATATCATGGTAGAACAGGTGAAAATCCTTACATTTGCGAATGTACAGAAATCGAAGCTATCGATATAGATTATCCTGAAGATTTTGTATTAGCAAATGCTGTATATATGTCATTAATTAAGAAGTAAGGAGCTATTATGGGAACAGTCAGATTGTTGGATTGTACTTTGAGAGATGGTGGACACATTAATCAGGGTAATTTTGGAAAGAATGTAATCAAGGCGACAATAGATAATCTGGTAAAGGCCAAGATTGATGTTATTGAAGCTGGTTTCTTGTGGGATACTGAAACCGGTGATGATGTGGCAAGATTCCATACTATATCAGAACTAAAAAAATATTTACCTAAGGATATGGGTAATTCTAAGATTTCATTAATGGCTGACAATGTAGATTTATCTCATCTAGAGCCATACGATGGAACAGTTGAATATATTAGACTATCATTCAGAAGAACAGAGTTTGAATGGGCTGAAAAGACTTTTAATATATTAAAAGAAAAAGGATATAAGGTATTCATTAATCCTATTCACGGTAGTGCTTTTACAGACCAGGAATATTTGGAAATAATAGAAAAGGTTAATAAGCTTCAACCTTATGGTTTCGCAATCGTAGATACATTTGGAGCTATGCGTCAGTCTGATTTAGGACGTATTTATTACCTTATCGAACATAATCTTGATAAGAACATTGTTTTAGGCGTTCATTTGCATGAGAACCTTGGATTGGCATATTCATTAGGACAGTATATTTTGAATATAGTTTCGCCTGTTAGAGATGTAATTATCGATGGCTCATTATTTGGCATGGGTAAGGTGCCGGGTAATTTATGCATTGAACAGTTCATGGATTACATGAACAATGAATATGATACATCTTATGCTATCGAACCAGTATATGATGCTATCGACGAGTTCATAATGCCAATATATGAACACACAAAATGGGGATATTCAATTCCTTACGCATTATCAGCACAGTGCAGTGTTCATAGAACATACGCAGAATATTTAACTAAAAAGGAACGTCTTAAGACTAAGGACATTAGTCGTTTATTAAAAGAGATTGAACCTGAAAAAGCTGAGATATATGACAAGGATTATATTGAGGCAATATACAACAAATACATGGATTCTAGTTATGATGACAGTGAATCATTTGAGAAGTTTAAAAAGGCTATTTCTGATTACGATAAGATTGTTATTATCGCACCAGGAAGCAGCCTGAAGGATTGCAAGCTTGATAAGGATTTGCTAGAGAATTCATGTACAATATCTGTAAACTTTATGTATGATGAGTTCGATACTACATATCACTTCTTCTCAAATGCCAAGAGATACAGATATGACTCAGATATGGATATGTCAAAAATGATAATCACATCTAATCTAATAGAGGATGTAGATAATGCAGGATATATCATATCTAGAAATGAATTAGTTTATCACAATGATATCTTCTGTGATGATTCAACTTTGATGTTATTAAATCTATTAAAGCAGTGCTATAACAAAAAGATATATATTGCAGGTTTTGATGGATTCATAAAAGGAAATCAGAATTTCTACGAAAGCAGCTTAGAGCGCAAGGTTAGAGATGATGATTATGACCAGAATGTCAGAATAGATATCATTAAGAGTCGTTATTCGATGTTAGATGTGGAGTTCCTTACACCATCAATTTATGCTGATGCGTTTAAAGGGTAATAATATGGATTATAAATTAGTAGTTATAGATGTAGACGGTACCATGACAGATGGTGGAGTATACTATGATGAGCATGGTAACGAAACCAAGAAGTTCTGTACTAAGGATGCAGCTGGTATATTCGCAGCAAGACAGTTAGGTATTAAGACTATGGTTCTTACTGGTAGAGAATGTGCAGCAACTGCTCGTAGAATGGCAGAATTAAAAGTTGATTATGTGTTCCAGAACATAAAAAATAAATATGATTATTTGACTCAGTTCATGGAAGAGAATAACATTAAAAAAGAAGAGGTTATTTATATAGGTGATGATCTTAATGATTTGTTACCTATGAGCCTTGCGGGATATATTGGATGTCCTAAGGATGCATGTTTGGAAATTAAAAACATTGCAAATTATGTCAGTGTTCTACCAGGTGGTAGTGGCGCTGTTAGAGATGTGTTAGAACACCTCTTTAGAGATTTAAATGTATGGGAACAAGCTGTAGAAAAAGTTTATG
>ODAI010119416.1_pt1 | contig 17405 bp, 12 predicted proteins | sample 1539321 | NCBI WGS metagenome assembly ODAI01 (sample SAMN02144231, study PRJEB22623) | gut metagenome | biome: sheep rumen | host: Ovis aries | place: New Zealand | reverse complement strand
TGGGTATACAGTTAGTTCAAGACGTTATTGAAAGAAAATCATAACCTCCACTAATTTTCATTTTTTTCTCTAACATTAAGTTATAAATCTTAAAAAAATATTTATAAAATCAATCATAAAAGTATGTATTAGCTTATTAAAAGCTCATACAAAAAAATCTTGTTTTAATTAAATTTTTAAAAATAAGTGTTTTTATATGAATAATAGATATAAAAGGATATATCTGTTCATATTAGTTTTGTTAATATTATTAACAGGTACGGCTATAGTATCTGCTACTCAAGATGTTTTACAAGATGAATATGATGGTATATCAAATGAAAACGTTATAAAAGATAATATAACATTTTCCAATAATCAAAATGAAGAATTAAATGAAGTTAACAATGAAAAATTAAACAAAAGTTATCAGACAGAATCCAAATCAGCGGTTAGTTCTGACAATCCAAGTCAAATATCATTAAACACGACAGTGGAAAACAAAACTGTCACTCTGGTCTATGACACGGGAAAAGAAGTTGTTATAACTGAGAACATTACCACGGTAAACGGTAAACCCGATGTGACAAAGTTAGGTATTGACTATGCATATGCTGATGAAAATGGTGTTTACACCATATTGGGTTCTGAAATTCGTCGAGTTATGAAACTGGATAGTTACTGTCAGCAGGTATATGGTTTTGTTCCTAAATACACTTTTTTCAGACAGGAAGGAAGTAATGTCAAGTACATTATCAGTCGTGAAAAATGGAACGTTATAGCAAAATCATTAAACGCTTATCATGTAAAACAGGGATATACAGCTGTTGATACACCATACTCAGTAACAGTTAACCTTGCAAATCAAAAATACTACTATCCGGTTTATTATGATGCACAGGAGTGGATTAATGGACAGCAGTATACCTGTGGTCCGACAGCCATGAGTATGATTAGTCAGGCCCTTAATTGCTACAGCAGTGAACGGAGACTGGCGGGAATATATGAAACCACAGCCCGAGACGGTACTGATGAATATAAAATCATAAACTACTCACCAAATGTTCAAATGAAATTAACAGATATTGCCGATACTAAGGACGCTGTTAAAAATGCATTAATTAATGGTAAAATGGTATTCTGGCATATATCCGGACATTATATGTGTATAATTGCATATAACTCAGTAAAAGATCTGTTCCTGTGTTTAAATCCTAGTGGTCCTAGCCATAACATTAATGCAGTACAATGGGCAACCTGGACTCAGGTAAGAAATACCGACAGAGCTCTTAAAGACCATGGATTTATGCAGGTAACACCTTACAGGGATTTAACAACTGCGGAAAAAAACATTGCCAAGTTCTATTATTATAATATGGGAGGAAAATATACCACACCAAACAATTTAGAATATCCGAATACGGTAAATAAATATACAGTAGTTGTTTCCACTCCAAGTAAAGTTGCTACCACTACAAATCAAACTGTATTGCACATAAAAACGGGTGTAACTATAGCATCACAGCCGGCAACAACGGGAAAAGTTGAAATTTACTTAAACAGTAAAATCATTTCTACACAAAACCTAAAAAACGGTGTTGTAAATCTGGATTACACATTACCGGCATATGCCGACAAGAACATTAAAGTTCAGGCAAAATACATTAATCCTGTAAACGTGTCTTCAAAATATGTTCAAAATGAATTCACAAAATCCAGTATAGGAAAAACCTTTAGGGATGCTACCATTCTGGATAATCTGGAATATCTTATGGTAACTGATGTCACAGGTAAAAAGGGTGATGTTGTAACATTTAAAGCCACAATATCCGATTCGGCTGGAAAAGCCGTAAATAACGGCAACGTTGTTTTTAAACTGAATGGAAATACCATTAAAAAAGATGGTAAATCGGTTAAAACAGCAGTAAAAAATGGAATTGCCCAATACCAGTATGCTATCGGTGCATTCAGTGCAAAGGATTATAAGATTACGGCCGTATTTGGAAATACAACCACACGGCTGGAAAGTCATGCCACTTTAACAATTGTCAAATTGGACACCAAAATTACAGGAGTTAAAGTTACAAAAAACAGTAACGTGATGAACATAAAGGCTCAGGTAGTTGACGAAAAAGGTGCAAAGGTAGTAAGAGATACCAAAATAACCATTAAGGTAAATGGTAAAACATTGGTTGACAAGGTAAAAGTTCAAAATGGAACTATTAACATGGATGTCAAACTGGCAGATTCAAAGAAAAACGAATACAATATCACAATAATAGCCGGAGAAAACGGATTATATAAAAAATCCACCTTGAATTATAAGTACAGCAACATCACTCAAAAAACTCAGATAAAAATCACGGACTTCAAAAAGACCTTATCATCAAATGTATATAGAATAACGGCTAAAGTGGTGGATAATACTGGAAAATCAGTAACCAGAACTTTAAAAGCTTCATTAAAGATTAATGGAAAAACAATATTGAACAAGGTTTCACTTCAAAATGGAATCATAGATATGAAAGTTGATCTATCAAAATATGCAAAAGGAACACATAACCTTACAATTGTAGTTGGAGAATCAACTAATTATCGGGGCATTTCATTTGTTTCAACCCTTGTAAAATCATAAAAATCCCCTTTTATCTTTTTTTAAATCTAATATTTTGGTAATTGGATTTAATAACTTGTTTTTTTAAACCAATAATTCCATAATGCTATTTTGATGAATTCTTATTAAATCAGTGATGTAACTATTAATTACTTATTTTTAGGATAATTCGGATTTATTAATATATTGCAATTAAGGATAAGAGTTATAAGTAATTTAAAATATACATAAGTATAAGAGATATATTTTAAGTGGATTTTTATGGAATTTTTTAATAAAATCGAAATCGACACTCGATTAAGGAAAGCCATAGATGATGGATTGGCAATAGGTATAGCAAACGTTACTAAAACGGGTAAATCCTCCGTTGAGATATTACACAAGGATTTAATGATAAAATCCTATAAAAACGGCAATACCCTTAAAATATCTATTGATGATATTGACTTTGTAAGCTATTCCCGTGGAAACATCATAGAGGGAGATAAAATTCACATTGGCATATCAGGCAATCAATTGACCATCACCAGTACAAACAATGAGACAGAACTAAAAAATTTCTATAATAATCTGATAAAGGTTAGAAATAATGAAAAGATGGGTGTAAACTATCTTGAATATACTCATAACGGTTCATCCACAGAATTTTCCAAAAATATATCATCCATACTTGATAAAAGAATAAATAAACAAATTCCAGTACAATCCACTGAAAATAAAGCGAAAAAAACAAGTAACAAAAAGGTTATTGGTAAGATAGATCCAACCGAGGAAATACGTAAATATTACAATCTATTGGAAGATGGAATAATATCCAAAGAAGAATTTGAAAAAAAGAAAAAAGAGTTATTGAATTATAAATATTATTAGGAGCGCATTATAATGAAATTTAATCCCATCATAGCTTTAATGGCCTGTTTATTTGGATTAGTGGGAGTATTTTTTACTTATTCATCATCAGTATTTACTTCTGATATGTTAAGCGGTACTCTTGTAACGGCATTATCCGTTATTCTTGCTTTAGCAGGCATATTTCTATTTGATAAAGACTATAAAATAGCCATTGTTCAATATGTAATCTGTGCCTTTGGTTCATTGGTGGGTATGGGGTTATATGTTATAATTCCTTTCATATTATTGTTGATTGCCGCAGTAGTTTGCTTCTTTGAAAAGGAAAAAAGTGAAAACTACACGGAAAACAACGTTCTGGATGCTCACTTCTTTGGTGATGAAAGTGAAATAAGGGAAAGATACAATAATTTCCCAAAGAACACTACAAACAGCACGGTTTACTGGATTGTGCCCCTTGTCTCAATTATACTCCTGTTATCAGTTGGCGTTATGGGAAGCATAACCCTGGAAAATGACATGGAAAGCAAACTGGATGCAATAGAAATCACACAGTTGTCAACGGACATCAAACGAAATTACACCAATTATACCGGTGGAGTACAGGGAGTGCTTACTTCACAGAGGGATTTCCAAAACATTCAGGTTAAAGGAAAATGGTATAATGCCAACGGAACATTAATTAACGAAAGCATTGATAATAATATAAGCAGCATTAAAAAAGATCAGAAATATCAATTAAATCTTCAATATAATCAACCAACAACAAACAAACCTAAAAAAGTAGAAATTGAAGTATATGATCCAAACGAAAGCTTGCTTCTATATTCTAAAAACATAACCTTTAACTAAAAAAATTTATTGATTATTAAAATTAATAATCAACATTCACTCTTTTTTCCCGGAAATTCTTTCACACAAACTATTTTTATCATAATTTTAAAATTCAACAATCACTATTACATTCCATATTTTCACATTTCATATATTCATCCCTCTTATTACAATTCTTAAAGACACTCCAATGATGTATGATACCTTTCTTTTAAAAGTATAAATATAACTACTGGAATAATCTACATTATAAAATAAATATAAAAAAAGATATTTGCTTTTTTGTGAATCTCACCAAAAGCAATGATGTTGATTGTTATTAAAGATTTTTAAAATAATTGATTGAGGTAAATCTGTATGAAATGTGATAGATGTGGATATTACAATAAAAGTGAAAATGACATATGCTCTGTATGTGGAAATCCACTAAGTGAAAGTCCAGTACTCAAATACAAACAAAATGCAAAAAAATCAAATGGAAACGATAAAACATTCAATACCACCCAGAAAGTAGTAATAGCAATATGTACACTGGCTGTGCTGATGTTAATTGCTTCGGCGGTCATTCCTTCAGACTTTGATTATACGGGATTACTTGGCAACAATAATAACACTCAGGAAAATACTCCTGTAGAACTAAACGATACTACCGTACGCATAGATACGCAAATTCAAGTAAACTCTGCAGGCTTCGGCGCAAAGGATCAGGTAATAGTAAATGCCTATGTGAAGGATATAAACAACTATCCGGTAAACGGGGGTACTGCCAGCATAACTCTAAATGGCGTGAAATATTCAGGAATTGTTGAAAACGGAAACGTTAACATTCAAATACCTAAACTTAATGGAGAAAGACCTGAAGTTACAGTTGTATATGAAGGAAATGATGAATATAATCCATCAGAAGTAACAACCACTCTTGAAATAACAAAAATAAGCACTCAAATAGATGTTGAATACAATAATTCAACCATAACAGCAACACTTAAAACGGCAAATAATGAAAAAATTCCTGATTCAACAATCAAGGTATTATATTCAAACAATACATCAACTGATAAGCAAACAGATTCTGATGGAAGAATTACATTAGACACAAATTTTGATTCAAGTATAAGCAGTATAAAATTATCATATGCAGGAAACCAACAGTATAATCCTTGTGAAAAGAACATTGAAATAGAAAACAGTAAGACTGATACAAAAATATATGCTGATTTCGATGAAAAAGAAAGAAGCATCAGCCTAAAACTTGTTGATGTGAATAATCATCCAATCGGTGATGCAGCATTGGATATTGATTGTAACAATACAAAAAACAGTCAAAAAACAAATTCCAGTGGTCTGGTTGAAATTCCTGTTAACGTAGGTGTCTGTAAGTTCACAATCAAATATGCGGGAAACGACACGTTCAATCCATCGGAAACCACAATAAACACGGTAATTGAGGAAAACGACACAGCAAACGATACGCATAACAACACAACAAACGACACTAAAAACACCACCAATACAACAGCCAATAATACAAACAATACAACATCCAATAATACAAACAGTACAACATCCAACAATACCACTAATTCATCATCGAACACAAGCATTAACAACACAGCAAACACTACACAAAACAGCACCAACAAAAGCGACAACACCACTCAAAACAAAACAAATGATACGGATTCATCTGTAAATGATACAGACAACAAAACACAGGACAATTCAAAGGTCAACACCACTATCAAGTCAAAAATCATCAAAGAAAATAAAACATTAGTCATTAATTTGTTAACGGAGGATAACAAGGCAATTTCGAATGAATACGTTAAAATAATACTGGATAACGGTACAGAAATTACCAGACAAACAGATGGTGACGGAAACATTATGTTGGATCTGGATGATTATGGTAGTATAGAACATATGGAATTTAGGTTTGTGGGCGATAAGGATTATGCTCCAAGTGAGGATTATATTGTAATATAATCTCACACTTTTCTATTTTTTTTTAATCTAATAAAATTATCAAAATTATTTGATATTTCTTAAAAATTCTGTTATTAATTCCTATAGTATAAATATATGTTAGGCATATAATCAATTATATAAAGTTCTAAATTAATATGAAACTTTAATCATAAACAATTAGGAGCTGAAAATATGCCAAAACACAACAAAATTTCTTTAAAAAGTACAAACGAAGATGATATGACTTCAACAATAGAATTAGACCACTTTAACAAAACAAGTGTAAACTTTGGATTTAAACCGGACGATGTTGAATACATTGGTAAAGTAAACATAAAAGATTTAGAAGAAGAGGAAAAAGAAGAATAAATCTTCCAAAAACTTCTTCAAATCATTTTTTTTATCCCCTAAACAGATAATATTTTTTTTTACTTTTTTTTTAGATTATAATTATCAAATAATTCCCTTAACTTAAGCATATTCAATAATTCTCATGCTTTTTTATCCAGACCCGTGATTTTTTTTTAGTTTATCTATTTCACTAACAAACACATCATCAATATTAAAGAGATATGTATTTTTTAAGACAAATAATATAATAAAGCACTTAATCAAAATAAAATAAAGAAAATTATTGGACCGAAAAGATCAATAATATTAAGTAAAAAAAAATTTTCAGGGGTTATGATAAAATTTTCAAACTGGATTACCCGGAAGAACCAACAAATGATGCACAAGTAAACTCACAGGACTATGATTCAATACTTCTTGGAGAAAATGAACTGGGATGTGTACATTTGCATGGACCTATCGGAAACGAAGAATCAAATATAAAAATCGCCTACAACATAGGTATGCATCCACTAGAAAGTAAATCACACAGAGCATTATTCGAAGTGTTAAATTCAAAGAACGATGAATTAAAATATCAGTATTGCATTTATAACATAAATGTAAGTGGAGAACTTGACGATAAAACAGAGGGCAGGATGGATGGACAATTATTGGCACAGGAATATGTAGCACCACACATCATCAATGGAAATTATGATTTTTTCGTGGACGTACATTCAAACAAGGGACAACGCGGACCAGGGAAGTATGAAAAAACCAACTTCATATTCGCACCCTTTTTTGATGAGAAATCATCAAAATACATGAACGTTCTACTTGAAAAAATAGACGACATATGTTATTATGCACCTGAATATCGAACCAGTCCCGAATACATCACCGTTCCAGTAGCAAAAAGCGGTGTTCCAACAATAGTTTACGAAACCTTTTCATACGAAGCAATGGAGAAAACATACGAACTGGCAGAGTATCTTGTTGAAAATGTTGATAATTTGAAATTCAATAAATGAGGTTTAAAGATGTTATTGAAAGAAGAACTGAAAGTAAAAGATTTACAAATTAAAAATCGTATAGTCATGCCGCCCATGGCTACAGAAAAGTCAAATGAAGGAATTGTAACACAAGATCAGGTGGATTATTATGTTCAAAGAGCACAAGGTACCGGTTTGGTAATTGTTGAACATGCATTTGTATCACCTGAGGGAAAATGCAGCAAAAACCAGCTTTCGTTATGTGACGACAACTGCATTGCAGGATTGAAAAAGTTGGCCGATGCAATACATTCCACCGGCACGATTTGTTTCACACAACTGGCACATGCAGGAGCAAGGGCAAAAAACGATTTACAGACAATATCACCAAGTGGTGTAAAGATAGATGACCAGGAAAGCGTTGAAATGACGCTTGATGACATTGAAAGACTAAAGGAAGCATTCCTAAATGCGGCCATACGTTCACAAAAGGCGGGTTTTGATGGAGTGGAAGTGCATAGTGCACATTTATACATGTTAAATCAGTTTTATTCACCAATTACCAACAAAAGAACCGATGAATATACAGGTTCAACAATTGAAGGACGTACAAAACTTCAATGTGAAATAATAAAATCCATCAGAGAAAAAGTGGGTGAAAAATTCATAATAGCCATAAGATTAGGTGCATGTGACTATGAAGAAAATGGAAGTAAAATAGAGGAAATACCTGTTGCATGTAAAAAATTTGTTGAAGCAGGCGCTGACATAATAGACATATCAGGAGGATATCATGCATACACTAACCCCGAATCCACTGAGGCAGGATACTTCAAACAGTTAAGTATTGCAGCTAAAAAAGGCGTAAACGTACCTGTAATACTTACAGGTGGAATAAAAACTGCAAGTGAAGCCGAAAAACTATTGGAAGAAAATGCTGCAGATCTTATTGGTGTGGGAAGGGCAATGTTAACAAATCCCAACTGGTCAAAGGAAGCAATGGAATAAGGAATGGATCATCATTATGTTTGAGGTAATATAAAATGCATTTTGCCACCAGAATTGTTAGACCGCCATTTGAGGCAAGAAGCACATTTCTACAGGTAACAACAGGGTGCAGTCATAACAAATGCCGTTTCTGCTCGTACTATAAAAACATTCCATTCACAATTTCCAAGAAAGATCACATAAAAGAGGATTTAAAAGAGTTAAGAGATTCGGGCAATTCATTTAAACGAATATGGCTGCAGGGAGCAGATCCATTTGGTCTGGATTGTGATAGCTTATGTGAAATAGCCTCACTGATACATGAATACCTGCCATTTGTTCAAAGCATCGGGGCATATGCAAGAGTGGACAGTCTTAAAAACAAATCAGTCAAAGACTTAAAAAGACTCAAAAGAAAAGGATATGAATCAATAGTATTTGGTGTGGAATCAGGTGATGACAACATATTAAATTCCATGAACAAGGGTTATGATTCTCAGGAAATCATCCCGGAATTGTCAAAGATGGATGAAGCACAAATAAAATATACCCTGATATTTCTAAGTGGATTGGGCAGTCATGATTATGGAAATTCACATGCAATAAAAACGGCACAGATATTTAACAAACTGCACCCGGAACGAATCATGATAAACGAATTAATGATAAACAAGAACACACCACTATATGATGACGTGTCCGGGGACAGATTTGTTGAAACCTATGAGAAGGAAAAAATTCTGGAACTAATAAAGTTTCTGGAAGAGTTGGATGTGGAAACATTCATTGATGCAACAAACGCTTCAGTAATTACTCCATTTTTTGGAAAGTTTCCGGAAAATAGGCAGGCCATGATTAAACATCTAAGACAAATCCACCAAACAAATTTGGAAAAAGATTTACATAAAAAAAGAGAAAAAGTAAATAGGACATTAAATTAAGTATACATAATGGGAGATAAATAAAGATGAAAAATTTAGTAGTATATTATTCAAGAACAAACAACACAAAAGTAGTTGCCGAAACAATCAAAAAGGAAATTGGTGCAGATCTTCTGGAAATCAGGGATAAAACCAATCGTTCAGGACCTCTTGGTTACCTAAAAGGATCAATAGATGCTCTAAGAGAAAAAAGTACCAGCATAGAATATGAAAAGGTAAACCTGAAGGATTATGACACAGTATACATAGGAACACCCGTATGGGCATCCAAACCGACACCAGCAATACTTGAATTCATAAGAGAAAACGATTTTGGAGGAGTCAACGTTGTAACCTTTGCAACAATGGGCTCCAGTGGTGATGAAACCACAATCAACTACATGAACCATCGTATAATTAGTGGTGGCGGAAAAATCAGAAATTCCTTCAGCATAGCCGTCAAAAACAATGACATTAAGGAATTAACGGTTCAGGCTTTAAGGGATGAATAAATTTACTTAAGCAAATATCACATTACAGGAACAGAAAACATGGACGTATTTGACAGATTTTTAATAGGTGATACAGGTACCATAGAATGGAACTTTGACAATTCACATTTTATTCAAAGACTTAACAAGTATAGAATTTCAAGAGATTATATTGTTGATACCATACTATATGAAGAACCCATCCGCTATGATATCAGTGGACATGGAGAATATGAAGTAGTATTTGCCGCACCCAAAAACAAGGATTACAAGGAAATCAGGGTAATATTTGCGTGTCATAACAACACAATAGACCTTGTAACGGTAATTCCTGAAGGAAAAACAAACAGGCAGAAAAACAAGTATGCGGATGATGATTACAAAAAAGTTGAGAAAAAAAGACTTCGGGCATATTCCAAGAGAAAGAAACTGTATTAAAATAATAAAATACTCTCTTTTTAAGGGGAATATGTTACTTATCTAGAACAGTGTTGTCTGTCTGCTTTTTCTTTTTTCAGGAAATTCATGAAGATACCTGAATATTTCATCGGGTTTGTTCATGATATCATGTTCATTCGTTTTTTGATAGAATACTTCAAGTAATTTCTTATTGTCCGGACTGGAAATTCCATAATCATTTCCATATTTTTTCTCGTATACTTGCTTTAGGCCGGGAAAGTTTTCTTCAAGTTTTCTGTAATAGTATTCTCTGTTTCCATCCCGAAGGGTCATGCCCATGCCAAAGCATATTATTCCTTTAACCTTTGCCTTGATGCATGCATCAATTATGGCATTTATGTTTTCGCTATTATCGGTTATGTAGGGAAGTACAGGTGTTAGCCAGACGACCGTCGGAATCTTTTCATTTTTAAGTATTTCAAGTACCTCTATTCGTCTTGTTGTTGGACAGACATGGGGTTCTATTTTTTTACTCACTTCATCATCCATGCATGTCAGGGTCATCTGAACAACAACCTTTGATTTTTCATTTATTTTTTTAAGAAGGTCCAGATCCCGGAGCACCAGGTCTGATTTGGTTATGCACGTAAATCCGTGCCCGTAACGGTATATCAGTTTGAGTGTTTTTCTAAGGTATTCAAGTTTTTCCTCAAGGGGTATGTAGGGGTCGGTCATTGAACCCGTTCCTATCATGCATTTTTCTTTCTTGTTTTTCAGGGCTTTCTTAAGTAATTCAATGCTGTTTTCCTTTATTTCAACGTCTTCAAAATCATGCTGCATGTTATATACATTGCTTCTGGAATCACAGTATATGCATCCATGTGTACATCCTCTGTAAAGGTTTATTCCATTGTTTTTTGAAAGAATGCTTTTGGCATTTATATAGTGCATGTTTTCACCGCCCACTATGTTTTGGACCATGTTCTCTTATTGTAAACATAGTTTTTTTTTCGAAGGGAATACTTTTTTTTAATAATGATGTTTAAAAATAATCTTCCGGCTATTTTTTTTTATATTGTTTATGGTGGGATTTTTATATATAATTTTTTATAAATCCGGAAAATCTACTTTCATTTGCAAAAATCTTATAAAAAAAATATTATATTTTGATGTTTTTAAAAATAGAATGCGATGGAGTTTATATGGTTTTTTCATATACTTTAAACTGTAATGGTCCTCTGAGTTTGTGGTTTACTTTTATAGTGTCTATGTATTCAAATCCCAGTTTTGTGTATACCGGTTCTATTGCAATGTTGTTCATATGAATACTTAACCTTATGCTTTTTATGGAATTCTTTTTTGCATGGTTAAATGCATATTTTAACAAATTTTTTGCCAAGCCCTGTTTTTTATAGTTCTGGTTTACTGCAACCAGATGTATGTAGTATACTTCGTTATCCTCGGCTTCAACATTCCATTTAAGCTTTTCATATCCTTCGTTTATTGTGTTGTTTATTATTATGGATGATACTATTTTTCCATCCTTTATCCCCACATATAATTCCTCAGAGTCTATGGCTTGTGTTATGTCTTCTTTAAGGGGGTATATGTTATGTTCCCATCCTGGATTATATTGATTATTTCGTATTTGTTCAATGACTGTTCTATAATGATTCAAAACATCTTCAGTATCTTTTTTGGTTGCTTTTCTAATATTTATCACTTTGTTCACCTTTGTATGCTCTGAAAAATCTATGTGTCTCTTTGTTGTCTAAAATAAGCAAGTACGTTTTTTGTTATGTTACTATAAATATAGTTAATTGTTTAAATTATTTAAATATTTCTTACATATTACATTTTTTGATATATGTTTTTGTCGTAGGCTATTTTTTTTATGCAAGTCCCAGTTTTTGTTGATTATTTTCTTATATCATTTTGATTTTGTTTTTATATTCCATTTTTTTTTGGAATTATAATGATATGGTCTGGGATTTGAATTTTTTTTAACCGATTTGTCTAATGGGGGTATTTTTTTTTATAGTTTTTTTGATAATATGATGTTATTTCATAAATTATTTTATCATAAACAAATAAATAAATAATTATAATATATAATTCTATTATATTTGAACATTATATTATAATACGGATAAAATAGGAGAATAAATGCATGAAAACCGCAAATAAATACTTTATAGTATTAATTCTTTTACTATTGGTTGGATTGACAACGGTATCCGCAACGGAAAACACAACGGACGCTTCCCAAACACATGACATTTCCGTTGAAAATGACATCACAGACCAAGTCATTACTGATACCGCACACGACAACAATATTCAAACCAATAACAACGCCATTAAAAAGGATAATAATATAATCAACAACACAAAAAACGCCAAAACAGCCAGCACAATCACAATAACAAACAGTACCTACGATTATTTTTATGATCCAATAACTGATTCAGAATATGTGAAAACAACTGACATGATAAAGGATGGAGACACAATCAACCTTAAGGGAAACTTCTACAACCTTAAGTTTGCAGTAGACAAAAAATTAACGTTCACAAGCCTGGACTATGATGCACACCTCTACAACTGTACAGTATACGTTCTGGGACAGAAAGCATCAGGTTCGGTCATTTCAAACCTGAACATTGAAAACAATGGAACACTCATAAGAGGAATACAGGTAAAAAACGTGACAAACCTGACAGTTCAGGACAATAATATCATAACCGACGGTATGAGATCATATGCATTTGTCGGTGACAACATGAAAAACTGTCTAATCAAATCCAACACAATTAAAAGGTATGGGGATGACTGGAGACACATTGCACTTGTAATAGGTACATCAGATTATAACACAATCGCTAACAACACAATAGAAGTTGGTGATGCAAACGGAATATACCTAAGCATATACGGAAGTTATGAAGCAAACTTTGAAGGAGGACCATGTAACTACAACAACATCACAGGAAACACGGTCACAGCCAAAGCCACAACATACGAAAGAGTAACATCATGGTGTTATACCATACAGGTTATGGGAGCACACAACTTTGTTGCATACAATAACGTAAGCGGAGGATACAGAGGAATTTCATCACAGGACTATGACAACAACATCATAGTAAACAATGAAGTCAACGCAGTATTTGAAGGAATATATGCATGTGAAAACGCAAGAGTATCCAACAACATCATACACGTAAATGAAACTGCACGTGGAATAACCATAGGTGGAGAAGGAGTAACAGCAACAGACAATACAATTACAAGTACACAGGGACAGGCAATAGACATTGGAGCAAGCAACGTACTGGTAGCTGACAACACAATTATTTCAACCGAGGGCTATGGAATATACCTCAAAGGTCAATACACCAACATAACGATTGATAACAACAAAATCAATTCAGAAAAAGAGGGAATGCTCTTTAAACAACAATCAAGAATGAAGAAAACAAACAATGTACTTGTCAAAAGAAACACCATAGTATCAAGTGCAGACTATGCAATAGACTTTACCGAAGCAGGAGCATACGATCCGGCAGATGTGAACATTACAGTATCATCATCAAATGTACTTACATCAGCAAGAGGAAAAGGATTAAGTCTTGCATACAAAAGACCATCAAATGCAAATGAAAACACGGAAACAGACGATAACAAACAGTTTACAATTGATAAGAACAATTACAACACATATTTCAAAAACTCAATAGCAGTAGCTGAAATAACACAAAACGCAACAGTCATATTATCCGGAGAATTCAACGGACTTAACTTCACATTCAACAAGAAAGTACACATAATAGGGGACAACTGTGTCATAAAACACGGAACAATAACCATTGGTGGAGATTCACACGGATCAACCATAGACAACATAAAAATAAACAACACAAACATTGAAGACGTAACATTCCATGCAATAGAACTCTTTGATGTAAACAACTGTGAAATAACAAACGTGGTGATAGACAACTACGGAGCATATGAAGGCCTTGGAATATACCTGCACGGATCAAACGGAAACAGCATCAAAAATTCCAGAATAAAATCCTCAGGTGATTACATAAACAACGCCATACTACTCTATGCTTCAGACTCAAACATCATAGAAAACAACAACATATCACTCAACCAGACAAACAACCAAACAGAATACGCAGATTCACTGATGTTCAACGATAAAATAGGAACAATCACTGAAGTACTGCACAACCATGGAATAATCCTTCTTTACTCATCGGATAACACAATCAACAAAAACAAGATAAACGTAACATCAATGTTTGACTCATACACATTCCCTACAAACGAGTGCAAAAACAGTGTTGTGGGAGTGGACATGTACTTCGGCTGTCAAAACAACAAGGTTACAAACAACAGGATAGACGTGAAAAGTTACGGACCATACTCTTATGGTATGGGAGTGCTTGGAGGTAACTGGGGTTCATCAATAACAGTACTTAACGCATCAAACAACCAGTTCAAATCAAACAACGTAACGGTTGAAGGAGGATACTATGCAACCGGATTTATTGCAGGAAGAAACAGTGTAAACACAACAGTCGAATCCAACAAGATTAATGTAAAAGCAGTCAAAACAAGCAAAATTGCAGGAGACAACGCCGAAGGAGTAGTACTTGAAAACAGTACAAACTCAAAAATAATCAAAAATTCCATTACAACAAACGGATTATCAGTATATAACATAGAACTCTACGATTCAAACAATAACCTCATAACAGACAACACAATCAATTCACAGGCAACACATCCAAATGCAATAGCAGGATACAGAAGCTCAAACAACAACATAACATACAACAACATGCAACTTAGAAAGGTATACAACACGGAATCATCCAATGCATCACACTCCGATGTAATTCCATCGGATGATGCGGCAATAATGTTCATGTCAGCCAGTACAAACAACAACGTCAAATACAACACAATCAACACAAACGCCACGGCAACAGTAAAACTAACCAACGAAACAAGAAACAACAAAATACAGGAAAACTCACTGGTAGCTAAAACCACAACCGCTGACCAGTCAGTGACAAACCTCCACTCATCAAACACAGTATCAAACAACTTCGTATACTTCACAAACGTAACGGTTGATCCATTAACAGCATTCATCGGAGACACTGTAACCTTGAATGCAACAATAACATCCACGACAACAGACCTTAAAAACCTGACAGCAACATTCAAACTTGGAACAAATGATATAGGAAGCAGCAACATAACAAATGGAATAGCACGTATAACATATGAAATATCAACATTCTACAGGCCAACAGTATATCAGATAAGTGTATCAGTCGAAGGAAACAACTTCCAGAACACAACAGGAATTGCACAGGCAAGATTTGACAAACACCCGGAAAAAACAGTTACAAAAGTTGCAAAAGTACTAAGTCCTATAGGTTCAACAGCCACACTAACAGCAAACATTACAACGGCAACAGGTGGTAAAATTGGTGTGGGAGAAGCAGAATTCTATCTGGATGGAAATAAAATAGCTACAGTAGATGTTAACCTTGGAGTAGCTGAATATAACTTGAAACTTCCGGTAAATGCACCTAACGTAGTACATAGCATTCAGGTAAAATACCTTGCAAACAATGACTACGAAAATTCAACCGGTTCAAACATACTTGGAGTACAAAGTCCTTCAACAGTAACAGTCACAAACCACACTGCAACAATTGGACAGAATGTAAACTTCAAGGCAAACGTAACAAGCGGATCAGCAGCCGTTAAATCAGGAACAGTAAACGTATACATAAACGACATCAACGTTGCAAACGCAACTATCTCAAACGGTGCAGTAAGCAAAACATTTAATGTTCCAACAAGCTTTGATAAGGGAACATACAATCTTAAAGTTGTTTTCCCAGGTAACGACACACAGGCATCCGCAACTGCAACAGCGAAATTAACACTTAATCCGATGGATCCTGTATTCCATTATAATCAGACCGAAGTGGTTGTAGGTCAAAACATTTCAATAGTTCTTGGAATTGACAATGGACAAACAGGCAGCAACATTGCTCTTGCAAACAACGGTAACGTTTCATTAAAACTAAACAACCAAACACTAAAAGATGCAAGTGGAAATGTCATAAAAGGAAAAATAACAAACGGTAAAATAACATTCAAATTCGTTGCACCAGCTCAACTGGCAGGTAAAAACAACCTTACATTCGTCTACTCCGGTGACAGTAAATTCACAGAAGGTGAAGAAACATTCGTGGACGCATTCAAAATAGGAAAAGCAGACACAAACATTTACATGTACACCAGAAGTGGTGACACCAAAGGAAGTACCATTAAGGTAAGTGGAAAACTACAATCCAACGGTGAAGGTGTAACAGGTGAAAAAGTAACAATTAAAGTAAACGGTAAATCTTATACTGCAACTACTGGTGGATATGGATACTTCACAGTAAACCATGAAATCACCAGTTATGACGATCTTAACGTAACATTCACATACGCAGGCAGTACAGGATACAAAGCAAGTACAAATTCAACTGTTTACACAGTTAAAAAACCTACAAACCTCTTCATGTACGACAGAAGTGGAGATACAAAAGGAAGTACCATTAAGGTAAGTGGTAAACTACAGTATAATGATGGTGAAGGTGTAACAGGTGAAAAAGTTACAATCAAAGTAAATGATAAATCTTACACTGCAACAACCGGTGGTTACGGTTACTTCACAGTTAATCATACAATCACTAGTTATGATGATTTAAACATAACTTTCACATATGCTGGTGGTAAAAACTACCTTGCAAGTACCAACTCAACAGTATACACTGTTAAAAAACCTACAAACCTCTTCATGTACACCAGAAGCGGTGATAAAAAAGGAAGTACCATTAAGGTAAGTGGTAAATTACAGTACAATGATGGAGAAGGTGTAAAAGGTGAAAAGGTTTCAATTAAGTTAAATGGTAAATCTTATACTGATACTACTGGTGGTTACGGTCACTTC
>ODAI011401383.1_pt1 | contig 17406 bp, 15 predicted proteins | sample 1539321 | NCBI WGS metagenome assembly ODAI01 (sample SAMN02144231, study PRJEB22623) | gut metagenome | biome: sheep rumen | host: Ovis aries | place: New Zealand | reverse complement strand
TGGAGTGACTGTTTATGCCAAAGGCATAAACAAAACGGAATACAAAAACTTTGAACCGTCAAAATCCAAGACAGGCAAAGTTCCCCCGTCGACACCATTTAAAAAGTAGGTTGGGGTTTCTACCCCAACGATAATACATTTGTTAGGCTGAAAGCCCAACCTACACTACTATATAATTACACATATAGGCATCGGATACAGAAGTTGAATATTAATTAAAACAATGATTATATTGGGAATTTACTAATATATTTAATTAATTATAGATAATATCCTGTGATAAAATTTCATTGTCGTTGGGTTCCAAAATAGTAACCTTAACGACACCATTTAAAAAGTAGGTTGGGGTTTCTACCCCAACGATAATACATTTGTTGGGCTGAAAGCCCAACCTACACTACTAAGTAATACAACTTAATGAATTACAGCGCAAACACTTGACAAATAAAGGGTTATAGTAAATAATGTGTATATAGGGGGAGGCCCCAAAGAAAGCGACTTCTCTGAGGCTTCACTTAGTACCCTATGAATGCAATTTTAGTGCTACTACGAGCGTTGTTAATGCTACGAGTAGCATTATTATTTTGTCAATCATAGCGTTACCCTCCTTCTAGCCACCGATTTCTTAGTAAAATACGTGTGTGGGCGAAGGCTGGTGGTACTACCCTAAAACCAATTATATTACAAATATTAGGACAAGTCTATATAAGAACCTTATTCAACCCCAAACTATGTACTAACTATGTACTTGCATACCCATTCCGAAACGAGTATAATATTACGTTGTGGGGAGTACAAGTCTTGATATTACGTAGTATTACGGCACTATTAGGAGTTCAAGTCCCCCCTACGACATTTTTTTATAATGTTGGACAAGTATGCCCAACCTATAGACTTCGACATTATTTCTAAATTTTAAGGAGAACAATATGGCATATAGATACCCTGGAGCGGGAAAAGGAATTCAACTATTAATAGAACATCCTTTGTATGCCATTATATTTGTAGTTCTTATATTAATAATTAGATTTATCTATTTAAATAGCGATGACATTTTTGATAAAATAAAAGAATTAATTTTGCAATGTAGAACAAAGAAGAAATAAAATGTTCTAATTTGTATTTAATCCAAGTATCATCCTAATATTATAATACGTCTGCGTATCCAACTTCATAAGCAATATCAGTAAGTAGTAAGTAGGTTGGGTGAAACCCAACAATTAATTTTGTTCCAAACCTAATATTATCCTAAGATTATAATATGTTTGTGTATCCAACTTCATGTGCAAAATCAACTTATGATAAATATTGTACTTATTGCCTAAATTTGCTATAATCGTTTTGTTGCAGGGTTCCAAAATAGTAACCTCATCGACAATTTTTTTTAATTTGTTCTTCATAGCTTTTGGTACATGTATAACACTGGCTGTAACAGGCAATGATACATTTATTCTTATTATATTTGAAGTAGTATTTATAATTGTATGTATTTATCTTCTTGCACACATAATTCCGCTAATTTCTTTAGTAAGAAGGAGATTTAATTGTATTGCACAGTTAAAAGGCAAGTTATACTTTTCTATTTGGGCAATAATTTGGTTGTTCAATTTCTAATTTGCAATGTAATGTTCTTTTCAGTCAAAAGTTCAATGGGAAATATTAATCCTTTACATATCGTGCCTTTAGCATTTGTAGGACAAATATGCGGTTTCTTGGTAATTGGCACTGTAATCTTTTTAATGATTAGAGAAAAACCTATTGTGTAAACATGTTTCCAGACCTAATATTATTTTAATGTTTCTGATTTTTGTTTTCGTTAAGCATTTTCCAAATTATGCTCTTAGGTTCTGCTTTAACTTATACTTTGTATAAATACAATTATTAATATATCAATGTATTAATACAATTTCTTTGTAATTATACCATTTTAATAGGATTGTTTATTAACTATAATATAATATAATTTTATTGTTCTATTTAAATCAAAAAAGGCTGAGATGAAAAAAATTATTTTTTCCGTAATTTTATCAACAATGATTGTTATACCTGTGTTTTCATATACAACTTATGAAGTACCGGAAGGTTTGCCGCATTATAAATTTAACATATATGATCAAGGCGAAACCGGTAATATTGATGAAGCAAGCTGGACATCGACTTATAATTTTACAAACAATCAAATGAGTGCTCTTTTTGATGCAGCTAAAAAATGGACAGAATATATCAATTTTAACCCGAACAATTTACCTGCTTATAATATATTTACATCAGATGATTTAAACGCTTCTGCAATAAGCCCTTACGCACAAGTTGAAGGCTCAGATTACTTATATACGTTAATTAATGCAATGATGACTAACAAAGAAATTATTCCGGAGGAAGGAGATGCTTTACCGAATGTTCACGGGGTAATTGAAGTAGGTTTGGGATTAATAGAAGAATATCCTAAATGGAGTAATTATGCCGGACCAACTACAGTTTTCAAAGATTCTTTACCTGACATATATTCAACTATGATACACGAAATGTACCATTCTATCGGTCTTGCTTCTGATACATCACAGTATTATAAGGAAGATGGAGATGATACTTTTTATTTTTCTAAGGATATAAATTCTCCGATTTCAATTTGGGACAGTTATTTAAGAATATACAAAGGGGATGTTTCATCTTCATCAACATATAATCCTGAACTTGAAATTGCAGCAAATCGTGGGATGTCCTTGAATATTGACCTTTTGGGTAACGGGACTTTTGATATTTTTAATTATACTCCTTATTTTGCCGGAAAAGAAACCCTGAAAGTTCTTACAGGTCTTAATACTGATAATATTGAGGATTTAGAAGGACATATAATGAGTAATGGCGGGTTAAGGAACTACTCTGACCGTTATAGTTCAGCGGGGTATCCTTTAGTTTTGGGTTTACCTGTTAATGTAATAGAGAAATTAAGTCCGGATTCAGAAAAATACAGGCCGGAACTATCTCATATTGAACTTCGAAACAGTTTTATGTCACATCAGCGTTACCAAAACTGGGCAATACTTATGGAAGCTGAAATGGCTGTGCTGAAAGATTTGGGGTATGATGTTGATTTAAGAAAATATTTTGGTCAATCCTATTATCTTGATAATTTAACAGAAAATTTTATCAGAGGATACGGTGAAATTTGGGATGGTTCAACATATTCAGGCAGAAGCACAATTGAAAATGGTATTGGATTACACATATATGGTAATAACAATATTATTACCCAATCATCAAACATATTGTCAGACGGAAACTATACAATTGGTGCAAGAATTGATGGGGTAAATAATAAATATACTCTTGATGAAGGTTACAAAATTGATACTACAGGAAAATCAAGCATTGGTATTGCCGCAACGTGGGGTAAAAATCATGAAATTAATCTAAAACAAAATTCTTCTGTAACAGCTACAGGAAATAACGGCATTGCAGCTTCTTTTGATTTCGGTAAAAACGTAATGGGTGGTTTAGACGATGACAGAGGCTCATATTCAACTTACTCATCATACAATGGAGAAAATTTAATTCCCGAAGATGTCATAAAAGGCCCATTGGTTAAAAATTTTAATATAGAAGGTAATCTTGAAGGTAAAAAAACTTCAATTTATATTTCTGAAAATGCACATGTAGAAAATATTAATATTAAAGACGGAGCAATCGTTAAAGGAGATATTATTTCCGAATGGAATTCAATAAAATCCGGCGTAAATATGTACGTTCAGGATAGTTCAGGAAATTTTATTACAGGTGATGATTTAAGCAAGGTATATTTTACTAATCTCAATTTTGAGAATGGTTCAACTCCACACAACTTTTCTTATAATATAATCGGCTCAAGTGATACATTTAACACCATAAAAATGAATAATAACGGAATTCTAAATTTTGGAAATTCCGCTGATACAAAAAAAATAGATGTATTCAATATAACAAATAACGGAACGCTTAATCTTATCGGTAATACTTCAATAATAACTCAGGATGGAGCAGCCGGTATTAGTGGAGGAGGAACAATTAATGTTTCTGACGGCAAGTCATTAGAAATGTTTAATGTGCTAAATATTGGCAATAATTTATATCTCAATGCAGGTGAACTTGATACAAGTAATACGACAAAAGAAAATATAACAGTTAATAAGTTAGTTACATCAGACGGTTCAAAACTTGATATTGATTTGGGTGATACGTTTAATATATCCGACATCTCAGGCAGCAGCGGAACAACAGAAATTTCAAGTATTTATGCTGAGGAAGAAGAAGTATTGCAAATGAAAGAACTTGGAACTGATTACGCAAAATCTTTATTCACCGATAAAACTTTAAATTTAGGAACTTCAGAAACTAATGTTTATTATGGCGGTAAAAAATATACTCTATCACAGGATGCCACAGGTAAAGATTTAATCGTTAATTCTATTTCAACATCAAATGGTGTTGCAGATGCGGCACAAGATCAAAAAACAGCTAATTATATTGTTTCTCAAGATGAGGTTCAGGATGCTGATGGCGGTGTCGTTACAGGAAAAACTTTTGAGGTAAGCGGTAATAATTTAGACTTCAACGGTCATAAGGGATTGATAGTGGATGGCAGCCAAAATTCTCAAGGCACAACGATAAAAACTTCCACATACGGAGCTGCTGAAGGTGGCGCATATAAAGGAATTTATACCGTTCAAAATAATGGTTTACTTAGAATTACATCAGATGTAAATAATCCGGAAATTGCGATTAACAGCGATAATAATGCAATTTATCTGGATAATACATCAAATGTTCAATTACTTTCCGAAAATGGTTCAAAAATTAAGATTGAAGGAAATATAACAGGTGAAAGTTTTGACAGTTCAAAAGTCTTTATGATGGGTGATACTGTAAGTCTTGATAAAATCAATAATGTGTATTTAGATAGCAGAGTAAATCATCTGGAATTAAATGATCAAATTTCTAATACCAAATTAAATGCCCTAAGCGGGAATATTTATGTAGCAAAAGACTCTGTTCTTGCAGGCGGGACTAATGCTATTTTATTAAACGGTGCTGATATAAATCTACAAAACGGAGAAGCAACACCAATTGATTTATCAAATTTATACCTTAATGAAAATACAAATCTTAAGATTGATGTTGATATTATAAACAATAAAGCAGATACTTTTACATTCACTAATGAAGATAATGCTGTCACAAATTACGGGACAATTACAATCGATGATGTTAATTTCCCTAATATTAACGAACGTACAATTTTAGAGAAAGACGATTATGCGGTGCCGATTATAAGTTCTATATATAAAAATACGGCACTTAGAAGATCTGTCAATTTTGCAGTACCAAACAAAAGTATAATGACTCCGATTTTTAAATATAATACAGCTTATAGCACTTTAAATGACGGGAGCATTGCATTTGGACTATCAAAAGCCGGTAGCGGATATGACAGTTTCAATCCTGCTGTAGTAACAGCTCCTGTAGCAGCTCAATTTGGCGGATATTTAAATCAACTAAATTCTTATGAACATGCCTTCCAAAATATGGATATGAGAATGCTTTTGACAAGAGAACAACGTCAGGCATATAAAATAGCAAACCGGTATGCATCAACCGTTACACCGACAGTATTTTCTCCGATATACATACCGGAAAATGATAAAGGAGCTTGGTTTAGACCATACGCAACTTTTGAAAAAGTTGATTTAAAAAACGGCCCGGAAGTTGAAAATATTTCTTACGGTTCGTACTTTGGCGGGGATTCTCCAATATATGAACTCAAAAGAGGGTGGGATTTCCAATATTCTGCTTATGTCGGATATAATGGTTCTCACCAAAATTATAATGGTAACTCAATATACCAAAACGGTGGAACCATTGGAGCAACAGGAATCTTTTATAAAGATAATTTCTTTACTGCATTAACTGCAAATGTTGGTGCAAGTGTAGCTGATACATCTACAATGTACGGTTCTGAAGACTTCCCGATGCTAATGACAGGTGTGGCTTCTAAGACAGGATATAATTGGGAACTTGCAAAAGGTAAATTTATAATCCAGCCAAGTTATCTGATGAGTTATACATTTGTAAACACATTTGATTACAAAAATGCAGCCGGGGTAAATATCAACTCTGATTCTTTACATGCAATCAATATTGCGCCGGGATTAAAATTTATAGGTAATCTGAAAAATGGATGGCAGCCATACGTCAGTATGAGAATGGTTTGGAATATAATGGATAAGACTCATTTTCATGCAAATGATGTAGCATTGCCACAAATGAGTGTAAAACCGTATTTCCAATACGGAGTCGGCGTACAAAAACGTTGGGGTGAAAGGTTTACCGGATTTTTACAGGCGATGGTGCGCAACGGCGGTAGAAATGGTGTTGCTTTATCCGCCGGCTTTAGATGGGCTTTAGGCAAAGAACCTGACAAAACAAACAGAACTAAAATTACACATCCGAATAAAAAAACTATAATTAAAAAAGCAAGTTAAAAAGTTTTATAATAAATTAACGAAATTACAGGTACTTTTAAAAAGAGTATCGGTAAAGCTAAATATCACTGATATTTTATTTATATAGAAGTGCTAAATTATAATTTATGGTTATACATAAACAATATTCATGTATAATTAAAATATGGATATATTCGGTGCAAAGATTTTAATAGTCGAAGATGAACCACAGATTAACAGACTTATTGAATTGGTACTCTTGTCTGATGGGTTTTATAATGTAAAAAAATCTTTTGATGGAGCTGAAGCTCTTGAATTAATTAAATCCGATAAGCCTGATTTAATTTTGCTTGATGTGATGTTACCTTCTCTTGACGGATTTTCTTTATGCAAAAAAATTAAAGAAGATGAATACTTAAAAAACGTTCAGGTAATTATGCTTACTGCAAAGAAAATGGAAGAGGATGTTTTGAAGGGATTTGAATCAGGAGCAATAGATTATATTTCAAAACCGTTTAATAACAAAATTCTGCTTGCAAGGGTAAAAGCACATTTGAAAAATATTAATTTTTCTTCGTACTCTTATCGAAATATAAAAATAGATGACACTAAAAAGACTGTAATGATTGATAATCAAGAAATTGAGCTTACAAAATTTGAATATAAGATTTTAAAAATATTTGTGTCAAATGTAGGAACTGTTTTTTCTCGTTCTCAGCTGCTTTCATATTTAAGAGGAGATGACGGATTTGATATATCAGAGAGAGCAATTGATGTTCAAATATTAAATTTGAGAAGAAAATTAGGTGAAATAGGTTCGAATATTGAAACTATAAGAGGCGCCGGATACAAATTGAGGGAGCCGGATTAAATGAAAAAACGTGATTTGTTTTGGCTAAACAGAATTTTATTAATATTTTTTGTCGGACTCACATTTGTTCTTGTATCAATTTACAATATTGTTCAGTTTAACAGTACTTATATTCAGGAAGAAAAAAAAGAGCTTGAGATTTTTACTAAACAAATTGAATGGGTTGTTATGCCGCTTTTAAGACAAAATGACATTGAATCTTTAAAAAAGTACGCAGATGATTTTGGAAACAATAAAGAATTTTCGTTTAGAATTTTTGACGGAGATAAAAATATAATTGTATCATCTCTTGAAAATTCTGCTAAAATACCGCTTAAAAATGATAGAAGAGTCGGTAAAAAATATAATATTTGGGATTTGTATGTGGAATCTTTTGAGAATAAAAGTTTAGAAAAAGTGAGTAAAATAAATATAAATAATAAACAATATTATATAGAACTTTCTTTGTCACAAGAATTTGTAATAAGTACTATAATAAAAGCACAGAAAAATATAATACTTTTCTTTTGTATTTGTTTGTTATTACTGTTCTTGGGTATTATTCAAATTTTTTATTCTATCAGAAAAGGATTTAATTCACTTGAAGACAGTGTTATTCAAATAGCAAGGGGAGACTTTGATACTGATATTAATTTGCCCCATAGCGGACTGTTAAAGGAGTTATCACTTGCAATTATGAGAATGACAAACAGACTCAAAACTCAAATTACAAGATTAACACAACTTGAAGAGTATCGGAAAGAGTTTGTTTCAAATATGTCACATGAAATTAAGACTCCGATTACAGCAATAAATTCTGCTGTTGAATTAATAGAGGAGAATAGTGAAACAACTGATATACAAAAAGAGTGCTTTGATATAATTAAATCTCAAACTTATTCCATAAACAGACTTGTTGGTGACATATTGACTCTTTCTGAAATTGACTTGGAAAAAACAAACGAACATAAAAATTTTAAACTCTTTAATTTGAATAATGCGATTAATCAAGCTATATCAATTCAGCCGAGAGAAGTTGTTTTTAACAAGAGTGAAAATATAGACATTTTAGGGAATGAAGAACTTGTGATTACAATGATTTCCAACCTTTTATCAAACGCTATTAAATATTCGGGCTCTGAAAAAATAGAGGTTAATTTGATAAGCGAAAATAATAGCAGTGTGCAGTTAAATGTTCCGTTTTCAATAATAGTTGAAGTTAAAGATTACGGAGTCGGAATTCCTGCTGAACATTTACCCCGAATTTTTGAAAGATTTTATCGGGTTGATAAAACCCGAAGCCGCCAAAACGGCGGAACAGGTTTGGGACTCGCAATTGTAAAACACATCGCAGAACTTCATAATTGGAAAATTGAGGTTGAAAGCGAAGTCGGTGTTGGTACAAGTTTTAGGATAATAATTTAATCCGTGCATTAAAATGCACGCTACAAACTACAAACTACTTTTTTTGTTAAATATTATTTCATATCCCATTTCGTCAAGTATAATATTGAGTTCGTTAAAATTTGCCGTACCTTTTTTAAGTTTGGTTGATAAATTTTGTACAGAATAATTTTTTCCTTTTTGACGAGAAATAACTTCGGCTAAATGTGTTAGTGTCATTCCGTTATCAACAGCAAGTTTTTTGATTTCGTTTCCTATATTCATAATTAAAAATTATAACAATATTTAATTATTAAAACTATTTTTAAAAATATATTGATAATTTTAAATTATTATTTTATAATTAAATTTATATTTTAAATTATTAAAGATTTATTAAGGAGATAATATGAAATATGATGAAAAATTTATTACTACATGTATAAAACTCGGTCAAAATATAAAAAACAAAAGAGAGAATAGACAAATTACTATTAAACAGTTATCTAAAATTACAGGAATACGAAAAGAATATCTTAATAAAATCGAATTAGGTACTGCTTATGGTGTTATGCTGGAAAAGCATTTACTAAAAATTTCCACAGCATTAAAAGTTAAACTAGTTGATTTATTTGATTTTCATTAAGTAATTGGTCTATACAAATATAATTCCATAATTGGAAAATTGGGGTTGAAAGCGAAGCCAGTAGCGTGCATTTAAATGCACGATTAATTAAAACACAATATCAAAAATACAATTTTTGTATATACTATGTTCCTGCGTTAAAACGCACGCTACTTCAATATATTTTATCTTTGATTAATCTTTGTTGTTAATTCGTATTCGTTAATATGTTTAAATTTTTCCATTACTTTATTCAGCCAGTAGGTTGGGGTTTCTACCCCAACAACTTTTATTTCTCAATTTTAAAATTAAATAAATCTTGTTCTGACGTATTCAGGATATCACAAATTTTAAACAAAAGTCCCAAACTTATTGTTCTTTTTGCTGTTTCTACTTTTGCTAAATGCTCTCTTGAAATATCTAATAATTCTGCAAGTTGATTTTGAGAAAAGCCTCTTAATTTTCTTGCATTTTTTATATTCCTACCTAGCAGCATTAGTTTTGTAGTCTCATTTGTCATATTTTTATTTTCGGATATAATGTAACAAAAGTATGTAGTCTTAAAGAGAACAAAATGGGCAATATTAAAAAGAAAATATTGATAGACTTAGACGGAGTTTTAAACGAATACGGTAAAGAACCATATAGTGAAAGTTCTATTCCTGATATAAAAAGTGGTGCAAAAGAATTTATAAAAGAACTTAGTAACCATGCTGAATTATATCTTTTTACTTCAAGAAACTTAATACTGGCTGCAAAGTGGTTAATGAAAAATGATATTGATAAATATTTTCAGGATGTGACAAATATAAAAATGCCGTCTTATTTATATATTGATGACAGGTGTATTTGCTTTAAAGGTAATTATTATGAAACATTAAAAGAAATAAAAGATTTTGAAGTGTATTGGAAATAATTACCTTATATTTTTTGATAAATTCCTGGAAACAATTCTTTTAAATTATCTAATACACCGGCTTTTATATATTCTTTCGGATAATTATAAGGGTCTGTTATAAAATAACCGCCTTTTTTTAATGTCCTTTTAATATGTTTTATAGTATTTATAATGTCATAATCTACGTCTATATACGGTAATACATTATTTGCTGATATAATATCAAATTTTTCATCAGGATAATTTAGGATTTCTTCTTGAACTCTGGTATCCCATTTTGCTTTTTGCGGATTATTATAAATATTATATAAAAAATTGAAAATTTCATCATTTACTCTATAATCCGTTTTTCTGTCAGCAGAATGTTTAATTTTATTTTTATTTTCTTCAACAAGAAAGAAGTAATATTGAGCAGGCTGTGTTAAATCCGGTTTTGGTACAACATATTTCTTATCTTTAACAAAACATTTCTTTGCATATTTAGGAAATTCCTGATAATCATACAAATCACAAAAAGAGTCATGCCATAAAGCTTCTTTCTCAGGCATTGATTGTAAATCAATAACGCTCAAATCCAAGTGCTTATTTAGTGGTCTGTCTTTTAAAATACCTTTTATTGAGGCAAGATATGAGAACGGTTCTTGGGAATGACCGATTCCGATTATTAACATATTTTTTTGTTGATCATTTGCAGAGTTAAAAATACTATAAAATAGATTTTCAATATTTACATATCCTTTATTTGATAAACTCATAGCTCCACGTCTAAAATAACAGGAAAGAGTACTATTATATTTGTAAAAATCAGGATGTGCTTTGAAAGCCGGTTTTGTAAATCGTTTTTTTGTTTGAGTTTTAAACAAAAAGATATTTTGAGAAAATTCTGTACGCATACTTGTATAAAAACCGATAATAAAAATTTTTGCTTTAATGGACTTTTATTATTCAGCCTGTAAATGGGGGGCTACCCCAACAATTTCCACAACATTTCATTTTATATTTCCCCTTTACATTTACCCCTTTTACGTTTACCCCCTTTACATTTGCCCTTTTTATATTTTCCCCCCTCTCTCCTAACAATTTACTAACAATTCTTTTGTATAATTATTTTGTTTGAGAATTAATTATGAAGAAATTATATATAATATCGGCAATAATTTTATTGCTGTTTTGGGGAAATATAAATACATTTGCAGAAGATTTAGCTCCTGAAACTGTTCAAGAAATTGTTCAGGGTAATAACGAGTTTTTTGTTGATTCAAAAATTCAAAAAGAATTAAAAACTTCAATACAAAATGTTTATGGGAAAGAAAGAACGGAAGAAGTTTATAATAACTTAATTCAGCACGCTCAAACAGCAATAAAAAATCGCCATCACAATTTAAAAAAGCAAGATGTTGAAAGGACCTCGGACTGGTTCAAGAGTGAAATAATTTATATGTTTTATGTGGATCAGTTCGGGGTAATTCAAAAAGATAAAAATAATACGTTTAAAGACACTGCTCTTATGCTTGATTATCTTCAAGAACTCGGCGTAACGACTCTTTATCTTCTTCCGTTTGTTGACAGCCCGATGGAAGATTCAGGGTTTGATGTGAAAAATCCGCAAGATGTTAGACGTGAACTTGGAGGAATGGCGCAATTTGAAAACTTTATAAAGGCAGCTAAAGAAAAAGGGTTTAAAATTAAAGCAGATTTAGTTTTAAACCATTTGTCAGACAAACATGAGTGGTTTAAAAAATTACAGCAAGGGAATTTAGAATACTTAGATTATTTTGTTTGGACAGAAAAAAAGCCTGTTTATAAAAAATATGTTGATGAGAAACTGGGGACAGTTGTTGAATATCAAGAAGATAACGGCGTTATATCAAAACGCAGATTAATTTTTCCCGAAAATACTGAGGATAATTGGCGTGAAGTTGTGGTAAATATAACAAACGAGAATGGTGACAGCGAATCAAAAACATATTATTTGTACCATACTTTTTACCCCTTTCAACTTGATATAAATTGGGAAAATCCTGAAGTTCTATATTATACCCTAGATACAATAAGTACCTGGGCAAATTTAGGAGTTGATATTTTTAGAATGGATGCAATTCCTTATTTATCAAAAGAAAAAGGAACAAATGCCGAAAATCAACCTAAAACTCACAATATAGTTAATATCCTGAGTGACTATATTCAGCTTACTGCGCCATCTTCCGTTATTCAGGTCGAAGCCTGTCAGGAACCGAAAGACATTGCTCCTTATTTTGGTAAGAATAGAGGTGTAAATGTTGAAATAGACGGTGAGACAAAAGAATTATCCAGAACCTCAGAAGCTCAAATTGCATACAATTTCCCTTATATGAACGCAATTTGGGCGACATTAATCGCAGAAGATAAAAAATATTTTGCAGATATTTATAAAAAAATGCCGTCTGTACCTAAAAATACTATGTGGGGAGTGTTTTTGAGAGTACATGATGAACTGACATTAGAAATGGTAAGTCCGGAGGTAAGAGAACTTATTTTTCAAGACTTGGAGCATAAGGGAATAGAATTCAGAAAAGGATTTGGTGTATCAGGTAGGCTTGCAAACTTTTTAGACAAAAACCCTAATCGAATAGAAATGGCTTTTTCCATTCTATTCTCAATCCCCGGAATTCCTATCATATATTATGGTGATGAAATAGGAATAGAAAATGATTACCAAAATGCAGAAAAACAGGCTAAAAAGAGGGCCCTTAGCAAATTTACATTATCTAAACTTTTGTCAGCTTTTGATTCTCGCGATATAAACAGGGGTGCTGTTCCTCAAAAGTTGTTCTATGGTTCACAAAAAGGGTGGTACGCATTTAATTCAAAAGTTTATAATAAAGTCAAGCACCTGATAAGCTTAAGGAAATCCCTTCCTGTTATGTCAGACGGCAGTTTTGAAATACTAAAAACGACATCAAAAGAAAACTTTAGTTACATAAGAAAAAATAAAACTCAAGAGATTTTAGTTGTAAACAATCTGTCAAAAGATAAGATTGTTGCAGAGATTACACTTCCAACTACGACAATTTTAAAAAATAAAAGAAAAATCACAAAACTGAAAAATCTTATAAACGACGATAATATAAGAGTTAATATTTCACTTCAAAATAATACAATGCACTTAAGAGTTGCACCATATCAAGTGCTGTGGCTTGATTTAAGTTCAGGGGCAGGGGTAAATAATGGGGTAAATGAAGGGGTAAATGAAGGGGTAAATGAAGGGGTAAATGCACAAGAAGAAAAAGGGGTAAGTAATGGAAAAAAAGAAGTCATCATTTCTAAATTACATAAATGTGTTCAGGGGGCTTGCAATTCTTTTAATTATTGCAGGACACACAATGCAATTTGGAGAAAGTTCAACTCTGATTCATAAAATTAATTGTGAGCTAATTTGCGGTGGAACGACTCTTTTTATATTTATTTCAGGTTTTTTGTTTCAACATCTTTCATCTAAATTTGAATATAAAACCTATCTTAAAAAGAAGTGGACAAATGTTGTGCTTCCGTATTTTTTAACTTCTCTTGCTGGTATAGCTTTTTGTTTTATTTACCCCCAAACCTACGGCAATTCTTTTGACGGCTTAAATCCTTTGCTGCAAATCCCAATGTTTTTAACTACCGGCAGAATTCATAACACTCCTGCTTGGTTTATTCCAATGATAGTTTTATTCTTTTTCTGTTCGTGGTTATTACTTAAACTTGAAAGAAACGGACATTTATATAAATATTTACCCCTGATGTTTATAATTACGCTGATTTGCCCCAGAGCGGACGTCGACTATAATTCAATAATGAATTTTACTTATACTCAAAAATATTTAGCCTGCTTAGGATATGTTTTCAACGGATTTATTCATTTCTTTTCTTTATATGTGTTCGGAATGTTCTGTTCAAAATATAAAGATGTTATTGATACTTTTTATAACAAAAGATTGTTATTATGGATTTTAATGTTAGGACTTTCAGGGGTAAATATATATTTATCGTATAATGGTATTTATTCAAGTTTTACAATATCAAAAACCATATTAACAATGTTGATTTTAGGGTATTTAAAACATTATGACGAATGGATTATGAAAAGAGAAACTCTTAATAAAGCTCTTGATATAACTGCAAAATATTCTTTCGGACTATTTTTTGTTCATTGGTACTGGTTTTTTATTTATAATCAAATTTTCAACTTAGAAAAAGTTATACCTTTAAACGGCGCATATATTCCGGTATTTGGAATAGTTATCACAAGATTTTTATCGGTAACAATTCTTTCTATGGTTTCTTTGTATTTAGGTAAAAAATTGATTTTATTAATAAATAAAGATGCCAATACAAGAATGTTTTTGGGGATATAAGTATTTTTTCCTCCATTATAATGCACGCTACTTTCTATAAGCATATTATTTGTTTATGTTAAAATTTAAGTGTGAGAATATTTTTTAAGCTAATTTTATTATTCATATATTTTTGTTTGGCACTTTTTATCAAGCCAAGCGAAGTTTATGCTACAGGTAATTTTATACCTAATATTCCTTCACTTAACTACATATCGGAAACAAAATCTGAAATAACATTATCACACAGAATTGAAGATTATTACATAGTCGCACAAAATCCGACAAATGCCGAACTAACAAATATTTCAAACAAAAATTTTGATTTAAGTTTAGTATTTGGCGAGGAAGCATTTAACGAAGATAATATTTTAAGATTTATATTATTTAATAAGAATACCAACCACAGTAGTCGCATAGTTCGTAAAATATCTCCAAAATTAAAACATGCGATTTATACGAGAGCTCCTTAGCAGTACAGGTAAATTTTATTTGTATTAATACTGCAAGTTTGATGAATATTAAAAATATAGGAGAAAAACATAATGGAAGCATTAAAAGAAGGCTTTTTCATTATGGTAATCGGCATGGGAACTGTTTTCATGTTTCTTACCATAATGGTTTATGCCATGAATATCAGTAAAAAAATTTTAGATATAGTGAATAAGTATTTCCCCGAAGCAGAGTTGCCGGAACTTAAAAAGAAACGAGAAAAAACGGATAATGATGCGGAAATAGCTCTTGCGATTGCTGCTGCAATCCATAAAGGTGCAGGGGTAAACGAGGGGTAAATGAGGGGTAAATGAGGTGTAAATGAGGACTGAATGGGAGATACGTTATGTTAACAAGTTTTATTTCAGAAAATAGTGTTGCAATTTCAGCAACAATACTAATTATTTCATATATTTTTATAGCATTAGAAAAAATACCAAAGGTTACTATAGCACTACTAGGTGCAGGAATAACTCTGCTTTTGGGATTAGTCAGCCAAAATAAAATGACAGGTGATAGTTTAAATCCATATTATTTTGTCAGTTTCATTGATTTCAATGTAATATTTTTACTTGTTTCGATGATGATTATTGTAAATATTTCGACAAGAAGCGGAGTATTTAATTGGATAGCAAACGAACTTTTAAAGTTTACAAAAGGTCGTCCTGTTCCAATCTTTTGTGTTCTTGCTTTATTTACGGCTGTTACAAGTGCGTTTTTGGATAATGTCACTACTGTTATTCTTATAATGCCTGTAACTTTCTTTATAGCAAGAAGTTTAGATATAAATCCGTTTCCGCTTTTGATAGTTGAAGTATTTGCATCAAATATTGGAGGAACTGCAACTCTTATAGGTGATCCTCCGAATATAATAATCGGAAGTGCTGCAGGATTGTCTTTTATGGATTTTGTAAGAGTTCTGACTCCTGTTATAGCATTAATTTTAATAACAGTAATAGGAATTCTTGCATTTATATTCAGAGCAGGTCTTAAAACAACTGAAGAAAAAATGCAGGAAGTTGCAAACATAGATAATTCTAAAACAATAAAAGATAAACGATTGCTTGTTCGTTCTGTGCTGGTGCTAGGTTTAGTTATATTAGGCTTTGTAACCCATGATATAACTCATATTGAGACTTGTGTAGCCGCTATGGTCGGAGCAAGCGTACTCTTGTTATTTGAAAAACCGACAGAAATATTAAAGGATGTCGAGTGGAATACAATATTCTTTTTTATAGGTTTATTCATTATAATAGGCGGCGTAGAAGCCTCAGGCGGAATTAAACTTATGGCAGAGTGGATATTAAAGGTTACACAAGGCTCACAAACGGCAACATCTATGCTGATTCTTTGGGCATCGGGAATAATATCCGGAATTATTGATAATATTCCGTATACTGCGACAATGTCTCCAATGCTTGTAGAAATACAAAAAACAATGGGAGTGAATTATACGGTTCCTCTGTGGTGGTGCTTATCATTGGGAGCTTGTTTAGGCGGAAATATGACAATGATCGGAGCAGCTGCGAACGTTATTGTTTCAGAAAATGCGGCAAAAGAGGGTTTCAAAATAGGATTTATGCAATTTATGAAGTATGGTGTAATTGTTGTCGGAATATCACTTGCAATAAGTTCAGCGTACATTTATACAATATTTCTAAAATAATAAGGAGAATATCAATGGAAAATAATAATGAAAAAAAAGAGCCTCAAAAATTTTCAACAGGTTCAGGGACTGGTGTCTTAAGCTCAATAATATTTATGATAATTGCATTTGTTGTAATGTACTTGTTATCAAAATATCTCGGGTAATAAATAATAAGTCGATATCTGCCAGAAGATATCGACTTTTATCAAACTAACAATAAACTAACAAATCTTTTTTAAACTATAAGTAAGAAAGCTTGGGTAGTAGATAAAAAAGGGAATGTAATTCATGTATATGCCCCAATAATGAAAAAAAGGATATGTAAATGATTGCCGGAATATCCCCAATAAACTTTAAATCAAATGAAACCTCAATGCAAAGTATTGAATCATCAGGTCAGCTAAACAATGCAGATAAAAAAAATAAACCAAACATTAAGGCTATAGTCGGTGCGACAGCAGGCACTGCAATACCATTAATGATAATGATGAAACAAAGAAAAATTAAAAATCCGCTAAAAATGGAATATGGCTTGCAAGATATGTTAATACTTTCTGCAACTTCAGTTGCGGGTGGAGTTACTGCAGGAATGATCGGTGAAGATAAACAAACAAGAAAAAGTCAATTAAAAGAAGGTGTTTTTCAATTTTTAAATGCGTCAATTCCCACTTGGATA
>ODAI014389498.1_pt1 | contig 17410 bp, 10 predicted proteins | sample 1539321 | NCBI WGS metagenome assembly ODAI01 (sample SAMN02144231, study PRJEB22623) | gut metagenome | biome: sheep rumen | host: Ovis aries | place: New Zealand | reverse complement strand
TCCTCACAGGGATCCAGGCCCAGCATCCAGTAGGTCCCTGTACTGCGGCAGTAGACAAACTGATAGGTGTATTTGTTTTCCCCTTTTTCGGTAAGATTGTGACCTCCCACATTGACCAGGGTCAGGACGGGGGCCGGATATTTGGCAATGAGCTCGTCGGATACCGTATAGTGGCCGCTGCCGGAGGTTCTGGCGGCATCCACATAATCATTTTCCATGCGCCTGACAAGGCTTTCCGGCGTGTGCCTGGAGGGAGATGTAAGATCCGTAAAGGAAATCCTGCCGATCTCATAGGCGTCGCGCAGTTGAGGACTGCGCCAGTCACCGGGAACCTCCAGGGGCCCGGCTGCTTCCGGATCGGAAGCTTTTTTTGCCGCCCCGGTCACCGCATCTGCACCGCCGGTGATCCCGTGGTCGGGTTTGAGATAAACATGGACGAAGGGGGTATCCGCCCGCAGCAGCTTCCAGGGCTCCGAGCCTTTTCTGACAGAAAAGCCCAGCAATCCGTCAATCTCCGAAAGGAGTTCCCCTGCAGCCTCGATCTGGTGGTGGTTCTCCAGATACAGACGGAAAATATACTGGGCGCCGAAAGCTCCGGACGGCTCTCCGGTCACCTCGATCTCAAGCTTCGGTCCGCCGTCATGTTCCGCCTCTTTTGCAAGATCCCTGATCTGTTCGAGCCTGTTTTCGATCACAGTGCTGAAATAATTGTCACAGAGCACCTTCCGGCTGCGTCCTGAGGATACTCCGTCCTTCTCCACCGGTACGGACATGGAAAACACGGAAAAAGTACCCTCGTTTTTATCCTCATAGAGATAGGCGTTTATTCCGCCCCCTTCTCCCGCTGTCTCTTTTTTTCTCAGCAGTGTCCAGGAGTCACCGTATATATCCCTGACATATTCGTCTATTTCCCGGTCGCTGTATTTCAGGGGTGCATACAGGTAATAAATCAAAGCGACGCCTGCAAGTCCCGCGAGCACACAAAAAAGAAGCACGACCGGAAAAATCCAATTTTTTCCCTGCCGTGCTTTCTTTGCGGAATTATATCGTTTTTTTCTAATGCGATCCGACGACATTTTCCGTATGCATTCCTTTCTCCATAGAATGGTCAGAAAGCAGCATGAACCAATGTTCTGTTTTACAAATCTCCTGCAGTTCTCAGATGAGTCCCATGATAAAGACAAAAATGATGAGGATGGGAAGGATCCATGTAATATAAGGCCGCATCCAGTCGTGCACCTTTAGACCCTCGCCCTCATTGGCTTCCTTCTTGAAATTGTCCCAGCCCCAGCCGATTTTGCGGGTGCAGAAGAGAACAAATACAAGTGCGCCGAGAGGCAGCAGGAAGTTACTGACAATATAGTCCTCAAGATCAAGGAAAGTGCTGCCCGGCCCCTTGGGCTCGATGAAGGACAGCAGATTGGGACCAAGCGCACAGGGAAGGGAGAGAATGAAGAGCAGGACGATATTGATCAGTCCTGTCTTTGTCCTGCTCCATCCGAACAGATCCATGCACATGGCCATGATGTTCTCAAAAACGGCAAGTACTGTGGAAAACGCCGCAAAAGTCATGAAAACAAAGAAGAGGCTTCCCCAGACTCTGCCCAGAGGCATGTTGTTGAAAATGTTGGGAAGCGTGATGAAGATCAGTCCCGGGCCCGCTGTGGACTCAACACCGTATGCAAAGCATGCGGGGATGATGATCAGTCCGGAGCTGATGGCGACCATGGTATCCAGAAGGACGATGTTGACGGACTCTCCCAGCAGAGACTGTTCCTTGTTGATGTAGCTGCCGAAAATCGCCATGGAACCGATTCCGACACTGAGTGTGAAGAAAGCCTGGTTCATGGCAGCAACGACCACGGTCCAGATTCCCTGTGCTTTCATCCTGGCAAAATCGGGAACCAGCAGATAGCGGATTCCTTTCGCTGCGCCCGGCAGGAATATGCTGTTGACAGCCAGGACCAGCATGATCACGATCAGAAGGGTCATCATGACCTTGGTGACTCTCTCAAGGCCGCTCTGCAGTCCGCGCATATTGATGAGGAAGCCGAGAACGACAATAACTGCCATGAAGCCGACCTGCAGGCCGGGGTTCAGAAGTCCGTCCGTAAAAACACTCTCGACGGCTTTGGCATCCATTCCCTCAAACTTTCCTGAGGCCGTCTGGAAAAAATACTGGAGCATCCATCCCGCTACAGTGGTATAGAACATCATCAGTATATAGTTGCCCGCCATGCAGAAGTAACCGTGAATATGCCATTTGGTACCCCGGGGTTCCACCTGCTGGTACATGTGGATCGGGCTCTTATGTGCCGCTCTGCCTACTGCAAACTCCATGCACATGGCAGGGAGTCCCAGAATTGCCAGAAAGAAGAGATAGACCAGCACGAAGGCGCCTCCGCCGTACTGTCCGCACAGATACGGAAATCTCCACACATTACCGATACCGATCGCGCAGCCTGCGCTGATCAGGATAAAACCCAAACGGCTTCCTAAAGATTCTCTTTGCATTGCTTGAAAGTCCCCTTTTATGTAAATATTTTCATACTGCAGAAACATGCCGCCCGCCGGGCGGCACTTTCCCTGCATTTGTATACAGCGTTTCCGCGCAGACGGAAACGGTGAAGGAACATGCCTTTATACTGCCCCGCAGTACAAAGGCATGTTCCTTCCGTCATTTTTCCTGTCCGGAACAGACTCCTGATCAGTTGTTCTGGAAATCACCGCCGCCGGTGGGAAGTTCTGTCTGCTCACCGCCCTGTGAAGGATCCGTCTGTGTTCCGTCAACTCCCTGGTCCTGTGTGATCTCACTGCCGGTCATCCCCTCACCCGCATAGGAGGTATCCGAAGACGCACCTGAACTTCCTCTTCCAAGGACATAGATCACACTGAGGACAGCGATCAGGAAGAGGGTAGCGATCCTGACGGACATTTCCTTTGTCAGACCGTACCTGCTCAGGAATTCGTCAAGGCGGTCAGGCTTGTTTGCCCGGCGCCTGCGCTGGCGGCGCATCTCTTCGATGCTGCGCTCCCGGGGGGTGAGTGTCTTTTGCGCATGCTCTTCAAGCCTGGTATAGGTCGTGTGATCGGCCGGTCCCAGGTTCAGGAACTTTTCAGCGCGGCTTGTTTCTGCCTGCTGATAAGCTGCCTCCTCAGTCTGCTGCCCCGTGAATACTGCGGGCTGCACACGCACTGTTTCCTGATTCTCTGCATCTGCAGTATTTTCCTGCTGAACAGCTGCCTGCTGTGCCGCTATGCGCTCTGCCTCAGCTTTCGCTGCTGCCTGCTCTTCCCGGCGGCGGATCGCCGCAGCCCGGTTTTTATTCTGCAGACGGATGACCTCGGGACGGTCTGCCTGCTCCTGCTGACGGGCTGCTGTCTCCGCAGCTGCACGATCTGCCGCAGCCTTCTCATCCAGGCGGATTGTCGCTTCCTCTTCCGCTGCTTCCTGCGCCCTCTCAACAGCAGCTGCCTCAGCTGCTGCGCGCTCCGCCTCTGCCTTCTCCGCAAGGACTCTCTCCTCGCGACTGCGGGCCTCCTCAGCTGCTGCGCGCTCCGCCTCTGCCTTCTCGGCGAGGGCTCTCTCCTCGCGACGGCGGGCCTCCTCAGCTGCTGCGCGCTCCGCTTTCTCTTTCTCGGCCAGAGCCCGCTCTCTGCGGCGGCGGGCCTGTTCGGCGCGGTCTGCTTCCGCTTTTTCCCTGGCCGCCTCCTCAGCTGCGAAATGCCTCGAAGCTCTCTCCAGCTGCCTTCTCATGCGCTTTTCATCTGCAGCTTCTGCTCTGCGATGATGGGAGGCGGAAAAGCCCCTTCTCACCTTCTCGATCAGGGGAAGGCTGTCCAGATAAGACGCCATATCGAGCTCGGGATTTGAGATCACGGCAGTCGGCCTGTCGTCTTCATTCCGGGCCTCTGTCTCTCTGCCCGCTCCCGCTTCCTCTCCGCGCGCGATTTTGATGATCGCCTCTACATCCACGTCGCCTCCCGCTTCCTTAAAGAAAACAGGATCCATGAAAGTTTCTTCGCGGAGGCTGTTTTCAACATCTTCCTGAGTAGGAATATTGGCCTCAGGAAACTCGGACAGCTTCTTCTTCGAACCCTTTGCCGCGGCTGTTTTTTTGGAACGGATACGCACAGGCGCTCCGCACCGACCGCATTTTCTGGCAGTATCTGCCATTTCAGCACCACATTTTGCACAAAACATTTTTATATATCCTCACACACGGCCGGAGGCCGTCGTAAACAGAATTGCTATTTAACTGCAGAAAGCAGAATAGTAATCATTATACTCATACTGCATGATTTTTGCAATCCTCAGGTGCTCTCGCGTTTTGCCGCTGCTGCCCGGGGAAGAAGCTTTTTTACTTCATCCGGTGTATAGGAATAAGTTCGATTGCAGAACTGGCAGGCCAGTTCAATGTCTTTTCCGTCTTCAATGATACTCTCAAGCTCTTCTGTGCCCAGGAGGATCAGTCCGCGCTCAAAACGTTCACGGCTGCAGTTGCAGTAGAAACTCACATCCTCTTTTGATGTGATCTGAAGGTCAAACCCGTCCAGGACGACTTCCAGAAGATGCTCGGGCCTGCTGTCCTCATTCAGGATGCTGGTGACAGAAGAAATCTTTCGAATATTTTCCTCCAGTTTTCCGATCACTTCGTCATCCGCAAAAGGCATGAGCTGTACGACAAAGCCGCCGGCTCTGCGCACGGTGTTGTCCTTGTTCATCAGAACGCCCAGACCCACGGAGGAAGGAATCTGTTCCGACTGCGCGTAATACGCGGTGAGATCCTCTGCGACCTCTCCGGTCACGAGGGGGATCTGTCCGATATAGGGATCCTTGAGGTTCATGTCGCGGATCACCGTGAGTGTTCCTCTGCCGATCGCTCCGCCGACATTGAGATGGCCCTGTTCATTGGGCGGCAGGATCACATTCGGATTTTTGACATATCCCTTGACATGCCCCTGGTTGTCCGCTGTCACGACCAGACCCTGCAGGGGGCCGTCTCCGTCGATCTGGATGGTCAGAAGGTCGCGGGGTCCCTTGAGCATATCCGCCATCATAAGTGCGCCCGACATGGCCCTGCCCAGGGCTGCTGTCGCGATCGGGCTTGTATTGTGTGCCTGTCTCGCCGTCTCTGTCAGATTCCTGGATGTGATGGCAAACGCATTGATCTGTGCGTTGGCCGCGACGGCGCGAATCATATAATCTCTGTATTCTTCCATTTTTTCAACCATGCCGCCCCTCGGAGCGGCAGCACTTGCTCTGTATGCTCCTTCACTGTTTTCGCGGAAAATGAAAACAGTGAAAAAGCGCTCTGTCTGCGCCTCTCATGCGGCACAGATCTCTATTGTCTGATCAGTTACGAATATTTCTGAATGGTTCCGGTCAGGATCGGGATGATCTGGGACTTTCTGGACAGGATACCCTGCTGCAGGGAGTGGGTCTCGTTCTCCTTGTCCGGGAATGCCTCCAGGGCCCAGTCAGACTTCTCTCCGGAGCGGAATACGATCGATCCGTTATCCAGAATGCTGGTAAAGACCATCAGGCACAGATCGAGGTTCTTTTTACTGGTGAATTCGTTGAGGACTTGCTGGATCTCGTCTTCCTTTCCTTCCAGGGCACTGAAAGTGGAAATGATGACCTGGGAGACCATGGTCTTGCAGCTCTCGATCTCGAAATACTTGATATCCTGATTGAGAAGCTCGGAGATGCTCTTGCCCTTGATGTCCGCGCCGACGGAGAACATATCCGCGGCGAACTCATCGATATCCAGATCCGCGATGGCGGCGAGGATATTGGCGGTGCGCCTGTCCTTCTCGGTCGTTGTAGGAGACTGGAACTTCAGTGTGTCGGAGAGGATGGCGCCCAGAAGCAGTCCTGCCAGATTCTGCGGGATCGGGATCTGGTTCTCGCGGAACATGGTTGCGACGATGGTCGCGGTACTTCCTATGATCTCATTTCGGAAAGCGACGGGACGCTTTGTGGAGAAATCGTTGATTCTGTGGTGGTCAATGACTTCCAGCACTTCCGCCTTGTCGATCGCCCGCACGGACTGAGAGAACTCATTGTGGTCCACGAGGATGATCTTCTTGTTGCGGCTGTTCATGATGTGATAGCGGGACGCGCAGCCGACGATCCTGTCGTTCTCATCCACGATGGGATAGGCGTGGAAACGTGTGCGCATCATCTTGGTTCCGACATCTTCTGCCAGCTCGTTGGCGTAGAACTTGACGACCTTGGTCGCCATGATCTTGCTGATGGGAGGTGCGAAATAGGCGTAGCGGGAAGTGTTCATGGTACTGTGACCGGAGATGATCACGGTACAGCCGTGCTTTTTCGCGACTTCCAGGACCTCATCGGACACCCTGTCGGTACGCACCAGGATGAGCAGACCTGCCCCCATCTCGATGATATTCTTCTGTGCTTCCGGATCATCACCAGCGACAACGATCTTGTTCTTGATATCGTGGATGGCGATATCCTCCTTGGTGATCGCAACGACAGAGACGCGGCCGCGGATGTGGCGGTCCGGCGCCCGGTAAATGATCTTTCCGCTGATCGCGGTATTGATATTTTCCGGAGAGACGTCCTCCAGAAGCTTTTCTGTCTCGGCTGTATCGCCCATGGCGACCAGGCCGATATCGTTCATGGTCAGCATGCCGACAACGCGGTTCTCCGCATCAACGACGCCGCAGGTCTGCTTGCCCGCGCCGTGCATGAGCTGAATCGCTTCGTAAATTGTCTTGTCGGGCATGATCGTGGTCGGCTCGTCGATCTCGATCTCTGACATTTTGACACGGGCATCCTCAAGGAGCATGGGCTCCGGGAATCCGAACCGGTCGAGGAGATATCTCGTCTCCGTGCCGATCTTGCCCAGTCTGCAGGGGATTGCTTTTACACCGTTGGCCCGTTTAAAGAAGGCGTATCCGATTGCGGCGGCGATGGAATCTGTATCCGGATGCTGATGACCTGTGACATAAATGACATCCTGTTTCATTTTTTACCTCACTTATATAGTCGTGGCTGTATTTGACAGGTTACCTCTCTTCCTGATGATCCGCAGAACTTCCCTCCGTCCTGCACCCGGGCACGGCTTAGAGCTTCATGCCGCGCTTTCGCTGTTCCCGATAAAGATCAATATCCGTAAAACGGTTCTGTCTGACCATACTCCTGTTCGCCGTCACGGCCTTCTGTTTCGTCAGAATCCTCTGCTGTCTCTTCAGGGTGGTCTGTCTGCTCGAGGTACTCCTCAAGGCAGATTCCTGCTTCATGGATCTTCTGTGCGTGCTCCTTCCCGACATATCTGTAATGCCAGGGTTCGAAAATGATACCCGTAATGTCAGTCTTATCCTTCGGGTAACGCAGGATAAATCCGTATTTCCAGCAGTTTTCCATGAGCCACTGCTGGGTAAATGTGTAGACCTGGCTTTCATCCAGGCTCATGTTCTCTGAAGAATAGATGTCAGCCGCAAGGCCCAGCTCATGCTCGCTGGTGCCCGGGACCGCAACCGCAGTGGATGCAAGATCCTCGGAGTCCTCCTGTTCGTAGCCCGCATACAGCCAGCGGTCGATCTGTGCGTTAAAGAGGTCTACCTGTTTATTATGCGGTCTGTAACCGGAACAGACGATGGGATTTCCTCCCGCCTCAGCGCAGTCCTCCAGCATCTCCATCAGAGGTTCATAGCACTTGCTGCCGATCATCTGTCCGTTGGGAAGTGTGATCGGATCCACAGTATAGTCCTCCGGCAGATAGTGCCACTTGTTGACCAGGAGCAGCATGGGATCCTCAGTGAGCACTTCCCTGCGTTTTTCCCGCACTCTCTCAAATAACAGACGCTCCGCCTCGGAAGCAGGGTGGAAGGAGCTTCCCTGTCCGCTGTCAAGGATCTCCATGTATTCTTCACGCATTGAGGCCGTCGCCTTATTCAGGCCGGATTCCAGGTTTTCCCGGGAATCCGCATAGGTCCGGTCTGCCCCGGACGCAATGTCCTCCAGAGCGCTTCTGTCCACCGCATCTCGGCAGGCGGAAATCTGCTGTGTGAAGGGTTTGACATCCTCCCGGCTGCCGGAAAACATGCGCCAGGCACCGGTCTCATAGACGAGTACCGCGACTGAGGCAAGCAGCACCAGAACTGCCCCTGCCGCCTTAGCCTTATCGGAGACTTTTCCAGAGGCCGCAGAAATTCTGCTCATGATAATCCGGATCTTCCGAACCGGTGTTCCGAGCAGTCCTGCAGCAGCTTTCACAGTCCCTGAACTCTTTCCGTTTTTTTCCGCCAGGTCTGTTTTATTGTGATTTGTATCCGGGTCAAATTGCATTTTTCGAGGTGTCCGCTTTCTGTTACTCTCCAATCAGGCAGCCGTCTCCTGCCGGGATCGGCCTGTGTCTGTTTCCTCAGGCCCGCTCCCCTTCCGATCCGGCTCCTGGCTGTCCTTCATGATTATTGTTCGAGGTATTCCTCCAGGCAGATGCCTTTTTCGGTGATTTCTTTCGCCGCATCCTTTCCGACATAACGGTAGTGCCACGGCTCATAAATAATGCCTGTGATCCCGGTTTTATTCTTCGGATAGCGCAGAATAAAACCGTATTCCCAGGAGTGTTTGATCAGCCATTTCTGGGTCGTTGTGTCCGCCTGCGAATCATCGAGATTCTGATATTTGTAATCGCAGATATCGACAGCCAGCCCAAGCTCGTGCTCACTGGTTCCCGGAACGGCAACCTCCGTGCCGGCCTGCTTCTCTGCCTCCTGCTTTGTCATTCCTTTTGCCATCAGGCCCTTGACCTGATCATTAAAGAGGACCACCTGCTTTGCATGCGACCGGTAGGAAGAGCATACAACCGGCTGTCCGCCCGCTGCCCGGCAGTCATCCAGCATCTTCACAAACTCCGGATAGCACCGGCTGTCCACGGATTCTCCGTTCGGAATGGAGGATGTGGCTACTTCATCATACCCATCCGGCAGCATGTACCAGGGATTGACCAGGATAAAGCGCCAGTCGTCCTGCCCGGCGTATTTTCCGGACTCGGCAGCCGTCATATTAGTGGACTCCACTGTATTCCCTGCAGCGGCTTCCATGTTCTGTGCCTGCTCTGTGCCTGCCTGCGCGGCCTCTGCGTCTTTCTGCTCAGGAGCAGCTTCTTCTTTGTTCTGCGCCTGCTCCCCGTCTGCCTGTGCGGTCTCTGCCGCTTTCTGTTCCGGCGCAGCAGCTTCTTTGTTCTCCGCCTGCTCTGTGCCCGCCTGTGCGGTCTCTGCATCTTTTTGCTCTGAAACCGCAGAAGCGTCTTCATCCGCGTTTATATATTCAGGCTCCGTGCCTTCCGCGGCCTTCTGATCGTCAGTGTCCGCCTGTTCTGCCGGCGTTTGCTCCGCAGGCGTCTGCTCCGCTGGAGTCTGCTCTGCGGGCACTTGCTCCGCAGGTATTTCTGCCTCCTTTTGACCTTCAGGGCTTCCCTGCTGCTCCTGCGTCTGTGCGGCTGTCTCCGGCCCGTCACTTACCTTTGCGGAGTTTCCTGACCGGAATATGCGCGGAAAGATGAGGATTGCCAGGAGCAGGAAGACTGCAGCGCCGATCCCGATCTTTACATAGAGAGAGCGAAGTTCCTGCTCCCTCTGCCGGCGTCCCTGGGCCCGCTGACGCAGCCGGCGTCCAAGTACTGCCTGCCGGTCCGCCGCCTCCTCGTCAGGATAGTCCCTGCCGCCATAGTTTCCTTCATAAGAGTCCTCCTGGTAGGAATCTTCAAGAGAGTCCTCATAAGAATCCTCGTAGGAGTCATCGCCGGATTCCTCATAGGGATCCCGGTAGGAGGAATATCTGTCCCTGCTGTAGGGGGTATAACCTGCGCTGCCGTAGGGGGTATAGCCTTTACTGCCGTAGGAGGAATTGCTTCCGCCCCTGTAGTTTCCCGTGCTGTAGCGGCCTGCAGATCTGCCCGCTCTTCCTGTACTGCGGCGGGAATCCCTGCCGCTGTAGAGAAGATCGGAGGAAATCTCCTTCTCTTCAGAGCCTTTGGTTTTTTCCTGCCGGCTGCCGGGAGTATTGCCGCGCACGATCCGGCTGCTGTCGTAAGACCGGCCGCCCCCATAGGACTGACTGCTGCCATAGGACCGGCCGCCGCTGTTGGCCCCTCCGCCGTAAGACCGGCTGTCTCCATAGGACTGACTGCCCCCGCTGGAAGAGGATCCTCTTCCGCCGCCATAAGCGGATCCGTAGAGATCCTCCCCATAGCGGAAATAATCATTCTGCGGATTTGCGTTCACTTCTACGCGGTGACGCTCTCTGTAGGGGCGGGCGGAATCGTCTGTGCGGTCCGGATAGCGGTAGCTGCCGCCTCTGCGCTCAGAGGCGGGATCTGCCGGTCTGCCTTTGTCGGTGCTCTGGTCTGTTTCGCGCAGGTCAAAAAACTCCGCTGTTCTGCCTGCACTGCGCCGGAAGCCCACTCTGTTCAGTTTTCTGCTGTTTTTGTCTTCCCCGCGCAGGGCCATATACACCACTCTCCATCTGTATCTGCTGCAGCTTATCTGTTCAGAGCTGCTTTATAAATCTCTACAAAATCATCCTCATAGAGGACACGGGCACTTCCGCGCTTGCCGCCCGAGGCAATGATCGCATTGTGGGCCATGATCTTGATCTGCTCCTCTGTGGGATCCACGCCCAGCTCATGAATGCTGGTGGGCATACCGATCCTGCGGTAGAAGTCCTCCATGGCCTCGATACCCCTGAGGGCTGTCTCCTCATCCGTCGCGCCGGGCTCGACCTCCATAACATTGAGGGCGAACTTGACGAATCTGTCCAGGCAGTTCTTGTAGACGTAACGGGCCCATGTGCCCCAGATCGCTGCCAGGCCTGCGCCGTGGGTGACATCAAACATGCCGCCCAGTTCGTGCTCCATGATGTGGCTTGCGAAATCGCGCTCCTTTGCGCCGCAGCCTGTCAGGCCGTTGTGGGAAAGGCTTCCGGCCCACATGACCTCTGCGCGCGCCTCGTAATTGTCGGGCTCCGCATGGATGATCTCCGTGTATTTTTTGACTGTGCGCAGAAGGCCTTCCGCGATACTGTCAGTCAGTTCCATGTTGCCGTTGTTGGTAAAATATCTCTCCATGGTGTGCATCATGATATCGGTGCAGCCGCTCATGGACTGGTAATCCGGCAGAGTCATTGTGAGTTCCGGATTCATGATGGCGAATTTCGCGCGGGAGATATCGTTGCCGTGTCCGCGCTTGATGCCGGTCTTCTCATTGGTGATGACGGAGTCGTTGCTCATCTCGGAGCCGGCTGCCGCGATCGTCAGGATAACACCTACAGGCAGGCATGCCGTGGATTTTCTCTTCTTGACATAGAAATCCCACACGTCGCCCTGCTCGGGATCCGCGATACCGTAGCCGATCGCCTTTGCGGAATCGATGACAGAGCCGCCGCCGACGGCAAGGATAAAGTCAACACCTTCTTTTTTGCCCAGTTCAATGCCCTCGTAGACCAGGCCCAGGTGAGGGTTGGGGACAACGCCGCCCAGAGAGACATGGCCGATTCCCTCTGCATCCAGAGATGCACAGACCCTGTCGATCAGACCGGAGCGGATCGCGCTCTTGCCGCCGTAGTGGATCAGGACCTTCCTGCAGCCCTGTGCGCTCACCAACGCGCCCAGTCTGTTCTCAGCGCCTTTTCCGAAGATCACTTTTGTAGGTGCATAGTAATCAAAATCTGCAGTACGAATCATTCTTTTTGTCCTTTCCTTCCTTCAAAAAACCTGTATCAACCAAGCATCACTGTTTTTTTATCTTTATTGAGTTTCTTTATCTTTCTCATCTTTATCGCGCAGCACCCGCGGCTTCCGCCGGGGGATCTGCGGACAGGACCCGCCTGCGGGCCCTGATTTTTCTGTATTTACCCGATCCGGACATTGGTATCGTCCGGCTCTTCCCAGGTCTTCTCGCTGATGATAAATCTGGGCCGGTGTTTGGTCTCCATGTAGGTCTTGCCGACATATTCGCCTATGATGCCGATGCCCAGAAGCTGGATGCCTCCCAGAAAGCAGAGGATACAGACCATGCTGGACCAGCCGGTGACAGTGGACCCCAGGAAGTAGGAGACGATCGACCAGATCACCCCGATAAAGCTGATGACGGCTACGACGCATCCGAATCCGGTGATCAGGCGGATCGGCTTCGTGCTCATGCTGGTGATTCCGTCCAGGGCAAGCGCCAGCATCTTGGAGAGCGGGTAATGGCTCTGTCCCGCGATCCTCTCGTGCCTTTCATAGTAGACGGAAGTGCTCTTGAAGCCCACCAGAGGAAACATTCCCCGCAGGAACAGATTCACCTCATGGTAATTCTCGAACGCCCGCAGGGCCCTGGCAGAGACGAGCCGGTAGTCGGCATGGTTGTAGACGACCTCCGTCCCCATCTTATTCATCATTTTGTAAAAGCCTTCCGCCGTCACCCGCTTGAACCAGGTATCGGTATCCCTGCGGGAGCGGACGCCGTAGACGATCTCACAGCCGTCAAGATACTGCCTCACCATTTCGTCCATGGCATTGATGTCATCCTGCCCGTCACAGTCAATGGAGATTGTGATATCGCAGTATTCCTTGGCCTCCATGAGACCGGCCAGCACTGCGTTCTGGTGTCCGCGGTTCCTGCTCTGTGTGATCCCGACATAGCGGGGGTCTTCCCGGGACAGCGACCGGATGATCTCCCATGTTCTGTCTTTTGAACCGTCGTTGACAAAGAGGATCCGGCTCTCCTTATGAATCAGTCCCTCCCCGGCCAGCTGCTCGATCTTCTCCAGAAACATGGGCGCTGTGATCGGCAGGACCTCCTGCTCGTTGTAGCAGGGGATGACGATCCACAGAATCGGAAGGTTCCTGTTTGTGTTCTTTTTCAAAGTTTCCATCGCATCCTGATCTATCATATATGTCCGCTTTTTTCTTTTTTACGCGCAAAAAAGACGCGCAAAGGCTTCTCTGTACTGACGACCGGGTTCCGCCCTTGCTCCATCTCCGTAATCAGTATTGTAAACATGTGCATGGAAAAAAGCAAGAAATCAGTACTCTTTTTGCGCATGGGTCCGTGGCCGGTTACTGCAGTTTTTCGATTTTTGCACGGAAGGTGATCCGCCGGTCGGTATCCATATCGTCAAAGCGGATAATGTAGGCGGACCGGTCTATATCCACGCCCGTAACAGTGCCCGGGCCGAAAATGCGGTGCCTGATCCTGTCCCCCTCTTTGAGGAGAGTATCGTCCTTTTCCGGACGCAGTCCGCGGTCACTGAGACGGATGTGGGCCTTGGCTTCCTTGATCAGGTTTTCATCCATATCCGGGACAAAACTGATGAGGGCGGGATCGATATCCAGCACAAAGCGCGAGGGATAGCGGGGCGAACCGTCGAAATTGCGGCCCTGGGCCTCGCTCATGTAGAGCCCTTTCTGCGCGCGCGTGATGGCGACAAAGGCGAGGCGCCGCTCCTCCTCCATTCCCTCCAGGGTGCGTGTCTTGCGGGAGGGAAAAATGCCCTCGTTCATGCCGCACAGAAAGACATAGGGAAACTCCAGCCCCTTGGCCGTGTGGACCGTCATCATGCGCACCCTGTCATCGGTCCCTGCATCCGCGTCACTGTTGGAAAAAAGAGCCGCGTGGCGCAGGTAATCCTCCAGTGTCGTCTCCTCGCCGCAGGTCGTCTCGTAGATATAGACGGACTGCTTGAGCTCCGCCAGGTTGTCGAGCCGCTCCTGGCTTCCCTCTGTGCGCAGCGCCTTCTCATAGCCGCTCTCATCCAGGACGGCAGAGAGGACCTCCGAGACAGGCCTTCCGGCAGATTCGGAGGAAAAGCGTTCGATGAGCTCTATAAACTGCTTCGCCTTCGTTCCCTTGAAAATATCGTTGTCGATATACCGCTTGAGCGCCTCGTAGAGAGACATTTTCGCCGCTTCCGCCATTTCCCGCAGAAAGGCCATCCTGCGCTCTCCCATATTCCGGCGGGGCCGGTTGACCACACGCGCAAAGGAGAGGTCATCCCTGTAGGCGATCATCCTCAGATAAGACAGGGCATCCTTGATCTCCATGCGCCCGAAAAACTGCACGCCGCTGTAGATTGTATAGGGAATCTCTTTTTTCAAAAAAGCTTCCTCTACGCTGCGGGTCACGTGATGGGCCCTGTAGAGCACGGTGATGTCCCGGTAGGGGATCTCCTTCTGGGTGTGAAGGTCCTCGATCTTCTCCGCGATCCACTGTGCCTCGTCGGCGGTGGTCCTGGCGTGGTGACAGACCGGGACAAAGCCGCCCGGCAGCGTGGGGATGAGGTCCTTTTTGATGCGGATGGTATTTCTGCCGATCAGGGAATTTGCCACATCCAGGATCTGGGGTGTCGAGCGGTAGTTTTCCATCATCATGACGGTTTTGGCGCCCGGGAAATGTTTATCGAATTCCAGCAGATATTTGACGTTGGCGCCGCGCCAGGTGTAGATGGTCTGGTCGGGGTCTCCCACGATAAAGAGGTTTTTGTGATGGGCGCAGAGCACGCTCATCAGCTCATACTGCAGATCGTCGATGTCCTGGAACTCGTCGATCATGATATATTCCAGACGGCTCTGCCATTTGAGGCGGATATCGGGTCTCTGTGAAAAAATATAGAGGGAAAACTTGATCAGGTCGTTGTAGTCCAGGCCGAAGCACTTTTTCTCCTGATACAGATAGCCGTAAAAAATAATATCGGAGGCATCTTCCGCTTTCAGATATTTTTCGCGCAGGGTATCCAGGGACATGGTGATCATGTCCAGGTAATACTGAGGCTCCTTGAAGATCTTGCGGATCTCGATCATGTCCCGTGCCTGTCCGTAGGTCATGTCGCGCAGGGTCAGTCCCCGCTCCTCGTAGATCGTGCCCAGCATGGCGTCGATATCGGCGTTGTCCAGGACCAGAAAGCTTTTGGGGTACTGGACCGCATTGCTGTCCTCCTGCAGAACGGAGACACAGAAGCCGTGAAAGGTATTGATATAGCCCGTGTCGTTGTCCCCGGTCAGCATGTGGATGCGCTGGCGCATCTCATTGGCAGACTTGTTGGTAAAGGTCACGCAGAGGATATTTCCGGGCAGAATGCCGATCTCGTTTACCAGGAAGGCAAAGCGGCGGGAAAGAGCCCGTGTCTTGCCTGAGCCCGCGCCCGCGATCACGCGCACGAAGCCCTCCGTCGAGGTGACGGCCTCAAGCTGGGCGGCATTGAGCCCCTCCAGTTCCTGTATATCCTGAAAATCGTCGTAGTCGTGTTCGTGCATGGCATTCCTCAAAAGAATGGTTGGTAGATTGCATAAGCAGCACGAGCCTTCGCAGCGCATATTCATTCTGGCGGAGTTTCAGGATTTCTTCGCAAAGATGTACTAAGGCTCTGATTATGCTGCGGGCGGGCCGCTTTAACTCGTATTCCGTGTTGAAGACACGGAATACTCAATACTCTCCTGCGCCCGCAAGGAAGTTGATGAACTGTTGGGCGGTACGGCCGGTGGCGCCGCCGCTGCGGAGTTCCCACTGGTTGGCCTTGAGGGCGAGTTCCTGCTCGCTGAGGGTGATCTGGGGATAGCGTTTGGCCAATTCCTGAACGATGTGCAGGTACTCTTTGTGGGAGGGCTTCATGTAGCCGATGGAGATCCCGAAGCGGGCCACGAGGGAGAGTTTCTCCTGCATGGTATCCGAGCGGTGGAGTTCATCGTCGCGGTCTGCGCGGTCGGACCAGGTCTCGCGGATCAGGTGGCGGCGGTTGGAGGTGGCATAGATGAGCACGTTCTCGGGTTTGGTCTCGAGGCCGCCTTCAATCACTGCCTTGAGGTATTTGTACTCGATCTCGAATTCCTCGAAGGAGAGATCGTCCATGTAGATGATAAAGCGGTAGTTGCGGTTTTTGACCTCGGCGAGGATCCGCTGCAGGTAGCGGAACTCGTGTTTGTAGACCTCGATCATGCGGAGGCCGCGGTCGTAGTACTGGTTGAGGATGGCTTTGATGCTGGTGGATTTGCCTGTGCCGGCGTCGCCGTACAGCAGGACGTTGTTGGCGGCACGTCCGCTGACAAAAGCCTCGGTATTGGCGATCAGTTTCTCCTTCTGCAGTTCATAGCCGATCAGGTCATCGAGCACGACATCGCTTGTAGCCGTGATGGGAATGAGGAAGTCGTCCTCTCCCGCAGCGGCGTAGTCCACCGGCCTTGCTGTGCTGCCGGCGGAAGGCCGTCCCGCACAGGCGGCCATTGACACTGCCGGTCCCGCGGCAGATCCCTGGCCGGAGGCATCGATGGCATTGCTCCATCTCTCGTTGATGCGGAAAGCCTTGTTGAGGCCGAACATTCCCACGCCGTAATCCCGGTAAAAATCGGTCACGGCGGTGTACATATCGTTCTCATCTGCCGCCTGCTCGAGCTTTTCGCTCAGCGCCTGCACCTTTTCGGAGACGCTGTGATTATAGACTCTCTCTTTTTTGCCTACCGCATGATAGTCCTCGATGACGGAAAAGACGTCCATGTCCAGCGCCTCTTCCAGCGGAGAAAAATCGTAGTCAAACAGCTTTTTGAACACGCGCAGATCATTTTTTACAAAGTGATTGACCGAGCCCTCGTTGGCTCCCGTCTTCTCGGAGACCAGTGTGAAGGGGGTCTCTGTCATGGCGAGCAGAAAGGCCAGATAGTTGTGCCACAGATTTTTGTTAAACCCGCAGCGGGTCGCCAGATCCAGCAGTCTGTGGATCTGATCCAGAATACGCCCGGTCAGCGCCTCCTTATCATAATTTCCCCGGTCAAACTCCCTGCACACCTGCGAGAGCTGCATGAGGATGCTGTCCTCTCCAATTTCGCGGTAAACAATCAGTTTAGAAGTCAGTCTGTACATGCAAATACCTCTTAGAAATACTTTCCGGAACCTGCCGGATCATCCCGGATCACCCGTAAAACAGAAAATGCCGACTGTTTTTATAGTACCATAAAAACAACTGTTCGGCATCAGAATCATCTTTATTATAACAGCCGGTTAAAAATGCCTTTTCCGGCAGATACATACCGGAAAAGGCAGATAAAACCTGTTTCTTACGCGCAGCTTACAGCAGGTGTGCGCGCAGTTCTTCGGGGGCGGATGCGCTGAGGTAAGCGGGCGCAACGTCGAAGACCGTGATGGCGCCGGTGCGGCCCTCTTTGCTCATTCTGGCAACGGCTCTCGCATAGGCTGCGAGGACGGAGCCGGTGAATTCGGGGTTGGAGTCGAGCTTGAGGCTGTACTCGATGACATGGCCGTGCTCTTTGTTCAGGCCGGTCACGCCGCTGCGGATGACGCTGCCGCCGTGAGGAAGACCGGAGTGATCGCGCTTCATCTCCTCCGCGCTGATGAAGTGTACGGTGGTGTCATACTCGTCAAAGTAATTGGGCATGGTCTTGATCTC
>ODAI010962499.1_pt1 | contig 17410 bp, 14 predicted proteins | sample 1539321 | NCBI WGS metagenome assembly ODAI01 (sample SAMN02144231, study PRJEB22623) | gut metagenome | biome: sheep rumen | host: Ovis aries | place: New Zealand | reverse complement strand
GTGCGTAGCCGAACGTGACGTTCCTCAGCTCGACTTCGCCTTCCAGCTTGCCGTAGTCGCCGTCCTCGGTTAGCGGCTCGTCGCGATAGCCCGGGTCTGCGGGGTATTCCATCACGTCTTCGACGCGCTCCATCTGCGTGCGCATCTCCTGCAGGACCTGGCCGGCCTTTATCGTGGTCATGGCCGGGTTCATGAACAGCGACAGGTAGCCCTGGAACGCCATGACCATGCCGAGCGTGAACTGCCCCCGCATGACCAGAAGCACCCCGATGACCAACACGGCGTAGTTGGCGAAGCTCACCAGGAAGCTCGGCACCATGCCCAAATACAGGTTCAGGCTCGCAAAACGCGTGGTGGCGCCGTTCACCGACGCCTGATAGCCCGCCCATTTGGCGAAATACCCGTTTTCGGCGCCCGACGCCTTTATCGTCTCGATCATCTGTATTCCCGAGACGGTGGATGCGTCGAGCTTTCCCGCGTCGCGCATCTGCACGCGGGTAATGTTCACGCGCTTGCGGGAGATATAGCTCGCCAGCAGCGTGTTGATTGCGATGGCGACGATGCCGACCAGTGTCAGAAGAACCGAGTAACGCAACATTACGACGAGGTAGAACACCATCATGGCAATGTTGAGCACGAGCGGGGTGAACGTATTCACAAGCGTTCCTGCGATTACGGCATTCGTAGCCTTGCGCTGGCAGATGTCGCCGGCGCGGCGCTGGGAGAAGAACTCCATGGGCAGGCGTAGCACCTGCCACATGAATGTGGACGAGCCGATGACGGCCATCTTTCCATTTATCTTGAAGGAGTAGATAGACTTCACGGCGGTTACAACGACCTGCACTATGGCAACTGCGGCGAGCAGAGCGATGAAGGGCATGAGAAGGTCGGGGTTCTCGCCCGTCAGCAATCGATCCATAAAGAACCGCGTGAACGCAGGCGTGAGCATCTCTAGGAGATAGGCGATAAGAGTGGTCAGGGCCACGAACGCGACGGCGACCCCGGCCCCCCGCAAGCGGTTGCGGGCGAACTTGACCGTGCTCTTGCGCTTGCCTCCGGGCACGAAGCCGTCCGTCGGGGCGAAGGTCAGGCATACGCCGCCGTAGGAGCGCTCGAATTCTGCAAGCGGGATCTTGCGCGCGCCCTTCGCGGGGTCGTTCACGATGGCGCGCTCGCCCGCGAAGCCGCAGAGCACGACATAGCCGGCGTCGTAGGTGATGATGCAGGGGAACGGCCCCAACTCCCTCAAAGCGCCGATGCCGCGGGCATAGCCCTCGACCGCCAAGCCGTAGCTCTGCGCAGCTGCGGCGATGTTTTGGATGCTCGCGCCGTCGCGCGACACGCCGCAGTCGGCGCGTACTTGCTCGATTGGCATCCACTTTCCGTAATACGCGAGCACCATGGAAAGCGCAGCCGCTCCGCATTCGAGCGATTCCATCTGCATGACCTGGGGAACGCGGGCTACGCCTCTTGTTTTCGGCTGGTTGGGCGATCTCACGATGAATCCCGTCAGTTGAGCAGCATCGCGATGACCTGTGTGGACTTGTATCCCACACGCACGTCGTACGAGCCGTCGGGGATGCTGGCATGGGCAGAGGCGACAAGGTTACCAGCTTCGTCCGCGCCGATTGTCAACACCTCGGCCCTCACGTCGCCGACTTCCATCTCCATACCCGGCTCCACCTTGGCAGCCTTCGCGGGGTCGTCGAATGTCACGGTGAGCTCGCCGGCGTAAGCGCGCGCCGTGCCCGTGGCGTAGCTCTCGATAGTCGTGAAGCCACTCCAAAGCAAGAAGCCCGCGACGAGCAGGACGACCGCCGCGAGAAGCACCCAGATCTTCGGGCTCGTCACCTTCAGGTAGTCGTCAAGCTGATCGGGCGACGATATTCTACGCGCGCCCCGAAGCCCGTCACGCACATTGCTCATAAGGCCTCTTCCCCATTCGCTTCAAATCCCCGGCATCACAAGCGCTTCAGTATCGTTAGCGTGTTCTTGCCGTCCTCGTAGGTATAGGTCACGTCGTCCATCATCTGCTTCACCATGAATATCCCCAAGCCCCCCTCGCGCTCCATGATGGCCTCGGCCGATATGTCGGGGTCCTCCTTCGCAAGCGGGTCGAAGGGCACGCCCCCGTCGAGAAACCGCACGACCACGCGCAACGGGTCGTCGATGACCTCGCAGCGGACTTCCACTCCATCGGTTTCGGAGAGGCCCGCGTAGCTCGCGATATTGACGATGATCTCCTCTATGGCGACCTCGATCTGGTACAGGGCACGTGTCGTGCAATCGTATTGCGATAGCTCATCCTGCACGAATTCGACGATGGGCGCCGGATCCCCATCGTTTGCGGGAACGGTGATGCTTCTCATGCGCAGACCGCCTTCCTCGACTGGCTACTCGAATGTGAGCATCGCCGCGAAGCCGGTCATCTCGAATACCTCCATAATGTCGTCCTGGACGTTTCTCAGCACGAGCGTGCCGCCGTTCGCGACGATGTCGGCGCGTAGGCGCTTCAGCGCTCGCAGCCCGGCGCTCGCTATGTAGTCAAGCTCCGACATGTCCAGCACGACGTTCGGCGCCGCTGCGGCAGCGTCGGCGAAGCCCTTCTCGGCATCGCGGGCCGCCTTTACGTCGAGTCTTCCCACGAGCTTGACCTCGTTGACGTCGCCGTTGACGCTATTGTTGACCTCAAACATCCCTCACTCCTGTTCCGTCTCTCTCGCTTCTCTCGCCAAGATAGCGCAATCCGAGCATGGTTATGTCGTCGAACTGCGGGGCGTCCCTCACGAACCCTGCGATTCGCTCACGAACGAAGGGCAGCACTTCGCCCGGAGATGTGCTCGGCGCACCATTCAAGGCGTCTATAAGTCGCTGTTCGCCGAATAAATCCTCATTCGCATCAGTCGCCTCGGTCACTCCGTCGGTGTACTGGAAGATGGCGTCGCCCGGTTGCAGCATGACCGTGTGGTTGCGGAAGCGGTACTTTTCGGGAAGCTCCTCGTAGTCCCCCTGCTCGAACGCCGCCAGGGCGACGGCGCCATTCGGCTTGCGCGACGGTAGTCCCCAAGCGCCATCATGGAACACGGCGAGCTTTTCGTGCCCGGCGTCGGCGTAGGTAAGCGCACCTGTCGATATCTCGAGCACGCCTACCCATGCGGTGGTGAACATATCGTCGTCGTTTTTCTCCGACAAATCGGCGTTGGCACGCAGCAGCACCGCGGCGGGGTCGGGGTTGGAAAGCGCTTCCATCTTGATAACGGTCTTCGATAGCATCATGAACAGCGCAGCTGGCACGCCCTTGCCGCTCACGTCGGCCACGACGAGCGCCAGGTGGTCGTCGTCGACCATGAAGAAATCGTAGAAGTCGCCGCCCACTTCCTTGGCGGGCTCCATGCTGCCGAACAGCTCGAACTCGTTTCGCCCCGAGATAACGCGCGTGATGGTCGGCAGTACGTTAGCCTGGATCTCGGCGGCCATGTCGAGGTCGGCTTGCACGGTCGCCAGCGACGCCTTCAACGCGCCTACCGTCAAGTTGATATCGTTGGAAAGCGACGCGAACTCCGTCGCCTCGCGCACGTCGACCTCGACGTCGAGGTCGCCCGCTGTGATTTCCTGCAGCTGTGCGGTCATCTGCCTGATACCACGCACGACGACGAGCTTCATGACGGCGTGGATGACAAGGAAAAGGGCGGCGAAGACGATGACTTCCATGAGCGCGACGATGATCAGCGAAGAATCCCGGGAGGCGTTCGCCTCTGCGGCGGGCAGCAGCGCGATGATGCGGTACCCCTCCACCTCCTGGTAGAAGGCGTAGCATTCCTCGCCGGCCAGCGTAGTCGTGAACAGCCGTCCGGCACCTGCAGCCTCGGTGGCCCCGGCGAGCTGCGGCGCTGACACCGCCGCGATGTTCTCGTGCGTGCTGACGATCGCGTCGGCCTCGTCTATGACGACGAACCCGCCGGACTGGCCGACGTGGCGGTTCTTGACTGACGCGCCCACCTGGGCATACAGGTCGTCCATAAAGTTCTGTGCATCGTAGCCCACCTGCACGAAGCCGCCCACGATGGAAGCGCCGGCGTACTTGCGTGATGTCGAGGCGTCATAGGCGATGGGCTGGTATGCCTGCACGAGCTCCGCCTGCCCACCGCCCGGCAGCAGCGCGAGAAACGCTTTGGATTGCTCGCCCGACGCCATATCGAAGCCGATGAAGTCGGGCTCGGTGCTCGCGACGATGACGCCGTCGGCGTCGACGACGTTTATCTCCGCGACATCGAGCTCAGCCGCGAGCCGCGCGCATCTTTCGCTGGTCGCATCGCTTACCGAGGGGATGGCCGCAGCCGCGTGCCGCGTGAGCTCGAGCAGATTCGCGTCCGACGCATCGACGATGTCCTTCTCAACGTCTGCGACGCTCAGCTGCAGCAGTTCGGCGGTGTCGGATAGGGATCGGCTCGTCTGCACGGCGGCCGTGAACCCGACGGTTGCCAGGAACGCGGCCACGATGGCGATGAGCATACGCGAGTGGAGGATCCGCACGACGTTGCGCTGGCCCGCTGGCGTGACGAGGGGCCGCCGGTTCAGCAAGTGAAGCCCGAAGGAGGACAGCAACGTGGAAATGCCGACGCAGAGAGTCATGGGGATGACGCATGCCTGCACGATAGCGAACGCCTTCGCCGCCTGGTCGAGGTTCGTGACGAACACGAGCGTCAGGTGCACCACCTCGGCCACGACGCCGGTGGCGAACGCGAACGACAGGTTGGGGATGTGGTAGCTGAACACGTACCTGCGCAGCATCGCCGCGTACGCGCCTGCGAACATGGTGCCCAGGGCGCATGCCAGCTGTGTGAACTCGCCCGCGCCCCACGCCACCGCGCACCATCGCTCTATTCCGCCTATGAAGCCGGCGATGATGCCCGCCGGGCCGCCGAAGAACAAGCCCGCTGCCAGCGGCGCGGCGTCTCGCACGTTCATGGTGGCGCCGTCCAGGGGGATTCCCGCCTCGGTGCCATAGATGGCGATGAGGCCGAACGCCACGCCGACGACTGCCTGCCACCCCCGTTCGGGCATGGCGGCCACGCGCGGTCGCCGGCGCAGGAGCGCAAGCAGCAAGCACGCTACCGGCGGCAGCAGCGTCGCGAAGGCGAACTGCGCGATAACGACGCCATTCAACGGGGCGCTTCCTTTCGGGCCTACAGAATCCGGGTGCTGTACGACGGGTCTATGTCGCTGTAGATATCAGGCGAGTCGGGCGGAATCGGATCGCCGCAATACGGGCAGGTGCCCGACGTGACGCCAGGCTCGGCAGCAACGGGCATCCCGCATGTCGGGCACGTAGTCTGCTGCATGTCTCGGTTTCCGTCCATCGAACTTGGTCTGAAGCACATCGCAGTTCCTCTCTTCAATGCCAGCGGCCCTCCAGCCGCCGGCTTCTTCCCATTGTACGTTCCCACGCATTGTTATTCGAACAACTCGGCTTTACGTTTCAATATTTTCGGCGAACTATCGCTGACAAATGCGGCTCAGGTTCAAACGCTGTCATCGTCTCTCTAAAGACGCTGATTTAAGGAACGGTCCGCATGGATAGAGGCGCCAGGCGGCCGAGCTCGCCAAGATCGGCGTGAAGCAGACAGGAAAGACCCCGGTGTGCTGCTCGGACACGGGCACGCCGCACTCGCGCAGCGCGTCGATCGAGCGCTGGACGGCGGCCACGTACTCGGGCTTGGGCTTGACGGTCTGGAGGTCGTAGATGTTGCCGAACAGCTGCAGCGGGAACGGTGAACTGCTCCTCGACCACCTCCATCGCCATTTCCATGACGAGGTTGTCAAAGTCTGCCTTGTCCATGAACGGGCCGGTCTTAGAACGCTCTTCGAACTCTACGATGGGGATCATCTGCCTTGCTCCTATATGTAAGTTCTTACGTTATTTAGTAGGAACTTACTTTTATCAAGATAGAAATATGCTACACCGTTACAGACATCCAGGACGGGGCTGGGAAACTGATTTCGCCCTGATATCGTTTCGGCTCAGATGCGCTTTCCCCAATCGTGGGCTTTCGATGATGAGCCCCGGCCAAATCGAATAAATGACGCAATAAAGACAGGTCAGACCAAAAAGGGCTCTGACCTGGCGCAGGCGGTCGCGGGCCAGATTCGAAACGGTGACCTCGGAGTTATGAGCCAGGCGCGCCCTTAGAGCAGGCCGCCTAAAAACAGATCGACATGTAGAGTGGGAGGAACACCCTGCCGCCCTCGACCTTCAGGGGCTTGGTGTGCAGGACGTACTCGGTGCCGACGCGCTTGCCGAACTTCGCCTTGAACTTGTTCAGGGAGACCGGCGAGTAGCGCTTCCCGGACTTGACCTCGATGGGGCTCACCCGCGGCTTCATGGCTGCGTCCGCGTAGGGCCGGACCGTCAGGAAATCTATCTCCATGCGCTCCGCTTTGTCGGTGGAGGCCTTCGAGTAGAAGTGGAGCGGGTGGCCGTTGGCGCGCAGCTGCTGCGCGACCGCGTTCTCCATGAGCATGCCCTCGTTCACCTCCACGGAGCCCGTGAGCACCTGCCTGTACACCTCGGGCATGATGCTGCCACCGGACTCGAACGCCATGCTGGCGAGAAGGCCGGTGTCCGCCATGTAGCACTTGACGCACGATTCGTCCTCGCTGAGGGCGAGGCCGACCGACGGGTCGGTGACGCGCGTGCACAGGTTGACCGTCGCCGCCTCCTTCAGCCACGCGAAGGCCGTCGCGAAGTCCCGGGCGCGCGAGTCCTCCTGTATTTGCGCGTACACGACCTTCTTCTCGTGCTTCGCAAGCTGGCCGGGGATTGCGTCGAAGATTGCCTTGATCCTCTTCGCTGCGAGCCCGCCATGCTTCTCGATGTCGTTTCGGTACAGGCCGAGGATGAGCCTCTTCGCGCGGTCGGCGGCCATCAGGTCGCGCCCGTCCGCGTACGCCGCGACGGCCTGGGGCATGCCGCCCACGAGCATGTACTCCCTCCAAAGCCTGTCGGCCTTGCGGTGGAGCGTCTCAGGAAGATTCTGACAGCTCCCGAAGGAGCGCCTGATCATGGCGGCGAGAGCGTCTTCCCCGAGTGCCCACAGGAACTCCTCGAAGTCCATCGGGCCCATCTTGCGCGACTCTTCCTCCGAGGGGATGAGGATGTCCTTCACGTTCTCCTTTATCGAGACGAACGACCCCGTCTCGACGTAGTCGTAGCGGCCATCGGCAACGAGGTGCTTGATGAACTCGCGCGCCTGGGGGAAGGCCTGCACTTCGTCGAAGATCACGAGCGATTTGCGCCGCCTGAGATCCGCCCCGAACTCCGCGGAGAGATACAGAAAGAAGCTGTCCATGTCCGAGCGCGTGTCGAGGAACGTCTGCTTGAAATCGGCGGTCACCTTCGTGAAATCGATCAATAGGTACGTCTCGTACCCCGCCTTGGCAAACTCCTCGACGACCGTCGACTTCCCGACGCGACGCGCGCCCTCGACGAGGAGCGCAGTCGACCCTTTGCTCGCCGACTTCCAGGCGAGCAGCTCGTCGTAGATCTTGCGCTTGAACACCTCATGCCCCCTACATGTCATTCTGTGGTGTCATACTGTTATTTTCACGTTTATAAGTTTATCATATACTTCACTTTGCACGTTATTGAGCTTTGCATACATTACTATTATCTCGAAAATTAGATTAACGTTTGTCCGGGTTGTCATGCGTAAAACACAAATGCACATCGCCTTGGGATGCGCACCTCCTTGAAAGTGTCGGGCTAAGACATACGCAACTATGCGCGGCCGCATCTTTTACCCATTCCGAAAACTCGAATGCGATTCGACTTCTCGGAATTGCACTGCAAGCTTGCATGACTTGCTACCTCTCTGCAGCGACACGGGTTGGGATTCTGCCTCGCCCCTTCTGGCGTTGCGGCGTGCCGTTTCCCCCGCGATATCTCGAGACTATCCCCCGAATTCCCCCCGAACCCTTGTTTTCGGGCAAAATCATTCCCCCACGCAGTGAAAAGCCCTGCCTGTTTTACCAGGCCAGGGCTTGTGTTTTTGGTCGCGGGGGCAGGATTTGAACCTACGCGCGGTGCGTACCTCCGCTTCGCTCCGGCAACCTCCGGGTTATGAGCCCGGCGAGCTACCAGACTGCTCCACCCCGCAATGTGGAGATGCTCTTCTTCGGTTTTCAATGCTGCGACGTGGATTATGAGCCTATGTCGCGCAGCTTGGCATCACTGTGCTCTAACGCTCGCTGTCGATTTCTCCGAAGAGCGTTCTCATATAGTTGCTCTTCGCATAGAGCACCCTGACGACGAGCGTCCGCCCGTTGTCGCACTCAAGGAAGACCATCCAGTTCCCGCAGACCATGTACCGATATCTCGTGTCGATACCGTTAAGCGTGCGCAGCACCGTCCCGGCTCCCGGGGCATCGGCGAACAGCTGCGCCTTCTCGATCACGGAATCGACCAGGCGCCTCGCCGCCATGGGGCTTGCGAGCTCGGACTCGATGTAGTCGGCGGCGGTGTTGAGGTCATCCACCGCCGCGGGCGACCATACGAGCTCCATCTAGGCCTCCTGCGCGAAGCGCTCGGCAAAGACGCCGCGAACCTGCTCGGTCGTGAGGACGCCGTGCTCGCCGGCAACACGTTTGCCGTAGTCCAACTGGGCGAGGATGGTCTTCTCGGCCTCATGGCGCTCATAATCGGAGATGTCCTGGATGACATAGCGCCCGCGGCCGTTCTTCGTGAGGAACACCGGAGACCCCTGCGCCACCTCGTCGAGCACCGCCGTGTAAGAGCGGAGGTCGGAAATCGGCTTGATGTTGGGCATGACATACCTCCTTCTGCTGCATATTCACATGCGTATTTTACAGCTATTGTTGAAGACATGGCAATCCCGTCATGGCAACGGGATGGCTGTTTCCAGGTGTACATGATGCGAGCAGGTGGAACAGCCTGTCTCACCTGCCCATCGCCTCTATCTGCAGTATCGACAACCGGGCGCTTTTCACCGTCTGCCTCGAAAACTCCGGGCGCTGCGCTTATCTCCATTGCAGTGTTTGCGCAAAGCTATCGGATGACGGCAATGCGGGCGCAATAAGCGCTTGCCAACCGCGCCTCGCATAACGAATCCCCAGCTCACAGCCTTAACGCCTCATCTCCTCCTGCTTCAGGCGTTCGTAGGTGACGGGAGGCTCGATCATCGTCACGAGCGGGAACAGAGCTGACGGCCCCTACAGCACGAGCAGATAGTCGGCCGCAGTCTCGATGAGCTCGGTGTCGTGGGTGACCACGACGACCGTGCGCCCTTGTTCGGCGAGATGTTTGAGCAACGCGGCGAACTGCAGCATATGCCCGTAACCTAAACCGCTTGTAGGCTCGTCGAACGCCACGATTTGCCTGCCCGAAGCCACAGCGCAGGCGATAGCAACGCGCTGCTTTTGCCCACCGGACAGCGTGAACGGATCGCGGTCGGCCACATCGGATAAATCCAGTGACACGAGGACCTCATCGATTCGCTCGACGCCCTTCCCCTCCGAGAGGCTGATCTCCACTTCCTCGCGAACGCTCTGCGTGAAGAGCTGGCAGTTCACATCCTGCGCGATGAGGAACACGTTCTTGATGCGTGCCTTTCGGTCCCACACCTCGCCTTTGAAGCGCAGCACGCTCTTGTCTTTCTTCTCCAGGCCGGTCAGGCAGCGCAGAAACGTCGTCTTGCCGCGCCCGTTGCGCCCGACCACGGCAGTAATCTTCCCGCGGGCGAGCGGGATGCGGTCGAAGTCGAGCACGGAGCGGTCCTTCGTGTACCCGAAATGCAGGTTTTCGATTGCACACCCGTCTCTTTCGGCTGCCTCAGGGGGATCGAACGCAGGCAGCGCAACCTCGTCGGGAGCGATCAGTCGCGCCGAGCGCAATCCGAAGCTGCGGCAGAATTCGTCATCGACTTCGGCCAGTTCGTCGCCCGCCAGCTCGCGGACGACGGAGCCGTTCTCCATGACGACGAGCCGCGTAATGTCATCGAGAATCCAGGCTATGCGATGCTCGGCGATCAAGATGGTCTTGCCCTGACGCTTCCACGACCGAATGATGTCGGCGAGCATGAGCGACGCGTCGTAGTCCAAATTTGCCGTAGGCTCGTCGAGCAACACGATATCGGTGTCGGCAACCTCCACGCATGCGCAGGCGATCTTCTGCTTCTCGCCGCCCGAAAGCGCGAACAGGCTGCGGTCCATCAGGGGTGCCAGGTGCATGTCGTTTGCGACCCGCTCCACGTGGTAAGCAATCACCTCTTCGGGCGTGCCTCTGTTCTCGAGCGCGAAGGCGAGCTCGCTGGTCGTGTCGGTCGTGTAGAACTGCGTACGCGGGTTTTGAAACACCGAACTGGTAAGTTCCGCCTGCTCGTAGAGAGGCACGGCTCCTGGCTCGAGCGGCGAGGAACTGGCTTTCACCAGCGAAGCGTCCGCGTCCTCAGACGGCGAGTCTCCCTCGGCAACAATAGCGCCAGCGGCGGCGCCAGGTGCGCTCTGCACCGCATTTTCGCCGGCACCGCCCACACGTACGCTGCCGTTCAAATTGCCTGGGAAGAAATGGGGGATCAACCCGTTGACAAGGCGAAGCAGCGTCGACTTGCCGCAGCCTGAAGGCCCGGTCACGAGCACGCATTCCCCGTTCCCGATGGACAGCGACACGTTGTGCAGGCTTTCCACCTGCCGGCCTTCGTAAGCAAACGAGACGTTTTCGAAATCGATCATACCCACGCCTCCCAAGGAAGCAGCAGCGAACCCGCCAGAGCAGCTGCCAGCACGAGCATCACGATCGCGTCACCCGCACCGAACCCAATGCGCGCGATGTCGGTCCTGCGCACGGGCGCGCCCAGTCCGCGCACGAGCGCGGAAGCCGACAGCTCGTCGCCGCTGCGCGATGTCACCTCGACCAGCGGCACCAACCGATACTCCACGAACTTGCCGAGGTTCGCGCCACCGATGCCGCGCATCACCATGGAATCGTGCAAGTTCGCAGCGTTTTCCTTGATGGTCGGGAAGAAGCGGAACATCACTGAGAAGGGAATGGTTACCGCACTGGGCACGTGCATGCGGTTCATTGCCGCGGAGAATTCGCTTACCGACGTGGTGTCCATCGTGTACGAGCCCATCATCAGGCAGGGGGCCAGCCGCACCACGATAAATGTCGTCACCAGCATAACCCCTTCCAGGAACCCGCCCTGCCCGGTGAAGGCAAACATGATGTAGGCCTCGGACGCCACAACCGCGGCAAGCAGCACGAACCCGCGCACGGTACGCTTGTCGATTAGCATCAGCACGAACGGCAACGCTGCCAAACACGCCCTGAACGGTGCCAACTTCGCCCCTCCTACGCCCGCGAGGCAGAACAGCGCGAGCAGTACGAGCAGCAGCAGCTTCGTGCGTGGGTCGAGCAGCGCTTTACGCACGCTCATCTTGTATGTTCGGGATTCATCGACCATGTCGACCCTCGTAACTCCCAACGAAAACAATCTTGCAAAGAGCATCGAAAGCAGCGCCGGCGGCCATGCAGCGCGCACGTTGCCTTACGCGGCTTCCTATTCCATACCGGCAGCAGCCATTTTCTTGGCAAGCACCTTCTTGGCGTACAGGGCGCCCAGAATAGAAAACACGATGCAGGCAATGGCCAAGACGACCAGCATCCACGGCGGAAGCAGAGTCTCGAGCGCCTGCCAGTACGTCTCGCCGTAATCGGGGCGGGCGGCCACATATGCGTCATGCTCCAGGAACAGCGGCAGGTAGTTCGCCCACATCCACAGGTTGAATACGGCATACGTGGGGGCAATCTTGCCAATCGAACGGTAGTCGCCGCTCTTCCAGATCAACTCGGCGACGATGCCGGTAATCACCGACAGCACCAGCGCGTAGTAGCCCATGCCGGTCAGCAGCATGAGCACGCCGATGATAATCGCAGATATGAACAGCATGCCGGGCTTGCGCACCTTCGTGAGGTACATCGTGAACGGAATCGCGGCGATGAGCGGCACGAGCACGACGAGCAGCAACAAGCCGACGGGTATCAGCCCGAGCATCGCGACCACGAACACGCACACGAAGTACAGCGCGGTATAGATACCAATGTTGATCAGGTCTTTTCCGTTAAGCTTCTTGGATTCTTCCATTACCCAATCTTCCTTTCTTCCTTAAATACTTGCAACGACAACCACCTGCCGTCAAAAACCTATTTCCGCCTACAGCTGCCACGAAGCTGCTCGCTGGCGTGCGTCAACGAAGCGCCGGTAGATTCCCTCTTGGGCCATCAGTTGCGCATGGCTGCCCTGCTGGACCACCTTGCCCCGGTCGATGACGAGAATCTGGTCGGCGCTCTCCACCGTCTTCAGGCGATGGGCGATCATGATGATCGTCTTGTCGCGCGTGAGCTCCTCTATCGCCTCCATGAGCTCCTTTTCGTTCTCGGGATCGACGTTGGCCGTAGCCTCGTCGAGCACGATGATCGGCGCGTCCTTCATGATTGCCCGCGCAATGGAGATACGTTGGCGCTCACCGCCCGAAAGCGTGGCACCGCCCTCCCCGATAACCGTGTCGTAGCCCTGCGGCAGCGCCTCGATGAAGTCGTGGCAGCGCGCCTTCTTGGCCGCTTCGACCACCGTCTCCATCGGCGCCTCGGGATGCCCGAACCGGATATTGTTCGCAACCGTGTCCTTGAACAGGTACACGCGTTGGAACACGAAGCTGTAGTTGCGCATGAGTGCGTCCATGCTGTATTCGCGCACGTCATGACCATCGAGCAGGACTTCGCCTGCGTCAACGTCCCAGAAGCGCGAAACCAGACTCGTGAGCGTGGTCTTTCCACCGCCCGACGGGCCCACGATGGCGCACGTGGACTTTTCGGGAATGCGTGCGCTCACACCGTCGATGATCTTGCGGTCCCCGTACGCAAACTCGATGTCGCGCACTTCGATGTCGAACGTTTCGGGTTCGAAATCGCGCCCGTCGATGTCCATGGACTCAATGGCCAGGATCTCGTTTGCGCGGTCGATGCTCACGTCGACGATGCGCAGCAATCCCGAATACGTGCCCGCCGATTCCAGACTTCCATACACCATGAACGCCGAAATGATCATGATCACGCACACCAGCAGGTCCATGCTGCCCGTGAAGTAGAACCATATGGAGCACAGGCACATGATCACGCCCGTGAGCTTGGTCACCATGCTCTGCGCGGCCATGAAGGGAACCAGCATGAGCTCCATGTCCGTGTTGGCGTTCACGTTCTCCTCGATTGCCTTGTTGAGACGTGCCGTCTTGTCGCCGACGAACCCGAACGACTTGACCTCCTGCATGCCCTGCACGTACTCGAGCACGTTGTCGACGAGCACCGTATCGGTCTGGACCTTGATGGGGCTCATGCGCTCGGAACGCAGCTGCATGAAGTGATTCACGAGCAAATAAGCCGCGCATCCGGCGACCAGGATCAGCCCAATGCGCACGTCGAAGACGAGCAGGATGAGCGCGATGACTGCCGTGGTCAGAAGGCCTTCGCTCACGAGCATGATCACGCGGGTCGCAACGCCCTGGAGGTTTTCCATCGTATTGGTGGTGACCGACGCAATTGCGCCAAGGCTCCGGGAGTTGAAGTAACCCATGGGCAGGTAGCGCATGTGCTCGGCGATCTCAATGCGCTTGTCGGTTGCCGTGCCGTACCCACCTTCGGTCTGCAGGTTGGTCGCCTGGCCGCGGAGGATGCCCTCTCCCGCCACGGACACGACCATCAACCCGAAACCACCCCAAATGTGCAGTGCGGTGACGTTGCCCTCGATCACGCCCGAAAGCACGAGCGCGATGGCGGGAATGCTCAGCGCATGAAAGAACGACATGAACACGCCCATGACGAGCGCCTTGTAGAATTTGCTGCGGTACTCGGCCGGGCAGAACGCGAAGAATTTGCGGATGACGCCGATCATGCAGCATCACCTCCTTCGGTCAGGCTGTCTTTGACCGACATGTGGGCTTGCCACATCCGGGAATAGAGTCCGCCATGCGCGAGTAGCTCCTCGTGCGTTCCCTCTTCGTCGATGGCACCCTGGTCCACGACGACGATGCGGTCGGCATCCTTGATGGTCGACAGGCGGTGCGCGATGACAATGAGCGTCTTGCCCGTCACCAGGCGGGCGACCGATTCTTCGATGACTGCCTCGTTCTCGGGGTCGGTGTAGGCCGTCGCCTCGTCGAGCACGACCACGGGTGCACCCTTGAGCATGGCGCGCGCAATCGAGATGCGCTGGCGCTCGCCGCCGGAAAGCCGCTCGCCGCCGCTGCCCACGACCGTGTCGTAGCCGTTTTCCAGACCCAAGATGAACTCATGGCAACCGGCGCGCTTCGCGATGTCCTCGACTTCCGCATCGGTCGCACCAGGCCTGCCCATGCGGATGTTTTCGCGCACGGTATCGTTGAACAGGTAGCTGTCCTGCGAAACGAAGGACACGAGCGCGTTGTAGTCTTGCGCGCTGATGTCGCGCACGTCGACGCCACCGAGACGAACCGTGCCGCCGCCCACATCCCAAAGCCCGCAGATCAGACGGGCGATGGTCGACTTGCCGCTACCAGACGGACCCACGAGCGCGGTCATCTGGCCTTCGCGCGCCACCAGACTCACGCCATGCAGGACTTCGGTTTCGCCGTACCCGAAACGAACGTCTTCAAGCTCGACCGTGTTGCCCTGCGGCGCAACTGCGGTTTGTGCGGGGCGCACCTGCTCGGGCGCTGCGATGATCGATGTGACCTCTCCCATCACGATGTTGAGCGCCTTGATATCGTCCATGTACGACAGCATCGTGATCACCGGGGTGATAAGGCCGAGCGACAGCACGATGCACGTAACGAAATCGCCTGCCGCAAGGCTGCCGCCGGACACGAACAACGCCCCAACAGGCAGAACGCCCAGAAGCGTTGCCGGCATCACCGACATTGCGAGCGAGAAATACACGTTGCAGCGCGCCATCCAGTCTACGTACGACGACGCGGCTTCCTTGGCGGCTTGCACGAACTTGCCGTACGAGCTTTGCGTCTTGCCGAACACCTTGATGACTTCGATGCCGTTGATGTACTCGACGGCAGTGTCGTTGAGCACCTTGGTCTTGTCCACGCACCGCTGGTTGAACGCGTCGTAGTCCTTGAACATGCCCATCATGCAGATGAAGCCCAAGGGCACGGTCACCAGCGACACGAGCGCGATGCGCCAGTCGATGACGAGCAGCATCGCCAAGATGAGCACGGGTGCCAGCAGGTTGCTCGTGAATTCTGGCAGGATGTGCGCGAGCGTGGTCTCGATGCTGTCGATGCGCTCGACCAGGATGTTCTTCAACCCGCCCGACGACTGCGCCTTCACATCGCCCAGTTGCATGCGCGTCAGCTTGTCGCACGCACGCTTGCGCATGGAGCCCAGCACGTAGAACGTGGCCTTATGTGACGCCGTAGTCGACAGCATGTGGAACAGTGCCGACGCCACCCACAGCACAGCCATGATGCACAGGTCGCGCACGTAGAAGGCGAAATCGTCCGTGCCCGCGAACAACTCGCGAATCACCTCAGCGAGCACAACATAGGGTGCCACGATGCAGATCACCTTGCACACCGCGAACACAACGCTCAGCACGTAGTCGCGCTTGCGCATGCCCGCGAACTCGAAGACCCACGACCAGGTCGACCGGGGCTTCTCCTCCTTTGCCGACAACTCCGAGCCGTCTGGCTTCGCCGCGCCGGACGGCAGCTGCTCCTGCAGCTGGACCTGCTCTTTTCCTCGCTCCTTTTCCATACCTTTCCTTCTTCGCCTTCTTCGCCGTTTGCTATCAAACGCGTGTTTTCGATAACAATCCAAAATGAAAGGAGCCCTTTCGGGCTCCTAGATTCCAAGTATGTCGCGCCATCCTGGCAAGAAGAACCGTTCCATCGTTCGGTAGTACTGCATGGTGTCCTCCTCTGGATAATCGTGAGCAATCGGCTCGAACAGCGCCGTGGTGTACGCCGACAACATCATGTGCAGCGCACCCTCGCCGACGTCTTTGACTTTGAACCCCTTCGCCTTCAGCCAGCTGATTCCTTGCGCGAGCTCGACTTGCTGGCGCTCGACCAGCATATGGACGAAATTCTCATAGGCTGTTCCCTGGGAGCAGCTCACGAGAAGCTTGAACGTGTCACGGTTTGGGAAGACCACGTCGCGCATCATATCCACTTCGGAGCGGGATGCCGCCCGCTCAATGCGTCCGTTTTCCGCATCGATGTACGCGTGCGTCCTATGGTCCTTCGTCCACGTATCGACGGCTTCGAGACCGGGTTCCACCAAAGCCGCAAAGATATCGTGTTTGCTGCCGAAATGCCGATAGAGCGCAGCGCTGGTCAGGCTGGCATTCTTGGCAATGGCGCGAATGGAAGCCTTCTCGAATCCCTTGTCCAGGAATTCTTCTTTCGCAGCCGCGAGAATCTTCTCGCGTGTTAAGCGACCGTCTTTCGGCATGTCGTCCCTTGCTCCACTCGTGCCTCCCGGCACCCTATGCCATGTCGTTGGTAATCAACGATTACCATAAGATAGCTACGGTAAACTTTTTTGTCAAGCGCCGTAAAAGACTACATCGCAAATCGGAATATGCTTCCAGGCGGTACAAATTGTCGGCATATATGCGAGAATGTAAATGTTATCCATTACTAACTTATAATGGGATATGCATGCAAATGAAAACTCTATCACCTGGCAGAAGGCGGAGAACACGAGGAGCGACATATGAAGAGCGACGTCAAATACAAGGAGCTGTCGATCAGGGAATTCACGAAGGCGGCCGAGGTGTACGACAGCGGCCACGCCGGGATCTACGAGATGTGCAAGGACGACTACCCGCCCATCCTCGAGGAGCTGAAGAGGGATGATTTCGAGGATCTCCTCGACGTGGGCTGCGGGACGGGCCCGATGGTCGAGCTGTTGGCATCCGAACTCCCGGACGGGCGCTACACGGGGCTCGATCTGACGCCCCGCATGGTCGAGGTTGCGAACGCGAAGGGCATCGAGAACGCGTGCTTCGTCGTGGGCGATGCCGAGAACTTGCCGTTCGACGACGCGAGCTTCGATGCCGTCATCTGCGCGAACAGCTTCCACCACTACCCCAACCCGCAGGCGTTCTTCGACGGGGTCGCGCGCGTGCTGCGCCCCGGCGGCAAGCTGGTCCTGCGCGACTACACGGCCGCGGCGCCCATCCTGTGGCTCATGAACCGTACGGAGATGCCGCTGGCGGACCTCGTGGGCCACGGCGACGTGCGAGCCTACACGCTCGACGAGGTCCGCGCACTCTGCACGGCAGCAGGGCTCGTGCCGGTCACACTGGAAGCCCAGAAGAAGTTCCGGCTGCACCTGGTCGCGCGCAAG
>ODAI011210822.1_pt1 | contig 17418 bp, 6 predicted proteins | sample 1539321 | NCBI WGS metagenome assembly ODAI01 (sample SAMN02144231, study PRJEB22623) | gut metagenome | biome: sheep rumen | host: Ovis aries | place: New Zealand | reverse complement strand
CGTTGAACGCGGCCAGTTCCTGGGCCGACAGTTCGTGCCACTTCATGTCCAGGATGGAGGCGGCGCACAGTTCGCCGGTGGTGAAGCCCTGGTTGAATTTCAGGCTCTTGCGGATCTTGTCCACCAGCTCCTGCGGGATGGGCTCGCCGGTACGGTAATCGTTGGCATAGGCCGACAGGATCTCCGGCACAAAGGCGAAGTTCTCGTTGAACTGGGAGAACATCTCTACAAAATCGCGGGCCACGGATGTGCCGCTCACCGTCTTGTAATTACACTGGGTGAGGAAGCCGTGCAGGGCATGGCCGAACTCGTGGAAAGCCGTCTGGACATTGTCGATGGTCAGCATCGAAGGGGTGTCTTCCGTCGGGGCCGGGAAATTGCACACGTTCACAATCACCGGACGGACACCTGTTTCCTGGTCGCGGAAGTTGTTCATCCAGGCGCCGCCCCGCTTGGTGGGACGCACATAGTAATCCCGGTAGAAGATGCCCAGGAGGGAGCCGTCGGCATTGGAAAGCTTATAGGCCTTGACAACCGGATTGTACACCTCTACCTCCGGAACCTCTTCTATCTTAATGCCGTAAATCTTTTCAGCGGCCGTGAACACACCCTTGAGCACGCTGTCGGCCTGGAAGTAAGGCTTGGTCTGGCTCTCGTCCAGGGCATACTTTTGGGCGCGGACTTTCTCCGCATAATAGCTATAGTCCCAGGCCTCGATCTTATGGCCGGCGAGTTTCTGCATGTCGGCCATCTCTTCCCTGGCCTTTTTCATGGACGCGTCCATGATGGGCTGCAGGAAATTGTCCACGGTGGCGGGGTCTCCCGCCATCTTATTGGACAGCTGGAAGGCGGCGAAGTTGGGGTATCCCAGAAGCTGGGCCTGTTCTGCCCGGAGCTTGAGGATTTCCAGGACGATGGCGTTGTTGTCGTTGGCGTTTCCGTTGTTGCCGCGGGCGGCGTAGGCCTTGAACACCTGCTCCCGCTTGGCGCGGTCTTCACAGGAGCCCATGAAGTCGTAATACTCGCTCACGGTAATTCCGGTAGCATCCTTGAAAGCGTTGTTCTCTGCCAACAGATTCTGGCCGAACTTCTGGCTCAGGGTGGCCAGACGGGTGTTGATCTCGGCAAAGCGTTTCTTGCCTTCCGGGTCCAGGGCCACACCGTTGCGCTCGAAGCTCTGGTAGATCTTCTTCACCACCATCTGCTGCTCACGCGTGAGGGAAGCCGAATTGTCGTAAACGGCCTTTACCCGGGCGAAGAATTTCTCGTCCATGAAAATCTCGTTCTCGGCGTCGGTGAGCATGGGTGTCACCTCCTCTTCGATGGCCTGCATCTCGGGCGTGGATTCGCTCTCGGTGAGGTTGAAGAATACGCCCTGGACGCGGTCCAGGATGGGAGATGCATGCTCGAACGCCAGGATGGTGTTCTCGAACGTGGGCGCGGCCGGATTGTCGATAATGGCCTTTACATTGGCTTTCTGCTCTTCCAAACCAGCTTTGAAGGCGGGAAGATAGTCGGAAACGCTTATCTTGGAGAAGGGAGCCGTGCCGTAAGGGGTGTCCCACTCCTGCAGGAATATATTCTTGGGTGTGTTGTTACAGGATGCTAACATAAGCAAGGCGCCAAAGGCAGCCAACAATTTTTTCATATTAATGGATGGTTACGGATACGGAAGGGTCATCGACGAGAGAGAACTGGGCAGCGCCGTTGTAGATGGTGAGGATACCGGTGATATCTACCGGGGAACCGTTGAGGATCCGGGAATCCAGCGGGATGTCGGCAAAGCGGGAGAAACCGCTGGTGCGCACCTGGATATCCGTATTGCCCAGCTTGAAATAGTGGGACACATAGTTGCCGTTGGCATACTTCACCATAATCTCCTTATAGGTGAGATAGGCGTCGGAGCCGAAGCTGTCCAAGGTTTTTCCGTCTTTCAGGTAATCCGCAGGCGTGCCGGTGATGGGGCCGTAGCGGGTTGCGCCGGAGCCTACCTCGGCCAGGTCCCACACGCCGCTCTGCACATACTCAATGTACTTGGCCTTGGAACAGGCCCAGGTATTGATGCCCCAAACGCCGGCGTCGGAGAGGAACACGCGGTTCTCCGGATTGGCGCTGGTATGCGGCAGGTTGGAGTTGGGATAGAAGAGGGCGAAAATCTGGTTGCCGTAGCGGAGGTCTTTGATGGTGACCAGTTTGCCCCAGAGTTCTCCCTTGAAACCGGCAGAGATGGAGGCTTGGACATCGGCCTCGGTCACCGTGACCGGCTCTACCGGGGAAGCGGTAGCCCCGCGGAAGACATGCTGGTCGATGATGGTCTGCACGTCTATATAGGAAGTCTCATACTCGTTGGTGGTAGTCTGGTCGGCCTCCAGGCCCAGCTGCGGCATGCCGTTGTAGGCGCCCAGGGTGAGGCCGTCGCAATAGACATAGACCCACTGGCCCGGCAGGTACTCGCTGTACAGGGAAGACTTGCCCAGCTTGAGGTCTATGCCGCCGGTCTGGTCCTGGATGTACAGTTCCCGGTAAATGTTGCCGGTGCGGTCCGATGAGACCACCTGGCCCTTGATCCATACGTTGCCGGTCACCTCCAGGGGTTTCCCGCTGCGGTACATGCCTTTCAGGTCCTTGATAGAGGTGAACGTGCCGGTGAAGCCCGGAAGGGTTTCCTCCGTATAAGGGACATAAGCCCCGGGCTCGTTGGCGTCGAAGGTGAATACCGGCTGCCACTCTTCCTTCAGACTCTGGCAGGCGACAAGCGCTGCAAGCGCAAACAAAGCGATAAGGTTCTTTTTCATGGCTCTTAGAATCTGAAATAAAGGTTAAGCATATAGTTGGTACCGGCCATGTAGAAGTATTTGGAGTCGAACCGGTAGTAGCGCTCCTTGGACACGGTGTTGTCCACCATGCGGGTTTGCTCGTAACCGCCCGTCTTCACGTTCCGGTTGTTCAGGAGATTCTTCACGTTCAGGGAGAAGCCCAGCTGGTACTTGTAGTCAATGTACCAGGACTTGCCGATGGACAGGTTCACCAGCCACGCGGGAGCGAACTGCTCCTGGGTGGTCATGTAGCGGATTTCCTCGTCGGTGATGTTGTTGTCCAGGCCGGCCACGGCGTAGTCTGTGCGGTAGAGCGGGCTCATGTCCAGATAGGAACGGCCGAAGTACTCCACGTCACCGTCGATGAACCAGTAGTCGTAATTGTAGGCCAGGCCCAGGCTCACGGCCGTCTGCGGGGTAGAAGGCACATAGTGCTTCTGGGTAACGGTTCCGTCCAGCAGCTCGGTGCGCTTCCAGTAGGCCAGATAGGCGTTGGACAGGACCACCTCTGCGCTGTTGTCCACCGTTTGGGTCATGCGCGGGTTGGAGGTATACACATACTCGCCCAGGGCCACGACGCCCTGGAAGCTCAGGTTGGGCACCAGATAAGTGGGAATCTTGAAGCCCAGTTCCACGCCCATGTGACGCTCGTCGATTCCGCTGATGGCGAAGTTGGAGAAAGCGTTCTGGAGGTCGTCGTAGGCGCTCATCACCTTGCTCTGGTCCGTGATGGTGGTGTAATAACCGGTGGCGCGGATGTTGATGCCGTTTCCGCTGTACTGCCAGTTAAGGTCGGCCGAGAAAATCTTCTCCGGCTTCAGGTTCTCGATCATGGTGTTGCGGGTACGCGGGCTCAGGAAGGCCTGGTTGAATTTGGGGGCCTCGTTGAAGTAACCCACATTGGCATACACCCGCATGGCGCCGCCGATCACGTAGTTAAGGCCCAGCTTGCCGGCATAGGTGAGGAAGCCGGCCGTCTTGGACTTGCCCAGGGAAGTGGTCACGGAGCCGTCGGGGTCGTAGGTGGGTTCGATGGTCACCCCGTCCACGATCACTTTGCTACCGTTTTCTTCCAGTCCGGGGAACAGGCCCTTGCGGACCAGACCCTCTCTCCAGAAGCTCTCATAACCCACACGGCCGCCCAGGGAGAAGCTGAAGTTCCCGAAGCTGAAGTTGCCGTTGAGCCAGCCGCCGATGTTACGCACCTGGGCGTAGTAGTCATAGCCGTACTTGTCGCCCACACTCAGTTTCTGGGCATAACCATGGATGCGATAATAGTCCAGGTCGTTCTGGAGCTTGTACGGGGTGGCGGCAAAGTCGCGCTCGGCGAAATTGTCGATGTTCATGAAGTAGGAACCGCCCAGAAGGTCGGCTACGGTCTTGAAATATTCCGTCCGGTTGATCCGGCCGTTGATGCCACCCGTGAGGGTGATCCGGGACGTGGGACGGGCCTTGAAATTGAGGGCCAGGTTCAGGTCCTGCTGGTCTACATGGCGCTCTTCCTGAACATACTTGGAACGGCCGTCTTCCTGGTTGTAGTTTACATTATACAGACGGTCCCAATCTACGTGGGTAAGGTTGGGATAATCCTTTGCATGGGTCCATACTTCCTTGGTCCAGCCCCATTTGAGGTCGTTATGCCGGTTCATGTCCGGGTTCACGTCCATGAAGTAGCTGGGCAGGTTGCGGTAGTAGTCCGGACGGGGGTCCTGGGCGTCGTACCAATCCAGGGCGGTGTACCCGTTTTTGCCGAAACGGTACAGGGCGGTGAAGCTGGCTTCGAACTGGTCCGAGGGGGTGAAATCGTACTTGAAGATGGCAATGGGCTCGTGCGTCTTGCGGACGCGGGCGTTGCGCACCCTGCCGTTCTGGTATCCCCAGTTGGAGTTGTACATATTGTCGCCCATCATGTCATAGACCTCCTGCGTGGAGGCATTCTGGGCGCCGCGCTGACCGGGGGTTCCAAAGAACACGAAGCTAAGCTTGTTGGCGTTATTAAGCACCTTGTCGGCCGCCAGATAATAAGCGAAAGAGCGATAGTAAACGCCGTCTATCCAGTCGTTTCCACCCAGGCGGGCACTCACGTTGGCGGCGAAAGCCCAGCCATTGTCCATCACGCCCGTGGCGTAGGAAGCCATCACCCTGAGCCGATAGAGGGAACTGTTGGTGAGCAAACTTCCCCGCAGCCCTTTCCGCACGTTGGAAGCCGTGCCGAAAATGTTGGTGAGGCCGTTGTAGCCGCCGAAGCCGTAGTCCGACACCTCCACGCCGTTCACGGTCTCCTTGGAACGCATGGCCTCGTTGAGGCCGCTCCACAGCGAGAAGGGGGAATAGCCCGTGATGGCATCGTTCATCTTCACACCGGCCAGGTACACGTCCTGCGTCTCCGAGGCATAGCCGCGGGCATTGAAACGCACCGCGCTGAAATTGTATCCGGCGATGTTGTTGAACACGTCGTTGGAGCCGAACAGGATGGTGGGGTTGTCATTGTAGCCGCTGTCGTCCAGGTCGAAGGCGGCGAAGGCATCGTCGTCCAGCTCGGTCACCTGCTGCACCGCGGTGAGGGAGAGGTTGAACATGTTCTTCACGTAGCCGTCGTTCACGGTCACCTGAACCTGCGTTTCCAGGAAGTCGGGGGCCGTAATCACCAGGGTGTACATACCGTCTTCCAGCCCGGGAATCAGGAAGGTTCCGTCGTCGGCCGATGTAGCCTCCGCAATCTCTGCAGCGCCTTTCATCAGCACCAGGCGGGCCTTTTCCACCGGCTGCCGGCCGTTACGGTCGATCACCGTTCCCTTCACGCCGCCGGTAGGCTCCTGCGCAAACAGGGCCACCGAGCCCAGAAGGGCGGCAAATGAGAGAATTATTCTTTTGATCATATCGGTTGGTATTTTATTTCTTGATCACGATATAGGTGGGATAGTGGTCGGAGAAACCACCCACGAAAGCGCCGTTGGAGAAGGTACGGAACGGGGTGCCCTTGTACTGGCCGCTCTGGTTGGTCATGAACGGCTTGGAGAATACGCGCCCGTAGTATTTCCCGTTCACGATGGGCTGGATCTGGAAGGTTCCGGGCCGAGCCTTGGCTATGGCGCTGTTTACCAGGATAATATCGTAGATATTGCCCGCGCCTTGATAGTACAGGGAGCTGTATCCGGCCTTGAGCATGCTCAGGAACGGCGAGAAGAAGTCGTCTTCATCCACATCGTCGATGTCTTCCTTTCCGTTCATGTACTCGGTCATGCTCACGTCGGTAGGGTTGTCGTTCATGTCGCCCATCACCACAATCTTGATGCCCGGGAACTCCTTCTGCAGCTCCATGGCCCGCATGTAGATGATCTCGGCGCCGCGGGGACGCAGGTCTGCGCCCTTTCCGCCCAGACGGGACGGGAGGTGCGCCACGAAGAAGGCGAACATTTCCCCGTCGATGGTGCCCCGCACCATCAGCACGTCACGGGTGCGGAAATCGTCCATCTCTTCCTGGGTCCAGGCGCTGAAGTCTATCCGGGAAGGAGCGAAGGTGAAGGGGATGCTTTCGCTGGCGAGGAGCTTGAACTGGTCCGGCTTGAAAAACAGAGCCACATCCACGCCGCGACGGTCGGGGCCGTCGTAATGCACAATCTGGTAATTGGCCTCGGCGATGGAAGGCTGGGACACCAGGTCTTCCAGCACGTGGCGGTTCTCGATCTCGGACACGCCCAGAATGGTATGCCAGGCGCCGTTGTCGGCCTTCATCTCGGCGATGACCCTGGCCATGTTCTCCAGCTTTTTCTGGTATTTGGCCTCGGTCCACTGGTTGGCGCCGTCCGGCAGATACTCGTAGTCGTTCTTTCCCTCGTCATGATAGGTGTCGAACAGGTTTTCCAGGTTGTAGAAGCCGATCACATGGCTTTTGGTATGGCCTCCCTGCCCCGCCACTTTGGCCGATGAGCCGCATCCGGCCACCACCAAAACCAGGGACAACAAAAGGTAAAAAGGTTTTTTCATATAAAAATCTTATTAAGTTTCAGTTATTTCCACCATTTCGAAGGTTCTTCTGCCTCTATCTTTTCCGCCACCTCATTGCTCACGGCTCCGGCCAGGTTGGGGAAGAAGTCTATTCCCGTCTCCTGCTCCAGCTGGTCTATGCTGCGGATATAGTCAAGGCAGTCGCCGCTTGCGATACTGCTGTCGTGCGGAAGCAGGAAGCCGGCCGCCATGAATCCGGATGTAGCATATGTGGAAGTTCCCCGGAAAAGGAGCGCCTTGAAGTAATGTGTGGGTATTTTCACCCGGAAACCGGACGAATTGCCGCTCACCTGGGTAGCATGGTCGAACAGGCAGCCCGTCACCACATACAGCGTGTCGGCCTTGCCGGCATACCCGCGCACTTTGCTCTCCAGACTGGCCCAGATTCCCCCGTTGAAGTTATACTCCTGCGGAGTCATGTTGGTGGGTACGAAGGTGGAGATGTTAGCGGCGCGTGTCAGGCGGTCGGCCGAAGGAATCTGATGGCCGCGGGTCCAGCCGCCCCCATAGGAATTGCTTATCAGGGAAGGCTGAATCTCTGCCGGAAGCAGTTTGTCATAACCCCAGGAATCGGTCCGGCGCCCCTCGCCGATCAGGCTGGGATTCAGCGGATAGGCCACCCAAAGAGACAGGTAATCGTCGTAGTCCCAGTAGCAGCTCCAATTGCGTACGCCGCTGGAACGGGTGTTTTTATACTTGCCGCCATTCATGTCATGGACCAGCACTTCGCGGCCGTCTCCGGCTACCGTAGCCGGAAGCTCCAGCCAGCCCATGGGCGCGACGTCGTAGCCGTAGGAGGCCTGTGCCGGGGCGACGCCCTCCTGATAGGCTGTGGAACGGGCTTCCGCGCCGTTCGCAGGTTTCAGGATCAGGGTGAGGGAGCGGCCTTCCTTGCTCTCATTGGCCCCGTAGCTGAGCTGGATGTTGTTCTTGCTGCCGGAACCGGAAGACGGGGTTACCGTGGCCCAGCCTCCCCCGTCCGAGAACGCCAGGGAGAGGGTCCAGTCTCCGTTGCAAGTCACGGATACAAAAGCGTTTCCGCCATCTGTCTCCAGTTCTGCGCTCCGCAGCACCACGGAGGTGTTTGCATCGAAGGGCTCGGGCTTGTCGCACGCCGACGCCCCGGCCGCAAGCGCGGCCAGGGCAAGGACGTAGCGATAGAGGAACTTCCGGGTCATCGTGGATTATTGCAGCGTAACTACTACTTTCTGCAGCCTATAATGACCGGAACCGGTGGGACGGGTCATTCTCACAGAAGTGGCCGATCCTGTCCAGGTACTGGTGCTGACATCGTAAGTGCCGGTACTCATGGTAGGAGCGTTATCAGCCGAAGGAGCATAGCTTGAACCTGAGAATGTATAAACAATCTTGGTGATTGTGCTACTGGCCGAAATCTGGCAATATCCGCCACCGTAGAAACGCATCCCTGTGCCGGCATTATAGTACTTGCCATCGTTGCCTCCGTCTCCAAACGTGACGGTTACCCCGTCTTGAACCGTCGACGGATACTGCTCTCCGTTCTCATATCCCTTCGTGGAGAAGTCAATGGTTACCGTAGTTGCACCTCCAGTCGGGTTGTCACCGCCGCCGGTGCCGGTTCCGGGATCAGGGTTGTCACCGCCGCCGGTGCCGGGATCCGGTTCCGTGCTGCCGCCGGAGGTGGCGCCGTTCAGGCTCACCAGGTGGCCTTTGCCGGAGACCGTCTCCGGGGTTTCACCCTTGTAGTTCATCAGTTCGGCCGATACAACCACTTCGTCGCCCACTTTGATATCCGTGCCGGCGGTGTACTTGGCATTGTCGAAGTACAGGATGCGGAAGCAGTAGAACTCGTTACTCTCGGAACCATCGTCGGAGATGTAGAACGAGGCGTTACCATAGGTGCCGCTCTCGCCGAAGGTGCCCTTGTTGGCAATCCGGCTGATCTTGCCCTTCACATAGTACGGGCCCACCTTGTCGTAAACGGAGTTGGAAGTCCAGGTGAGGTTTTTCACCGCATTGATGGCGGCGGCCACGTTGAACGGATCTGCCTGGGTACCGGTTCCGGAAGCGTTACCGGAAGGCTGGTCGGGGCCGGCGGGCTCATCGCCGCTGCCCTTGGCATTCACCCGAACGATATAGGCGTATTCCACCTGCGGCTCGAAGTTGAAGGAACCGCGGTAGCCGACGATGGTGATGTTGTCGGTGGCCTTGATACCCATGCTGTGGAAGGTGCGGTCGTTCTGGGCGCCGTAGCCCAGGTCCGTGCTATTAAGGCCGTTCACGCGGATGGTGGTGGTACCGTCCGTGAGGTCGAAGACGCCGTACTGGGCGTTGGTGAGGTTGGTGACGGTTCCCGTTACCTGATACGGCTGGGTGGAAGAAGGCTCTGCCGCGGCGAATTCAGCCAGGCTCACCTTCTTGGGACGGGCGCCGGTGTTGCCGCCGGTTTCGGTACCGGCCTGGATGGCAAACAGCGCAGCCCGCTTCCCGTCAGTCTCGGTAAGCACCTGGATGGTGTTGGTGGCCGGGAAGGTGACCATATACTTGTTGGCTTCCGTTACGGTAAGGGTGTAAGGATTTGATCCGGAAAGACCGTCGTTGGCGGCAGGCTGCACATAGCCCACTTCATCGCCGTCCAGTTTGAAAATCACGGTTGCGGGAGCGCCCTTCCAGGAAACGGCGTAGAAACTCAGGGAAGTGGTGCCTTCAGGCAGGGTGAGCGTGGAGGAGCCGTACTTGCTGCCGTTTCCCAGCTTGAGCACGGGAACATCGGCAGTCCCGTTGACCGTCGCCTTCTCGTTGTAGGCGGCTTCGGCCGATGAATAGGTCCAGGTCACGTTGCTGGCGTATTCGCCGCCGGAGGGTGCGGGCTCGTCACCGCCGAAGGAAGTCTCGCCGTTGAGGGAGATCAGTTTTCCGCCGGCCGAGGTTTCCGGCTTGTTGCCCTGGTAGTTCACGATCTGGCCATAGACCACCACCTTGTCGCCGGCCTTGATGTTCTCCGAGCCGGTGAAGTCCGCACCGCCGAAGGACTTGATGCGGAACACGGTGAAGACGTCTCCACCGTCCTTGTCCACAATGTCGAATGTGGCATTCTTGTACTGGGCGCTCACGTCGGGCGTGCCGGTGACCGTACCGGTGATGTAGTAGGAGTCGGCCGTAGCCGTGGTTCCGGTTTCCTTGGCCTTGGCAATGGCGGCAGCCACGTTGAACGGATCTGCCTCGGTGCCGGTTCCGGCCGCATCGCCGGAAGGCTGGTCAGGGCCGGGTTCATCGCCACCGGGTTCGTCACCACCGGGCTCGTCACCGCCAGGTTCGTCGCCGCCGGGTTCGTCACCGCCGGGCTGGTCGCTGCCGTCCAGGTTGGTGCGGATGCCGAACAGGGCCACGCGGGTGTTGGCACCCTCGGTGGTGACGGTAATCTCAGCAGTCGCGGCCGAGCGGCGGAAAGCGGGACCTGCAAAGGCCCTGTTCACGCCCACGGAAGACTTCAGATTCACGGTATATCTGTCGGAATCGGTTACGGTAAGCGTGTAGGTAGGGTTGCCGGCAAGGCCGTCGTTGGCGGCGGGCTCCACGGAACCGATCTTCGTGCCGCCCTTGCTCAGGACCAGCGTGGCAGGCTTACCCTTCCAGGAAATAGCATAGAAGGTAAGGGTCTCGGCGTCTTCCGGTACGGTGAGGGTGGCTACGCCTGCGGCGGAACCGGTTCCCAGCTTGAGGATAGAGACGCCCTCTTTACCGTTGACCACGGCTTCCTGGGTGTAACCTTTTTCGCCCAGCTCCCAGCCAACCGTGCTGCCATACTCATTGGTTGCAGGAGTAGGCGGATTGTCCGGAGTATCTCCTCCGGCATTCTTCTTGACAAAGTAGGCGTTCAGCACCTCGTCCTTGCCGTTGAAGGAGCCACGGTAGCCGATGATGGTAATGTTGTCGCCCTCGGAGAGGTTAAGGGAAGCGAAGCTCTTGTCGTTCTGGGCGCCATAGCCCAGGTTGGTGGCCGTGAGGCCATAGACATAGACCGTTCCGGTCTCGTCCGTCAGGTCGAAGTTGCCGTAGGTGGAATTGATGCTGCCGCCAATGGTACCGGTGAGCTGATACAGCTGGGTCTGGGACTCTTCGGCCGCCAGGAATTCCTGGACGGTGACCGCCTTGGCTTCTCCCACAGGGGGTTCAGGGGTGTCCGATCCGCCGCCGTCGGTCTTGCCGTTCAGGCTGTACAGATAGGCGTTGCCCTGGGTTGTTTCCGGGGTGTTCCCCTGGTAATAGACCACCTTGCCGCAGATGATGGCTTCGTCGCCCACCTTGATCTGGCTGTCGCCCTCGGCCCATTTGCGGTTTCCGAGATACAGGACCCGATAGGCATAGAATGTGGCGTCGGAGCCTTCATCCGCCATATAGAACGTGGCATTGCCGAACTTGGAGGCGAACTCCTCCTCGATGGAACTGATCTTGCCCTTGATATAAACGGATCCCTCGCTGGTGACATCCTTTCCGAGCTTGGTCACATAGTCGATGGCGGCCGCCACGTTGAACGGGTCTTCCACGGTGCCCTTGCCGGCGGGATTGCCGGGTTGGGGCGTATCACTTCCGCCCTTCTCGAAGGAAAGGATGTAGGCGTTGACCACCTCATGCTGCTCCTTGGTTGCATAGTAGGCATATTTGCCGGCCAGGGTCACCGTGCCGCCGTTGGAAATCTTGCTGCTCCAGTCAGCCTTGTTGTCTACGCTGTACACATAGATGGTGCCGGTGTCGTCCGTGAGGTCGAAACTGCAGTAGGTGGCGTTGAATTTGGACACCGTGCCGGTGAGCTTGAAATAGGTGTCTTTGTCGGCCGCAGCGATGAACTGAGCCACGGTGCGGGCCTCTGCGTTGTTGTAGTCCGCGGCAGGTTCCGACCCGCCCTCGGTGACGCCGTTCAGGCTGTAGAGATAACCGCTGTTCTGGACGCTTTCCGGGGTGTTGCCGCGGTAATTCATGAGCTCTGCGTAAATGATTACCTCGTCCCCCACTTTGATCTGGGTGTCGCCTTCCTTCCACTTCCGGTTGCCCAGGTAAAGGACACGGTAGGCGATGAAGCCGGCGTTGGAGCCTTCGTCCACCATGGTGAACTGGGCGTTGCCGTGCTGGGCGCTGAACTCTTCCTTGATTTCGGAGATCTTGCCCTTCACATAGTACGGACCCACCTTTTCGTAATTGTCGTTAGCCGTCCAGGTGAGGTTCTTCACGGCATTGAGAGCGGCGGCCACATTGAACGGATCTTCCTTGGTGCCGCTGCCTTTCACCTCGCCGGCGGGCTCATCGCTGCCGCCGTCGGTCTTGCCGTTGAGGCTGTAGATATAACCGCCGGAGGTTTCCGGGGTGTTGCCGCGATAGTTCATCAGCTCTGCATAGACGATGACCTCGTCGCCGGCCTTGATCTGGTCCTGCCCCTCTTTCCATTTCTTGTTGCCCAGATACAGGACGCGGTAGGCGATGAATTCCGCATCGAAGCCTTCGTCCACCAGGTTGAAGGTGCCGTTGCCGTACTGGGCGCTGAACTCCTCGGAGACGGAGCTGACCTTGCCCTTCACGTAGAACGGACCTACCTTGTCGAATTCCGTCGTGGAAGTCCAGGTGAGGTCTTTCACCGCGTTGATGGCGGCCGCCACGTTGAACGGATCGTCCTTGGTGCCGCTGCCCTTGGCCTCTGCGGTGGAGCCGCTGCCGCCGGTGTCGCCGCCCTTGTCCACGCCGTTCAGGCTGAACAGGAATGCCGCGTTCTGCTGGGTTTCGGGCGTATTACCCTTGTAATTGACCACGTTGCCGTAGAGGATGACATCGTCTCCCACCTTCACCTGGGTATCGCCCTCTTTCCACTTCTTGTTGCCCAAATACAGGACACGATAGGCGGTGAACTGGTCTGCCGCGGTGGTTCCGTCGTCGGAGATGGTGAAGGAGCCGTTGCCGAACTGGGCGCTGAAAGCTTCCGAGATGGCGGAGACCTTACCCTTGACGTACACCTTCTCGGAGCTGTTCACATCTGCCCCCAGCTCATCCAGGTAGGCGATGACTCCGGCCACGGTATAAGGCTTTTCCTTGGTGCCGTCTCCCAGTTCCACGGCCCCCTGGGAGCCCTCCTGGTTGATGGTTACGCTGGCTTTGGCCAGGCCGATGGAGAAAATGACATTACCGGAGCGGTTGTGGCCGCCGTTGGGCAGTACGGTAATGGATACGTTTACGGATTTGGTGCTGGCCTCTCCCTTGAGGTTGTCCACGCTGATCCAGTCCGGACAGGTGACCACCCAGTCCCGGGTGGCGGTGAGGGTTACGGACTGGGTGCCGCCGTCCGGAGCGAACGAAAGCTCCGTAGGGGTTACCGTAACCTTGGGCGTGCCAAGCTCTTCCTTCTCCTGGCAGGAGACAAGGGCAAGCGCACCGGCCAAGAAGGCCAACAGTACAGATTTGATTTTCATAAGAAGTATTGTTTAGTGTTACTATTTTCGCATTTACAAATATAAACATTTTTTTCGCGGATTCAAGTCATTGTACCTTTATTTTAGGGAAATTCTTCTTTGAAAAAGAAGGGAGAAATTTCCTTATCTCAAAAAAAGGTCGTATCTTCGCGCCCGGAAAATTTGGTTAGCAAATACTGTATATCAATATTTATTTTCTAAAACCTTATGAGAAACGCTTTTAAAAGCTTTTTGCTCGCATGCATCGCTATGTTTGCGGGTGTTGTCGCCTATGCTCAGGTGACCACGTCGGCCCTCTCCGGCCGCGTGGTGGACCAGAATGGCGAGCCTGTCATCGGCGCTGCCGTGTTGGCCCAGCACGAGCCCTCCGGCACCGTCTATGGCGCTGTCACCAATGCCGACGGCCGCTATACCATCCAGGGTATGCGTACCGGCGGTCCCTACAAAGTGGACTTCTCCTGCCTGGGTTATCAGGACGCTTCCTACACCGGAATCACCCTGCAGCTCGCAGAGACCTACAGCCTGAACGCCCAGATCGGTGAATCCAGCGAATTCCTCGAGGGAACTGTGATCATCGCCGACGCTTCCTCCAAGTTCGCCGCGCAGGAACGTACCGGCGCCGTGACCAACATCAACAGCGGCCAGATCGAGGCCGTTCCTACCGTGAACCGCAGCATCTCCGATGTCACCCGCCTCTCTCCGTACGGCGGCAGCGGCATGAGCTTCGCCGGTTCCGACGGCCGTCTGGCCAACTTCACCGTTGACGGTGCCAATTTCAACAACAACTTCGGCCTTTCCTCCAACCTGCCCGGCGGCGGCAACCCCATCTCCATCGACGCCATCGAGGAACTTCAGGTTGTGATTTCCCCTTACGATGTTCGCCAGACCAACTTCATCGGCGGCGGCGTTAACGCCATCACCAAGTCCGGTACCAACACCTTCAAGGGCACGGCCTACATCTACCACAAGAACGAGAACATGCAGGGTGACGCCGTGGACGGTGAGCAGATCACCGGCGCCCGCGACAAAAACCGCAGCACCACCTACGGTTTCACCTTCGGCGGCCCCATCATCAAGAACAAGCTCTTCTTCTTTGTGAATGCAGAGTACTCCAAGGTTCCTTCCATCGTGAACCGCTACCGCGGCTCCGAGATCACCGGCGGTGTGGCCGGCCAGGCCAACATCGGCGTGGGTTCTGACAAAGATTACCTCAGCCGCGCCAGCACCTTCGACCTCCAGCAGGTAAAGGACCATGTGATGAGCAAATACGGCTACGACACCGGTTCCTACACCGACTTCCCGGCCAACGAGAGCAACGCCAAGATCCTGGCCCGCCTGGACTGGAACATCAGCCAGAAGCATCATCTTGCCCTGCGCTACAACTACACCCTGAACAACGTCTGGAACAACCCCAACGCCACTTCCATGGATGCCGGTACCCGCATGAGCGGCTCCCGTGTCTCCCAGTATTCCATGTCCTTCGCCAACTCCATGTACTCCATGCAGAATCTGGTGAGCACCTGGTCGCTGGACCTGAACAGCCGTCTCACGGACAACCTGTCCAACCAGTTCCTGGCCACCTTCTCCAAGCTGGACGACGTGCGCGGCACCAACTCCAGTGAGTTCCCCTTCATCGACATCCTGGAGAATGATAACAACTACATCGCACTGGGTTACGAGCTCTTCACCTGGAACAACGCCGTGCACAACACCGTTGCCAACGTGAAAGACGACATCACCTACTATGCCGGCAACCACAAGATCACCGGAGGCATCAACTTCGAGTATCAGCTGGCCGACAACCAGTACATGCGTAACGGTACCGGTTACTACCGCTACAGCTCCCTCGCAGACTTCCTGAGCGGCGCCGCCCCTGAGATCGTGAACCTCACCTACGGTTACGAGAAGAACGGTGCGGTAGAGTTCGCCCCCGCAGCCCGCGTGCAGTTCTACAAGGCCGGCCTGTATGTACAGGACGAGTGGAACGTGAGCGACAACTTCAAGCTCACCTACGGCACCCGCCTGGACGGCCTGTTCTTCGACAACAGCGACCTGATCACCAACAACGCCATCAAGGAGCTTGCTTTCTATCCCAAGTCCTACGGTTACAAGGAAACCCATATCGACACCGGCAGATGGCCCAGCTCCAAGCTCACCATTTCCCCGCGCGTGGGCTTCACCTGGGATGTCTTCGGCAACCGCAGCCTGAAGGTACGCGGTGGCACCGGCCTGTTCAGCGGCCGTCTCCCGCTGGTGTTCTTCACCAACATGCCCACCAACGGCGGCCTGGTGCAGTATCAGGCCCAGATCAATGCGGCCAATGCCAAGAACAACGGCTTCTCCATGGATGAGTTCGCCGGCGGTCTGGTGACCGACGCCGAGGGCCACGCCACCGTAGATGCCCTCCGCAACAAGATTATCTCCCTGGGTTATCCCACTACCGTATCCTCCAAGGACGGCAGCGTTCCTTCCGCCGTCAACGGTGTAGATCCCAAGTTCAAGATGCCGCAGGTGTGGAAGACCTCCCTCGCCTTCGACTACAACATTCCTGTCTCTTTCCCGTTCAGCGTGACGGTAGAAGGCGTGTTCAACAAGACCATCAACGCCGTTTCCATCGCCGACTGGAGCATGCAGAACGTAGGCGGTTTCGCCCGTTTCAACGGAGCCGACAACCGTCCCCTCTATCCTTCCCAGTACCGCACGACGGCCTACACCAACCCCAACACCGGCAAGGTATCCTATCCTAAGGCCTTTGTCCTGGAGAACACCGACAAGGGTTACGGATGGAGCGCCAACGTGACCGTGAACATGCAGCCTATCGAGAGCCTGAGCCTCATGGCCGCCTACACCCACACCGTGAACAAGGAAATCACCGGTATGCCGGGTTCCGCCGCGGAAAGCGCCTTCACCTATGTGCCTACCTCCGAGGGTCCCAACTACATCCCGCTGCACAACTCCCAGTATGTGACGCCGGACCGCGTGGTCGCATCGGCCACCCATCATGACAAGAGCGGCAACCACTACACCATCATCTACGAAGGATGGAGAGGCGGTTACAACTACTCTTACATGACCACCAACGACATGAACAACGACGGTTACGCCTACGATGCCATCTACATCCCTACCGATGCAGAGGTAACCTCCGGAGAGTTCCGTTTCGTCTCCCAGGACGACCAGGCCCGCTTCATGGACTTCGTGAAGAAAGACGCTTACCTGAGCAAACACCAGGGCCAGTACGCAGAGGCCTACAGCGTGTATTCCCCTTGGGTGCACCGCGTAGACATCAGCTACAAGCATGACTTCACCGTCAAGATCGGCCAGACCCGCAACACCCTGCAGCTGAGCCTGGATCTGAAGAACGTGATGAACCTGTTCAACTCCAGCTGGGGCGTGAGCAAGTACCTGAACCCGGCCATCGGTTCCGAGGCCCGCATCCTCAAGTATGAGGGCGTAGACGCCGAGGGTTACGCCACCTTCTCCACTCCCGAGTCCATCTCCGGCAACACCCAGACCTTCGTGCCCTACCACTCCCTGGGCCAGTGCTGGTATGCCTCCATCGGTATCAAATATCTGTTCAACTAATTAACATCGGCATTTCTTATGAAACTTAAAGGTATTTTTGCTTCCCTGCTCGCAGTCCTCGCTTTTGCGACAGCCTGCCAGAAAGAGGCCGATCACTATCTGGACAACATCAAGGTAGACCAGTCCTACGTGGGCATTTCCCCGGAAGGCGGGTCCCAGACCATCAACCTCACCGCCACCGGCAGCTGGACAGCCGCCTCCAAGGTGGATTGGATTACCATCACTCCCGCTTCCGGCAGCGCCGGTGCCACTACCCTTACCATCACCGCCGCCCCGGCAGAGGAAACCCGTGAAACCACCATCGCCATCGAGTGCGACGGCCAGACCCAGAACATCAATGTGATCCAGCAGGCGGAAAAGACCGAGCGTCCCGTTTCCACCATCGCCGAGGTCATCGCCGCCGGTGCCGGTTCCTTCCGCGTACGCGGTACCGTAACCAAGGTTGCCAACGAGCAGTACGGCAACTTCTACGTAGAGGATGAGACCGGTTCCATTTACATCTACGGTGTAAAGGACAGCCAGGGCTATCCCAAGGACGGAAAAGGCGGATGGGCCCGCTTCGGCATCGAGGTGGG
>ODAI010898130.1_pt1 | contig 17418 bp, 14 predicted proteins | sample 1539321 | NCBI WGS metagenome assembly ODAI01 (sample SAMN02144231, study PRJEB22623) | gut metagenome | biome: sheep rumen | host: Ovis aries | place: New Zealand | reverse complement strand
GTGCGGCGACAATGTCACGGAGATGATCGCCGAGGCTGTGGTGGCCCGCGAGAAGGGGATGACCGCCCGCGAGCTGGCGCAGGCCATCCATCCGCACCCGACCATGAGCGAAGGTGTGATGGAGGCGCTCGAGGCAGTGCACGGCGAAGCCATCCACGGATAGAGAAAGATGAACCCGGCGTCAAAGCGTCTTAAAGTTAAAGAGTACTTAAACCTAACCCATGAGTATATTCCCATTTACATACAAGAGACTCAGCCGAGACATCGTTGTCAGGGTGAGCAACCATTTCTATTACTCCGACTTTGGAGTCCGCTTTGACGGCAATGAGGCAGGTGCTAGCCGTCGCTTTATCTGCACCGGCACTCCCGGCACCGGCTTTTTCGAGCGCGAGAGCGACAGCCACAGCTATCACCTGTTCATACGCAGCCACATGGCGGTGCGGAAGCCCCGCTATCTCAATCTGTTCCTCAACCGCGAACCCAGCTACGAGCGCGAACTGGAGAAGACCAATGAGGCGGTGCGCAATGTGGATGACCCGCGGAAGAGCGAGATATTGGAATGCTACGCCAGCGCCCTCACCATCGGACGCATGGAGGAAGAGTTGCAGCGCCTGATCCGTGCCGTCAAGGACAAAATGGGGCATCATCACAAGAAACATCTGGTCAGCATCATCAGCCACTACAAACGGAAGATTTCGCTTCTGGAACGCGACATCGCCTCGGTGGAATATCAGCTGAAGGATCATTACAGCGAAGAAACCTGGCAGGCCTACACGGAAGCTGTCGAGGCGTTCGGCAGGATGATCAACCGTTGTCGCCGCGTTTGGCACCACAATGACAATGTCAGCGGCAAGTTCGCCCAGGTGTTCTTCGACCTCGGCGTGTTCGACTTCATCCGTTCGGATTGTTATCTGCCGTTGATGCGCGACTCGCTGGGCACGTGCTACTACCTGTTGCCCGACGCCTTGCTGGTGGCCCGCGGCTCGCTGGACTTCGACTTGGTGCCGCTCAAGACCCTCACAATGGTGGTGCAGGACACCTCCATCGAGGAGACCACCGAGTTGCTTTCCAGCTATGTGGGCGACGCGGCCAGCATGATTCTGATTCCCGGTTTGAACCTGACGTTCTACTTCAACCACGTCAAGGTGGTGGTCGATTTTGTACAGGCTGTCGATAAACTGAAAGCAACACTTTGAGCAAGCGCGAGAAACATACCTACCGCTTCAACCCCCATACGCTGAAGTATGAGAAAGTCTTCGTGTCGCTTCGCGACCGGGTGCGACGCATCAGCTTCAGCGTGCTTTTCGGCGTGGTGCTGGGTGTGGTGCTTGTGTTTGTGGGCCTGCAGTTTATGGAAAGCCCCAAAGAGCGGGCCATGGAGCGGGAGCTGGCGCAGTACCGCCGCCAGACGCGCCTGTTGGGCGACCGGGTGGAACGGGCCGAGAAGGTGTTGGAGAACATAGAGGAACGCGACAACGTGCTCTATCGCACCATATTCGAGAGTGCCCCGATCACCGATGCCGAGCGTCACAGCGGCATCGGCGGTGTGGAACGCTACGCCGCCTTCGATCAGATGGAAAACGGCAAGCTGTTGAAAAACACTACTAAACGGGTAGATGACCTGACCAAGCGGCTCTACGTGGAGTCGAAGTCGCTCGACGAAATCTACGACATGGCCCGCAACAAGAACGAGCGCATGGCCGCCATGCCGGCCATCATGCCTGTGGCCAAGAACCAATGCAAAGTGGTCAGCGGATTCGGCTATCGGTTCCATCCGCTGCTCCACTACCGCCGTCTGCATACCGGCATCGATATGACCGCCCGCCAGGGCACGCCCGTCTATGCCACCGGCGACGGAGTGGTGCGTGTGGCCGGACGCAATCCTCAGGGGATGAGCGGCTACGGCGTTGTGGCTGTGGTCGATCACGGCTTTGGCTTCCAGACGCTGTATGCCCATCTCCAAGGTGTCAAGGTCAGGGTTGGGCAGAAGGTGAAACGCGGCGAGCAGATTGGCACCGTGGGCAGTACCGGTATCTCCACCGGAGCTCACCTGCACTACGAGGTCATCCAGAACGGCAAGAAAGTCGATCCGGTCTATTATTTCTTCAACGACCTCACCCCCGAAGAATACGAGGAGGTGCTTGAGCTGGCTCGTCAGGAAAACCAAAGCATGAGTTGATTGGCTATGGAGATTAGGATCGACGAGCATGCGGGCTATTGTTTCGGCGTGGTGAAGGCCATCGGCGCCGCAGAGGCGCAGCTGTCGCAGTCGGGCAGCCTCTATTGCCTGGGCGACATCGTGCACAACAGCGCCGAGGTGGAACGCCTGAAATGCAAGGGGATGAAGGTGATTGACCATGAAGACTTGCAACGCCTGCCCCAGGGCAGCCGGGTGCTGATACGTGCCCATGGCGAGCCGCCCTCCACTTACCGTGCAGCTTCTGAACGAGGCATCGAACTGATTGATGCCACCTGTCCCATCGTGCTAGCCTTGCAGGAACGCATCCGTCGAGGATACAACGAGATGCAGGCCGTCGGCGGGCAGATCGTACTGTTTGGCAAACCCGGACACGCTGAAGTCATCGGCCTCAATGGCCAGTGTGATGGTTCGGCCATCATCGTCAGCCATCCCGACGACTTGGACCACATTGACTTCGGCCGCCCCATACGCCTCTACTCCCAAACGACCAAGAGCCGCGACGAATACCGCCGCCTCACGGCCAATATCGAGGCCCGGCTCTCCCAAGACGCCGACTTTGTGGCTTTCGACACCGTCTGCAACCGTGTGGCCAACCGTGCCAAAGAGCTCGAAACCTTCGCTTGCAGCGTCGATGTGCTGCTTTTCGTGGCAGGGGCCAACAGCAGCAACGGCCGCTATCTTTATGAATACTGCCGTCATGTGCAGCCGCACACATATCTCATCGCCACTGCCGACGAGCTGCAGCCGGGCTGGTTCGACGGCGTCTCCAAAGTGGGTATCAGCGGAGCCACCTCCACTCCCCGCTGGCTCATGGAAGAAGTGAAATCGGTCCTCGGCAATCAATATCCACCAACCACCAACCCCTGAACACTATTTACCATTCACTAAACATTATGGTACTGGACAGGCTGACATTGACCAACTTCAAGAACTGCGCCGAAGCCGACATCGACCTCTGCGGCAACGTGAACTGTTTTGTGGGCAACAATGGAGCCGGTAAGACCAACCTTCTCGACGCTGTCTATTATCTCTCCTTCTGCAAAAGTTACTTCAACCCCGTCGATTCCCAGAACATCCGTTTTGGTCAGGATTTCTTCGCCATCCATGGACACTATGGGGACGACACCGTCAGCTGCATCCTCCGTCGCGGGCAACCCAAGCAGATGCGCTGGAACAAAAAAGTCTGCAAGACCTTGATGGAACATATCGGACGGCTGCCTTTGGTCATTGTATCGCCCTCCGACCAAACCCTCATCACCGGCGGCAGCGACGTCCGTCGCAAGTTCGTCGATGGAGTCCTCTCGCAGACCGACAAACCTTATCTCGACCACCTGGTGCAATACTCCAAAGCCCTTGAACAGCGCAACCGTCTCCTCAAGCAGATGTGGGAGGACCGCATCTGGGAAGAAGGCATGGTGCAGGTGTGGGACGAGCAACTGGTGCGCCACGGTGAATATCTCTACGAACGCCGCAAGCGCTTTGTCGATGACTTCCGGCCTTTGTTCAGCCGCTATTATGCCGCCATCGCCGGCGCCGACGAACCCGGGCAGATTGCCTACTCCTACGACGGTCAACCGCTCGACCTGCAGCTGCTCGCCAGCCGGCAGGCCGACAAATACTCCCAATACACCAACGTCGGGCCCCATAAGGATGATTTCCTTTTCCTTCTGTCTTCCGATGGCGATACCTCCCTCACCGTCAAACGCTTTGGCTCCCAGGGCCAGCAGAAAAGCTTCGCTCTCGCCCTCAAGCTTGCCCAGTTCCAGTACATGAACGACTGTCTGGGGGTGAAGCCCATCCTCCTTCTGGACGACATATTCGACAAGCTCGACCTCATCAGGGTCAAGCAGTTGGTCTCCTTGGTAGGCAGCGAGCGCTTCGGTCAGGTCCTCCTCACCGACACCCAGCCCGGACGCGTCCAAGCCATCTTCGACGAGTTGCCGCAACTTGAGCACCGCGTCTTTCAGGTGCAGAAAGGAGAATTCCATGAACTGGGAAGATAGGACCGCCGACTATTACATCCAGCGCATGCTGCGTCAGCTGAACCTCGCCGATTTCGCCACCGAGATGCAGGTCGAACGTGCCTACAAAAAGCTGGCCGGCGACCTCATCGTCCGCTTCACACAGAGCATCTCGTTCAAGAAAGGCACCCTCCGCTTGCGTTTCCTCACCGCCGCTTTGCGTCACGAGATGTCACTCCGACGCGAAAGCCTCCGACAGAAGATGAACGAGGAACTCGGCGCCGACGTCGTCCACAACATCCTTATCCTTTGATTCTCATATCCCCGTCGGTGCTTCGGAGTTCGCTTTCCTGTTTTTTTATAGAGGAACACAATATTTTATACGTGAAGCCGTTACCTCTGCAAATAATGTTTTATCACCTCTACCGATGAAAAAACTCTGGCAGGCCTTGATGTGGGTTCGTCGCGCCGACGCGGCGGCGTTCCGCCGGCGCCTCTTCTACGTGCTCCTGCAAAGCCTCCTGCCCGTGGCTGCACTCTATCTGCTCAAGATGCTCGTCGATGGCATCACGCAAGCCGTCGCCGGCGGTGGCGCCGACCGCGTGCTTCCCTCACTCCTGGCCATGGTGGCCGTCTTCCTCATGGGGCGTGTGGTGGCGGCTCTCAACTCCATCAACAACGACATCCTCAGCCAGCGCCTTATTGACTATATGAGCGACCTCATGCAGCAGCAAGCCGCTTCGCTCGACCTCTCCTACTACGACACCCCCGAGTATCACGACACCCTCCACCGCGCTCAGCAGGAAGTCTCCTCACGCCCCGTCGCCATACTCGCCAACTTCATGGCCCTCTTCAGCGCCCTCATCACACTTCTCGGCATCGCCGCCGTCCTGGTCACAGCCTCCTGGTGGGTCATCGTCGTCATGTTCGTCGCTGTGGTGCCCTCCCTGGCCGTACGGCTCTACAAGGCGCAGAGCATCTACCGTTTCCGCCGCCGTAACACCCAGCTCTACCGCCGCACGGCCTACTACGGAAGCCTTCTCACCTCGCGGCAGGCCGCCGCTGAAATGCGCACTTTCCGACTCGCCCCCTGGTTCCGCCGGCTCTTCGTCAGCTCACGCCGACAGCTCGTCTCCCGTCTCTTCTCCATCTCCCGCCGTCTCGGTGCCGCAGACATCTGCTGTGCTCTCATCGAAGCCGCAGCCATGCTCCTCGTCCTCTTCCTCCTCGTCCGGCAAGCCTTGGGCGCTGCCATCTCCCTCGGCTCCTTCGTCATGCTCCTTGAAGCTTTCCGTCGCGGGCAGGCCCAGCTCAACACCCTTGCTGCCTCCATCGCCGGACTCTACGACAACCGACTCTTCGTGAGCAACGTCTTCGAATTCCTCGCTCTCAAGCCCGCCGTACTCCCTCCTGACGACCCTCAGCCCATGCCACCTCAGATCGTCAGCGTTGAATTCCGTGACGTCACCTTCCGCTACCCGGGTATGCATCGCGACGTCCTCTCCCACTTCTGCCTCCAGGCAAAAGTCGGCGAGGTTGTCCGCATCGAAGGCCGCAACGGATTCGGCAAATCCACCCTCGTCAAGCTCCTTCTCCGGCTCTACGACCCCGCCGAAGGCTCAGTCCTCCTCAACGGCATCGACATCCGGCGCTTCCGCCTAGACGACCTTCGCCGCCGCATCGGTGTACTCTTCCAGGACTTCGTCCGCTACAACTGCTCCGCCGCCGAAAATATCACCTTCGGCGACATCGACCCCCCCGACCCCTCCCTCCGCCACGCAGCAGCCCTTGCCGGCGCCGACTCCGTCATCGACCATCTGCCTCAAGGCGATGCCACCCTTCTCGGACGCCTCTTCGACCAAGGCGCCGAGCTCAGCATGGGACAGTGGCAACGCATGGCCATCGCTCGCGCACTCCAATCCGACGCTCCTCTCCTCATCCTCGACGAGCCCTTCGCCTGGCTCGATGCCGACGCACGCCGCCTCCTCAACCAAAACCTCTCTGAACTGCAAAAAAACAAAATCATCATATTGATCACTCACTCATAAAAACACACACACAACCATGATATACAACCTCAATCCCCTAAATCCTAAGGACATCACCTCCGACACCCTTTTCCTCTACGGCGACGACGTCGCTGAGCGCGCACTCCCCCTCAGCCGCAAGGAACTCGAACTCCTTAAAGCCCGCCGCGCTGAAAAACGCGACATCCTCCTCGTCTTCGACCGGCTTCCCTTCCACCTCTACCTCCTCTCCTTCGACTCCGAGAAGCCCGCTCCACTCTGCCAGGAACACATCCGACGTTCCATGGTCGAAATCCTCCGCCTCGCTGAAAACCAACGTGTGACCGAGCTTGCCCTCACCGGCGAAGGCGTTCTCCCAGAGGAAATCGTCGCCGCCGCCGAAGGCCTCACCCTCGCCGACTACAGCTTCGACCGCTACCGCAACGACAACCCCTACCACCTCCAATCACTCTCCATCGATCACCGTTACCTCAAACCCGACGAACTACTCCCCGCCACCCGTCTCTGGAACCGCATTTTCTGGTGCCGCGAATGGGTCAACACTCCCGCCCAGGACCTCAACGCCTCCGCCTTCGCCGACGAGCTTGCCTCCATTGCCGACGACCTCGACGGCGTTTCCTGCACCATCTTCGACAAGAAAAAAATACAATCCCTCCGCATGGGCGGTCTCCTCGCAGTCAACCGCGGCTCCATCGACGAACCTCGCTTCGTCATCCTCGAATACAAACCCCAGAACCCCCAAAACAAACCATCTGGCGACAACAACCTGTCAACTGATCGGCCCATCTGCCTCGTCGGCAAAGGCGTCATGTACGACACCGGCGGTCTCAACATCAAACCCGACGACCACATGCAGGAAATGAAATCCGACATGGCCGGCGCAGCCACCATGGCCTCTCTCCTCTTCGCCGCCGCCGACAACCACCTCCCAGTTCACCTTGTAGCACTACTGCCCCTCACCGACAACCGACCCAACCTCAACGCCTACGCCCCCGACGACATACTCACCCTCTACGACGGCACCACAGTCGAAATCGCCAACACCGACGCCGAAGGACGACTTATACTCGCCGACGCCATTGCCTTTGCCGCCCGCAACTACAACCCCTCCCTCATCATTGACGCTGCCACTCTCACCGGCGCAGCCGTCAGAACCCTCTCTACCTTCGCTGTCGCAGCTATGCACCAAAACGCAGAAAACCCCCTCACACTCCTCAAACTCGTTGGCAACCAGGTCTATGAACGTATCGTCGAACTCCCTCTTTGGGACGAATACCTCGACCTTATCCACAGCGACGTCGCCGACTTCCGCAACTGCGCCAACTCCCCACAGGCAGGCACCATCACCGCAGGCAAATTCCTCGCGCACTTCGCACACAACACTCCCTTCATCCACCTCGACATCGCCACCGTCGCCTTCTTCTCCAAACCACAGCACTTCTACCGCTCCGGTGCTTCCGCCTCCCCCCTCCGTCTCCTCTACGCCTTCCTCCAAATGCAAGATATGTTTGACAAATAACTCCATAAAAAAATGAATAACAAAAACGAAAGAAAAATAAAAGTCGCCATCTCCCACGGCGATATCAACGGTGTCGGCTACGAAGTCATCCTCAAAACCTTCGCTGACAGCCGCATGTTCGACTTCTGCACACCAGTCGTCTATGGCTCTACCAAGGTCGCCTCCTACCACAAGAAGCTTCTTGCCTCCTTGCCCCAGGAAATGGCCTTCTCCTCCGTACGCGACGCATCCGAAGCCCAGGACGCCAAGTTCAACTTCATCAACCTCACTCAGGACGAAATCAAAATCGACCTCGGCAAAAGCACCGACGTCGCTGGCCGCCTGAGTCGCGAAAGCCTCAACCGCGCCTGCGAAGACCTCAAGGCCGGCAAGGTCGATGTCCTGGTCACCGCTCCCATCAACAAGCGCAACATACAGGCCCCCGATTTTGACTTCCCCGGTCACACTGAGTACCTCTCCCACCAGTTCGGCTCCTCCAGCCTCATGTTTATGGTCTGCGACCGCATCCGCATCGGCATCGTCACCAACCACCTGGCGCTGAAGGACGTCCCCGCTGCGCTCACCCACAACCTCCTCTTCGACAAGATGATGCTCATGAACGAAAGCCTCAAGCGCGACTTCGGCATCACGCGTCCAAAGATCGCCGTCCTCGCCCTCGACCCCCATGCCGGCGACGGCGGAGTTATCGGCGACTTCGACAAGCGCGTCATCCGTCCCGTCATCGACGATGTCCAGAGCAAAGGCGTCCTGGCTTACGGACCTTTCCCTAGTGACGGATTCTTCGGCAACTCCGAGTTTAACAACTTCGACGGCGTCCTGGCACTCTATCATGACCAAGGACTTATCCCCTTCAAACTCATGTCCTTCACCGAAGGCGTCAACTACACCGCCGGGCTGCCCTATGTGCGCACCAGCCCCGCACACGGCACCGCCTACGACATCGCCGGCAAAGACAAGGCCTGCGAGCAGTCTTTCCGCTCAGCCGTCTTCCTCGCCTGCAATATCTATAGAAACCGTCTCGAATACGACGAACTGAACGCCGACCCCCTCAAATGAAAAAACTCCTCCTGATTGACGGTATGGCGGCCGTCTATCGCGGCTACTACGCCATGAGTGCCAACCCGCGGGTCAATTCCAAAGGATTCAACACCTCCGCCACTCTTGGCTTCACCATGTCGCTCTACGACATTCTCCGCTCCCAGCGCCCCTCCCACGTCGCAGTGGCCTTCGACCTGCCTTCACCCACCTTCAGGCACGAGTTGTATTCCGAATACAAGGCCCACCGCGACCCCATGCCCGAAGAAATCGAGAGCAACATGCCCTGGATTTGCCGCGTCATCGAGGCCTTCCGGATACCCCGTCTGGTATGCGAGGGATTCGAAGCCGACGACGTCATCGGTACCGTCAGTCATGCTGCCGAGTCGGCAGGCTTCGACGAAGTCGTCATGGTCACCCCCGACAAGGACTTCGCACAGCTGGTCACGCCACACGTCCACCTCTACCGCTTCGGCCACGGGCGCAACCCTGACAGCATCATGGGTGTCGCCGAAGTATGCGAGCGCTTCGGCGTCTCATCCCCTGCTCAGGTCATCGACCTCCTCGGACTTTGGGGCGATGCCGTCGATAACATCCCCGGCATCCGCGGAGTAGGGGAGAAGACCGCCAAGAAACTCATCGAGCAGTTCGGCTCCATCGAGCAAATGGTGGCTCGTGTCGATGAAATCAAAAATGAGAAGTTGCGCGAGAATGTGCGTGAACATGCCTCCGACGCCCTCTTCTCCAAACAGTTGGCCACCATCCGCCTCGACGCCCCTGTCCCCTTCGACGAACCCTCCCTCCGCCTCCAAACCCCCGACTACCAGGCGCTCCAGAACATTTGCACCGAGTTGGAATTCCGTCAGTTCGCCCGCCGGCTCTTCTCCGACCTCAGTGTCAGCGACCCCGACTTGGCCATGCGCTGGAAAAACGCCGGTGAGACACCTGGGGTGGAAAAAGCGGCGACAAAAGAGCCGGCGGCTCCCACCCTTTTCGACATTACACCCGCTCCCCAATCGTCCGCACCCGCCCTACAGCGCGAGGAACTGACCCCCGAAGTCCTCTCCTCCTTGCAAGGACAGGACGTGGGAATCTTCATCGACGGCCCCGACATCTACCTCAGCATCGGAGCCGACTCCGTCTGGTCCGTCAACGTGGCACAACTCGCCCTGCCACTCTTCACTTCCATCCTGCAGAATCCCCGTACCCTCAAGCTTTGCTACGATCTCAAGAACCTCAAATACATCCTCGCCGAACTCAATGTGACCATTGCCGGAGCCGTCTTCGACGTCCAGCTCGTCCACTATCTGCTCGACGCTGAGATGCGACACTCTTTCGACTTCATCTGCTCCTCCTTCTTGAACTTCGAACCTGCCGACTGCACCGCCCGTTGCGCCGCCCTCTGGCAGCTCTACCCCCTCATGGAAGCCCGTCTCCGCGACACCTCCCTCCAACGACTCTACCACGACGTGGAGCTCCCCTTGGTCGATGTGCTCATCAGCATGGAACAGGAAGGTGTCCGCATCGACGTCTCCGCCCTCCGCGACTATGCCGACCAACTCAATGCCGAACGCCGGAAAATCGAAGACCGGATCTACCAGTTGGCCGGCGTCCCGTTCAACATCGGCTCCCCGAAGCAGCTGGGCGAAGTGCTCTATGAGCGCCTGAAAGTCACCGACCGTCCTCCCCGCACCGCCACCAAGCAGTACAGCACCGCCGAAGACGTCCTCCTCAAGCTCGCCGACCGACACCCGGTCATCCCACTCATCCTCGACTACCGCTCCATCACCAAACTCGTCGGCACCTACCTCGACTCTTTCCCCAACCTCATCAATCCCGCCACCGGTCGCCTCCACACCGTCTATAACCAGACCGTCACCGCCACCGGTCGCCTCTCCTCCTCCAACCCCAACCTGCAGAACATCCCCATCCGTACCGAACGCGGTCGTGAAATCCGGCGTGCCTTCGTCCCTCGCGACGCCGACCACCTCCTCCTTGCTGCCGACTACTCCCAGATCGAACTACGCATCATCGCCTCCCTGGCTCGCGACCGCCACATGCTCGATGCCTTCGCCAACGGCTTCGACATCCACGCCGCCACCGCCGCCAAAATCTACCACCTCCCCATCGACCAAGTCTCCAAGGACCAGCGTCGCAACGCCAAAAGCGTCAACTTCGGCATCGTCTATGGCATATCTCCCTTCGGCCTCTCCGAGCAACTTGGCATCCCCCGCAAAGAAGCCGCCGCACTCATCGACGAATACTTCACACAATATCCCGACATCGCCGCCTTCATCGAGCAATGCAAATCCTTTGCACGCTCCCACGGCTATGCGCAGACACTCCTCGGTCGCCGACGCTACCTGCCCGACATCAACAGCCGCAACGCCAATGCACGCTCCTTCGCCGAGCGCAACGCTGTCAATATGCCCATCCAGGGTACCTCCGCCGACATGATCAAGCTCGCCATGGTCCGCATCTTCGACGAACTCCGCCGACGCCAGCTGCGCACTCGCATGATTCTTCAGGTCCACGACGAACTTGTCTTCGACCTCTATCGTCCCGAGGAACAGGAAGTGCGCCAACTCGTTGTGCACGAGATGCAGCAGGCGCTCCCCCTCGAGGGCATCTCCATCGACGTAGGCATCGACGTCGGCGACAACTGGCTCCAGGCCCACTAAAAACCATACCCCCCAATGCCTCCCGTAAAACCCATCGAGCGTTTCAGGTTCCTTGTCGGCATCTGCCTCATCCTCATACTCCCTCCCGCTCTCTTCAATGCCGCTGCCGCCCAGCAACCGTGGAACTTCCCGACACTCGACGACGCCTGCCTCTCCGACGCCTACCTCGTCACCCCGCCTGCCGACCTCCGTCTCGAGGTGGAACAGTCGCTCTCCGCCATTCCGCCCTACAACACCTCCTATCACCTCTCCGGCCCCTATATCCTGCGGGGGAAAGAATTCATCCGCTTCCAGCAGCTTCCCTCGTCTGCCGACGATGTGCATGCTCACCTCGCCGACTTCCGCCTCCCCGTCGCGCTTGCCAGCCGTCTGCTCCCTTATCTGGTCTCCCACACCTATTGGCAGCAGCGCTACAACTCGCTCTCACGCTGGGCCTTCATCGACATCCGGAAAACCTCCGGTTTCCTTCAACTCGACACCACCGACCGCCCCGCTGGCCGATACGCCAACCTCGTCTGGCTCGGCTACCGCTTCCAACCATCCGAGGACGACCCCGTCAGCTTCTCCGTCTCCCTCGACGCCGGTGCCCCTCAGCAATTCACCCTCCGCGCCCTGGAGCGTCTGGCCGAATGGGGAGCCTTCATCTCTTTCGCCGACTGGCTGGCCTATCAGCGCAACCACGAAGCCGAACTCGACCGGCAGTCGCGTTCCCAACGCATCCTCCAACGGCAGATCGACTCGCTTTCTTCCATCGTGAGCCACTTCGACCGGCAGGCCGACAGCATGACGGTGGCGCTCCAAGCCGATTCCGTCGAGTCGGTTCGGCTGCAGAACCTCGCCGAGGTCGAGCGCACCAAAGCCCACATGGACCGCAACGCCATCTTCCTCATCTCCGTGCTCCCAGCTCGCGCCAACCACATGTTCGGCCTCGAGCTCAACTTCTACAACTGCTTCTCCAAGACCATCTCCAAGATCGAAGTCGAAGTGACCCCCTACAACGACCGCTCCCGTGTGCAGCAAGACCGTTTCGGCCGCGCTGTGCGCACCGTCCGGTGCATGGGGCCTATTCTGCCTCACGCCCCCGCCCGCTACACCTTCGATGAGCTCTTCTGGGACGGCGGCCACATCAAATACATGCGCGTCACCTCCGTCGTATTCCATTTCACCGACGGCTCCCGCCGCACCTTCGGCGGCTACGACCAAATCCTGAAACATAGCCTCAGGCAATAAATAAAGAAGACCGGTTTTGCCGGTCTTCTTCGTCTGTTATCCCTTGGGGGGAAGTCTTACAAAGCCATCTCCTGCAGGAACTTCACGCTGCTGTGGATGTGCTTGTACATAATCTCGTCGATATCCACGAAATTCACCATCTTGCGGTAGTCGCCCACCATCTTCTCCACCTTCGGGCTGCTCTTCAGGCCTTCCTGATGGCGGAAGTCGAGCGCCTGGGCGGCGTTGAAAAGCTCGATGGCCAGCACGCGCTCCGTGTTCTCGCACACGCGGTAGCACTTCGTGGCAGCGTTGCCGCCCATGCTTACCAGGTCTTCCTGGTTCTGGCTGCTCGGAATGCTATCCACCGAGCAGGGGGTGCACAGCTGCTTGCTCTGGCTCACGATGGCGGCGGCGGCATACTGAGGAATCATGAATCCGCTGTTCAAACCCGGTTTGGCCACGAGGAACGAGGGCAGACCGCGTTTGGCGTCGATGAGCTGGTAGGTACGGCGCTCGCTGATGGCGCCGAGTTCGGCCACCGCGATAGCCAGGAAGTCGAGCACCATGGCCAACGGCTCGCCGTGGAAGTGGCCTCCGCTGATCACCATGTCCTCGTCGGGAAGCACGATGGGGTTGTCGGTCGTCGAGTTGATCTCCGTCTCCACCACCGAAGCCACATAGCGGATGGTATCCTTGGCGGCACCGTGCACCTGCGGGGCGCAGCGGAAGCTGTAGGGATCCTGCACGTGCTCCTTGTGGCGCTTGATAATCTCGCTGCCCTCCAGCATCTCGCGCACGGCGGCGGCGGTCTCCAGCTGACCCTTGTGCGGGCGCACCATGTGGAGGCTCTCGTAGAACGGCTCTATGCGGCCGTCGAAAGCGTCCAGGCTCAAGCTCAGCACCATGTCGGCCTGACGGCTCAGGCGCATGGCTTTCAGCAGGCTCCACACAGCGTAGCTGCTCATAAACTGCGTCCCGTTCAGCAAGGCCAGACCCTCTTTGCTCTGCAGCTCGATGGGTTGCCAGCCTTTGGCCCGATAGACCTCCGTCACATCGCAGCGGCGGCCTTTCCAATACACCTCTCCCATGCCCAGGATGGCAGGCAGCATCAGGTTGGCCAGCGGGCAGAGGTCGCCGCTGGCGCCGAGCGAACCCTGCTGATACACCACCGGCAGCACATCCTCGTTGTAGCAGTCAATCAGGCGCTGCACCGTCTGCAGCTGTGCGCCGCTGTAGCCGAAGCAGAAATTCTGCGCTTTCAGCAGCAGCATCAGGCGCACCACCTCGGCGGGCACCTCGTCGCCCACGCCGCACGCATGGCTCATCACCAGGTTCTTCTGCAGCTGGCTCAGCTGCTCCTTGCTGATGCTGATGTTGCACAGCGAGCCGAATCCCGTCGTCACACCGTAGATGGGCTCCTTCTGGCTCTCCATCTTGTGGTTCAAATAGGCGCGGCATTTCTCGATGCGACGCTTGGCCTCCTCGCTCAGCGCGAGGGTCATCTTCTTATCGACAATCTCCTGTATCTTCGCAAGAGTCAGTCTCTCTTCAGGATTGAATTGGTAGGTCATTCTTGATTATTTCTGGGTTTTGACCTATGATTTATGAGTGTCTGGACTCATAAACCATAAATCAGAATGCATGATTCTTTTTTTATTTTTCCAACTGTGCCTGTGCTTTGGCGGCAATGTCGTCATCCACCAATATGCGGCCGCAGTTCTCGCACACGATAACCTTCTTGTGCATCTTGATTTCCATCTGGCGCTGGGGAGGAATGCTGCTGAAGCATCCGCCGCACGAGTCGCGGTCGATCTGCACCACCGCCAACCCGTTGCGGGCGGCGTTGCGGATACGCTTGTAGGCCGCCAGGTAGCGCTCGTCGATAAACTGCTCCTGCTCTTTCGACATCTGCCGCAGGCGCTGCTCGTCCTTCTCCGTCTCGGCGGTGATGGAAAGCAGTTCCTCGCGCTTGGCCTCCAAATCCTTCTCGCGGTTCTCCTTCAGCAGTTTGGCGGCGTCGATGTGCTGCTTCAGCTCCTTGATGTGGGCGGCGCCTTCCTTCGTCTTGCGTTCGCAAAGCTGTATCTCCAGATCCTGGAACTCGATTTCCTTGTTCAGCGACTCAAACTCACGGTTGTTGCGCACGTTGTCCTGTTGCTTCTGGTACTTCTTGATCTGCTCCTGGTGCTCGCCGATCTCCACGGCACGCTGCTTGTTGGCGTTCTCGGTATCCTTGATTTCGTTGGTGAAGTTCTCGATGCGCGTGCTCAATCCGGCTATCTCGTCCTCCAGGTCCTGAACGGCCTGCGGCAGTTCGCCCCGGACAATCTGGATCTTGTCGATCTCGCTATCCACACTCTGCAGGGTGTAGAGGGCTACAAGGCGTTTCTCCACGGCCTGATCCACATCGGGACGCAGGATGACAGGGGCTTCAACGGGCTCTTTCTCTTTTTTGATGCTGACTTTCTTTGCCATGATTATTCTATATGTTTCTGTTTTTTAATCAAATATAACTCACGATGCTCTGCTGGGCATCGGAAATTCGGCATGCAAATGTACTAAATTTTTCCGAAATGACGTGAAAAATTATCTCTTTCGCAAATTGTTCACTTTCATAGTGTCCGATGTCGGCCAGCGCCATCTCGGCCGTTGCCTCCTGGAAGTCGTGGTATTTCAAGTCCGCCGTGAGATAGATGTCGGCGCCTGCACCGATGGCCTCGGCTATAAACTCCGACCCGCTGCCGCCGCACAGGGCCACCCGTCTCACCTCTGCTCCGCCGCCCGCGTAGCGTACCGTCGGCAACCCCAGCAACCGCTTCACCCGCAGCAGGAACGCCTCGGTCGCCTCCGGCTCCGCCAGCTCGCCCACCATCCCGGCGCCGATATGCGGCTCGGTCGGATGGCTGGGTTTCAGCGTCCTGCACCCGTTCAACCCCAGCTTCTCCGCCAGCGCTCCGCTCACTCCCCACGCCAGGTTGTCCAGGTTCGTGTGTGCCGCATACACCGCCGTGCCGCTGCGCAGCAGCCTGTACAGCAGCCCGTTCTTCTTGTCTGTAATGCGCTTCACCCCGTGGAATATCACCGGGTGGTGCGTCACTATCAGGTTCATGCCTTGCGCCAGCGCCTCGTCGAGCACCGCCTCCGTCAAATCCAGCGCCACCAGTGCCCCACGGCACTCCTCCTCGCCGTCGCCTATCAGGAATCCGCTGTTGTCGTAATCCTCCTGCCACTCAGGATGGAACACGCTGTCCAGGTAATCCGTAATCTCCTTGATTTTCATATTTCAATATTTCAATTTTCAATTTCAAAACGTCAGCCTTGCCGTCACCATGAGCGCCAGGTTGTCCTGCGTATCGGCGTATCGGTAGGGCGCCCCCTTCGGCACCCAGCGCCAGGCCACCGCCGCGCCCCAATCCACCGCGCCCCAGCGCAGCAGCCCCTCCACGCCCGCCATCGGTTCGACGATGCCGTACAGCGGCGACTGCAGCTCCAGCCCTTCCCATGCCAGCCCTCCCTCCGGGTCCTGCCCCCAGAGGTGGCCCCAGGCGGCGTTCAACCCGACGAAGGGGCGGGGAGAGGTGCCTATCTGGAACAGCGGGTTCCATCCCTCCATCAGCGGCCGGCTCCAACCCACACGCAGCGAGAGGAAGGTGAACACATGGGCCGTGAACTCGTTGGGACGGGCCGTGAGCAGGCTCTGGCGGAAGCAGAACGGCGCTCCGAAGGTGCCGCCCAGGTCGAACATGCGCACATAAGGCGTCTCGCGCAGGGTGGCGCCACCCTGCAGGAAAAGCTGCACCGCAAAGGGACTCAGCGTCCACTCGCGGTCGTATTGCACCAGCCACCGCACCACCGGCTGCCTCTTTGGCAGGTTCACCCCCGCCTGCAGCTGCGTCGTCAGGCCCCACGGCATCTCGGCCGCCAGGCGCGCCTCCAGCAAGGTCTCCGGCTCGATGGTGTCGCCCGCCACGCGGTAGAGCAGCCCCGTGTTGTGGAACAGCCGTCCGCCGTGCTGCACGTTGCCCTCGGCCAGCCACAAGTAACCCCGATGCCGATGACGGAAGCCCGCCGTCAGCATCAGGCGGTCGCTCATGCGGCGGCTCATGAAGGTGCCCAGCGACGCAGGATCTCTCAGGCTCGGCACCGACAGACGGCGCGACCCCGCCGCCTGGTAGTCGCGCGCCGCACCCGCATAGAGGGTGCTGCCGCCCAGATGCAACGCCCCGCTCACGCCGCCCTTCAGCTGGCGATCCAGCACGCCGTAGCCGGCATACCCCTCCACATCCCACCGCACGCTGCCGTAGCGCAGGCCCGCACCCCAGCGCGACTGCTCGTAGAGGTTGTAGTTCCACAGGCGGTCGAGGTTCAGGTACCACGACCCGCGCGCGCCGCGGTGCAGCGGCACATACTGCCCCGCCGCCGTCGCGCTCAAACACAGCCACAACGCTGCCATACAACCTGCTATCGTCCTCCGTAGTTTCATCTTTTTCAATTTGCAAAAATACAACCTTTTCCCGATGTAGCCAAATTTTTATTTTCAAAAACGCAGGATCATTCTATCCCGCGTTTTATTCTTTCTATAGTCTTTTTCTCTCCTCTTCTTCTTGTTGACGTTCAGCGGGGTGCTGTCGGGGAAGGCCTCGCTGTAGGCGCGGTCGAGGGCTTTCAAGTCCACTTTCCGCATACCGATGCCGAGATAGACGGCCACCGACGTGTGCCAGCGTCTGCACACCAGCCGACAGACCCTCCGCCGGTGGGTCGCCCGCGGACTGCTGCACCCCTC
>ODAI010219479.1_pt1 | contig 17419 bp, 13 predicted proteins | sample 1539321 | NCBI WGS metagenome assembly ODAI01 (sample SAMN02144231, study PRJEB22623) | gut metagenome | biome: sheep rumen | host: Ovis aries | place: New Zealand | reverse complement strand
TGCCGGTGATCTGCACCTACGCATACGCAATCGTCAAGAAGACTGAGGGCGCACCCGAAGAGGCGTAACAGTTAAAGGAGACCTTCCATGATTTATGAATCCGAAAAAATGCGGCTGGAAGGCATTCGCATCATAAAGACCGCAGGGGAATACAAATGTCTGGTCTGCAAGGATCTGACCTCCGGCGGGAAGAGTCTCTGTACGGTGCTGGCGGTGCACGACCACGAGGTGGTGCGCGCCATGCTGGAGATCTTTGAAGGGCAGGAGAATCGCCCGGAGGAGGAGAAGACCCTGCTGGATCATTTCTCCATGGGAGAGGAATACATCTTTGTATTTCCCTACCGGAGAGAGCGTCCGCTGGACTCCTTCTACATGGGAGACGCCTACCCGCTGCAGGAATGTGAAGATGTCTGCATCCATGTGCTTCTGACCTGCATTTCCTGCAACCTCCCCTACCCCTTCCTGTATCTGATCCTGAGCCAGCGCCAGCTGAACATCACCAGAGATCACTCGATCTTTTTCAGCTACGCGGTGGATCCGCAGGAGCTGGACATCAGCAAAAACGAGCGGGACTGCACCGTGGAATGCGCGAGGATCCTGCTGGGACTCCTTGAGTCCAAGGCGAACCAGAAGGCGATCAGTTACCAGATCTTAAGCAAGAAGATCGCAAACAAGAGTTACCAGAAATTCACGGAACTCTACCGGGACATCCGCATCACGGCCGCCCCGAAGGAAAAGCATGGCATTCTCTCCAGGATCCGTGCCTTCTTCCGGAGAAATATGGATTTCTTTTTCCGTATTCTGCTGGTGGTCTCCATCGTGCTCGGACTGGTGGCGCTGGTACTGCTTTTGACGAATACGATTTTCGGAGACATTCCCTTCCTGCGGATTTTCTTCAACGGCTTCAAGAAGATCGGAACGGAGTCATTGCTTCAATAACTTAAGGAGACGGAGAGCGTAAGATTATGGACAGACGCATCTGGAATATCGTTGGTACTCTGATCATATTGCTTGTTCCGACCGCTCTGTTTTTCGGATGGTTCGGACAGCACAGGAGCACCTCCTCCTATACCAATTACAATGATTACGCAGCCATGGAGAAGGAGCATTATTTCTCGGAGAACCGTGGAGAGAATGCTTATCTCTATCACCTGTCCGCACCCGGACGGGTGAAGGGAGCGGTGCGGATCCCGGCACAGGAGCTTCAGAGCAGAGTGCAGGCCATTGCCGCATTCGGCAACGAACTTTATGTCATAAACGCACAGCTGGATTCCCATGCGGAGACCACCAGACGGGTGCAGGTCTACAGCTCCGGTCTGACCCTGACGAAAGAATCACCGGCCTTTGAGCTGCGGGATGATTCCATCGTCACGGATCTGTATGTGGATGAGAGCGGGATCTACCTTACGGTGATCGCGAAAAACGGAAAAGAGATCGATGTCTATCAGATTCCTTCCGACGCGCCGGTAAAAGTGGCGGAGGACGAGGAAGAAGCCGGGGAAGCCGGCGGAGCACAGACTGCGGAGGCGGCGGAGGAAAAACCGTTGACCCTCAATATTCTCACGCTGTGTGAAGCGGAGCCCGGACGGTTTTTCGTGGACGCGACCTACGACGGGTTTGCGATCAGCGGGCGGACGGACGCGGACGGACCCGAAGGCTTTACCGTGAGCGAGGATGTGCGAACGCTCTTTGACCAGAAGAAGATTCCGACCATGCTTGAGATGAAGCTGATCGGAGACGGCACGGTGGCAGTGCTGACGCTGATCGTGGTCTGCTCGATCCTGCTGGCCATCGCCTATGCGATGCTCGGACGCAAGAGCAACTCGATCCAGACGATCCTCGGCGTGGAGATCCTGCTTACGTTCCTGTTCGTCGGCGTATATCTCCTTGCGACGAACCAGATCACGGAGCGTGCGGGCGAGCGGCGGGACAGCCTGCTCGGAAGTGCCATGACGGAGGTCTACAACGGCGTGCCTGATGTCAATGCCATCGATCCGGAGGCGGAAGGCTTCTACGAGAGCGCGGAGTACCTGAATCTGCAGGCGGCGCTCGGGTCCTATGTGGAAAGCGGAAGCCGCTACGGTGCGCTGTACGATGTGGCGGTCTTTTCCCTTTCCACCGGTGAGGTGGAGGTGAGTGCCACCGGAGTCAACCGGCAGGAGCTGCAGGACATCTACGGCACTCAGATCAGCGACCTGTATGCCAGGATTCAGGGCGGTGCGGATCGCGCGATCGGACCGGTCCGGATGAACGGCGTCGATATGCTGGCCGGACTGATGTACTCGAAGGTGAATGCGGAACCGAAGTACGGTCTGATCTGCATCATGGACAACACGATCCTCACGGAAAGCCTCGAGGGAACGCAGGAGGCGCTCCGCCGGATCCTGGTGATCCTCTATATCATCATCGCAGCCCTCTTCCTGATCACGATGCTGATCCGGTATCACGAGATGTCGATGGTCCGGGAGGCGGTGTCGGAGCTCGCGGACGGGCGGACGGATATCCGGAAGCCGTCGGATGCACCGGAGGAGCAGCGCCTGATCTGGAGCGGACTGTCCGAGATCAGCAAGCGCATGGACCAGATGAATTATTCCAGGTATCGTCTGTATGAGGCGTATTACCGGTTCTCACCGAAGAAGATCGAGCAGCTCCTGAGCAAGGAATCCATCACGGAAGTTCATTGCGGAGATGTGACACAGATGTCGGGAGATCTGGCGATCCTTTCGCTCGGCGGCAAGCAGAGCCCGGAGCGGATCCTCGAGCGGACGAAGAATCTGATGGAGATCATGGGCAAGGATCCGGATTATCCCGGGATCCTGGTGTCCCAGAACCACGACCTGAGCGTCATGGAGCTGTACTTCCATCAGGGGCGCGGCAATGCGCTCCGCACCTGCATCGAGCTCATGCTGGAGCAGGAGAAGAACAACCTCGGACTCAAGTCCTCGATGCTGCTGTATCATGCCGGCTTTACCTACGGGATCGCCGGATCGAAGGAACATTCCGTCAGCTTCCTGCTCTCGGAGCATCACAAGACCTTTGAGAATTATTCCGAGTGGCTGCGCACGATGCGTGTGCGTCTGACGATCACCGAAGAGGTTCTGAAGAATGAAGGCCGCGCATACGAGACGCGCTACATCGGGTATGTGGCGGCGGATGCCCAGGCGAACAGCCGGCTGAAGCTCTACGAGGTGCTGGATGCCTGCCCTTCGAGAGAGCGGCAGATCAAGATCCGCACGAGAGACCGTTTCGAAGAAGCGCTGAAGCTCTTCTACGAGGGCGGCTATTATCCGGCACGCAATCTCTTCTCGGAAGTGCTCAAGGAGCTGCCGCAGGATGAGATCGTCAAGTGGTATCTGTTTGAGAGTGAGAAATATCTGGGCACAGGCTCCGAGATCCGTCATTCGGGGGCACTGCATCTGTCCTGAGAGGATGAGACCGCATGGGTGGCAACAACCTGTTCAAGGTCCTGTTTTCGACGGTAAAGTCGAAATTGTCCGGCCTTGTATCAAAACTGAAAATCTATACCAGCTGGAACTTCATCCAGTCCAAGATTGTTAGCAAACTCCGTGATTTCTTCTCCCGGCTGCTGGATGTAAGGCCCAAGAACAAGAAGGATTACTTCCGGGTCTTCGGCTGGCTGGTCAGCAAGCGGCTGGCCTACGCGCTGGTGATCGTCATCGGTGTCTTAAGCATCTGGTATCTGACCTCCATGCAGAAGGTCTTTACCGGAGACAAGGCGGCGCAGGGAATGCGGACCTTCCGGTACAATTCCGTACTGCTGCGCATGGCGGAAGGCAATGTCCGGATCAAGGGCAAATCCGGATATCTGGCGTACGAGGGCCATGTCGACAAGGGCAAGGTCAACGGCCAGGGAACGCTTTACAATCCCGATGCACAGACGGTTTACAAGGGCAATTTCGCGGACAGCATGTACGAGGGGGAAGGCACCACCTATTATCCCAATTCCAACGTACATTACGAGGGAACCTTTCACGAGAACCTCTACGAAGGGGAAGGCATCCTGTACCGCGAGGACGGGAGCACCGAATATAAAGGGAGCTTCAGTTCCGGCATGAAGAACGGAGAGGGGATCCTCTACGGAACGGCCAGCAACCCGGTCTACGAGGGCAATTTTTCCTACGATCATATCGTATACACGGATCTGCTCGGCGTGGAGACGGGGAAGATTACGGAATGCTACTCCGGAGACCGCATGATCTACATGGGCGGCGGCGAATTTGCCGTGGAGCTTTCGGACATCGATGCGATGTATCTGGCCAGAAGCGATGAAGAGAATCTGGACAATTCGCTCCAGACGATCGCGGTCTATGTGCTGAGCGACGAGTTCCATCTGGGGAAGGCAAGCGCCTACTCCATCGACGAGCTGAAGGCCATGCTCGGCGATCCGGTCTACGAAGGTACCTCCTCGGTGATCCTGCCCGAGGCGATCCTGATCAACCGGCTGAATGAAACCTCCCGCCGCTTCAACGGGCGGGTCGATATGGACTATGACGCCACATACAACGATGTTCTGGACATCAGTTCCTATGACAGGGATTATGTGGTTTATCTGTACACCTTCCGCAGAGGCGAATTCCTCTATCGCTTTATCTGCGAAGGAAGAGACAGCGGGTTTGAATTTTACTGCATCGAACCGGCCAAGTGACAACGACTGACAGCCGCTCCGGCGGCAGAGGAAGGCAATGAACCGGAAAAGGGAAGACGGACGTAAGGTCCGCAGAGGAATTAAATACGGACTGTCCCTTTTTCTGGCGGTGATCATGATCCTCTGTCAGCTGCCGGGAGAGGCGCTTACGGCGCAGGCTTCCGCGCGCGGCTCCTTCAAGCGGCCCGGCACCAATCTGTCCCTGAAGCAGGCGCGTGCTCTGGCGCTTCGGAACGACTCGGAGTACGACGAGCTCGAGAGCAAGCTCATGACGCTGCGGGCCAGTCTGCTGAGCGCGAAGAAATCCATTCAGGAGGAGCGCAGGGACAAGTTTTCCTTCCGCTGGTCTCCGCTTCTGAGCTTCCACTTCCCCGAGGCAGCCTCGGAGCAGGAGGAATACGACTGGGAGTTCAAGATTGTCCAGATCCAGGCGGATATCGACACGACCACGCATGAACGCAACGACCGCGTCTATACCGTGGATGAGACGGTCAGCAATCTTTTCATCGAGATCGTGACGCTGCAGAAGAAGATCGAATTCAACCGGGAGAGACTCTCGGCGGTGCAGCAGGCGTACGACCGGAACCTGATCCGGCTCCAGACCAAGGAAGCCAACCAGAGCGATGTCGATACCCTGAAGGCCAAGATCGATACGCTGAATACGACCCTGGCCAATGACGAGCGCTCCCTCAGTTCCGCGCTGCAGAAGATGTCCACACAGCTCGGGACGGATGTGACGACCGGCTATACCTTCGAGGATCCCTACCTGAACGCGAAGATCCCGCGCAGGGATCTGCCGAAGCTGATCCAGGCGACCCTGGACCGGGACCAGAGCTATTACAAGGTGTGCATGGATGCCACCACGGCCCGGGCCTCGCTGCAGACCAATTACAATCTGATGAAGCGGAAGAACGGGCGGGAAATCCGTCTGATCTCCCCCTATATCGAACAGGCCCTGAACGGGCAGACGATCGTCAAGTCGGCCTTCCAGAGGGATTACGCAAGCTTCCTGCAGTGGATCGATTCCTACTGGCAGGGCAAGAAACGGATCATTTTTGTCAAGATCCCGCGGGAATGGTTCAAGGGAGCCATGGACGGAATCCGCTACATCGAGGACGACCCTTATGTGCTGTTCCAGAACGCGCTGGATTATCAGACGGCCCTCAAGGAGAAGAATTCCGCGGCGAAGGAGCTCGAGCAGACGGTCCGTGACACCTATGAGACCTATGTTTCTCTGCGCAACGCCTACCTGAGCAGCGTAGAGGATGTAAAGAAGACCGAGAAGCAGCTCGAAGCGGAACGGATCCTGAACCAGCTCGGCGATCTGACCTTCGAGGAATACCAGGCAACCCTGGACTATTACGAGGAGATACAGAACGGACTGATCGAGAATCTGGAGAAGTATTCCTCCGCACTCAACAGCTTCAATCGTCTGACCTGCGGCGCGCTGAATGATTATCTGTACAGCGTCAGCGCGAGCACGAGCGCCGGCGAGGGCGGCACCAGCTTTGTGACAGACGAAGCGGCGGAAGCGGAAGCAGGCGAGAGCGGTGACAGTCAGCTGGTAAAAACCTATGACAAAGCCAGGTATTTCCTCACCCCGCTGATCCAGAATTCGGAATTTGAAGTGCGCGTGTACTTCCCGCCCGATTTTGAGGTGGAGATCACCGACTTTGAACTGTGGATCGACAATATTCTGATCGGAACGCGGATGCCGGTATCGGAATCCATCCGGCACCTGACCCTGGCCAAGGACAATGTCACGCAGGTCAAGATCCGCCTCTACAGCAATGAGAATTTCGTGGACGACTGCATCATCGATCCGGGCGAGAGCAGCGGCGAACTCAATGTCACCGTTCGCCGCGAGATCGTGACACCCGAATCGAATGTGCTCGGAACCTACGTGACGGAGATGAATGATGTGACCGGAATGGTTTCCCTGAAGGTGACTCCGCTGGAGACGCTGAATGCGAAGAAGTTCCGGGTACGCCACACCAACGGGTCCTATCTGGGCGGCAGTAAGATGATCGATGTCGGATCGCCCCTGGTATATCTCGGACTCATGGGAGCAGGCCTGTCCGACCTGGAGATCGAGCTCTGCGATGAATCCGGGGCCGTTCTGGAAACAGGCAGATTTAAAGTGTCAACCGGTGAGATAGTAAAGAAAGAGACGCAATGAAGAAATCCCTGAGAACAACCCTTCTAATTGCATTCGGCATCATGGCTCTGTTCACCGCGGGCGTGTTCGTGCGCGATCTGGTACAGGGTGCGTTCAACGAATCGAGTGCGGTCACGTATTCCGTATATGTGAAGACCAATACGATCGAGGATTCCACCCTGTTCATCGGAACCTATCTGATCCACAAGGACGCGCTGAACGACGAACTCTATGAGAAGGCACAGGACAGCGCATCCCAGTCGGGACAGTCGACCATCTATTACAAGTCCGAGCTGGATCACGGCAAGTGGTTTGACATCACCAATGCGGAGAGTCTGAACGACATCGCCGGATCCGGCGACCCGGTGGGAGAGGATGTCCTGGGACCTCTTTTCATCGAATATGTCATCGGCGCCAACGGAACGATGACGAATGCGCTGACGGGGGCGGTCGTCAATCCCTTTGATGTGCCGGATCCCTACGATCTGAAGTCCCTGCCGGAGCTGTCGGCCGTCTGGCAGCAGTATGCATCCGCCAGCGAACCGATCACGGTGAGCCTGGAGGATTATCTGAAGAATCACAATTCCGAAGCACGCGGAACCATAGAGTCCGATACCTATCTGTACAATGTTCTGACCCAGTTCTTCGGGATGGATCTGCGAAATGCGAGAACCTATGAACTGGACCGGCAGGGGAACAGCCTGTATGAGGCTTACAAGCGGCTGAAGGCGGCCGGCAAGGATGCCGAGGCGGATGCCGTACACGAGCTCATCGCCAAGGTGGATTCCGCCAGAAGAACGGAGATTTTCTATCAGCTCAGCGAGATGGACAAAAACCTTCTGCAGCAGCTCTTCACATACTGCAGCGGATCCGACTATGACCCGAATGTCATCCTGACATCCGACGAGGAGGAAGAGGAAGAAGAGGAGGAAGATAAGGAGCCGGAGACCGATGTCCGTTCCTTCGCCACGGACGCAAGCCTTCTGGAAGCCATCGGAACAGCGATTCAGGAGTGTGACGCTTCCTACAGTACACACGCAGCCAACCGTCTGGAGGATGCGGAAAGCGTCCTCGGACACCGGGAATATGAATATTCCATGGAAGTCATAAACAGCTCTGCCTCGGACGCATCGGTGGAGAATCTGATCGTGATCCGGAATATCTCGTCCGGACTTATCGTGGACCGGACCAAGGAGCTCCGGGAGCTGAACAGCTATCTGATCGACGCGGCGCAGAAAGCCTATGCCCGGAAGCTGGCCATGGGAGAATCCGCGGAATACAAGGCATCCGTGAAAAACAACGAGAGCGCGGCAGCAGCCAAGAAAGCTCTGGATAACCAGCAGGATGAGGTCGAGATCGCGCGGAGTGATCTGCAGTTCCTGATCAAGGCCAAGGCTGACCGGCTCGGTGCGGCGGATGCGCTTAAGAGCGTACTCGAGATCGCAGCTGCTACCGATTCCATGCGCGAAGGTATTCGGGATGACGCTTTCTCGCCTTATGCGAGTACCTCGGTGGACGCTCTCAAGAACTGGCTGAAGGATCTGGCGGCAGATATCAAGGCCTCCGATGACAGCCTCAAGTCCAAGCTGGATGAGCTGAAGGAAAAGAAGGAAGAGCTGCAGGAGAAGCGCCTGGAAGCGCTCGATGACAATGACCTGGCACTCGCGGCGGATCTGGAGGTTCAGATCGAAGCCGTGGATCTGGACATCCGCAAGGAGGAGGCGCTTCTGGCTGCGAAGCTGAAAACGCCCGGGAGCTCTGGCGGCGATGATCTCGATACTCTGAACCAGCTCGGCAACTCCCTGGCCGCACTGGGAGAGGAGCTGTTAAATGATCTTCTCTCGCTGATCGCGGAGGGGGATCTGGATGTGGATGGTCCCTTCGGAAACGGTCTGGAAGCGCTGGCACAGCTCGGCGATACGGATTCGCTAGGTGCCCTTAAGGATATTCTGGAGAAGATGGCGGCCGGCACCGGCGGAACGGGCGACTCCGGTGATGGCTCCGGTGATGGCTCCGGGGATGGAACAGGCGGCGGCTCCGGTGCGGGCGGCTCCGGCAGCGGTATGGATCCTTCGATCAAGGCTGCCCTGGGGAAGGTGGCGGATTGCATCGATGAGAGCGAGGAAAACAGCCTGCTCGCGGAGAAGAGCGGTCTCGGAACCGATATCCTCTCGATGAACGCGGATCAGCTGATGGCCTATCTGGAGAGCCTGATGGGCGAAGCATTTGATGATATGTCCGATGAGGAGAAGGTGGTCTTCGTCGGTGTGGTATCCGGAATCGCGGACAAGGGCAATACGGATGCAAAGCGCCTGTCCGGAATCCTGGCCGGCGAGCTCCTGGCGCAGCGGAATGGCTACGTCTACAAGCAGTACAAGAAGAGTCAGGAAGTGGAATATATCGAGGTTTCCACCGTCGGGTATGTGGCCGGATGCCGGTATTCCTATGACGATGCGATCACGACGGCTTACCTGGATGCCACTACCGTGGTATACACTTTCGCGGCCGGCAATTTGCAGGTAACGCTTTCCTCCGCAGCAAATCCGGAGGAGATCATCGAGATCGGCAGAGAGCCGCAGATGCAGAGCAGGCAGATGTATCTGGCATAGACGGATACGGAGGAAATCTTCCAGTGCCATGCGCTGTATGTTAATGGCAGTGATTACGCGCTGTGCCTGACCAAAGAGCTGGAAGAAAGCATTTCCGAGATCCTGGACATCATGATGGCCGCGCAGTAGGCGATAAAGGAAGTACAAAATGGCAGATTATCCGATTATATCCGATGTCAGCAATTATATCGTGAAGACGCTCCGGGAGAAGATGTGTCCCGAGCCGATTCCCTCCCCGAACAATATAGAGATCTCCTCTCCCGCGTCCCAGGACGTGGACTATATTGTCGGGCTGTACCTGTACGATATCAAGGAGGACGTGGAGGTCACGCAGCCCCAGGTCATCCAGAAGGGCAGGGTACAGATCCAGAAGCCGCCGAGACCATATGCGCTCTACTATATGGTTTTTATAAACGGGGGATCCCAGATGGGCCTGAAGGATCCCGATATCCAAAAGATCATTGGACGTATCGCACAGATCGTCAATGATAACAGCTCCGTGTATCCGCATCAGCTGCAGAAGTGGCTCGACACGCAGGAACCTCCGATCGTACTGTCTCAGGCGAAGATAAGTCTGGAGGAGAAGGTCCGGGTGTGGCAGGCGATCAGCAAGCCCTATCAGATCAGCCTGTTCTATAAGGCGGCACCCGTGTTCCTGTCCAGCGAGGTCGTGATCGATACACCGAGAGTCACGGAGGCCGAGTTCGGCATCCATCTGGCCGGGGAGGACGCCCAATAATCCCCGAGCATTTTTCAGATCTCAGCACCGCTGGGTTCTGCAGGAAAGGAGGTAGGAAAGCATGTGCGCTTCTGTCATTCACAACAAGCTGGATCTGGTGATCTCGCTGGTAGATACCACAACGGGAGCGCCGATTGAAGAGAGAAACGTAAAGTTCCAAAAAGATGGAAAGATCATTCGCCCGGAGGTACGGGGAAGCGGCCTTTATCTTCTGATCAACACCGGTAGAGACGATGGTCTCATACGAATCGATGTGGCCGGATATGAAAGCTGGGAAACCCACCTCACATACGGGAATCTGGATGAAAACGTCCCAACCTGCACCGCGTTCCTGATACCGTCAGAGAACTGTTCGCATGGTGAGAAAGTATTAAGTTTCTCCGGAACCATTCCATCTCTGGAATCCGTCGAAGCAGTGAGGTTCGGAGCACGTCCTCATTTTTCCTTCGGCTCCTACAGTGCTAAGGACAGGATCATTGAACTGTTCAAGCCCTTCGGAAGCCGTCTGGAATTTGAGAGTCTCTGGTACGCGCTGGTAGACGGAGAGAGTTTTGAAAAAATTCAGGTGGTAAAATCTTTGCCGCCCCAGAGAATCATGCTGGCCGAGCCCTTGAAGGGCGAATTTACGACCAGTACGCCGATTCAGAGGATCGTCTTCGGATCGGTGGATGGAAAAGGCAATTATTTGCTAAGAGTCAGAGATGACGCCGAGAACCTGAAATACCTTGTCCGCTTTGTCATAAAGGGAGAGGAAAGTTTCAGAGTGATCGACTTCCATGATGACGCGCCTGAATCACAGTCCCAGGATCTGCAGTAGCAGAAAAAAGTAATATGATGGAGCAAGTATGAGTCAACTAGTATCATTCGGAGGGAATTGCATCTGCACCTTCGGGACCAACCCGGCACCGATCCGGGTGACATCCCAGCAGAAAGTCATGACACAGAACGGACCGGCCGTAACGATCACCGACTCCCAGGCGGGAGCCAATATCGGGCCCTTCGGAATGTGTTCCTCCCTGGCCAATCCACAGGTGGCGGCGGCAACCGCTGCAGCGCTCGGTGTCCTGACACCACAGCCCTGCATGCCCGTACCGGCAGGCACCTGGATCCCGACCAAACCCAAGATTCTGATCGGAGGAAAGCCCTGCCTGACACAGGATTGCAAAATGATGTGCGCCTATGGGGGACAGATCTCCATCACGACGCCTGGACAGATGAAGGCGTCAGCAAAATAATAAAAGGAAAACGAAAGGAAAAATAATATGGCAGAATATCTTTCTCCGGGAGTATATGTTGAGGAATATGACAACTCTCCCAGAAGCATTGAAGGTGTAGGCACCAGTACCGCCGGCTTTGTCGGCCTTGCAGAAAAAGGACCTATCTCGGGCGTTCCTCAGCTCGTGACCAGCTTTAAGAGCTTCCGTTCCCAGTTCGGCGGCTTCTTAAGCGAATTTGCATATGGCGAGTATCGTTATCTTGCGCACAGTGTTGAACAGTTCTTCAGCAATGGCGGAACCAGATGCTTCGTCATGCGTGTTGCTCCTCCGGATGCAGTTCCCGCTAAGGCTCAGAAGGGAATCCTGACCGTGGAAGCAGCCAATCCCGGCAAGTGGGGCGAGAAGGTGCAGATCACGCTCAACACCGTGAAAAAGCACAGACTTCAGCTTCTTGAGAAGACAGATATCGGTTATAAGGCAAAGAGCCTGGAAGGCTTCAGAGAAGGCGACCTGGTGGAATTTGACGGTACCTATAACCGCATTAAGACCATAATTGACGGCACTGTCGTATTTGAGGAAGATCTTCCGGATGCAGCAGTAGATCCCGGAATGATCCCCAAGAAGGTCCTGTACCTGGTGACCTTCGATCTGGGTGTTCGTTATGCAGACGAGGCTGAGAACTATACGGAGCTTTCCCTGAATCCTCAGTCCCCCAAGTATATCATCACCAAGATGACCGGTAGTGAACTGGTCAAGATCGGCATCGAAGCAGATACCGAGATCGGCAACCCCGTAGAGCAGATCCTCGGCGAGGGCAACACCTCCGGAGCATTCCTGCTCGAGGGCGGCAGCGACGGCTCCGTGTCCAAGGTAAAGGCTACCACCTTTATCGGTGAGGACAACGGCCCCGGCAAGCGCACCGGTCTGCAGGCATTTGTAGAGAACAACACGATCAGCATGCTGGCTATCCCCGGCGTTACGATGCCCGATGTGATCGTCGCCCTGGTAGCACACTGCGAGAATCTTAAGAACCGTTTTGCAGTGATCGATATGCCCAAGGATGCTTATAAGACGCAGGATCTGATTGAGTACCGCGGACTGATCGATTCGACCTATGCTGCAATGTATCACCCCTGGATCCAGGTTCTGGATCGCGCAACCGGCAAGCCCGATTTCGTACCGCCCAGTGGAGCTGTCCTCGGAGTTTACTCCAGAACAGATATCAACAGAGGCGTACACAAGGCTCCGGCCAACGAGACAGTCTTCTGCTCCGGCCTGAAGGTGAACTACACCAAGGACGAGCAGGATCTCCTGAATCCGGAAGGCATCAACCTGATCCGTGCACTGCCCGGACAGGGCATCCGCGTCTGGGGCGCTCGTACTGCTTCCAGTAACGCTGCCTTCAAGTATGTAAACGTGCGCAGACTCTTCATCTATGTCGAAGAGAGCATCCGTGCAAATACCAACTGGGTTGTCTTCGAGCCCAACGATGCTGCTTTGTGGCAGAGAGTCAGTGTTTCCATCACCTCCTTCCTCGATGGAATGTGGAGAAACGGAATGCTGGCAGGAAGCTCCGCTTCCGAGAGCTACTTTGTGGAGATCGGGCCTTCCACGATGACCAAGGACGATATTGCCAACGGACGGCTGATCTGCAACATCGGTATTGCACCTTCCAAGCCTGCTGAGTTCGTCATCTTCAGAGTGACGCAGCATACCGCGGAAGCCGGAGGCGGCGAGGAATAATTACATTCCCATTATTCGATGCAATTAATTCTTAACAAAGAAAGGAATAGTGAAATATGGCAGCAAGTACATATGATAACGGAGCAGGTTCCTATTATCCGTTGACAAAAATGAACTTCCTCGTGACCGTGGATTCCATCACGGGAACCGCAGCGTTCAGCGAGGTTACGGGAGTAGAGGCCTCTGTCGATGTGATCGAGTTCCGGCAGGGCAACTCCGGATCTCTTGCACCCGTCAAGATTCCCGGCCTGGTCAAGCACGGCAATGTCACCCTGAAGATGGGTTACATCCTCGACAGTGCTTTCAAGACCTGGATCCAGGAGTGCGTATCCGAGATCCGCGGCGAGATGCCGAGACATGATGTAACGATCGAGCTCATCGATATCAACCCCGGCGCACCGACCGGCGCGGTGGAAAGCCATTCCGGCATCAGAACCTGGGTTCTGACCAATGCATGGGTAGCAAAGTACAATGCACCTGATCTGGATGCAAAGAACAGTGATATCGCAATTGAGTCCGTGGAACTGGCTTATGAAGAGCTGGTAATCCCTAACTAAGGGTATGGGGTTTCGGCTGCCGCATTTCGCGACAGCCGAAATCCATGATGGCAAGACGAACCGGAAACGAAGATGCTTTGCAGGTTCGCGGATCATCCGCAGGCAGGCGCATGCGGAACCAATCTTTTTCTAAGGAGAATCGGAAATGGAAACAATCTATGAATTCACGCTTCCCAGAGGATATATGGACAGAAACGGAGAAATACACCGTCAGGGAAAAATGCGCCTGGCAACGGCGGGAGATGAGATCTCGGCAACGCGGGATCCCAGAGTATTGTCCAATCCGTCCTATCTGACGATCGTCATCCTCAGCAAAGTCATCACGGAGCTCGAGGGGGTTCCGACCGTGAGTGCCAACATGATCGAGGGCATGTTCACGGCAGACCTGGCATTTTTGCAGGATATGTACCAGAGGATCAATGACATCGAGGCGCCGGTGATGACCTGCACCTGCCCCGACTGCGGCAAGAGCTTTGAGGTGCCGCTAAATTTTACACTGGAGGGATAAAGCTTTATCCCAAGGATGAGCTTTACCGGGAAATGTCCTTCATCTCCTATTATTTCCACTGGAGCGAGGAGGAGGTGCTGAAGCTGGAGCATGTCAGCAGACGGCGCTGGTGCAGTGAAATTTCCCGGATCAATCAGAATTTGAATCCCTCGAAAGAAGAAGGAAAAGAAAAAAGTATTCTGGATATGAAGCCTCTCGGCAGGGCCTGAGGGGAGTTCGACAGATTTGATTCGATAAAGTGTTGCGTTTCGAAAGAAGAGAGGACGTGCCATGGCGAATCCCGGCGATATGAATCAGAATCCCGCGGCGGAAGATCCGAACACCAATCCCGCGGATCCGGCAGAGGATCCGAAGAACCGTCCGGAGGACCCGTCAGAGGATCCGATCGAGGCGGAAGAAGAGAACGAAGACGAATCCGAAGACGAATCCGAAGACGAATCGGAAGATGAATCCGAAGACGAATTGGAGGACGAATCCGAAGACGACTCCGAGGACGACTCCGACGAGGATTCCGAGGATGATTCCGAGGAGTATTCCGGAGATGACTCCGGGGAGGATTCGGAGGAAAAGACGGCCGAAGACTTTGAGAAAGAGCATGGTCTGTTCCAGGAGAAGGCGAAAGAGAGTCATACCATCTATACACCGGATGTGAACGATCGGGCGCCGAGGATCAATGCGCTTCTCTACAACAATGCGGCCAGGCCCGCCGTCAATTTCAATTTCATGCTGCGTGTGGAGGCGGTCTTTGACCTGCCCTGCAAGTCGGTTCGTGCGTTCACCAAGGAGAACGAATACGAATACATCCAGGAGGGTGGTCTCAACGACTATGTCCACATCCGCAGAAAGCCCATTTCCCAGCCGTTCAAATTTGAGGTGGAGCGTTATGTGGCCAGCGACTGGATCGATCCTCTGACCAACGGGGCGGAGCTGATCCTGCCGGTCTTCCTTTTTGTGACCAATTCCCAGATGTACAAGAATTTCACGCCGGTCCGCACCTTCGTCTTTACGGGGTGTACCGTGATCAGCAAGACCTACGGAGAACTGAACGCAGACCAGAGCGGGCTGCTCACCGAGACCGTCACGATCGCCTACCGTGAGCTGATCACGCTGACGACGCCGGGCAATTTCATCACGCGCGGCTCCTACAAGGAAGATTCCACCAATCCGATCAAGACGACCTACGCGCGCATGCCGCACAGCGCAGAAACACAGAAGTCCGTGCGGGCAGAGGCGGACAAGCATCCCAATCTCTGGAAATTTGACAAGGATAAGTCCATCCAGATCCCGAGCCGGGCCAAGCTGGTCGACTCCCGCGCAAGCTCTACCGAATGGCTGAAGGCACTGAAAGCGAACAATTACGCGAACCCGAACGCGGCGAAATGGACGGAGGAGGGCGACACCTCCCGCCGTATGACCCGCGGCGGGGCAGGGACTGCAGGGGAAGCGCCGGAGCCGGTCAAGTGGGAATTCAAGACGACGACGGACGAGGATGGAAATCCGATCAAGGGCCCTCAGACGAATGTGCGCGGCCGCGCGCCCAAGGTAGACACTACGCTCCATCCGGGCCAGAAGGAGAAGCCGGCGCAGGTGATCTGGAAGTCCAACGGCAAGACCGGCAAGCAGAAATCTCTGCGCGGTCGTATCCCGGAGGTCCGGGAAGGGCAGCAGGAGCGGCCGGAGGTCGTGCTGTGGAAGTACAATCCCTCGGCGGTAAGCAAGATCCTGCGTGCGAAGGCGCCCAAGGAGCAGCCGGGGCAGCAGGCGCCCGAGCGGGCACTCTGGGTGTCCCAGCCCGACGCGAAGCCTCAGAATACGCTGCGTGCAAAGCAGAATCTGGCGCAGCCCGTTCAGACCGAGCAGGGCACGACCCTCTGGGTGCACAAGCCCGGCACAAAACCGCAGAATACGCTGCGTGCCATGACCGCGGAGCGGCTAAAAGGGGCGACCAGAGCCAGCGCTCTGGGCACCAGATGATCCGGCGGCGGATAAGGAGATAGAAAATTGCTCACCATCAAGGCTCCCATCGAGCTTAAGACGGCCAATCAAATAGCAGGTAATTCGGAGGCCTTCTGCCAGCGCATCCGCGGATCCTACCAGCTGATCCCGGCGCATCTCGAGCAGGAGGACCTTCTCCATATCATGACCGTTCCGCAGGAATATTACTATTCCGAAGGGAACATGACGACCCTGATCACGCAGAATACGCAGCTCGTCTCCGTGGAGGAGAAGATCGAGCTGATCAACAATGCCATGAACCGGATCCTCGCATCCGCGGATGTGCATCTGACCTATCAGGACCGCAGCTTTATCACCGATGTCCTCTACAAGCTGGGGATACGGGATGATCGCAGATTCATGGAGCAGATCCGTCAGATGACGGAGGAGACGAAAAATACCAACGAGCTGATCAATCTGTACTGGCTCTACGGCGAGGAATACCGGGAACTGCTGGAGCAGACGGAGCAGAACCTCCGGCAGGAGAATCAAACGACAGAAGTGTCGGAAAACACGGAGAACCGTCTCTACACCCGGATCTTCCACCGCCTGCAGACCGGCGCGGTGTACCAGATCGTACAGAATTTCCAGAAGAGTCTGAGCGCGGAGCGGATCCAGACGAATGAGCTCCGCAATTCGGAGCAGAGCTATCTGGCTTCCCAGATCCTGCTCGAGCGCCTGCGCGAGGCCAGCGGCGGACCGGAGATGTCCCTCATCTACCGCAGTGAGAATGTCTACGAGCAGGACAGCCTCTACCAATCCGAGACGGATACCACGCAGGTCCGGCAGAATATCAACTCGGCGGTACTTCTCGAAGCACTGAAAAATGTCTATCATGTCAGCTTTGATCATTTTACGGATCAGGCGGCACATTTTTATGATCTGCGCAGCAGCTTCTACCATATGGCGGACAATGTGCTGATGCGGATGGAGAGCAGGACGAACGAGATCCTGCAGGAGCAGTCCCTCAGTTACCGTCAGGATCTGACCTACCTGCGGGAGGGCGACCGTACTGCGGAGACGAATGTCACCGTGCAGGCCGGAGAGACCCCGGAGGAGGCACCGCAAAAGCCTGCGAGGGGCAGAAAGAAAAAAGCCGAGGCCGAGGGGATCACGGAGAAGGAGCGCGAGATCACGGAGCGCCCCGTGGTGACGGAGGAAGTCAGCCGGTATATCTCCCATCTGGCGCGCACGTTTCTGCATAATTCCCGCTCGGAGGAGACAAGC
>ODAI010943918.1_pt1 | contig 17421 bp, 11 predicted proteins | sample 1539321 | NCBI WGS metagenome assembly ODAI01 (sample SAMN02144231, study PRJEB22623) | gut metagenome | biome: sheep rumen | host: Ovis aries | place: New Zealand | reverse complement strand
GTCTTACCGGCACCATTCAGACCTGCCATGAGGATGACGGCAGGATGACCCTTCAGCTGCAACTCGGACGTCTCGCCGCCCATGAGCAGGGCCAGTTCGTCATGGACGATCTTGACCATCATCTGCTGAGGCTTCACGGCGGTGAGGACATTCTGCCCGAGAGCTTTCTGCTTCACGGTGTCGGTGAACTGCTTGGCAACCTTATAGTTGACGTCGGCATCGAGGAGGGCGCGGCGGACATCCTTCAGGGTCTCGGCGACGTTGATTTCTGTGATTCTGCCTTCGCCCTTCAAGATCTTGAAGGAACGTTCAAGGCGTTCGGATAGATTTTCAAACATAAGAATATTCTATTGACTTTATATACGTAATGTTACTGCTCCACCACGACCTGCGAGGCGGGGAAGACGAAGACCTCGTCTACGACCACGCCATCGTCCAGAGCGCTGACTACGAGCTGATGCTCACCCGTAGCACGAGTGATGGGCAGACGGGCCACGACCACGGCATAGTTACGCAGCACGTTGCGCTTCCACTGCTCGGTGCCGACCTCCGTGTCGTAAGTGTAGGTCTGAGGTTCGCTGCCGTCCAGAGATAGCGTGAAGCGCTGCTCGGCATCTATTGGATGGGTGGGTAATAAGCGCATCAAAACCACGGTGGACCTGGCCTGACCGTAGTTATGCCTGAACTTGTAGGTCACGTTGCAATCCTTGGGGATAGGCATGGCGCGAATGCTGGCACCCAAGCCCAACACAGGGTCGAGCACACTTCCACCCGAAAAGCTCGAGGCATGGTAACTGGCTCCGTAGAACGAGGCGATGGCCGTGGGGTCGCTGGGAAGAGTACCCTGAACCTGGGTGTGGGGAACGGGCTGGAAGACCTGACGTCCGGCCGGGTTGCTGCTCATGATGCCCTGCCACTTGTTATTGCGCAGAGCATTGTATTGCAGGGTGAGAGTCTGGATATGGTTGTGAGCCTGGTCGCTACGGCGCCAGGTGTCGGCCACGCTCTCTCGAGAGAGCCAAGGACGTCCATGTCGGGCCAACTGAGCGAACAGATATTTCTGATTCTGATCACATACGGTGATGACGGGGTACTCCACCAGCTCGAAATAGGCATCATAGCGCGAGGGATGAGTGCGGCGCACGGAATCTGCGACCCAGAGGACATTCTTGCGCATGAGCTCATAGCGTCCCAGACGATGACGAATGCGCTTCTCGCTCCAAGGAAGGTCACGAACGGTGTTCCAGTCCGTACTTCCATCAATAGCTTCCTCCGTGCGAGTGCCGGCCAGATGCTCGGGCTTACGCTGGAACGAGAGGTGGTAGAACTCCTTCATATAGATGGAAATCAGCCGCGCCACATCGCGCCCGATGGTCTGGGCGAAAAACTCTTCGAGGTGGCGACCGATGCTGAGTTCACGCACGGCGCCGAGATCCCAGGCCATGTCCGTGAAGAGCGAGAGCTGGTACTCACAAGGCTTGATGTCACCTACATTGAGCACCCAGAGCCGGTAGGCACCATGATAGTAGGCCTCGCTGAGCTGCTGGAACATGAGGAAAGGGCTGGCCGTCCCCTGCCAGAGATAGTCGTGGGGACCGCCACTGAAATTGGCATGATAATAGATGCCGCAACCCCGATCCTGCTGGCGCTCGGCTTCCGTGGGGAAACGACGCAGATAGCCGAAACCGTCGTCCTCACACATGAGCGGCTGAGCCAGTCCGGGGAGATCTATAGCATTCTGAGGGTCTGTGCCGAGGTAGATGCCATACGCCCGGGCCAGCGCCTTGCCTTCAGCCGAAGCAAAGAAAGCCCTCGAGGACTCATCGTTCGGCGACCAGAACAAGTTGGCACGCAGACGCAACAAGAGCTCGAAAATATTGCGAGCCGTCTTCTGGTCTATTGTGTGCACCCCTGAGGGGTCAAACGTGCGGGTGATCCAAGCCTGCAAGCCCCACTCGATATCGGCGACATGTATGCCACGGAAACTAACGTAGGGCGACTGGTGGTTATAGTAGCCATCGGGCACTTGCAGCTGAGAAATCTGCTCGGGATCCACGTCTGCCCACCATACCAGCGGCGAAACACCCAGCAGGCGAGAAAATTCCATGAGACCATAGGCCGTACCCCAGTCATCGCTACCGGCTATGATGAGTTGCCCCAGGGCATTGGTAGCTATGACGAATGCCTGACCTTCGTTATACAAGGGGGTCAGATCCACTCCAGATGCCTTCAAATTGGCAACATCGGTGCCCTGCACAGAACCGATGATGACCTGAGGATCCTCGTCCGTCAATTGAGGGGTAACATCCATCACCCGTTGGAGATCAGAGCAGACAAGGTCATAGGCGGTAGTGACTACAGGTTCCAGACCCTTGTCGAGAAAAACACGGAGGGTCGAGTGACCAGGTAAAACGAAAGCGCTGGCCTGAGAGGTCAGCGCTATCAGTGCCAAGACAACGGTCGAGGCAAAACATTTCATCCTTTGTGCAAGCATTGACGCGCTTCTTTAATTAGTTGGCAGGAGCCTCGGCAGGTGCTGCAGGAGCCTCGGCAGGAGCCTCAGCGGGTGCTTCCTGAATATCCGTAGCGGGGATGCCGGGGAGATTGGTGGGAGCGGTGGTCTGCTGCTCGACGGCTGCGTTCTCCATGACGGAAGCATCGGTGCCTGCTGCAGGAATGGTGTAGACGGATAATACGCTGAAGAGAACCATGGCAATGGCCAGTCCCCAGGTTACTCTCTCGATGACATCTGTGGTCTTGCGAACACCCATGAGTTGGTTACCACTGGCGAAACCGCTGGCAAGACCACCTCCCTTGGATTCCTGAATGAGGACAACGAGGCACATGAGAACAGATGCGATGAGAACGAGAATTACAAATAATGTGTACATTTTGTTTATGAATTTAATGATTACTTTTCCTTATTTTTGAACCGTTCGTTGAGAATTAACTTCTCTAGGAACCGTATTTGGTCTGCAAAGTAACGACTTTTTTTTGGATAATTCAAACTTAATCGCCGAATAATTTCAATTGCCTTGTCATATTTGCATTGTTTAATGTAAATTCGGGCTAAAGTTTCGGTAAAATAGACCTCAGAAGGTGCATTTTTATCATCCTTATCTTCTTCTTCGAACCATTCATCGGAATTTTCTTCTGGAGTATGTGCATCCTCTTCTGTCAAGATTTCAGAATCCGCATTGGGAACATCATCCGAAAGAATGCCCGCGGAAGAGGAACCCACGGAAGAGGAGCCCGCGGAAGGCTCTTCCTCTAATCCTAAGAACTGCTCTGCAGGAACTTCTACGCTAACAGGGTCATCTTTCTCATCTCGGGAACCTTCCCCGGCAGGGGCATCTTCCATTTGGAGGAGATATGATATATAATCGACAGAAGCATCGGTGGGATGCTGGCGCCGAGGACGAGGCTCCTCTGGAATGCTGGAGAGGAAGGAATCGATGAGCGACTGGGTGCGATCGGACGTGCCTTCCTCACTAAGACTGCTCAAGAGCGAACGGCGCTCTGGTTGAACCCGGTATTTATCGCCCTCTATCAGCTCAAAGAGTTTTGCCCGATCAGGAACCATCAGTGCCGCCTTGCGTAAAGTAGCACCGAAGCGCTGGTCCTGCTGCTGATAGAGTCCTCGCACGAGCAACAACCAAGCTGCCTGATAGGTCGGATTGCGTTCTACAAGTTGCCATAGTTCATCAACAACCTGAGCGTCCATAAGTTCTGGATTCTGGATGTATGTAGTCAGTGATTGCATAACATTTTGAGTGCTTAAGTATAAATCCTTCTTTCGTTACGAGAAGTATGCGGTCTATGATTGCATAACACTTAGGGTCTATTATTTCACTATATTCTTTTTTCGAAGGTTTCTTGTGCCGAGGAATCCTACCAGTTGGCCACGGTAGCATTGAAAATTTGCTCGCAAATATCCTTTGTCATCTGCGTGACCAATTCCTCCTGCACGGCGATGAGCTGCTGGCTGGCGTCATACTCCGTTGTGGCCGAGAATTGACGTTCAAAGTCTTCCTTGTGGTTCTTGGTGTTGGTAAAACGGACGTTGACGGTCATCTTCAACTGAACCTGAGAACTATATCCGTCGGCAGAGACTCCTTTGTTGTATTGGTCGAAGCCCGTGATTTCGCCTGCCACTACGAGGTCCCCCCCGCGCTTCACCTGCTTGAGTTTTGTCTGCTGAGCGTATAGATCGGTCAGTTTGTTGTTGAATATGGACTGCATAGGCGCCCAGACGTAGGTGGAACGGATGGGGAATGGATCTATCTGGATGGTCTTTGTCTTAGAATAATCGATGCTGGCGCCATTGAATTTATAGGAGATGGCGCAGGAGGAGAAAAGAGTGAAAAGAGGGAGAATGAGGAATGAAAAATAAAACACACTTTTCAAGGCCATGGAAATGACGCCATGACTCTTCAGACCAAAACTCTTTAAATGTATCTTGCTCATTATCATATTTTTCGATTCATTTTTCATCTTTCCTGTTTTCTCAGCCCTGACGATATTTCACATTCAGTTCCTGCCATCCGGAGCCATAGTCCATTTCCAGGCGTCCGTCGATTGGATTCCTTCAGATTGCTAAATCTCTTCAAGTCCATATTCCTTGATTTTGCGGTAGAGGGTTCGTTCACTGATATGCAGTTCTTCTGCCGCTTTCTTGCGCCGACCATGGTTCTTCTCCAGCGCCTTGATGATAAGTCGTTTCTCTTGATCCTCGATGGAAAGAGACTCCTCTATGTATTCTTCAGCATAGGGAGTGGCGTCGGGGCGTTCGGGAGCATTTCGGTCGTGGTAGGCCGCAGGGGCAACCGTGGGCGAAGACATCACAGTGACCGAGGGAGTGACCTGGGACACAGAAGGAACCGTCACGTGGGTCTCCAGCGGAATCTGCGCCATCCCTGCCCCGTGCGAGATTTGCTGTTTCAGTTCATTGACCTCGCGGTGCAGGGCATTGATCATCTGGAACAGCATCTCACGCTCCGACTGATAGGTGTGGGAATCGCCATTGGAAACTCCTACACGCACCAGCCCACCCTGTTCAGCAATGGTAGGCCATATCTCATAATCCGAGAGTATTTCGGGGGTGACGATACGGCTCTCACGCATGAGGATGGACATCTGCTCCGTAACGTTCTTCAGTTGGCGAATGTTCCCTGGCCACTTATAGCGCTTCATGACCTCAGCAGCCTCGGGGGTGAGTGTGATGCGCTCGGGCATCTGATACTTGGCTGCAATCTCCATGGCGAATTTCTTGAAGAGGAGAATGATGTCCTCGCCTCGTTCTCGCAGGGGAGGCATCTTAATGGGGATGGTGCTTAGGCGGAAGAAGAGGTCCTCGCGGAACTTACCGTCACGAATAGCATTCTGGATGTTCACGTTGGTGGCGGCGACGATGCGGACATCCGTCTTGCGAACCTCGCTGGAGCCGACTCGGATGTACTCGCCGGTCTCCAATACGCGCAGGAGACGCGCCTGAGTGCTGAGAGGAAGTTCACCAACTTCATCGAGGAAGAGCGTTCCGCCATTTGCTGCACCGAAATAGCCTTCGTGCTCCGCTATGGCACCCGTAAAAGCACCTTTTTCATGACCGAAAAGTTCGCTATCAATGGTTCCTTCAGGAATGCTTCCGCAGTTGATGGCGAAGTATTTGCGCATTCGTCTGCGGCTATTGTCATGAATCAGGCGCGGAATGACTTCCTTACCGACACCGCTCTCACCGGTGATGAGGACAGAAAGGTCGGTCTTAGCTACCTGAAGGGCTATGTCGAGGGCGTGGTTCAGCCCCTCACAATTGCCGACAATACCGTAGCGTTGCTTGATGGGTTGAAGTTCTTTATAGTCCATTATCCTCGTTCAGATTTGTCGCGTTTGTCAACGAAGAGTTTGGGCAGAGGATCCTTACGGCCTTCGTCCCAAGAGGCGCGGTTGCGAAAGACATCGATGGCTGAGTAAATGGCTTGACGGAACGAATTCTCGTCAGCCACGCCCTTGCCTGCTATGTCAAACGCTGTGCCGTGGTCCGGGCTTGTGCGAACAAGGTCCAGTCCTGCCGTGAAATTCACGCCATCGTCCATCGCCAAAAGCTTGAATGGTGCCAGACCCTGATCGTGGTACATTGCAAGCACGGCATCGAAGGACTCGTAGGCACGAGTGCCGAAGAAGCCATCTGCGGCATAGGGACCAAAGGCGTGTATACCTTCCTCCTCGGCTTGCTGCATAGCGGGGATGATAACATCCTGCTCTTCCTTGCCGAGCAAGCCTTCCTCACCGGCATGGGGATTCAGGGCCAGAACGGCAATGCGAGGATTGGAGATAAAGAAGTCACGACGCAAAGAATGATCCAGTGTGCGAAGTTTCTGAAGCACAAGTTCCTGTGTGATAGTAGATGCGACCTTGGCTATAGGAAGGTGAGTGGTTACAAGCGCCACGCGCATGCGTTCGTTCATCAGGATCATCAGTGCTTGCTGGTCATCATGTCCTACGCATGCCTGGATGTACTCTGTGTGACCTGGGAAATTGAAGCGTTCACTCTGGATGCTATGTTTGTTGATGGGTGCCGTGACCAGGACATCGATGAGTCCATCCTTCCAGTCCTTGACGGCTCTCTCGAGTGCTGCGAGTGCTGCCTCTCCTGCTTCCTGAGTGGCCTGCCCAAAATCTATTTTCACTTCCTCGGCCGTGCAGGGGATGAGGTTGAGATTGTCAGGTTGGACATTGGCCACGGAACTGACGGTTGCGAAGTTCGTTTGGAGTTCCAACGCTTTACGATGGTAGCTGGCCACCTTGGGCGAACCATAGATAATAGGGGTGCAGAGTTCCAGCATGGCGGGATCTGCAAAAGTCTTGAGGATGACCTCATAGCCGATGCCATTGGGGTCTCCATGGGTGATACCTACTTTGATCTTACTCATAGAATAATAAAATTATTTCTTTTGGCGGGCGGCCCGTCGGTCTTCTGCCGTGACGGCCACCTCTTCCATGGTGGTTACGATGGATGTTGTCTTCTCGTCGGGAAGATTGAGGGTGTAGAGCGAACCTTCGAGCCGGCGCATGAGGCCTCGCTTCATTTTCTCTGGAGCGAAGACAAAGCCTTCGACGACAATAACGATGTTGCGTGTCGTGTCCACTCGAGAGTGACTGACAAAGGGACCTCCCATGCCGTCATTCTCCATATACCAGAGGCCTCGGGCCTCCAAGGCATACTGATTGTGTACGATGATGGGCTTAACACTTGTACAGAGAGTGTCGGTAGCCATGTGCATGGATGGCAAAGTACCGGGAATGTTCTCCGCCATGATGCTGTCTCGCTTGGCGAGGACATACTGCTTGTTGAATGTCTCGGGGCCTTCATATGGATAGCTATACATACAAATATTGACCATAGCCGATGCGCCGTTGCTGCTGGTCCAGAAGAAGTTGTCGCCGCGCTTGTAACTCTTAATCTCGTCGGGAGCATGGAATTCGCAATCGAAGAGTTCATGAGCCAACTGCGCCGTAACCTTGGAATATTTGTCCTTCAGTTCCTTGACGAGGCGATTCATCTCCATCTTGGTGAAGAAGTCAATGATTTCCTGCCCATGTTCCTGGCAGAAGGTCGCGAATGCCTCTGGCGTCGGACTCTGTATGGTGAGAACAATTTGATCAATAGAATACTTGTCGCGCGTGAACTTCATCGTGGTCTTGGAATAAATTTGACGATTGATATCCACGAGGATGATATTGCGAAAGATATTGAGAATGCTATCAAAGCGCTTGGGGTCCACCTGCGAAATATGGAACGAGCGCTCGGGCTGGGGCAAACCAGGTATATCGGTATCCAGCACTCCGAAGAGGGCACGGCCATGGGGCGCTTGCCAATCCCGGTCACTCATGACGACCATGACCTCATAGGGGCGTCCACTGGCGCGCGGTAAGACGAATTCCTTGCGGCAGCTGCTCAAGAGCAGGGTGCCCACCATCATTAGGCAGAAGATAATTCTATTGTTCATTGTTCGTTTAATCTTTGTTTTGTTCTTTGGTATTGAGAAGGCCACAAGCGGCATCGATGTCCTGACCGCGCGAAGCACGAATGGTACAACGGACACCATGCCTGGTGAGGTAATCGCGGAAAGCAACCATACGGGCAGGGACGGCTTCGTGGAAAGTGGCCGCATCGGAGAGAGGGAGACCTGATGGGAATCCATCAGGCACTACAGCTGCAGGTGAAAGGGACGGGGTCGCATGTGAAAGGGACTGGACCTCGTATGAATGGGAGGGCGGGGCAGCACTGGAGAGGGAAGGCATGGAAGATGGGGCTGCTGGGATGGCATGCCAGCGAATGAGGTTGACACGACATTCGAGGGGGGAGAGGAGGCGGACAAGTTCGCGGGCATGGCGGTCTGTATCATTTTGTCCGCCAAAGACGATGTACTCGAAGGAGAGACGGCGCTGACCGGTCCAGTCATACTGGCGAAGTAGTTCCAGCATTTCATCAAGCTGATAGCTCCTCTCTGCTGGCATCATAGCAGCACGCTCATTGTGGAAGGGATTGTGCAGACTGATGGCGAGATGACAAGGACTCTCGTCGAGGAAGCGTTTGAGCCCCTTGCGCAGGCCTACTGTAGATACTGTAATACGCTTGGGGCTCCAGGCCCAGCCATAGTCGGCCATGAGCAGTTGCGTGGCGCGCAGAATGGCGTCGAGGTTGTCCAAGGGTTCGCCCTGTCCCATGAAGACGATATTCGTCAATCGCTCGCGTTCAGGAAGGGAATAAATTTGGTTGAGGATGTCCGTAGGCGTGAGCTGGCCTTGGAAGCCCTGGCGCCCGGTCATGCAAAAGCGGCATGCCATCTTGCACCCCACCTGACAACTGACGCAAATGGTCCCTCGCTCCTCATCAGGAATGAATACGGCCTCCACGCGGTGTCCATCACTTGTGGGGAAGAGGTACTTAGCGGTTCCGTCGACACTCTGCTGCCTCAAGAGTGGATCTCTGCGCCCGACCTCGAAGTGCTGGCCGAGCCGCTGGCGTGCAGCAAGGCTGATGTTCGTCATCTCATCGATAGAGGTGACACCTTTCTGATAGAGCCACGATGCCATCTGCTTGGCGGCGAAAGCAGGGAGCCCCACTTCTGCCGCCACGCTTTTGAGTTCGTCGATAGTCAGCCCCAACAATGGTGTCTTCTCTATTTTCATGCCTACGCGCGCGTACATTTATTATATATAACCGCAGCAACCTCGTTGTCTTGAGGCTACTGCGGTGCAAAGTTACATCAAACTGCCCGAACAAGCAAGTTTTTAAGCTTTTTTATGCCAAAATGGCAGAAATTAGTCTCTATTCCGCCCCAAAAGGCGCAAAATATAGATGAACAGATTGATGAAATCAAGATAAAGAGTGAGTGCGCCGATGATAGCAATCTTACGCGGCATGGATGCATCGCCGTAGCCATTGACGACACTATCTTCTACGGCGGAGGTCATAGCCTTGATTTTCTGAGTATCGTAGGCCGTGAGCCCCACGAAGATGAATACGCCTGCATAGGTGATGATGGCGTCCATGGTGGAATTTGCCCAGAAGATGTTGATGACGCTGGCCACGATGAGCCCTATGAGAGCCATGATCAGTATGCCGCCTAGGCCGGAGAGATCCTTCTTCGTCGTTGCTCCAAAGATACTCATCGCTCCGAAAGTCAGTGCCGATGCAGCGAAGGCCTGAGTAATGGTGCCGATGGAATAGACAAAGAAAATGCTGGAGAGGGTGAAACCATTGACGGCGGCGTAGGCCAGGAAGATAGAGGTAGCCACGGTAGGCGACATCCGGTTGATGGCCGTAGAAAGCGAGATGACCAACAGGAGTTCCGCTGCGAAGAAGATCCAGATGACAAGTGGTTTTCCATAAATCATCTGCAATAGCGTGGGGCTGCTGATAGTGAGGAATGCCGTGCCTGCTGTTATAGCCAGTGCTGCGGCCATCCAGAGGTAAACTCGGGTCATGACACCAGAGAATACTCCTGCGCCCACGAGGGACCCAGACGAGGCATGAGATGTGCCACGATCGTAGTGGTCTTGGATTTCGATGTAGTCGTTCATTGTCGTTGTATGTTTTATTTAGAAAAGTCGGGCGCGAATGAGACGTGCCCGACTTGATTGTTGCAAAAAGTGTGCCAAAAAGGATTTATTTGCGCTTCTTAGGCAAAATTTTCTTGGCGGTCTTCTTTATTTTTTCCTTGTCGTACTTCTCCCAGAGTTTCTTCTTGGCGCAGAGATCCTTCTGGGCCTGTGTGCTGGCCTCGGCTGCAGCCTGAGCGGCAGCTTCTGCCTCAGGCTCAGCCCATGCGAACTGGAATCCGTTGACCTTCTGCCAAGCTCCGCGTGTGAAGTCGGGGAATTCTACGCTGGCGCAATTATTGTCCATGGAGAGCGATCCGAGCTCAGCCAGGCAACACCACTCGGCGAGGTCATAGACATCCATGTCCAAGGGAAGTCCGTTCTGGAGGCAATAGACGAGGCGGACATCCATGAAGAAGTCCATACCTCCGTGACCACCCACCTTCTGGGCCATCTCGCCGTACTTCTTGATGATGGGATGTGTGTACTTGTCCCAAAGCGCCTTGTGCTCAGCCTCGGGGAGGAAGCCGTGGCTGCTGAGGTCATCAACCTTAGGTGCTACGCCACTGGCCGTAAGCTGGCTCTTATCGAGAGCGTAGTGAGCCTCGGGGTACTTGGTAGCATATCCCTTGGTGCCGGTGAGCTTATAGAGGCGGTTGTAGGGCTGGGGGTTCATGACATTGTGCTGAATTTCCACGACCTTTCCTTCTGCCGTACGCATGAGTGTGGTGGTCTGGTCTCCATTGCGATAAACGTCTGGACGCTTGCCGGTTTTCTTCTCAACATAATCTTTACCATGTGCGCTCTTGGTGTCCATAGCCACGAGTGTGGTGAAGCGATCGCCGCGGTGGATGTTCATCGCCAATGCCACAGGGCCGAGGCCGTGGGTAGCATAGAGGTCACCACGGTTCTCCATGTTGTACTTCATGCGCCATCCGAGCTGGTCGGGGTCAGATCCATCGGGATTCTTCCAGTAATAGTCCCAGAATTCATCGAGGTTGTGGATATATGCACCCTCGCCACGCAGGATTTCGCCGAAGACACCGTTCTGAGCCATGTTCAGGGTGTTCAGTTCATACCAGTCATAGCAGCAGTTCTCCAGGATCATGCAATGCTTGCGTGTGCGTTCGCTGAGGTTGATGAGTTCCCAGCACTGCTTGACGTTCATGGCAGAAGGTACTTCGATGGCAGTGTGCTTGCCGTTCTCGAGCGCACACTTGGCCACGGGGAAGTGATGATCCCAGTCAGTAGCTACATATACGAGGTCAACGTCCTCGCGCTTGCAAATCTCTTCGTAACCTTTCTCACCGCTATAGATGTCGGCTGGGGGCAGTCCTGCATCGCGGAGGTACTTCTGGCAAGCCTCGGCCCGAGATTCGACATAGTCGCAGAGAGCCACGATTTGCACACCAGGAATGTAGGTGAAACGAGCCACAGCACCAGGTCCACGCATGCCGAGACCAACGAATGCCACGCGAACGGTCTCAAGTTTGGGAGCCGTGAGTTGTAGGACATCCGTCTGTCCGGCAGGACGCTGAGGAATGTTCGTGACGATGGTTCCTTTCTCCCAATGCCACTCGTCAGGGGAGAGGGACAACGATTGCGCGCCAGCGGCCATCGACAGGCATGCGGCAGCTACAAGGGTCAATAGTTTCTTCATGTTGGTTTTAGTTTATGAGTTTGGGATTAAAATTCGCTGCAAAGATAAGTATTTTTGTGCATAGACAACACGAAAAAGACAGATTTTTTCATTTTATTAGGGGAAAGTGCGAAGAAAAGACTACCTTTGTGGCATCTTTCCCCAAAAAACATACATTCTTAATACATTCTTATGCACAAAATCGACTGCTTTCTGCCTTTTGCAGACGAAAAAGAGGGAGCCTCGACCATTTCCGCTCTTCGCGCAAGCGACGAGGTGGCCTCGATACATACAATCGACAATCCCTTCCAGACAAAATCTCTGCGCGAGATGTCCCATTTGGCGACTTCTCCCTACATACTTCTCTATACTAAGCACTTCGACCTCCAGTTAGGCTATTACGCTCTGACGCGTATGTTGACCGTAGCCGAGGATACCGATGCCTCCATGCTCTATGCAGACCATCGTGTGGTTCTGCCTTCGGGGCAGCAGGAAGTGCGCCCACTCATCGATTGCCAGCTGGGCTCCGTGCGTGATGACTTCGCCTTCGGCTCTCTGCTTTTGCTGAAGACGGAGGACGTACAGGCCTACTTCCGCCAGGAGCGCCTTCGCGAATACCAGTGGGCAGGGCTCTATGACCTGCGCCTGTTTCTCTCGCGCCGAATGCTGCCCGTACACGTCTCGGAGATACTCTATACAGAGATAGAGACGGACACCCGCCTGAGCGGCCAGAAGCAATTTGACTATGTGGACCCACGCAATCGGGCCCGACAAATAGAAATGGAACGCGCGTGCACGCAACACCTGAAAGCCATCGGCGCCCTGCTGGCTCCGGATGAGTTTGATGAAATCCGCTTCGACGACGAGGAGTTCCCCGTGGAAGCTACGGTGGTCATTCCCGTGCGCAATCGCGTGCGCACCATCGAGGATGCCATCCTGAGTGTGCTACGCCAGAAGACCACATTCCCCTTCAACCTGATTGTGGTAGACAACCATAGCGACGACGGAACAAGCGAGGTGATAGAGAAGTTGGTAGAATCTCCCGCCGCCCTCCCTGCCCGGGAGGGAGCTGTCCTCAGAAAAGACGAGGGGCCGCTGCATCCAAATCATTCTGCTTCCTCCCTAACAGAGAGGACCGGAGGAGAGTCCCTCCTCATTCATCTAGTCCCGTCGAGGGATGACTTGGGCATCGGCGGTTGCTGGAATCTGGCGGTGCACCATCCCTTGTGCGGCCGCTTCGTAGTCCAGTTGGACTCGGATGACCTCTATAGCGGCGAGGACACTCTGCAACGCATCGTTGATGCCTTCCGCGAGCAACGTGCCGCCATGGTCATCGGTTCCTACCGCATGACGAACTTCCAACTCGAGACGCTGCCTCCGGGACTCATCGACCACGCCGAGTGGACGCCTCAGAACGGGCGAAACAACGCCCTTCGCATCAACGGATTAGGTGCTCCCCGAGCTTTCTACACTCCCGTTCTGCGCAAGATTCAGATTCCGAACACCAGCTACGGCGAGGACTACGCCCTGGGCCTCATGATCGGGCGTCGCTACCGCATCGGACGCATCTTCGATGAACTCTACCTCTGCCGCCGATGGGAGGGCAATAGTGATGCCGCCCTGAGCTGGGAAAAGCAGAACAAGAACAACCTCTACAAGGACCAACTGCGCACCTCGGAAATACTGGCTCGCCAAGCCATGAACCGCCGCTGGAGGCAGGAGGCATCGGAGGAGGACGTGGAAGCGTTCTTCGATAGCGAGCTACGGAATTGGAACCAGGCACGCGAGCGCTATGAGGCATTGGCCCAGCAGGTGCAGAAGCGTGACCTGCCCTTCGGCGACGGCTCGCTGGCGGTGCAATGGAATCCCGCCCGGGTGGTGTCCACGGGTGCCAAAATCGACAAGGCCAGCATCGAATCGCGTCCCTGCTTCCTCTGCGACGAGAATCGTCCGAAGGAGCAGCACTCGCTGATGATCAGGCATCATTACCAGGTACTTATCAACCCCTTCCCCATCCTACCCCGCCACTTTACCATTCCCACTCGCAGACACAAGCCCCAAAGCATCTGGGAACACTTCGGGACCATGCGCCATCTGGCTTGGACGATGCCTCATCACATCGTCTTCTATAACGGTCCCCTGTGCGGCGCCTCGTGCCCGGACCACATGCATCTGCAGGCGGGCTCGCGCGGAGTAGTGCCCATAGAGCGGGATTGGCAACTCTATGAGAATCACCTTGAGAAGCTCTACCCTTTGACCGGCATCGGAGTCCAGGAAATGGCCGAGGCGGGCAACACCAGCCAGCGTTGCGGCCTCTACCTGCTGACCTCCTATGCCTGCCCCGTCTTCGTCATCCGGTCGCAACCGGAGGAGAAGGACAGTCTGCTCTGCCAACGCCTGTATCACGCCCTGCCCATTCATGGTGACGAGAACGAGCCGCGCATGAATGTCATCACCTGGCGCCAGGAGGGCGACGAGAGCCGCCCCGACGAAATCATTACCCTCGTGTTTCCCCGGAAGAAACACCGCCCGGATTGCTACCCCGACACACTCATGCTCAGCCCAGGCGCCCTGGATATGGGCGGGCTGTTCATCACTCCGCGCGAAGAGGATTTCCGCAAGCTGACGCCCGAGTGGGCTGTGGAAATCCTGCGTGAAGTGACGATGACAGAGGAGGAACTGAAGGAGGTCATCGAGAAGGTGACGGACTCCCATCCCTCCCTCTTAGAGGGTCCTGCCACTCCCGAGGAGAAGGGTTCTCAGACATCGAATCATTCAGCGCCGCCCTCGTCGAGGGGCGTCGGAGAGTCTCTCTCCGTAGGGCTCCTCTCTGCCGACCGCATCCGCTTCTGCCTCAACGGTTTGTTCACGGCCAAGGGCGCCTCGCTCGAGGGTCCCCAGGAAGTCGTACTGGCCAACGGCGGCCTGCTCTGGAACGACCAGGTGTACCGCCAGCTGACCTTCGTGCCGGAGTCGGAAGAAGCCAGCTTCACGCTCCAAGACGTCGTCATCGGCAAGGATTTCCACTGGCAACGCCTTCAGGCACAGACCTTCCGCGGCTCGCTCCGCCTGATTGTGGACGAGGACAAAATAGTGTGCATCAACGATATAGACATCGAAGAATACCTTGTCAGCGTCATCAGTAGCGAGATGAGTGCCACCTGCAGCAGCGAGTTCCTGAAGGCCTCGGCCGTCATCAGCCGGAGCTGGTTGCTGGCCCAGATGGAGAAGCGCCGAAGACTGGGCTCGACCAGCCACGATTTCTTCACCTTCACTCGCACGGACACCGAACTCATCCGATGGCACGACCGCGAAGACCACACCATCTTCGACGTCTGCGCCGATGATCATTGCCAGCGCTACCAGGGCATCACGCGCGCCACGCGTCCGGAAGTAGAAGCGGCCGTCAGGGCCACCGCCGGACAAGTGCTGACCTCCGAAGGGGAGATCTGCGACGCCCGGTTCTCGAAGTGCTGCGGAGGACGGACCGAGGAGTTCGAGAGTTGCTGGGAGGACAAGCACTACTCGTACCTCGAGAGTGTGGAGGACCCCTTCTGCGACACACATGATGCAGCCATCCTGCGTGAGGTGCTGAACGATTACGACCAGGAGACCACAGACTTCCACGACTGGACGGAAGTCATCGAGCAAGCAGATGCCCAACGGTTCATCGAGGCTCAGCTAAAGTTGAACTTCGGGCAAATCAAGGACCTCATCCCCATCCAACGAGGCAAGAGCGGCCGCATCGTCCGCCTGAAGATCGTAGGCACCGAGCGCACGCTGGTCATCGGCAAGGAACTGGAAATCCGCAGCGCCCTCTCCGAGTCGCACCTGAAGAGTTCCGCCTTCGAGGTGGAGCGCCTGGACGTGGATGCCGACGGAGTGCCCGCCCGCTTCGTCCTGCGCGGCCACGGATGGGGCCACGGAGTGGGCATGTGCCAGATCGGAGCCGCGGTGATGGGCCATCAGGGCTACTCCTACGAGCAGATTCTGCAGCACTACTACCCGGGCGCGGAACTTACACGAAAATATTAAACAACAACCTTTCATGACAACAACTATGAAACGAATCTCATTCACCCTGCTCTTCGCCCTGCCGCTGATGGTCGCGGCGCAGTCACTGACCCAGTACGTCGATCCCCGCATCGGAACGGGCGACCACGGTCATGTCTTCGTAGGAGCCAACGTGCCCTTCGGCATGGTCAACGCCGGCCCCACCCAGCTGGAAGAGGGCTGGGACTGGACTTCCGGCTACCATGAGAGCGGAACCAAAATCGTTGGCTTCGCCCAAACGCACCTCAGTGGCACGGGCTGCTCCGACCTGGGCGACGTGGCCATCATGCCCGCCACCGGTCCTCTCAACTACAGCCGCGAGGGACTGGCCACTGCCTACAGCCACGAGAACGAACAAGTGCGCCCGGGATATTACAGCATCTACCTCGGAACGAACAAGAAAATTGCTGACGGCGACCTCTCCAAATACATCCACACGGAGGTCACCGCGGCCCGGCGCAATGCCGTTTACCGCATCACGTTCCCCAAGGGCGCGCAGACGCACAGACTCATTGTGGACCTCGCCAATGGCGTAGGCGACCGCATGCGCAACTCCCGCCTGACGATGCTCGACGGCACACATTGCGCGGGCTACCGCATCAGTCACGGATGGGCCTACGAGCAGCATTGCTACTTCGCCATGAGCTTCTCGCGCCCTGTCAATGCCGAGCCGGACGATACCACGGAAGGCTACTACGGCCTGAGCTTTGCCCCCTCGGAGGAGCCGCTCATCGTGACCGTGGCCATCAGCCCCGTCTCGGAATTCAACGCCATGCAGAACCTGCTTCCCGAGGGGAGCACCTTCGAGCAGGTGCGTTCTGAGGCCGACGCCGCTTGGAACCGGGAACTCGGCCGCGTCCGGGCCACCTTCCGCAGCGACCGCGACCGCTGCATCTTCTACACCGCCATGTACCACTTCATGGTCGCACCCCAGACTTGGGACGATGCAAACGGCGACTGGCGCGGAGCCGACAACCGCGTTTACCGCACTCGCCGCGCATGGCCTCTGGAAGAGAGCGGAGCACCCTTCGGAGCAGCACCCTCCTACCTCACCACCCTCTCCCTCTGGGACACCTACCGTGCCGCGGCACCCCTCTCGACCATCATCCTGCCGGACATGATGCCGAGCATCGCCGAGACGTACCTCCGCATCTTCCGCGAGCAGGGCAAGCTGCCCGTTTGGCACCTCATGTCGCAGGAGACCGACTGCATGGTCGGCTGCCCCGCCGTGCCCATCCTGGCAGACGCCCTGCTGAAGGGCTATGTCAAGGACTCCCTGGAAGCCATGAAGGCCATGACCTCCTCGTTGCTCATGGACGAACGCGGACTGGATGACATGAAGAGCCACGGATACGTCTGCAACGACCACCACGGCGAGAGCCTCTCGCGCACCTTGGAATATATGCTCGCCGACTGGTCCGCTGCACAGGCTGGCAAGGCCGTATGCAAGAATTATCCCGACAACGAGGAGTTGCGCAAGACCATAGATTTCCTCGACCGCCTCTCCCACGGCTACGCCCAGCTCTACGATCGCCGCGTGAACTTCATGCGCGGCAAAAACTCCGACGGCTCGTTCGATGGGCTTGAGGACTTCAACCCGCAACACCAGACACGCGCCTTCACCG
>ODAI011561762.1_pt1 | contig 17424 bp, 17 predicted proteins | sample 1539321 | NCBI WGS metagenome assembly ODAI01 (sample SAMN02144231, study PRJEB22623) | gut metagenome | biome: sheep rumen | host: Ovis aries | place: New Zealand | reverse complement strand
TCCACGGTTCCGAAAAACCTACCCAGGGGCCGAAGAGCAGCCATGGTGGGGCAGATACATAACAGCAGTACCCGGGGAGCGGTGGTTCACGGAAGCAACAGCTCGGGTGGCAACAAACACAGGAAGGTGGCGGGAGCATGGCGCGGTCATCACGCTGGCCTTACATAAGACGCATGGCATGGGACAGAGACAGGAAGAGGCGGGCGGTCTGTCACATCTGCGGCGAGCCAATCGATTATTATGTCGATCCTTCGTCGACACCTGACAGTTACGAACCTGATCACATCCAGCCGGTTCACCTGCGTCCTGACCTTGAGCTTGACTTAAACAATATTGCACCGGCACACCGGCGGTGTAACCGCCAGCGAGGCGATGGAACAAACGGAACAAACACGATCGGGATGCGGTCGCGGAAATGGTGAATGGGTAGGGGCCAAACAATCTTTGAAAAAACCGTCAGCGCCCACACCGGGCCCATTGCAGTAAGATCCCTCTCCGAAGAAAGAAGGCAGGTGGCAACATGGCAGACGATAAAAAAATATTAAAAGAGCAGCTGCGGCACCTCGCTGAACGAATTCAGACGGAAGGACGCCGCATGGACGAAGAAGACTTGATTATTTATTACGACAACGGCGGCGGTCAGACGGGCGTCCGCGAAAATCCATATTATCCGGCCTATGAGAAACTGCTTGCGAGTTATGTCAAGACATTGGCGGCGTTAAAAGATATAGCCGGAACCGACGCGGAGGTGCGGGCGCTTGATGATATCAGAACCCGCTTCAAGGTGGCGAAATGATGGGCCGGACTGAACCACGAATTTTTACACCGCCGGCGCGGGAACTGACACCTGAGACGTCGCTTGGATTCGCGGCGATCGAGTATGCGAAAGAAGTCCTAAGAAAAACACTGTATCCATGGCAAGAATGGGCGCTGATTCATATGCTCGAGATTGTCGGTGACCTCGGCGCCGCGTGGCACTTCCGCTTCAGAACAGTGCTGATCATGGTGAGCAGACAATGCGGAAAGACAGTACTCTCTGAAGTGCTCGCCTCGTTCTTTCTGAATGTGCTATGCGTCGACTCCATCTTCGGAACGTCGTTGAGCTTGGACAAAGCAGAAGAGGTTTGGGAAGCGGTCATAAACGATCAAGAGACTATTCCAGAGTTATCGGCAGAGATAGACCGTGTCAGCCGGACAAACGGGAATAAGCGCCTGATCCTGACGGGCCTCAGACAATACAAAGTCGGCGCCCCGACAAGAAGAGCAGGGCGCGGCGATTCAAACGACTTAGTGATGCTTGACGAGCTACGCGAGCATCGAGACTGGGAAGCGTGGTCGGCTGCGGCGGCGTCCACGAATGCAAAACCGAACGGACTGATCGTGTGCTTCAGTAACGCCGGCGACCCTGACAGTATCGTTCTCCGTCAGCTCAGGTCGCAAGCAATTGCGGGCATTGATGGCGGTGAGGCATCAAATTTCGGTGGCAATGTCGATGGAAACACGCTCGGCCTGTTCGAATGGTCGGCGCCAGAAGGAGCAAAGACGGACGATATTGAGGCGCTTGCGCAAGCAAACCCGGCGTTAGGTTACGGCTATCTGACAGAGCGGGCACTCATGGCGAACAGGACGACGTTCCCGGAAAGTAAATTTCGCTCGGAATGTATGTGCCAACAGGTTGAGACATTGCTACCGCAACCGTTTCCAGAAGGCGCGTGGAATGCCGGCATAGATACGGCGTCAGGTATCGCACCTGAATCAGAATTATACTTCGGCATAGACTTGTCGCAGAATCGGCGGTGGACTTCTATCGCGGTCGCCGGCTTGAGGACAGACGGGGCATGGCACATAGAAGTCGTGGCGCGTCAGATCGGCACGGAATGGGCCTACAAGTGGTTTGAACAGCGGCAGAAACGCGGGCCAATGAATCTCGCGTTTCAGGGGCGCGGCTGTCCGGTTGTTGGACTCGCCGAACAAATATGCACGCTTCCGAACGTGAACAGAATGGCGATTGAAGGCGGTGAACTATCCGCCGGTTGGGGCCGGTTCTGGGACGGGATCGCGGCGAGCGAGCCGAACAGTGCCAGAGGCGGAACGAAAATATACCATCTTCCTCAGCCGGTCATGGATTCGCCAGCGAAGACGATGCAGCTTCGAAACCTTGGCGGCGGGGTAGAGCTTCCTGACCGCGTGAAATCGCCGGATGACCCTTCGCCGATTATCGCCTGTTTCGTGGCGTTCACAGCGGCGACGCAGACGGAGCGGAAGCCAGAAAAGAAAATCTATGAGAGTAGCTACGCATCAGGCGGCTCTCTTATGTTTGTATAACGGGAGGGCGATAAAATGCTTGTAGTAGAACGATTAAAAAGATTATTCGGACGGCAGACGGTGTTCGTATCGCTGACACCCGAAGAAACGCCGGTTGTTGCCGGCATGGATGCGCGAAAACTGTACGCAACACAGGCGAATCTCCACGCCGTTGTTTCATTCCTTGCCGACTCTATCGCGCAACTGCCGCTGAAGGTGTACAGACGTGACGGAGAAAACAACCGCGAGCGAGACCGAGACAGCGTGGCGGCGCGGCTTCTGTGGCGTCCAAACGCAGATCAGACGGAGTATGAACTAATAAACGCGCTGGCGGTCGAACTCTTATTGATGGGTAGCGCCGTGCTGTGGATTCTCCCAGACCCCGACAGCAACAGCGGCTATCAGCTCCGAATCATCCCGCGCGAATGGATCGTCGACGCAGACGCCGAAACGAACTATGCACCTTCTGCGCTGAAGATACGAACAAATTACGGCGGAACAATCACTGTTCCACGAACTGATTTCATACAGTTTCGAATGTACTCGCCGGGCAACCCGGGCGGATATCAGTCGCCAATTGCGGCACTTCGACAGACACTTGCAGAACAGATTCAGGCCGACCGCTTCAGGACAGAAATCTGGCGGTCTTCAGGCCGGTTCAATGCGTACATTACGCGCCCGAAGGATGTTGCACCGTGGGATGATGAAACCAAAAAGAAGTGGCTCACATCGTTCCGCGAAGGCTGGGGAGCCGACGGAAGCAATGCCGGAAAAATGCCGCTAATGGAAGACGGCATGGAAATAAAACCGTATCAGTTCAGTGCAAAAGAAGCGCAGTACGCCGAAACAAAACAGCTGTCCCGTGAAGATGTGGCGGCGGCTTATCATGTAAACCCGTCGCTGATCTGGCACACATCAACACAGACATATGCGAGCGCGAAAGATAACGCCCGCGCATTGTATGCGGACTGCCTTGGGCCTACACTCCAGATGATTCAGCAGAGAATCAACAGCTTTCTCCTGCCAATGGTCGGCGCAGACGAAAACACATATGTCGAATTTGACTTAACAGAAAAGCTGAAAGGAAGCTTCGAAGAGCGTGCAAACATTCTGCAAGCGTCTGTCGGCGCGCCCTGGCTCACAAGGAATGAAGCCAGAGCGGACAACAATCTGCCGCCAATTGATGGCGGTGACGAGCTGATAACGCCGCTGAACGTCCTTGAAGGCGGTCAGGCATCGCCGCAGGATACGCACATGGAAGAGCGAGAGCCAGTGACAATTCTGCAAAATGACATGAAATGTTCGTGCGGATGCAAGGCGAAAACGCAGGAGATCCGCATCAAGTCACGTTCATCAAAAGACGAAGATGAACGCATGGCGGAAGCACTTTCGAAATTCTTCAGGCGTCAGGCAGATTCGGTTCTTCCCAAAATAGGTGCAAAGGCCGCCGGATGGTGGGATAAACACCGTTGGGACATGGAACTCGCCGACGATATCGAACCAATCATTGACGATGTGGCGGACGCACACGGCGAAGAGGTTGCGGACGCGATCGGCGCAGAGTACAACACAGAACGAACGCGGAAATACCTTCGAATGATGGCAGAGGGCCGAGCGGCGGCGATCAACGAAAAGACTTACGAGAACCTAAAAGAGGCGATCAACAGCGATGACGAAAAGGATACGCCGGCACATGTATTCGACTTGCGCGCCGGCGTGCATTCCGCCGTGCTAGGTGGGGCGCTTGCGCTTGCAGCTTCCGGCTGGGCGGCGAATCATGAAGCACCACAGCAAGCAGAAGCTCAGGGAATCGAAAAGACCGTGTTGAAAGAGTGGGTAACGGGCGACAATCCGCGACAGTCGCACGCCTTGATGAACGGTCAGCGGGTGCCAATCGATCAGCCTTTTTCAAACGGCGCATTCTGGCCCGGTGACGAAAATTTGAGCGAGGACGAAAGTTGCGGGTGCAATTGCTCGACGGACGTGATCATTATGTACTAAGGAGGCAGACATGGAACATAAATATAAAGAATTCGCGCTTCGAAAAGAGGCGGACGGTGACGGGAACGACGCCGGCAGAATATCCGGATATTTCTCAACTTATGACCGCGTCCCGGACAGCTACGGCGATGTTATCGCACCGGGCGCGTTCGCAGAGACGATTCAGAAGCGCAAAGAGTCCGGACACCCATTCCCGCTCTGCTGGAATCATGACCTGAATATGATCATCGGCTCAGTTGATCCGGACGACATCGAGGATACGGAAAAGGGCCCGCTCATGACGGCGAAGTTTTTCGAATCAGCACTTGCGCAGGAAAAACGCGAGATCGTGAAAAGCGGCGTCGTTTATCAGTTTTCTTTCGCTTATGACGTCTTGGAGGCGGGGCCGGTAGAACTTGAAGACGGGACAAAGGCGAACGAACTTCGAAAGCTTGACCTTTTTGAGGTCAGCATCGTGCCAATCCCGGCGAACCAGAACGCTGTGATGACGGACGTCAAATCCGGCAGACGGAACCGCAAATCAGACGAAGACACCATTAAACAGATCATTTCCCTCGCGCAGTCACTGCTCGACGAGGTTAATGACGCAGACGAACCGGAGAACGGAGAGGACGCGCCGGAGGCCAATGTGGAAACAGAGGAGTCAAAGGCGGGCAATCCGAAGAAAGAAAGTCTGCTCGAATTTATCAAAAACATGGAGGTTTAGCATGACCCTCAAAGAAGAACTTACTGCAAAGAAAGAGGCGCTTGCCGCGCTGAAAGAGCGCATCGAGGCGAACGATGCTGACGCAATCACCGAAGGCGAAAAGCTTCAGAAGGAAATCGAGACCAAAGCCGCCGAGATCGAACAGGCTGAAAAGAAAACGGCACTGCTTAGCATGATCGGCGAGAAAGAAGAGGAAAAAGACATGAACGAGGAAAAAGGCCTGAAGGCAATGAACCTTGAGGCGCTGAAGAGTGCACCCGGCACCGCAAGCACTTACGTGAATATCAAGGCCGCGACCGATAACGAGGCGATGGGCGCAAACCAGATCATTGATTATGACAGAAATGTCGTGGACGCTCACGCTGCGCTCTCCGTCCGCGCACTGTTCGGTCAGGAATCCATCAGCGGAAACGCCCTGACTTATTACGTACTCGATGCGCTGGAAGGCACGATCGGTACCGTCGCGGAGGGCGCAAAGAAGGGACGGATTCACATTCCTTACACCCCGAAGACGGTCGCGCTTCAGAAAACTGCTTGCTATTTCAAGGAGACCGACGAACTTCTGTCCGATGCTGCATTCCTTGAGAGCGCGATCAGAAACCGCGGCGTTTATGAGTTTGACAAAGCCGTCGAGGCTTATCTTGTTACTACACTGATCGGAACTTCCGGCGTGCAGACCGGCGGCAACACAATTGACTTCGATACCATTCTTGCGGCGAAGCAGGACATCATGGCTGATACTGGATACGCTCCGGATGCTCTCGTGATCAATCCCGCAGACTGGGCTACCCTGCTTCAGGAAAAAGGCGGTTCCGGACAGTACCTGCTCGGCGGCCCTGCTTACGGCCCGTTTGGCAATGGCGCTTACAACCCGAACCCCCGCGTCTGGGGCCTCGAGGTCGTAGAGTCTGCTGCTGTTCCTGCCGGCAAGGCTGTTATCGGCGCGTTCAAGGCTGGCGCCGCTGTCATCACAAAGGCTGGCGAGGGTCAGCGCGTGGAAGTCTCCAACAGCAACGAGGACGACTTCATCAACAACCGTGTGACGGTTCGCATCGAGGAGCGCCTTGTTGAGGCTGTCAGAGTTCCCGCCGCGTTCGCGATCGTAGGCGCCTAAGAATTGGAACAACCGGGGCCGCTTCGGCGGCTCCATCTTATTTACGAAAGGCGGTGAAACCATGCTGAAAAAATACAGAATGCCAAATGGCAGAACGTACCAGTTCGAAGAAGGCAAACAGCCGGACACAGCTGTCGAGATTAAGGCGGTCGAGCCGTCTGACAAAGCCGCGAAGCCGGCGAATAAGACGCGCAAGGCGGTGAAGAAGAAATGAGCATATTGACAAACTGGGGTTATACTCTGCCGGATGCGGACGCGATCCCGGAAATGATGACCGCCGCGGAATATCGAACGCTGTCGGGCCGCTCTGATCCGGATGAGCGTGTGAATGCGGAAATAGCCGCAGCAGACGCCGCAATCCGGAACTTTGTCGGCTGGCACCTTGCACCGGCGATGACGTGCCGATTCGAAACGATAGCGAGCGACAGACGCATTGTGTTCGCGGGTAGCGACATGTTGATTCAGCTTCCGGCGCGGCTGGTCTCGGCGGTTTCGTCCGTGACGATTCAGGAAGCTGCGCATGATGATTATTTCATCGATCCGACGGGTCTCCTGCGCGTCTTCGGTGTGTGCTATCCGGGCAGGGCGGCGCTTGTAACGGTGGAGTATACCGCAGGGCTTTCCAGCGACATGGTAGCACCAATCAAAGAACTCATTGCACACCGCGTCACGCACGCGCTTGCGGTTCCTGCTGGCATAACATCGGAGGCATCTGGCGGCGTGTCTGTCACGTACAATGCGAACTGGATAAACAACAGCCGGGCAACGGCACTTGCCGGCGACAACAAGGAGCTGCTTGTGCCTTATCGCGTAATGGGGGTGTTCTGATGGCGGTTCAATCATTCTGGACGCAGACTATCACGAGGTTGAGGCCCGGCGAAAAGACGGAGCGCGGTTCAATCGTTCCGGACTGGTCGAACACCGATGCACTTGACATCCATGAATGCTCGGTTCAGCCATCAAGCACAAGCCTGTCGCAGGATGGGCGTGTGTTGGGCGTCCAAGACGGTCTGACAGTCTACGCGCCTGTTACTGCGGACGTCATGGCCGGCGATCGGATTGAGTACGCTGGAACAGTGTATGCCATAAACGGCGACCCGCTTGTCTGGCCCGGAGTGGCACGGATGCAGCATATTCAGCTGAACCTTACGAGGTGGCGCGGATGAGCGAGATCAGGATCACGTTTAACCCGCAGGGGTTCGCTGAATGTCTTTCCGGCATGGACGGCACTGTCAAGGCGGAGGCAGAGAGGCTTGCGGAAGCTGCAAGGGCTAATCTTCGAGGAAATGGAAGTTATACGGTTGAGGTCGTGCATGAACCGCGCTTTCAAGACTCGGCTTATGGCGTTTCGCGTCCCGTTGCGGTGGCGAGGGTTATCGCGGACGCAGCGGCCTCAGCAGACGAAGCGGAAAACAAATCAATGAGCAGGGCGGTGACAGGATGATCATTAACAAGTCGATTGATATCGAGGAAGAGGTCAGAAAAGCATTAATCAGCTATCTGACTGCCTACTGCCGCCCGCTGCCGGCTGAATATGCTCTCCCAAACATACTGATCACGCAGGTTGGCGGTGGGGCATCGCAGACGATTGACTCGTTCTCTGTCGTTCTGGATTCCAGAGCGGAAACAGAGGCGGCGGCGCTAGATTACTTAAACACAGCAACAGCAATTTTGACGGCAGTGGCGAAACAGGAGACAACCGCAATTCGTCATGTTGTCGTTAATTCTTCCGGCTCATGGGGCGTCGACCCTGTTAGGCCGGATTTGGCGATGTGCTCGGCACGCGTTGAAGTTGTGGCACATCAGAAGACAATGGAGGTCTAACAAATGGATGTAAAACTTGGACTTGGCATGGCTACGGGTATGTTTTACCACGCGCCCGCCGGTACGACACTTCCGACGTCACTTTCCGATGCTCTTCCGCAGGCTTGGAAGCACGTCGGCGACGTATCGGACGCGGGCATTACTCTCGCACTGAATAAGTCAGTAACCAATCTTCGGAACTGGGCGAACGTCATCAAGCGCGTCATTCTGACGGATCATGACGAGACGATTCAGGCCCCGATTATGGAAACGACAGAGGAAGCGTTAAAGACGGTTGTTGGCGCGGATAATGTCACGACCGGCACAAATACTTTCACAGTCAACCTTTCCGACAACGAGCTTCCGCCTGAAGAGGCGTTTCTGTGGCTCATGAAGGACGGGGACGACTTGATCGCCATCGGATGCACTAACGGACAGGTGACTGCTGTCGATAACGTATCCTTTGCACCGAACAGCGCCATCAACTGGACGCCTACGATCACGGCGACCGGCGCCGGTTTCCAGCTGATCGTTCAGGGATAAACCGCTTGACATGCATGAATAAACGACCGCCAGAAGGAATGATCCCGACGGCGGTCTAGCTTTTGAGAGGGGTAAATCATGGCAGAATTCACGTTAAAACCAAAGGAAATTAAGACGCTGACAGTAAATGTCGGCGACAGATCATTCAGCTTGCCGCTTCAAGGGAGCCTGTCAATCAAAGAGATGCTGACGCTCGAAACACCGGAAGGGACTTATTCATTCATGAAAAAGCACGTCCCGAAGGAAATTTTTGAGGGTCTGAAGGTCGAAGAATACAACGAGCTTCTGAACGCGTGGAAAGCTGAGTCGACAAAAGCAACCGGCAAGACGCCGGGGGAATAATAAGCCTTGCGAAGGCGATTGAAGAGCATCGCGAGGCGATTGAATACGATCTACTGACCGCAACAGGGTACGAACTGAACGACATCGGCGGTGCCTTATCGTGGGGCGCGCTTCATTCGTTCGTGAAAAACATCGGGCTGAATTCCGCATTGATGCGCGAGATTAACCCTGATGCGGCGCAGTGGAACAGCACATTGAAGACGAACGCAATACTTGCAGATATATATGATTTGCTGGCGGTAATCAATGCGAATATGATTTCGCTTGGGACGCATAAGACGGCGAAGAAACCGAAACCGTACCCTCGACCCGGTGCGGATAGGGCGAGCAAAGACGAAAAACATTTCGGCTCCGACCCGTTGCCAGTGAATGAGCTGCACAAGTGGATAGAAGAAAAGAGGGCTGAATATGCCAGAAATAGCACAGGCCACAATACTGGTCACGCCAGTCCTTGAAGGGGCGCAGCAATCACTAACTGAACAGATGACTCAGGCCGCGACCCCTGCCGGGCAGGAGGCCGGTAAAGCCGCCGGGCAAAGCATGGGACAGAGCCTCGGCGACAGCATGACAAGTGCCGGCGGAGCACTGACAAAAGGCGTAACGGCTCCAATAGCGGCGATTGGCGCGGCGTCCGTTGCGGCTTGGAAAGAAGTCGACACGGGCCTCGACACTATCGTTCAAAAGACCGGGGCGAGCGGTGAAGCACTCGACAGTATGCACGGCATATTGAACAACATTACGGCAAGCATCCCGACAGATTTCGCGACAGCGGGCGCAGCAATCGGTGAAGTGAATACGCGATTCGGCTTGACCGGGAAGGAGCTCGAAGACCTGTCTGGAAAATTCGTTAAATTCGCCGACCTGAACGGGCAGGATGTCAGCAATTCGGTCGATTCCGTCAGCAAAATGATGGCAGCATTCGGCATGGAAGCGGGCGATGCTGGAAAAATGCTCGACGCTCTGAATGTCGTCGGACAGCAGACGGGTGTTGACGTTGGCGGCCTCGCCGATACTGTGGCAGCGAACGCGAAACAGTTTCAAGAAATGGGACTGACAGCCGAAGAAGCCGCCTCCTTTCTTGGCTCCATGTCCATGGCTGGCCTCGATTCCGGGACGGCAATGATGGGCATGAAGACTGCGATGAAGAACGCCGCGGAAGAAGGAAAGGGGATTGATGAAGTCCTCACCGAATTCGAAGAGACGATGCAGGGCAATGGCACCGAATCTGAGAAACTGGCTGCGGCTTATGAACTGTTTGGAACACGTGCCGGTGCAGCAATCGAAAACGCGGTCAGCAACGGGACGATAAGCCTGTCAGATTTCAACTCGACGCTGGGCGATTTCGAAGGCTCCGTTGATGATACATTCGCTGGAACGCTAGACCCGATGGATAACTTCACGACCATGCTGAATCAGTTGAAATCTACTGGTGCGGAACTCGTTGAGGCTGCTGGCCCGCTCATCACAGACCTGCTCGGGAAAGCGACGGAAGGCGTCAAGACGCTTAGCGAGGCATGGAACAGCCTGAGTCCAGAGATACAGGAAACCATTATTGCGGTTGCTGGCATCGCGGCAGTTGCCGGCCCACTGCTTGCAATCGGCGGCACGATCATAAACGGAATTTCGTCGATCGCTGGCGGGCTGTCCGGACTTATCCCGAATATTGGAGGCGTCGGAAGCGCAGCCGGAGGCGCGGCACCATCGCTTGAGTCTGCCGGAGCCGGTTTTGTGAATGCGGCATCCGGAGCGCTGAAGATGATCGGAGCGGCAGCTGCCCTGTATATTGCAGCACAGGCCATCAGCGTACTTGTTGACGCTGCAATAAGGATCACAGAGGCGGGCACTCCTGCTATTGCAGTGCTTGCCGGGATGGCGATTGGAATTGGAGCGCTGATGGGCGTCGCGGCGGCACTCGGCCCGGCATTAACTGCCGGCGCGCTTGGGTTTGTCGCGTTTGGCGCGTCAATGCTTATGATTGGCGGCGGCGTTGCTATTGCAAGCGCTGGGATTACGCTACTTGTCGCAGCGGTCACTAACCTTGTTGAAGTGATATCGTCAAACGCGGAAAATATCAACAGCATCGTTTCGAATGTCGGAACAACGATCAGCGGTGTTGTCGAATCGGTTACCGGCGGCATTTCGCAGATTATTGATTCGATTTCCGGCGGCTTGCAAGGCGTCCTTGAGGGCATCGCGGGAATCTTCGACAGCATGGGTGAAGCAGCTCTGAATGCCGGCACGGGATTTGAAAAACTTGCCGGGGCTGTGAAGGATCTGGTGAACAACACCGGTGTTCTCGACCTGGGCGCTACTATGGGCGCGGTTGCCGGAGGCGTGAAAGACGTCAGCAATGCCGCGTCTGGTGCGGGTGCAGGAGCGACAGCGGTCACGAATTTGACAAAGTCGTTCGCGTCGTTGTCGAAAGGCGCAACAGCATCCGGGCGAGACATGACGGCGTTTGGGAAGGCTGTTGGAACGGCTATGAAAAGCGCCTCGCTGTCTATTTCTTCCGCGAAACTCGGAACCGCGATGAAGAGCCAGATGACCGGCGCCGTTCGCGCTGCATCTTCCGGGCTCGCGTCGATCAGGTCGGCATTTTCAAATACGCGATTCAGTTTCACTCAACATATAGCGGTGCCGCATTTCTCCATGAGTGGGAAATTTAACGCGGAGACCGGCTCTGTTCCGTCTGTCAGCACAAGATGGTACGCGAAAGCAGCTGAATACGGCGCGCTGTTCACGAGCCCGCAGATTATTGGCGTCGGCGACGCGGCGCAGCCAGAACTCCTGATTGGTGAGCGGAAACTGAAGGAACTGGTCGCAGGTGCTGGCAATGTAACGAACTACATCACCGTTGACGGTGCACGCGATCCGCAGCTGGTTGTGGACGAACTGTTGCGGCAGATGAACATGAGAGTGAGGACGGCTTAATGGCGGAGAAAATAACGCGGATTTTCAACATCGCAAAATCATATAAGACAGACAAGCCGACCGGGCTGTCAATTACGCGAAACGGGGAAAAGTTCACACTTTCATGGAAATGTGGCGACAAAAACTATGACGACGCACAGTTGGTGCAGTGGCGAGTAAACGACGGTAAGTGGCACGAAATTAATCCTAAAAAGAAAACGGCAACATCCGTTTCGCTGACGTTCGGGAACTATTACCCGGCTGAAGAGAAAAAGCTGAAGACCCTTGAATTTCGCGTTCGCGGTGCTCGGGATGCGTGGACAAAGACGGTTACAAAGAAGGAGACGACAGGAAAGGGCAACAAGAAAAAAACAATCGAAAAGATATATCATTATTATTACACGCCCGAGATGTCGGACTGGAGCTCGAAGACTTACACCTTCAAAAAGCCGGACAACCCGAAAGCCTCTGCCTCGTGGTCTGAAGACTATGCCAACCGTACCACGTTTACTGTCACGGAAGCGAACCCGGCAGACGCGGCGAACGTTTCCCGGCGGGTTGACTGGGAATCGGTACTCGTCACGAACTGCAATTACAGCAACGGCAAGGACGCGCCTTGGTCTGCGTCACAGGCCGGATGGCTGACTGGCACGATGTCGGCAAGTGGCGGGTCAAAAGCGATCGACGAAAGCGCACTCGGCACGGCATCGTATACGCGGTGGGTCAGGGCGCGCGCAAAGGGTGTCAGAGGCGATTCAGAAAAATGGAGTTATGCAAAGCACGTCTACGCGACCCCGAACAAGGCCGATATCACGTATGTGAAAGCCACAACAGGCGGAAGCACATACAACGTTATTGTTCGATGGAACGCGAATGAAAGTGTTGCGCGGCCTATCGACGAAACGACGATTCAGTATCTGATCGCGACTCCGACGGCAACAGGCGGTGCACCTTCCGACGGATGGCAAGACAGCGTGACGCTCAAGGACACGCAGAAGACTGACGGCACAACGATAGAAGTGCCGAGGGTATGTGGGGAAGACGAAGCCCTGTTTATCCGGGTGGCGACGAAACATGACACACACGTTTCCGTCAGTTCTGCGCGCCGTCCTGCGGTCGGATACGTGGCGGCTCCTTCCGGGCTGACCGCGTCCGTCAATGATACGACGCACAAGGCTGACATTGAATGCGAGAACAATTCCGATATTCCCGGATCGTTTACACTTGTTTCCGTAATGTACAAGAGCGGCAATAAGACCATTACAAGCCCGGTCGTGATCCTTCCGAAAGGCACAACGCGGGCAACCGGCGTTACACTTCCGACGACCAGAGCCGGAAGTACGCTGACATTTCGGGCACAGACGTTCGCTGGAAGCTACACCGCCGGGACGACAAAATATACGTCGTACATGTCATCGGCAACGATCACTTACGGGACATCGATCCCGGCAGCTCCTACGGGTCTTGCGCTATCCGCGACATCTGTTCCGGGCACGATCCGCGCAACGTGGACATGGTCATGGAGCGCGGCGAACGTTGCGGAATTGTCATGGTCTGACCATTCGGACGCATGGCAGTCAACAGACGAACCGTCGACTTACGAGATCGGGCGGAAGGCTACGGCATGGAATATATCCGGCCTTGAAGCGGGAGTAACATGGTATGTTCGCGTAAGGCTCGGCCTGTCTGATGGCGACGACGTAACTTGGAGCGAATGGAGCGGTGCGGCGGAAATCGTCCTGTCTTCTGCGCCTGTTGTGCCCGTTCTGGAACTGTCAGCGGGTGTTATTACGGCACGCGGTACGGTAGACGCATCATGGGTCTATGTGACATCAGACGGGACGGGACAGGCATCTGCGAGGCTCGCTGAAGTAACCTATTCGGGACAGACACCAAGCTATCGAACCATTGCCACAGTTACCACGGCGCAGACCGTCACCGTAAGCGCAAGGCGGCAGGGATGGGCGACAGGATCAACGCACCTGCTTGCGGTACGCGTCACAAGCGGAAGCGGGCATCTGTCCGATGATTGGAGCGCGCCCGTGCCTGTTATCGTTGCGAATGCGGTCACATGCACAATCGCATCCACGTCGCTTGAGACGGTCACAGAGACGATTGACGGCGAGACTGATACATTTACCGCCTTGACAGAAATGCCGCTTGAAATCACCGTCACAGGCGCAAAGGCGGGCGGTACAACATCGGTCATCATTGAGCGGGCAGACGAATACTTCCTTGACCGCCCCGACGAAGAAATATCAAGAGGCTACGAAGGCGAAACCATAGCCGTATATTCACAGCAGGGTGAATCCGCAATCACCATCACGAACGATATGCTCATCGGGCATTTGGATGACGGCGCGAAGTATCGCATTATTGCCACGACACAGGACAGCTACGGGCAGAGCGCATCAGCTACACAGGACTTCCGCGTCAGATGGACGGATCAGGCAATCATGCCGACGGCAGGAGCGATCATCGATGAAGGCGCGACGTATGCAATCATCATTCCGATGCTGCCTAATGACGTACCTGCTACATCCGACACGGAGAACGCCGTCGCAGATATCTATCGGCTTTCGGTCGACAAGCCCGTGCTGATATATGAGGGCGCGACATTCGGTGAAATGTATGTCGATCCGTACCCGACCATTGGCGAATATGGCGGTCACAGGATCGTGTATCGCAGTAAAAACGGCGACTATATCACGGAAGAAAACACGCTTGCATGGGTCGACCTTGACGAAGCGGACGGCGATTTCCTTGACGTTGACTATAACATCATTGAATGGGACACTGGCGTTGTGCGGCTTGAATACAATGTTGACTTGTCGAACTCGTGGACGAAAGACTTCACGGAGACCCAGTATCTCGGCGGAAGCGTGCAGGGTGACTGGAACCCCGCTGTTCACAGGGAGGGCAGTCTGTCCGGCGTGGCAATTGCTACGGACGATACCGAGGTCATACAGGCTATGCGGCGGCTCGCTGTCCATGCGGGAATATGCCACGTGCGGACGAAGGACGGGTCAAATTACGCGGCAGACGTGCAAGTCAGCGAATCTTACAAGCAGGGCACGTCGCACAAAATTGTCGAGTTTTCGCTCAAGATAACGCGAGTAGATACGCAAACGCTTGACGGTATGACGCTGGCGGCTTGGGAAGAGCTGAACCCGCCGAACTGGGATAACTTTGTGGAAGATAACGAGCCGTATTTGATGCGAAAGACAGGAGGAACTATATACGATGGCGATTAAGAGACTATATGATACCCTTGTCGGGGCAACGGTGAATGTGAATCAGCTTTGTAACAGTTCATCCGTGACAGTTCCGAATGGTCACAAGTATTACATGATAAAAGGTGGTACGGCATCTATCGGAGCAAGCACAGGAACGGCAATCACAGGATTAACAAGTGGAACGGATATTGTTATCGACCTCACCGCCATGCTCGGTTCTACCATCGCAGACTATCTCTACTCTCTCGAAACCGCAACAGCCGGAGCAGGAGTTGCAAAACTGAAAGAATGGGGATTCTTCACGGGAGAATATATTCCGTACAATTCGGGAAGTCTGGAGAGTGTTGAAGCTACGGCTCATAAGATGGTAGGGTTTAACTTATTTAATAAGGACGAAGCCGTTGAAGGAGTATATATACGTGATAATAACGGCGGCGAAGGAGCTACCCAAGGAGCAATTTCAACAGGATGGATTCCGGTAATTGGTGGTGAGGATTATTTCATTGTTAATACAGCAACGTCTGGACGATGGGGTGCTTGGTATGATGCTGATAAGATTTTTATTTCAGCTTGTGTCGGTGCTGGAGTAAAAACTGCTCCTTTAAACGCTAGATATATGAGGATGACCATAAAAAATGATGAATATTCTCTAGGCAGTGTTGACACGTTCTGCTTTAGTCTTTCCTCCGACCGCAACGGAGAATACGAACCATACGTCTCCCACACCTACGACCTCGGCACAGATACCCTTCGGGGACTGTTCAAACTCGACAGCAATAATAACCTCTATGCTGATGGGGATACGAAGGCAAGTGACGGGACGGTGACGAGGAAATATGGCATCAGAGCATATCAGAGTGGTGACGAGTCACTTGCTGACGCTATCACAGACGGCACAAATACCGTATACAAGTTGACCACCCCTACCACCGAACAAAGCACTCCCTTCACCAACCCGCAAATCTGCGACCCTGACGGCACGGAAGAGTATGTGACGAGTAACGGCGTTCCGGTGGGGCATGAGACACGCTATCAGTTATAAGGAGTAGGTCATGGACTGGAGTAAAGGATTTTCCGCGCTCTATCACATGACGCGTGTCGACCCGGTTACATGGCGGGATATAGAGCGCATAGACATTACAGGCGGGCGAATCCAGCGGGAAGCGGACGGGATGATGCAGTCGGCGGACATTGATTGTAAAGACATCGATTCCGGTGAACAGTACGTCAGGATTTATCTTGATGCAAGACAGGGGGGCGACGGTGCACACGTCCCCCTGTTTACGGGTCTTGCAACAACGCCCGGGCGGGACTCCAACGGGAATGTTTCGGAGTGCACAGCAGAATGCTATTCGGTTCTGAAGGCCGCAGACGACGTGCTTCTGGATCGCGGCTATTATGTCCCGGCTGGAATCGGTGCGGACGTGATCCTGACGAAACTGCTGTCGGTCGTGCCCGCGCCCGTGAGTGTAGCAGAAGGCGCGCCGTCGGTGATGTCCTCAATCGTTGCGGACGAAGACGACACACATCTGGACATGGCGCAGAAAGTCGTAGCAGCTATCAACTGGCGAATGCGGGTCACGGGGTATGGTGAAATCGTCATTGAACCACTCCCGACAGAGGCGGCGGCGACATTTGACCCGTTGGATAATGACATCATCGAGAATGCTATCACAGTTACTAATGACTGGTATTCGTGCCCCAATGTCTTCCGGGCAATCGACGAAGACCTGACAGCCGTTGCCCGTGATGATTCGGAAGACAGCCCACTTTCAACCGTCAACCGGGGGCGGGAGATATGGATGCAGGACACGTCATGCAATTTATCCGACAACGAGAGCATTGGACAATATACCCTGCGCCGTCTCCGCGAAGAACAGCAGAACGCCCTCACAGGATCGTATAAGAGGCGATTTCAGCCGGATATCATGCCGGGCGACTTGGTCTATCTGAAGTATCCGAAACAGGGGCTGAACGGCTTGTTCCGCGTTACCTCGCAGACGATAGACCTTGGATATGGCGCGACAACGTCAGAGGAGGTTGTTAATGGCTGACATGAACAAGACCGCACGCGACTTCTACAGAGCGGTCGAAGGCGTGACGAAAAACGAACGCAAGGGCGGCTATGACACACAGGCGACCGTCCGGCGCATTGAAAACGGGATTGCTTACGTGCATATTCCGGGAGGAGTGGACGAAACCCCGGCGAAGCTGACCATCTCCGCGAAGGTAGGCGACGTGGTACAAGTCCGTGTGGCGAACGGTCGGGCATTTCTGGTCGGGAACGCATCAGCGCCTCCAACGGATAACACAGAGGCAATCAAGGCAATGACACAGGCCGGACTTGCGGCAGAAGCGGCGGGGATCGCAAGGCAGAGGGCAGACGAAGCCACATTAGACGCACAACGGGCGCATGATGCGGCAGACGCGGCACAGACATCCGCAGATGCGGCGGCAACAGCGGC
>ODAI012256539.1_pt1 | contig 17426 bp, 14 predicted proteins | sample 1539321 | NCBI WGS metagenome assembly ODAI01 (sample SAMN02144231, study PRJEB22623) | gut metagenome | biome: sheep rumen | host: Ovis aries | place: New Zealand | reverse complement strand
CTTCTTGATACTAAGGAGTTTAAACCTGTCAGGATGACGGATGAGATGCTGGAAAGATATATCCCTGAAAAGGCTCTGGAAATGGAAAAACTTCCAAGAAAGATAAAGGTTCCAGAGGGTGGGGATATCAGGGAAGCATTTAAAGTAGAGCCTGCATTTCTTGATGCCAATCACCATGTTAATAACGGAAAATATGTAGAACTTGCAAGTTCCTGCCTTTCCGAAAAAAAGGATGTGGTAAGGTTCAGGGCCAATTATCTTGCACAGGCTTTTCTGGGAGATATCATGATCCCGAGGGTTGTTGAAACGCAGGAGGGAGCACGGATCGTATCCCTTGAAAACGGTGAGGGTGATCCCTATGCCGTTATGGAGTTTATATGATAAAAGTAGGATATGTTCAAAAACTTAAGATAGTTAAAAAAGTGGATTTCGGCGTATATCTTGCTGAAAATGCCGGAGATGAAGGCACCGGAGACAGAGTGCTTCTTCCAAGTTCCAGGGTTCCCAAAGGAGCAAAGACAGGGGATGAAGTCGAAGCATTCGTGTACCGGGATTCTAAGGACAGACCCATTGCCACACTTGATGTGCCTGTACTTACAATAGGCGGACTAGCAAAGCTTAAGGTACGCCAGGTTACCGGAATCGGTGCTTTTTTGGACTGGGGACTGGAAAAAGATCTGTTCCTGCCCTTTAAGCAGCAGACCTACAAGGTTAAAGAAGGCGATGAGATCTTAGTCACCATGTATGCCGATAAATCCGACAGGCTCTGCGCCATGATGGATGTTTACAAAGTACTTGAAAACGAATCCGGGCACAGAAAAGATGACACGGTTGTCGGAACAGTTTATCTTATCAGTAAGAATTTCGGCGCCTTTGTTGCCGTAGATGACAGATATTCGGCACTTATACCAAAAAGAGAGATGTTCGGAAATGCACAGAAGCTTGTCTGCGGTCAGCAGGTAACTGCCAGGGTCTCGAGAGTGCTTAAGGACGGAAGGCTTGAACTGTCCGTTCGTGACAAGGGATATATGCAGAGAAACGAAGATGCCGACAGGATACTCGATATGCTCCATGATGCCGGTGGGAAGCTTGATTTTTACGACAGGAGCGATCCGGAGATCATAAGGGAGAGGACCGGAATGAGCAAAAACGAGTTCAAGCGCGCCGTGGGGAAGCTTCTTAAGGACGAACTTATAGATATAGAAGACGGCTGCATAGTTCTTAGTAAATAGTCATATTTTCCTTGAATGTATGTAAAAGCTCTGATAGAATGATATTACTAAAGGGAATGAGTTATTTCTCCCGGGGAGTGTTTTATGGATATGGGTCTTGTGTCAATGGCAGTAAATTTTAATGCGGCCAGGACTATAAGTGATGTAAGTACAGCTATGCTGGCAAAAGCATTGGACGTTAACCGTCAGACAGGTGAGGGTATGATCGAGTTGCTGGATTCCGGAGCGATGGAGAGAAGCGTTAATCCTTCCGTAGGTAGCAATATTGACATATCTGTATAGTATTTTTTAGATATGAATTATACGCCCCGATTATTCGGGGCGTTATTTTTTGCCTAAAATTTACAAGGATAATATTGTTTTCTTGTGCAATTTTGTGTATATTATACTAATGAGGCGTTTTTTTATTAAATATTACCAAAAGAACGTTTATATCCGTTTAATGTTTTAAGGGGAAAAGTATGATTTCAAACCAGATTTTACAGGCAACACTTGACGGCTTAAAATCAATTGCCAGAGTGGATCTTGCAGTCACCGATCCTGACGGAAGAGTCGTAGTCTCCACGGGGGAAATAAAGGGACTTAAAAACGATGCTTCCGATTTTGCAACATCATCCGCCGATTCTCAGGAGATCAAGGGTAACCAGTATTTTAAGATATATGATGACCAGGCTCTTGAGTATATCCTTGCCGTGGCAGGTGCAGGCGAAGATGTCTATACTCTCGGCAAAATGGCCGCATTCCAGGTTCAAAGTCTTTCCGTTGCTTACAGGGAGAGATTTGATAAGGATAATTTCTTCAAAAATCTATTGCTTGATAACCTTCTGCTGGTGGATATCTATTCAAGGGCGAGAAAGCTCCATGTTGTAAGCGATGTGCCCAGGGTTGTTATCCTGGCAGAGGCATCCAATACCAAGGATATCAACATACTTGAAACGGTAAGGAATTTCAGCGCTTCAAGGCCAAGGGATTTCGTGACCGCCGTTGATGAAAATGACGTTGTTGTCGTAATGGAACTTGAGGCATCGGCGGATAAGCCGGAGATGCAGGACGCAGAGATTGATGAAGCGACAAACGGCCTGAAGGAAGCTCTTGTCAGGGCAGGAGCTGTAGGGATCAAGATCGCTTTCGGAAGTATCGCATCCGAGATCAAGGAAGTAAGCCGTTCCTACAAGGAGGCAAAGATGGCTGCCGATGTTGGAAGGATCTTCTTTGAGGACAAGGAGATCATCGCATACAGCGGACTCGGTATCGGAAGACTCATTTATCAGCTCCCGATCCCCTTGTGCAGACTTTTCATCAAGGAGATCTTTGACGGAAAGGATATCGATGATTTTGATGAGGAGATACTGCCTACCATAGATAAGTTCTTCGAAAATTCACTGAATGTTTCGGAAACCTCCAGGCAGCTTTTCATTCACAGGAATACTCTTGTCTACAGGCTTGATAAGATACAAAAGACCACAGGCCTTGACCTGAGGGTGTTTGATGATGCCATTACATTCAAGATCGCGCTCATGGTCGTAAAATACATGAAATACATGAAAAAGAATGAATTTTAACAGGTAAGGACAGATGACCAGAAAAGAAAGATTAAAGGCTCAGAGGAATGAGTTTATCCAGGAGAACGGAATAATCTACCTTGATAATGTGAGCATGAACTATCCGGAAAAAGGTAATCCTGCGGTAAAAAACGTAACATTAAGGATCGATAAGGGGGAATTTGTTTTCATAGTAGGTGACTCGGGTTCCGGAAAATCCACACTTATCAAACTGCTTTTAAGAGAGATAGTTCCCACCGGCGGTGACGTATATGTCATGGGGCAGAGCGTAAAAAAGCTCCGCCATTCACAGATACCGAGATTCAGAAGAAACCTCGGAGTTGTATTCCAGGATTTCAGACTTTTAAAGGACAGAAATGTTTATGAGAATGTTGCTTTTGCGCAGCGTATCATAGAGGTTCCGACACGTGAGATGAGGCGTAACGTTCCCAGCATTTTATCCATGGTGGGACTTGCCGGAAAATACAAGGCAAATGTCCGGAAGCTTTCCGGAGGTGAGCAGCAGAGAGTTGCTCTTGCAAGAGCCCTGGTAAACAAGCCGTCAATACTTCTTGCGGATGAGCCCACAGGAAACCTTGACCCCAACAATGCATGGGATATCATGGATCTTCTTTCGGAAATAAACGAACAGGGAACAACCGTTGTGGTCGTTACCCACAGTCCTACGATAGTCAACTCCATGAAAAAGAGAGTTGTGGCCATGAAACTTGGCGAGATAATAAGCGATGAGCAGGAAGGGGTATATGTAAATGAAGATTAGAACCTTTCTGTACACATTCTGGCAGGGCATCCGTAATATGTTCAAAAACGGATGGTACTCCCTTGCGTCCATTGCCACCATCGGCGCATGTCTTTTCCTTCTTAACATGTTTTACAGCATAGTGGCGAATATGCAGCATATTCTCTACAACATCGAGGAAGGCGTTTCCGTTACGGTATTTTTCAATGAGGAAGTAACGGATGAGACCATTGACGCCATCGGGCAGGAGATCCTCCAAAGGCCTGAAGTAAGAGACGTGGTCTATCATTCCGATGAGGAGATATGGGCAACGTTTGGTCCCAGCTATTTCGGAGAGGACTATATGGAAGGCTTCCCGGAGAATCCGCTGAAGGGCGAGCACAACTATGAAGTATTCCTTCAGAATGTCAGTCTTCAGGACCAGCTTGTTGAATGGCTTCAGTCCAAGCCGGAGGTAAGACTTGTCAGATATTCCGAAGCTACTGCGTCGACTTTGTCCGGATTCAATATGATGCTTGTATATGTATCTGCCGCCATTATCGTAATACTTCTTGCGGTCAGCATATTCCTTATAAGCAACACCGTGCGGGTAGGTATTTCCGTAAGGTCCGAGGAGATAGGCATCATGAAGTACATCGGTGCCACGGACTTTTTTGTAAGGGCGCCCTTTGTCCTTGAGGGAATGCTGATAGGACTTATAGGTGCACTGATACCTTTGTATCTTGTTTATTATCTGTATGATTATGTGCTCAACATGATCACCACCAGATTTGAAATGCTCAGTTCCATGCTGAGTTTCCTTACTCTTCAAGAGGTGTTCAATGTTCTCGCTCCGGTTTCGATCATTATCGGAGTCGGAATGGGACTTATCGGAAGTTACTTTACCGTTAGAAAATATCTTAAAGCCTGAAAATGAGATCCGGAAAAAAACGAAATCTTTCAAAAAGAATATTGGCTGCGTTTCTTGCCGCGGTCCTTGCCACAGGTTTCTATATAAGGCAGGAAAGACCGGTTCAGGCAGTGACATATACCAACGCTCTCATCGCACAGAAGCAGAAAGAGATCGAGGCTGCAAATGCTGCCAAGGCGGAACTTTCCAGCAAGGTTACCAATCTGACAGCAAGCCAGAACAAGCTCCAGTCTCTTAAGGCGGACCTTAACGCGTATGTCACGGAACTTGATGCTGAGCTTTTGCAAATCCAGGGCAATATCGCAGATCTCAATGAGCAGATAATCGCCAAGGAAAACGAGATCTTCCAGACAGAGACCGAACTTGCAGCTGCAGAGGAGACAGAGGCTGTCCAGCATGATGCCATGATCGTGCGGATGAGGCTTATGTATGAGCAGGGAGACAAGTCCATGATCGATATGCTCCTGACATCAAGAAGCATCAGGGATCTGCTCAACAGCGCCGACTATATTGAAAAAGTGGTCCAGTACGACAGAAGTCTTTGGGAAGAGTACAAGGCAAATGTGGAATATATCTCACTTTGCAAACAGCAGTTGGATCTTCAGAAGGAAATACTTGACGAAGCCAAGGCTGCGGCAGAACAGGAAGAGGTCAATCAGGAACTTCTGATAGAAGAGAAAAACAGTGAGATCAATAACTATCAGCTGCAGATAAATGCAACCCAGGCAGACATTGATGCCTATCAGGCCCAGATAGCCGCCCAGGATGCGGAGATAGAAGCTCTTACCAAGGCAATAGAGGAAGAAAGAAAAAGACTTGCAAATGCCAATAATCTTAAGTATGACGGCGGTAAGTTCCTTTTCCCTCTTGCTTCATACAAGTATGTTTCATCGGATTACGGATACAGAAATGCACCAACAAGAGGTGCCAGCACTTTCCACAAGGGAATAGATTTTGCGGCAAACTTCGGAACCGATATTTATGCGGCGTATGACGGAGAAGTGGCAGCGGCATCATATTCCGCAGCTATGGGCAACTATATAATGATCGATCACGGTGACGGGTTATACAGTGTCTACGAGCACTGTTCATCACTTTACGTATCAAAGGGGGAGAAGGTTGTTATGGGACAGACCATAGGAGCCGTGGGATCCACCGGAATCTCCACCGGAAACCATCTCCACTTTGGCGTAAGACTGAACGGACAATATACATCACCCTGGCCTTATCTGGGTAAATAAAAGAAGATAAAAATGGAAGAAAATAGCAATACAGAAGAGATAAAAAGTACTAATGAAACGGTAAATGATGCATCTGCAGGTGATAAAGAGGGTGCATTTTCAAAAAAGAAGTCATTTTTTCTTCCGGGTTTTTTGCTTGGAATGCTGACTATGCTTCTTGCTTTTGCGGTACTTGTCATCATTTTGTGCCTGAAAAAAGTCATATATCTGTCGGCCGGAGGAGGCCTTGTGGACGCCGAGGTCACATCCAAGGCGGAGACCATCAAGGCATATCTTGACCAGTATTCGCTTTATGAAACAAATGAAGAGGATCTTAAAAAAGGCATGTTGAGCGGCCTTCTTAAGGGGACCGGCGATAAATATGCTTATTATTACGATGCTGAAGAAATGCAGGCTCTTGTAAGGGACTATGACGGAACCTTTTACGGAATAGGTGCTTTTATACAGAGCGATCCTGACGGCAACAGCTTTATATCGGGTACCTATGAGAACAGCCCTGCGGAAAAAGCGGGACTTCTTGCGGGTGACATCATAACCCATGTGGACGGCAAGTCCACCAAGGGGTATGACAGATATGAGGTTGCCCAGATGATAAGGGGAGACCTGGGAACGACGGTTGTCCTTACTGTATTAAGAGATGGTGAAGAGCTTGAGATTTCCGTAAAAAGAGACAAGCTTAAGAAGATAGATGTTTCTTATGAAATGTCGACTGACAAGATAGGATATATCTACATAAAAGATTTTGATGATGTCACCATTGATCAGTTTGCCGAAGCTCTTGCCACACTTAAAGGACAGGGCATGGAGGATATGATACTTGATCTCAGGGGAAATACCGGAGGACTTTTAAGGGTTACCATCGAGGTCGCAAAACAGATCATGTGTAAGGGCAAGATAGTGACCATAGAGAATGCCGGCGGAAAGGTCAAGGAGTATGAATGCGACGGATCCAGAGAGTTTAAGGGAAGGATCGTCATCCTGACGGACGGATATACCGCAAGTGCTTCTGAGATACTTACGGGTGCGCTCAGGGATAACGGGATGGCTGTTACCCTGGGAACCAGGACTTACGGCAAGGGTCTGGTCCAAAACTTTTATTACATGAGTGACGGTTCCGGAATAAAATTCACCACCAATGAGTACTACACTCCCAGCGGTGCTGCGATAAATGAGGTCGGCATTGAACCTGATATTGAGGTGGAGCTTGATTATGAAGCCTACCTTGAAGACGGAAGCGACAATCAGCTCCAGGCAGCGATCGATTACCTGGAGAAATGATCTTAGAGAAATAAAAATAAGCCCTCACAGGGGGCTTATTTTTTTCCGTGTCATATCGCGAAGTTGTGGGACATATCCGTCAATTGCCTGCCTGCACCGGGGAGACATTTGCCTGCGCTGGTGCATTGTCATCCCTGGTAAGTATCTTCAGATGAACCTTCGCCAAGAATGTCTGCTTTTTTAAGAGACCATCCTCCGAAGAGATTGCTGTCCCACTGGCTCAGAGTATCCAGGTTCATTGCGCCTCCGCCTCTGAAGTTGCTTGCGTGGTTTGATGCCATTTCAGGGGTGAAGTCTTCAAGTGCGTATACACCGCGTATCGTAAGAGGACCCCATGTCTGGTACTCCACCATGGGAAGTGCTCCTGATGAGTCGAGATCAACCGATGCGCCGTTTTCGTCCACATGGATGGTCACCCAGGCCATTCCTTCAAAACTGGTGTAGTTCGGAACCTGGCAGTGTGCGAAGTTTCCAAGTGAGTAATAGCACAGACCTTTATTGCCCTGATCCGTTGTGATGAGTTCCACGGGTTCAACGATATGGGGATGGGCTCCGATTATCACATCGGCTCCGGCATCTATCATCTGTCTTGCAAAGTCCTTCTGATAAGCGCAGGGCTCGAATGAATATTCATATCCCCAGTGGGGGCATACAATTACAATGTCTGTAAGCTTTCTTGCAAGCTTTATATCCTCCAAAACTTCGGGATTAATGGTATCAAAATCCAGCTCCCTTGTTGAAGGATCGTAGTAGCATAGTCTGTTGAGATAACCGTCAAGGCCGTTTGCCCAGGTAGCCCAGTTGTGGGAGTAGGTATAGTTGAGAATGGAGATCTTTACTCCGTTTACTTCTCTTATGACAAAAGCCGCCGTATTTGTAGAGTCTATCTCGTCAAAGCCGTCGTACATATCAAAATACGGATGATCGTTGGGGTCGATGCCGTACTTGTCGATCCAGTAGGAATCCGGGTGAAGATATTTTGAATCTTCGTTGGGAGAGCCGTGGATTCCGACGATGCTTATCTCGGGATAATTATTGCGGAAATAGTCGTGAAAATAGATCAGCCCGTTAAGTCCCTGGTCATAAGCATGGTTCGTTGCCGCCAGCACGACGTCAAATCCGGCTTTGTTAATGGCATCAGCAACTTCCGTGGGAGAGTTGAATGCAGGATAACCGGAAAAGCCTCTGTCATTGCCTCCGATGGGAGTTTCCTGATTGATGATCGCAATGTCTGCTTTATCTATGAATTCGAGGATGTCTTTGAACAGAAAGTCGTAATTCCTGGTTCCGTCAGCCTGTATGCCCTGGTTCACAAGTCCCATATGGAGCAGGTCATCACCCACCATCATAACGTGGATGTCGAATTCCTCAAAAGGCTCGGGTTCGGGCTCAGGCTCAGGCTCGGGAATGACTTCGCCGAGCTCTGCCTCCGGTTCTGTAACTTCTGTCGCGGTATCTGCAACGGCAGCATCATCTTTAAGAGCCGGTCTTACCAATAATGCATAAACGAGGATAAGTATAAGAAGCAGGGCCGAAAGCACAAGGCTCAGCCTGATTATCCTTTTCTTTCTTTTTTTTCTGAGATATCTTCTCATCTTTTCGGATGAAGTCATATAATGCCTCCGTGGATCGTGGGGTCCGGGCTTTAAAGCCCGGATGTATCTTCAGATATACAACCTTAAAAATATACCATTTATGCCTTTTTTTATCAACTTATGAAAAAATCCAAGGGCATTTTTATGAAAAATAACTGCCTGCATTTTCTTTAATTCGCATCATAAAAGTTGTATCATATACGATGTAGTATTTTTGTTGGGAGACACAAAATGTGGATAAGTGACTTTATAACAAAAGATACATCATTTGAGAATGAAAACAAGACAGTCATCGTCGTTCTGAGGATCCTTTATCTCATTTCTTTCCTTGCATTTTGCGCTGATACGATTGTTGCGGGACCTTCTGCCGTAATGATGTATCCGTTCAGGTACTTTTTACTTTTTTCCGCAAATGTTGTTCTTTTCTTCACAACCTACAGGTTAAGGACCAAGGTCTCCAGCCTGCTGTTCATGTCATATACTTTTGCGTGGACCGTATGTATGATCCCTGTTTACGGCTGGAGCGCCGGAATGCAGAATTACTACATCATCATCCTGATGCTGTGCTTTTTCGCTTCATACAACAGGGCGGTTTTAAAGTTTATCAATGCGGGACTGGTCCTTGTCATAAGGATAGCTACCATCGGCATATTCGGCGGAATAAAATCCGTTGTCGTAACTGAGGTTATTCAGGACAAACTGATACAGATAGCGAATATCAGCGCCGTTTTCCTTGAGATAATATTCATTTCCTATATGTTCAGCAGAAAGGAAAACGAAGCCGAGAACAAGCTGATGAAGTATAATGACAAACTCCTGAGAGAAGCCAATACCGATAAGCTTACCGGTCTTTTCAACAGGAGAAGGGCCGATGAATATCTTAAGGCAGTCGAAGAATCAAATGATGGTCAGCCCATCAGCATCGCCATAGGCGACATCGATTTTTTCAAAAAAGTAAATGACACTTACGGACACGATGCGGGGGACGAGGTTTTAAAATACCTTGCCCGGGTAATGAGGGAAACCAGCAGGGACGGGACTTTCCTTGCCAGATGGGGAGGAGAGGAATTTCTCATGGTATTTCCCGACAGCAATGGGGATAATGCATATATCGCCGTGGAAAGACTCAGGGAAGCGATCGAAAATTCTGTGATACTTGTTGGAGATGAGAGGATAAATGTTACCATGACTTTCGGTCTTGCCGAGTATTCTTTTAACAGGAATTCCGAGTCGACCATCAAGGAAGCGGATGAAAAGCTCTATCTCGGAAAACAGGGCGGCAGGAACAGAGTGGTTTATTAAGGGAAAAGCGAGGAACAAAAATGGGTACAAAGGAAGTTATAGAGTCAGGGAAAGCGGTTCTTGGGATCGAGTTCGGTTCCACAAGGATCAAGGCGGTGCTGGTGGATGAGAGCGGAGCACCCATAGCCCAGGGAGGACATGCCTGGGAAAACAGATATGAGAACGGTGTGTGGACATACAGCCTGGATATGATCTGGGACGGACTTGCTGATGCATACTCAGATCTGGCAGCTAATGTAAAAAAAGAGTACGGTACCGGGATAAAAAAACTCGGAGCCATCGGGTTCAGTGCCATGATGCACGGATACATGGCTTTTGATAAAAATAACGAGCTTCTTGTTCCCTTCAGGACATGGAGAAATACCATTACGGAAGAAGCGGCATCGAAGCTCACCAAAGAATTCGGTTTTAACATCCCTCAGAGATGGAGTATATCCCATTTGTATCAGGCTATGCTGAACAAAGAAGAGCATGTGGGAAACATCACATTCTTTACGACGCTTGCGGGATACATTCACTGGCAGCTGACGGGAGAGAAGGTACTGGGCATCGGCGATGCATCCGGTATGTTCCCCATTGACAGTAAGACTTGTGATTACAATAAAGAATATCTTGAAAAATTCGATAAGCTTGCAGGAGATTACACATGGAAGATAACGGAGATTCTTCCCAAAGTCCTTAAGGCCGGAGAAAAAGCAGGAACTCTCACTCCCGAAGGCGCTGCAAAGCTTGACAGAAGCGGAATGCTCGAAGCGGGAATCCCTCTTTGCCCTCCTGAAGGAGATGCGGGAACCGGAATGGTCGCAACCAACTCTGTTGCAGTACGCACCGGTAATGTGTCTGCCGGAACCAGTATTTTTGCCATGATAGTAATGGAGCACGCACTTAAGGGAGTGCACGAAGAGATAGATGTTGTCACCACACCCGTGGGTGATGATGTTGCCATGGTACATTGTAACAACTGTACTTCAGACATTAATGCATGGGTCAATATCTTCAAAGAGTATTCGGAACTTATGGGCCAGGAAGTCTCAATGGATGCGCTTTATACCAACCTGTTCAAGGTTGCGTTAAAAGGTGCCCCGGATTGCGGCGGACTTGCGGGATTCAATTATTTTTCCGGTGAGCCTGTTACCGGATTTGATGAAGGAAGGCCTGTATTTGCAAGAAATGTCAATGCGGATTTTTCCCTTGCAAACTTTATGAGACTTCATCTTTACTCTGCGGTAAGTACGCTGAAGTACGGAATGGATATTCTTTTTAACGAAGAAGATATCAAGGTGGACAAGCTCTACGGACACGGCGGATATTTCAAGACGGAGGAAGTGGGCCAGAGGATCATGAGCGCTGCAACGGGAGGCCCTGTTACGGTAATGAAGACCGCAGGAGAGGGAGGCGCCTGGGGGATGGCGATCCTTGCTCTTTACCTTGAAAAAGCAGGGGATATGTCACTGGCAGATTTCCTGAATAACGAGATCTTTGCCGGTCAGGAGGGAACCACTGTTAGTGCTACCGAAGAAGAGATAAACGGATTTAATGAATTCATGAAGGTGTTCAAAAATACCCTTCCCCTCGAAAAAGCGGCAGTCGGTTCATTGAAAGTTTAAAATATTGAAAGATTGATTATCGGAGAAAAAGGAATGCTTGAAGAATTAAAAAAACTCGTATATGAAGCGAATATGGAACTCCCCAGAAGAAAACTTGTAACCTATACATGGGGAAATGTAAGTGCGATAGACAGGGCAAGCGGATATTTTGTCATAAAGCCCAGCGGTGTTGATTATGAATCCATGACTCCTGATGATATGGTGGTAATGGATCTTGAGGGCAATAAGATCGAGGGCAGATATAAGCCCTCCTCGGACACGCCTACGCATCTTGAGCTTTACAAAAGGTATGAAAAAATAGGAGGCGTGGTACATACCCATTCTCCGGAAGCCACATCCTGGGCCCAGGCGGGACGCAGCATTCCTTTGTACGGAACGACTCATGCGGATTATTTTTACGGAGAGATCCCCTGTGCAAGAAGCCTTACTCCCGAGGAGATAAACGGGGAGTATGAAAAAAACACCGGGCTTGTTATCATAGAAACCTTTGACTCAAAGGGACTTGATCCCATGTATACCCCCGGTGTTCTGTGTACCAATCACGGACCTTTTACCTGGGGAAAGGATGCGGCTGAAGCTGTTCACAATGCGGTGGTCCTTGAAGAGGTTGCGAAGATGGCTCTTAAGACCGAACTCATCAATCCCGATGTAAAGTCTGCCCCGGATTGTATCAGGGACAAGCATTTCTTCCGCAAGCACGGCGCAAACGCATATTACGGACAGAACTGAAAAGGTACAGCGGACATAATGATCAAAGTATTTTTGGTTGAAGATGAATATGCCATCAGGGAAGGTATAAAAAAATCCGTCGACTGGGAAAGCGACGGATTTGTACTTGTGGGGGAAGCAGGGGACGGAGAAGTTGCGTTTCCCAAGATAATAAAAGAAAAACCCGACATCCTCATCACGGATATAAGGATGCCCTTTATGGATGGCCTTGAACTTTCAAGACTGGTAAAAAAAGAACTTCCCGATATCAGGATCGTGGTCCTCAGCGGTTATGATGACTTCAATTATGCCAGGGAAGCCATCAGCATCGGAGTGGAAGAATATATACTCAAGCCTGTTTCAGGTGAAAGCCTTATGGGAAAGCTTAAGGAGATCGCGGAGAACATCAGAAGCAGACGCCTGGAAGATGAGGTGCGTCAGAAGTATCTGAAGGACAGGGAAGAGATCAGGATCCTTGAGCAACAGAAATTTTTGCATGACATCATTGACGGAAAACTGTCCGTGTCTGATTCCGTGCAAAACGGAAGAGAGCTGGGAATAGATATCACTGCGGCGTTTTATGCGGTTGTACTGATGCAGGTCTTTCCGAAGCAGGATATGTCCTCTGCCATAGATACATATTCCTCGGTAAAGGAAGAGATATATAAGCAGATACGGGAAAAATATACTCAGAACTCGGATGTATACCTGTATGATCAGGTGGGAGACGTACTCTGCTTTCTTGAAAAATCCGATTCACTGAGTGAGATCCGCCAAAATATTGATGACAGGATCCGCTCCATAGAGGAGTATCTTTCCGGATATCCCGAGATGATCTATTTTATCTCCGTTGGTAAAGCGGTGGAGAGGATCAGGGATGTTAACACATCCTATTCCGATGCTGGAAAAAAATTTGCCGAAAGATACATGCTGGGCGGAAGCTTTGTTTTCCGCACGGATGGCGAAGAAGAAAGTACACTGCAGAAGATAACCAAGTCGGAAACTGCCGGGGCGGGCGCTGACCCCATAACGGATATAGACATAAAAAATATCGATGCCGGAACCGTGTCCCGTCTGAGTTTTTATAATTTTCTCAGACAGGGATCGCTTTCCGAGATCGAAGACTTTGTCGAGGAATATTTTGTCAGCATGGGACCCGATTCCATGGAGTCCATGATCCTCAGACAGTATGTGCTTGTGGAGTCCCTTCTGTGTTCGGTGGCACTTCTTGAGAGCGTCGGAGTTTCAAGGGATGAGTCGGCGGATATCCTGGGAGAACTGTCGGATCCCGTAAAGTACAATTCATCATCCGATACGGCAAGAGAATATCTGAAAAAACTTCTAAAAAAGATAATAGAGTACAGGAATACTCTTTCAAACCAGAAGTATTCCGAGATCATCACAAGAGCACAGCAGTTTATCCTTGAAAATTATCAGAATGAGGATATGTCGCTGCAGACCGTCTCGGCGCATGTCAACGTAAGTTCCAATCATTTCAGTGCGATCTTCAGAAAAGAGACCGGTCAGACTTTCATAGATTATCTTACCGGGGTTCGCATGGAAAAGGCCAGGGATCTTCTGGTCTCAACTCCCATGAAGACATCCGATGTGGGTTTTGAGGTGGGATACCATGACCCTCATTATTTCAGTTACATCTTCAAGAAGACCCAGGGAATGTCTCCCAAGGAATACAGAAAGTCGAAGAATGAATCATAATAAAAAGAAAGTCAGCAGGATCCAGACAAAACTAATTAAATATATCTGGGCGTGCATTGTTCCTTTTATTATTCTTTTCAGTGTTTCGATCGCCCGTATGTACGTATACTACCAGCAGTATGACCGTCTTGTGCGCAATATCACCGGCGTAAACGAATACAGCATGGACTTCAAGGACAAACTTGATGAAACCATGTACAGGATCATCATCGGTTCCGCCAACTGGACCAATTCCGAGGAAAAACTTGAAGGTGACGATCCCAAGGCCCAGATAAATGATGCCAGGCAGCATTTTATCGGCCTCAGGGAAAAAGCAGGCGAGCAGAATGTCATTGCGGATCTTGACGCTTTGATCAAGCTGTTTGGAATCCTTGACGAACGTGTTGATGATATCCTGATAAATGTCGAAGAAGGCGGACATTATGATGAGAACATGGAGATGCTCGACATGAACATCCGTGTTCTTACTTCGCTTATCCAGACAGATATCCAGCAGTACATATATGATGAAGGTACCAATATGGAGAGGCTCAGACAGGAGGTTTCATCCAGTCTGCTTTTGACCCTGAGGATACTCATCATCCTTCTGATAATATTTGTTGCTGCAATATATATTCATTCAAGGGCCATAGCAAAAAGGATCACGACTCCCGTCACGGAGCTTGTGGATATGACTCAGCGTTTTGCCGGGGGAGATTTTTCCATTGAATATCATCCGGGAAGCAATGATGAGATGGAGATCCTTGCCGAAAGTTTTAACAGCATGGTCAGGGAAATGAAGACGCTTATCGATGATATCCACCGTGAGCAGGAAAACGCCAAGGATGCGGAGCTCAGACTTTTACAGGAACAGATCAATCCCCACTTTTTATACAATACTCTCGATGCCATAGTGTGGATGACCGAGGCGGGAGAAAACCATAAGGCCATACAGATAGTTCAGGAATTATCCAGCTTTTTCCGCATATCTCTCAGTAAGGGAAAGAGTGAGATATCCATCGAAAATGAACGTAATCATATCAAGAGCTATCTTGAGATCCAGAGATACAGATATCAGGATATCCTTGATTATGAGCTGGATTTTGACGAAGATATCTTAGAGTACCATATACAGAAGCTTACTCTTCAGCCCATTGTGGAAAATGCCCTTTATCACGGAATAAAAAACAAAAGAGGCAAGGGCCTCATAAAGGTTTCGGGTACAAAGAAAGGAGAAGATATCACCTTTACCGTTCAGGATAACGGCAGGGGCATGAATGAGGCTGAACTTGAGAATCTTCGCGGTCTTATATCAGGACGCGTGACCCGTGAAAAAGAAGGCGGGTACGGAATGGCAAATGTTGAAAAAAGGATTGAAATGCTGTACGGCGAAGAATACGGAATGAGCGTCGAAAGCATATTTGGAGAAGGTACAACGGTAACGGTAAGGATACCGGCAAATTACGGGATCAATGAACATGACTGATAATAAAAAGCGAATAAAAAAGATCACGGCATATGTGCTTGCCTGCGTTTTTTCATTTGGCATGCTTTTTCTTTCCGCATGCCAAAAGGAAGAAAAACCGGGAGTTGTCTATTATGATGTTGATTACCTGACGGTGGGCTTTTCACAGGTCGGCGCGGAGTCTGACTGGAGAGTCGCCAATACGGAATCCATAAAAAACAGTCTTTCCCGGTATAACGGCATAGATCTTATATTTGATGATGCACAGCAAAAGCAGGATAAACAGATACTTGCAATTAGAAAGTTCATCCAGCAGGAAGTTGATTATATCGTGCTTGCGCCTGTTACTGAGACGGGATGGGACACGGTGCTTGGAGAAGCCGGTGAAGCCGGGATCCCGGTCATAATAGTAGACCGTAAGGTTGATGTCAAAGATGACAGCCTCTATAAGGCCTGGGTCGGATCGGATTTTGCCAGGGAAAGTGAGATAGCATGCCTTTGGCTTAAAGCATATGCCGACAGAAAACATATCCGGCCCGAGGATATAAATATAGTGGACATTCAGGGTACGTTAGGGGCCACAGCCCAGATCGGAAGGACATCAGGGCTTGAAAGTGCTTCTTATGAATACGGCTGGAACATCTTAGCCAGCGTTCCGGCGGATTATGCACAGTCTAAAGCCGAAGAGGTAATGACGGATCTGTTAAGAAGGTACCCGGAAGTGAACGTGGTATATTGCGAAAATGATAATGAGGCGCTTGGTACCATAGATGCCATCGAAAAATCCGGAAGAAAGGCCGGTACCGATATCACCAAAGGTGAGATACTGATAATATCCTTCGATGCGACTCATGCGGGACTTACCAAGGTGCTTGAAAAGAAGATAGCGCTTGATGTAGAATGCAATCCGCTTCAGGGCGAGACCATAAGAGATCTTATAAAATCGGTTGACAGCGGCGAAGAATTTCCAAAGTACACTTATGTGGAGGAAAAGGCTTTTTCTGCCGATGAGACCGTAAGCAGCATAAAGCTTTCGGACAGTGATTACGAGATAACACTTCTTACCGGGGAGATCCTTGAAGAAAGGCAGTATTAGATCTGTTTTCGATAAAAAAACACAATTCAAAAATAAAAAATCCAAAAAAAATATGAAAAAAAGAAATTTTTGAAATATATTCAAAAGAAATTCCGTATAAAAGGAACCTCCCGAGTTGTTATATTAACATTGCCGGAAACGGTAAGGTAATGTTGATCACAGATTAGGGAGGTTTATAATTATGAACAAGTTTGGTAAGAAAATACTTGCTCTGGCAGTTGCTGCAACGACAGTACTCTCAGTAGCAGGCTGCGGCACTTCAGGCGGTGCTTCAGGTGGGGCTTCAGGCGGAGCAGCAGACGGACCCATCAAGGTTGGTGTTATCAACAACCCTCCTTCAGAGTCCGGATATCGTGAAGCTAACGTAAAGGACATGGAGAATGTTTTCTCCGCTGCAAACGGATATGACCTTAAGACCGCATACAGCATCAAGAATGACGAGCAGCTCCAGGCAGCTCAGGGATTCATCACCGAAGGTGTTGATTATCTTCTCATCTCTGCAGCAGAGACCACCGGCTGGGACGAAGTTCTTAAGAAGGCACAGGAAGCAGGTATCAAGGTTTATCTCTTCGACCGTATGATCGACTGTGACGAAGAACTTTACACCGCAGCAGTTGTTTCCGATATGCGCCAGGAAGGCGAGACCGCTGTCGCATGGCTGGAAGATTTGGAACTTGACGAGTACAACATCATCCACATCCAGGGCGTGATGGGCAGTGATGCTCAGATCGGCCGCAGCGATCCGCTCGATGAGAAGGTGGAAGAGGATGAGAAGTGGAACCTGGTAGTCGAGCAGACCGCATCCTGGGATGAGGCAGAAGCAAAGGCCATCACCGAGTCCGTTATCAACAGCGGCGAGCCCTTCAACATCATCTATGCCGAGAACGACGGTATGGCAAAGGGTGCTGTTGCAGCTCTTGACGACCACGGCATCTCCCACGGCGTAGACAAAGACGTCATCGTAATGGGCTTCGACTGCAACAAGTGGGCTCTTCG
>ODAI011676587.1_pt1 | contig 17428 bp, 16 predicted proteins | sample 1539321 | NCBI WGS metagenome assembly ODAI01 (sample SAMN02144231, study PRJEB22623) | gut metagenome | biome: sheep rumen | host: Ovis aries | place: New Zealand | reverse complement strand
GCTTGGCTATATGGTGATGGCAAAAATTTTGTAAAAACCATGTTGAATATAGGTAAAGAAAAAGGTGAGGTAGGAGTTGTTGCCGATCAGGTTGGTTCACCTACCAGTGCCAAAGAGCTTGCGAAGGCTATACATGTACTTGAGCCGACAGATAATTATGGAGTATTTCACGGAACCTGCGAAGGATACTGCTCATGGGCTGATTTCGCAGAAAAGATATTTGAATATGCAGGCATGGATGTAAAAGTAAACCGACTTACAACTGACGAGTATCCGACTCCTGCAAAAAGACCGGCTTACTCGGTACTTAATAATTATATGCTTACACTTACCACAGATTTTAAATTTGCCGAGTGGGAGGATGCACTCAAAGAATATTTTGATGAAATGAACTGATATGTTTTAATAAAAAGTGCAAAGCTCTCAAATTAATATTTTTTGTACAAGCATGGTGTTAAGATACAGCGTGCCATGCGTGTGCCATAAATATTAATTTGGGAGCTTTGTATTCTATGGAATTTTAAGAAGAGGGGAAGGGGAGCCACCTGGTAAAAAGTGAACTCCCCTTCCTTATTATGAGAAAGATTTTTACATGGATATACTAAAGTGTTTTGCTGTATTCTTCGAAGATATGGTCATACATAGACGGAAGACCGATAAATTCACAGCCGTATCGATATCCATAATCTCCGATTTCAGTTCTGTAAAGAATCTTAACAACCGAAAGAATAATCTCATCAGTGTTATCAAATTCTATGGTGGCGTTAAAATAATAATCGGTTGGCAGTTTGGTAACTGACATAAAACCGATACCGGCTCTTGATATGTCAAAAACTTCTATCTCAGTATCAAGTGCGTCAATTTTTATTCCATCCTGCTTAAAAAGGTTGGAAACTTCCAGTTTTATTTTGATAGGAAGTCGTTTGTTTTTTCTCTTTTCTTCCATATATACCTCCGCATTATTAATTTCGCACAAATATTTTTTTAATTATAACAAATTTTTCGGAATTATGCTATATAAATATTAGAATTTTTAAAAAAAGATATTAGAAATATTCAAAAAAGATTATGATTAATAGTTTAATCTTTGATATATTGGTTTATAATATTATAATACTACATAGGTTTAAAATGTTGAAAAAGAATCATACCAACCATATTATAATTATTTTTGGAGTATAAGATGAGAATAAGAATGAATATAAAACAGCCAAATCCGGAAAAATTTATAGAGAAGGTTATAAATAAATATCATTTTGATCGGGATGATAAACAGGAAATGGTAGAAATCTATGATGAAATTATGGATTGTATAGAGCCTTTTGCGGCGTACAGGATAAATAACAGGGTAACAGGTATAAAGACAATAGATGAAAGTCAGGCTGCTATAGTCAGTATGACGCTCGGTAAGGCCATAGATGAACTTAAAGACTGCTATACCCAAAAAGGAGAGCTTGATAAAGCATATAAGCTTGACTGTATAACCAATGAATTATTAATGAATATGTATATTGAATTTAACAATATGTATGCAAGGTATCACAGAAGATTTGTAAAAAGATATGTATTTATAGGTGATGAAATCAGTACGGAAAAAATACCGGAGCTTTTGAATGAGATAAAAGAAGCTGATAAAGCATCGTCAGATAGGGAAAAGGATAGTGAAAAGAGAGCAGACCTTACTGTATACAGTGAAGAAACCGGAACTATGGAATCAATAGAAACTACTAATTTAGTCAAGAAAAAGGATAATGAAATAATTGCCAATAAGTATGGTGTGCTTACACCTGCAAAAAGTGTGGTTTTTTATGCAATACTTACAGAAAATCCGGCACAGATATGTGAAGGGATATGCGAAAACTGTAACAATAAATCATGTGAAAACAATCCGTTTTATGTAGAAGAAGAGGATAAAGCCGATTAAAAAACAATTATTTGAAAAATTGACATATTTTTATTTACATTGACTTTTCTACATTGTATAATGTTTGCATTGTGTGTGAATAATATACGTTTTACGAGGAGGAGAAAAAGTGAGCGAGGTTTTGATTGAATTAAAAGGACTCAGCAAAAACTTTGGAGAACAACAGGTACTTAAAGGTATAGATTTAAATATTCGCGAAAATGAGTTCCTTACACTTCTTGGCCCTTCGGGCTGTGGTAAGACAACTACTCTGAGAATCATCGCCGGTTTTGAAGAACCAAGCAGCGGAGAGGTTATTTTTGACGGAGTAGATATAGCCAAAATTCCTTCTTATAAAAGAGAGGTCAATACAGTTTTCCAGAAATATTCACTTTTTCCGTTTTTAAATGTATATGACAATGTTGCATTTGGTCTTAAGATAAAAAAGATGGATAAAAAGCTGATAGAGCATAAGGTTAAAAGAATGCTTAAGCTGGTAGGCCTTGAAGGGTTTGATAAACGTGATGTTACTAAGCTTTCGGGAGGACAACAGCAGAGAGTTGCCATAGCTAGAGCACTTGTAAATGAACCAAAGGTACTTCTTCTTGATGAGCCTTTGGGAGCACTTGATGCAAAGCTTCGTAAGGAGATGCAGATAGAGCTTAAGAAGATTCAAAAAGAAGTCGGTATTACATTTATATTTGTAACACATGATCAGGAGGAAGCACTTTCTATGTCCGATACAGTTGTTGTTATGCACGAGGGTGTGATCCAGCAGGTAGGGACTCCGGAAGATATATATAATGAGCCGGAAAACAGATTTGTAGCAAGCTTTATCGGTGAGTCCAATATAATAGAAGCAACTATGATAAAGGACTGTCTTGTTGCTTTTGATGATAATGAATTTGAATGTGTTGACAAGGGTTTTAAGAATAATGAAGCAGTTGAGGTCGTTATAAGACCGGAGGATATAGATATAGTCAAGCCGAAGGAAGCTAAGATAAAAGGTAAGGTTGCTTCAATTATATTTAAGGGGGTTCATCACGAGATAGTTGTTGAAACCAGGCACAGAAACTATCTTATACATACTACGGATTACTTTAAACCGGGACTTGAAGTCGGACTTAAATTCGGTCCGGATGATATACATGTAATGTATCGTATGGATTGGGAGAACGGAGGAAACTAATGAAGCATTTTCGAAGGATGATCTGGCCTTATATTATATGGGCTTTTGTTATAATTGTTCTTCCACTTCTGATGATTATACTTTATTCTGTTACAAAAGGTGGAAATGAACTTCTTAATATTCAGTTTACGTTTGAGAATTTCAAGAGAATGACCGAACCGATATATGTAGATGTGTTCGCAAAGTCATTTAAGTTGGGTATTTTATCGGTATTTATATGTCTTTTAATAGGATATACACTTGCGTATCTCATAACTTCATTCAGTGAAAAAGTTCAAAGTATATTGATCCTGGCGGTAACTATTCCTATGTGGATAAATACCCTGCTCAGAACTTATGCGTGGATATCGCTTTTATCCGATAACGGACTTATAAATACAATTCTTGAAAAGTTTGGTTTTGATCCAATCAATATGATGTATACGGATTTTGCGGTTGTGCTCGGACTTGTGAGTGATTTGCTTCCTTTTATGGTGATTCCTATATATACGTCACTTAGCAAGATGGATCATTCACTTATAGAGGCTGCACATGATCTTGGTGCCAATAAATTCAAGACATTTTGGAGAGTTACTTTTAAGTTGTCCATACCGGGTGTTTTAAATGGTGTAATTATGACATTTCTTCTTTCCATATCGACATTCGTTATACCGAAGCTTTTGGGAGGAGGCCAGTATACACTTATCGGAAATCTGATAGAGAATCAGTTTATATCGATAGGTGACTGGAATTTCGGAAGCGCCATATCTGTAATACTTGCATTTATAATTCTTATGTCAATTACATTTATGAAAAAGATTGACAAAGATGAGATAGAGGAGGAGTAGCGGCTTATGAAAAAAAAGAAAATAGGCGCTATCCTTTACATAGCACTTTGTTTTATATTTTTATATCTGCCTATAGTTGTAACGATGTTTTATTCGTTTAATTCATCTAAGTCACTGACCAAATTTCAAGGCTTTTCGTTTAGATGGTATCAGAATCTTTTTGAAAGCAGTGACATAATGAGGGCTGTATGGGTTTCGCTTTCGATAGCAATACTTGCTACTTTGATTTCTACTGTGCTTGGAACACTTACATCGATAGGTCTTTCAAAAAACAGAAAAATATTAAAGGAACTTGTGATAAACATAAACAACGTTCCGATTATGAATCCGGATATTGTTACGGCTATCGGACTTATGATACTTTTTTCGGCGTTTCATCTTGAAAAGGGGTATCTGACGATGCTCCTTGCACATATAGCATTTTGTACGCCTTATGTGATTACAAGTGTTTATCCAAAGGTAAGAACTATGGATCCTAACCTTGCCAATGCGGCTATGGACCTTGGTGCAACACCGTTTCAGGCACTTACCAAGGTTATACTTCCGATGCTTAAGGAAGGCATATTTGCCGGTGTACTTCTTGCATTTACTATGTCCTTTGATGACTTTGTAATATCTTATTTTGTAACCGGTAACGGAGTGTCGAACATATCAATTGTTGTTTACAATATGACCAAGAGAACCAATCCGACCATAAATGCACTTTCTACGATAGTTATTATGGTTATAGCTGTTACACTTATAATCGTAAACGTGGTACCGGCTATAGCAGGTAAAAAGAAAAAGGGAAAATAACTGATTTTATTTCAGTTATAATATAAAAAAATTTCCAAGAAGAAAAGGAGGAGATAATAAGTTGAAAAAAACATCTATCATGAAAAAAATCACCGGAGCTTTTATGGTGATGACTCTTAGCATGAGCCTTATAACAGGCTGTGGAAGTAAGAGTAACAAGACCTTAAAGGTCTACAATGCAGGGGAGTACATTGATACTGAACTTATTCATGATTTTGAGAAGGAATTTGATTGTAAGGTGGTATATGAAACCTTTGATTCCAATGAGTCTATGTATACGAAAGTTCAGAGCGGAGAAAAGTATGATGTAATCATACCTTCAGACTATATGATTGAAAGACTTATCAAAGAGGATGCGCTTCAAAAAATCGATTGGTCACTTATACCAAATGCAGAAGGTTTGGATGAAAATGTATTGGGTCTTGCATGTGATCCGGATAATGAGTATTCGGTACCTTATTTCTATGGTAATGTTGGTATCCTTTATGACAAAACGGTTGTTGATGAGGCTGATTTAAAGGATGGCTGGGAGATTCTTCGAAATGAAAAGTATAAAGGTATGCTTTATATGTATGATTCTGAAAGAGATTCTTTCATGATAGCATTAAAGGCACTTGGATATTCTATGAATACTACCGATAAAAAGGAGATAGATGAAGCCTACGAGTGGCTTGCTGATCAGAGAGATACCATGGAACCTGTTTATGCAGGTGATGATGTTATCGACAATATGATTTCAGGTAACAAAGCTATGGCTATAGTTTATTCGGGTGATGCGACTTATATTATGTCCGAAAATGAAAATCTTGCCTTCTTCGCTCCTGAAGAGGGTACGAATATATGGAATGATGCGATGATTATAACTAAGGATTGTGCAGATACCGGCCTTGCGCATGAGTTTATCAATTTTATGCTTGATCCTGACAATGCTTATGCCAATACCGCTGAGGTTGGTTATACTTCACCGGTTATCGAGGCACGTAAAAAAGCAGCTGCAGATGATTATGCTGAAATCGATGCCTATATACCTGATATGACTCGTCCTAACGATGAAGTGTTCAGATATCAGGATTCTGAAACAAAAGCATACTTTGCGGAACTCTGGACCAAGATTAAGGCTGCAAATTAGGGCGTTTGATGGCACTGATACAGCCTGAGTTTACAGGACATTTATAATTGTCACGATTAAATAAAATCAAGCCTGTGTAAAATATGTACACGCAAGGCACGCTGGTAGCTTAACGCCTTGCTTAGCACATTTTTACACAGGCTTTTTTATTATATATAAAGACAGATTAAGGTTATATGAAAGCCTTGAATAACAAAATAAGTACTTATCAAAGCTCGCTTGCGCTAACGCTGTTGATAAGTACTTTTTTGATTATTCAATGCATTTTTGTTTAAGACTGTCCTTATATACACAGTCGGCATCCTGCCATCAAACGACATACTGCGCATGGCGCATAATTGGCAGTTATGTCTATGGTTTATTTTTGCTTTAAGAAATTTAAAAGTTCCTCTGTGGAGAAGATGTATTTGGTGTGGCAGAAGTCGCATACTACTTCGATAGGCTGGTTGTCTTCTATCATGGAGGCGATTTCTTTTTTGCCGAGGCTTATGACGGCTGACTCCACACGCTCCTTGCTGCAGTCACAGACATAGGCACATGGGATGGTGTCGGTGACTTCGATATCGTAGTTATCAAATATTTTGCCTATTATTTCTTCTATGGTAAGTCCTTCTTCGAGAAGCTTTGTAAAGGAGAAGTCTTTGAGGCGTTCTTCAAGCATGGATATAGTGCTTTCTTCAGCAAATGGCATAAGCTGGATGATAAAGCCTCCGGCAGTTTTTACTGAGGTGTCATCGTTTAAGGTTACACCGAGAGCAACAGAAGATGTTATCTGTTCACTGGTTACAAAGTAATATGTCAGGTCTTCGGCAATTTCACTTGATATAAGATGTGTCTGTCCGATGTAAGGCTCTTTAAGTCCTATGTCTTTTATAACGCTCATTACACCAAGGTCAACGGCTTTGGCAACGTCTTTTGCAGGAAGCATAACCTCAGGTTCGCTTACATACCCCTTTACTTCACCTTTGGTATTGGCAGTGACTAAAAGTCCTTTTACAGGACCCTGACATTGGATTCTTATAGTGATTTTGTCGTCATCGTTTTTGCACATGGCGCCCATCATAACTGTGCCTATAAGAAGTCTTCCAAGTGCGTTGGTTACAACAGGACTTGTATTATGTGTTATTCTTGCTTTTTCAACTGTATCGGTGGCAACGCAGGCAAAAAATCTGACCTGATTTTCTACTGCCATTCCTCTTATAATATAGTCTGACATGATTTTTCTCCGTTTCAATATTATTTTCCGCTTTCGCGTGCTATGATATATATTCTCTCGCAATTTTCATCGGCGGGATTATCTGTAAAAGCATCATAGGCTGTTATATATTCAAGACCTGAAGCATTGATCAGGCCTTTTATCTCTGAAAGTGTATATCCTTTTTGTATGTGAAGTTCCTCATATTTTCTGTATAAATTATCATTTGAATTATCTGACCGGTGTTCCTTTATAAAAAGACTCAATGCCAGTTCGTTTATATCGGTTTCTTCATCATAATAATTATCCCATATAAAGCTTATATCGTCTCTATCTTCTGCGATTGTTGAATCAGCAACTATATCTTTATAGTAATGTCTTGTATTAAAATCAAAGATGAATAACCCTTTTGGATCAAGGTAGTTATTAACAAGCTTAAATACAGTGAGCAATTCACTATTGTCAGTTATATAATTTATACTGTCGCATAAACTTACACATGCAGCGACAGTTCCGTATAATTCGAACTTGCGCATATCCTGGCACAGATAAAGTGTGGTGGAGTTGTTCTTTTCTTTTTTTTCGTTGGCTATGTCAAGCATAGGCGCTGAGTTGTCTATACCTATCATGTCATAACCGGACGTAGCAAGACGCTCGGTTATATTGCCGGTGCCACAGCCTAAATCGGCTATTATGCCGTCGTTTATACCATATTCAGTTAATAATCCATGCAGATATGTAAACCAGTCATCATATGGGATATTGTCCATCAGCTCATCATATACTGCGGCAAAATCGGAATATGCCTCGTTCATATTCTTCTCCTTAAGTACGACTGATGAATTAAGTAAGCAGTTAATGATATATCAATAAGCCGATTTGTTAACTCACCATCAATTTGTGAAATCAGTACACTCGTAATTTTGATATTCGCACGAAAACGATAAACTCACTTCGTTCAAACATATCGTTTTCTGAGCGAATATCTTCAATCACTCGTGTCTGATTTTACACAAATTGGGCGAAATGTTAACGAAATCGGCTATTAATATATCATTAACTGTCATAATACTTAATTTGGCAGTCTGTTTTTACTATATGAAATTATAAGTGAAAATATAATTTATTGCAATATGTTGAAGGGAAGAATAATGATAATAAAAAAAATAGTATTTAATGTGAAAAGCGTGGATGTGTGGGGTGTAAATCTAAGGTGTGCTGTGGCAAAAAATATTGTAATAAAAAGGTGGTTATATTATAATTGTTTTAGTTTAATTTGAATTGTGGTGAAACATATGTATACAGCTTTATTATCAAAGAAATGAGGAGGAAGTTATATGACAGAGATTAGCTTTGAAACGACAAGTCCGATTTTTTACTGTGCGGTTGACTACAGCAATGCTACGGTTGAGGTGGTTGCAAAAGGAACAATTTTTGCAGATGCTATGGAGGACGAACAAAAGGAATACATAAAGCAGAGAGTACTTTATTATCTTAGTTTTGAACTCGCTAAATTAAACGGAAATGTACCGGTTGAGGGACTTTCTGAAAAGAAGGATGAGCTTGCTCAGAGTATTATAAATCAGCTTCAGGCTGAACAGATATCCGTAAATCTTGTAATTGAGGATATAGGAGCAACGGAAAAGTCTATAGAAGCTGTTGCACATTTAAAAAGAGAGATTGATAATGAACAGGCAAATTCAATGTCTTTTACAGGTGTTATGATGTCACCGGGAGCGGTCAATATGATAGGAAACCTGTTTTCAGGACAGTGAAATCTTAAATACGGATATTGATAATACAGATGATGAAAAGATAATTATAATAACATAAACAATAATACATAAAAGGAGTAGACAAAATGGCAAAAGATACTAAAGAAAAGAAACTTACAGTAGCGGGATATAAGGGAATATCATCAGAAAATCTTTCAAGCTTTTCCAAGGATTTTAATAAGGATAGAGCAAATCTCATAGCTGCAAATGCAGCAGTTAAAAGTGGTGTGCTTGAGGCAGCAGCCGATTATGGAAGAATAGGCGAGTTACCTATGAGTTTTTCAATTGATTTAAAACAGGGAAAGATTACCAATCAAAAAGCAAGCGGCAGGTGCTGGCTTTTTTCTGCTTTAAATACCATGCGTTTTGAGATAATACATAAGTATAATCTGGATAATTTTGAATTGTCGCAGAATTATCTTTTTTTCTATGATAAATTGGAAAAGGCTAATTTCTATCTTGAAAGCATTTTAAAGACTTTGGATGAGCCTGTGGACGGAAGACTATATTCATTTATAAATGCTGCACCGTTAGGTGACGGCGGGCAGTGGGATATGTTCGCCAATCTTGTAGAAAAGTATGGAGTTGTTCCTAAGGAAAGCTATGATGATGCCGCAAGCTCGACAAGCTCAAGGTGGTTTGATCAGTATCTTACAACCAAGCTTCGTGAGGACGCATATAAATTAAGGACCTTAGCTGCGGAGGGTAAGAAGAAGTCTGAACTTGAAAAGGAAAAGACAAAGATGATTTCTGAATTTTACCGTATGCTCTGTATATCTTTGGGTGAGCCTCCAAAGAAGATAGATTTTACACTTAGAAGTAAGGATGATGAGGTATATCAGGATTTTGGAATTACACCGCAGGAGTTTTATAAAAAGTATGTAGGTATGAAACTTTCTAACTATGTAAGTATTATAAATGCACCGACAGACGATAAACCATTTGGAAAGCTATATACGGTTAAATTCCTTGGAAATGTAGCAGAGGGTAAGCCTATTACATATCTTAATCTCAAAATGAAAGAAATTAAAAAAGCGGTTATAGCCCAGTTAAAGGACGGACATCCGGTCTGGTTTGGCTCTGATTGTAGTAAATATTCGCTTCGTAAGGAAGGAGTTTTTGATAAGAAAGCTGCCAATCTCGAACAACTTTATGACGTAAAGTTCGGTATGGATAAGAGCGAGAGCCTTATCTATGGTGATAGTGCCATGAATCACGCCATGGTTATACTCGGAGTAAATATTAATGAAGACGGAAAACCTGACAGATGGCGTATAGAAAACAGTTGGGGCAAAGATGCAGGAAAAGATGGATATTATGTGGCATCCGATGAGTGGTTTGATGACTACGTATATCAGGTGGTTGTCAATAAAAAATATCTGAGTAAGGATACAAAAGAGCTTTTAAATCAGCCGCTTATAGAGCTTGAGCCTTGGGATCCTTTTGGAACGTTGGCTTAGTTCGTCATTTTTTCTTAGAGATTGTTATACAGGATATTCTTTATGATGTACGCATAGCTCGTTGTCGCTCATGCTATGCTTAACATCAAAAATATATTCTGTATATCCTTCTCATAGGAAATACCGATGATATAAGAATAAATTGTGAAACAAGATTTAGGAGGAAAAAGTATTCCGGATGTTAAATTTGGAACATTAGAACTTAATACAAGATTTAGGAGGAAAAAAGTATGACAGATGTTAAATTTGGAACATTAGAGCCTATTAGGTATATGGCTCCTGATTTTGACAACACGATGGTTTCATATAATGTGTATGGAACAATATTAATTGAACAAGATGTAGATGGCGCGTTTAAAGAGAGGATTAAAAGCGAAGTATTGTCGATGATTCCTATAGTGTTCTCCGAATTTAATGCAAGAGAAGTAAAATGTATGGAGCTTCCTGCTATGTGCTCTGAGATGAGTAATAAGCTTAGTGAAAGACTAAGGGAGATTGGCTGCAAGTGTAATGTCAACGTTGGCGGTGTAGTAATGGATGAAGAATCCAAGAAGATAATCGAAGAAAAACAAAGAGCAAAAATTATTGCAGATAATCCTGCCATAGCACAGGTGGAGCAGATAAGAGCTATGCAGGCGGCAGGAACTGTAAATCGTCCGAAATTCTGTCCGAATTGCGGTACACCGGTTGGACCGACAGGTAAATTCTGTGGAAACTGTGGCAGCCCGCTTGGCGTATAAACAATGATAAGATATATGTGTGAAAAGGGAGTGGGATATGATACTTATCTTTTCGTCACATATATAGATCTTTCAGGAGGAGAAGAACCATGCAAAACTGGTTAAAGGATGCAGTATTTTATGAGATATATCCTCAAACATTTTATGATACCAACGCTGATGGAATAGGTGATATCCGCGGAATTATTGAAAAGCTTGATTATATATCAGAGCTTGGATGTAACGCTCTTTGGATAAATCCTTGCTTTGATTCACCATTTAAAGATGCCGGATATGATGTAAGGGATTATAAAAAAGTAGCACCAAGATACGGTAGCAATGATGATTTAAGAGAATTATTTGATATAGCTCATAAAAAAGGTATACATGTATTGCTGGATCTTGTGCCGGGGCATACGTCCGAAGAACATAAATGGTTTAAAGAAAGTGGAAAAGCTTATAAAAATGAATATTCAGGTAGATATATTTGGACGGATTTTTGGATCAAGGGTATAGCAAATCATCCGTATATAGGTGGTGAAACCGAAAGGAACGGTACATATATGCTCAACTTTTTTAAGTGTCAGCCTGCACTTAATTATGGTTGGAAAGAAAAGAAAGAGAGCTGGCAGACAGGAATGTATGAGGAAGATGCACTTGCAACCAGAGAGGCCATAAAGGATGTTATGCGTTTTTGGCTTGATATGGGCTGTGATGGTTTTCGCGTGGATATGGCTGATTCGCTTGTCAAGGATGATGACGAGGATAAGTCAGGAACATGTGAAGTTTGGCGGGATATAAGAAAGGTAATAGATGATGAGTACCCTGACGCAGTGCTTGTTTCCGAGTGGAGTAATCCAAGACTGTCACTAAACAGTGCCGGCTTTGACTTGGATTTTTATCTTGATCATATGCATAACGGATATAATACACTTATGAGAGACTATGAGGCTAATGAAATAGATAACAGCTATTTTAAGAGCGATGCCGACGGTGATATAAACAGGTTTTTGGAAGATTATGTGATAAAGTATAATCAGACAAGAGAAGATGGTTATATAAGTTTTATGACCTGTAATCATGATACAATCAGGCCAAGCTATAACTTAAGTGAGGAAGAATTAAAGATAGCATATTCATTTTTGTTTACTATGCCGGGAGTGCCGTTTTTGTATTATGGTGATGAAATCGGAATGAAGTATATTCCGGATATGCCTTCAAAGGAGGGCGGTTATACACGTACAGGAAGCAGAACACCTATGCAATGGGATAATGGTTTAAATGACGGATTTTCTACAGCGGACAAGGAGCTTTTGTATCTACCGGTAGACGAGAGTGAAGCAGCAGTATCTGTGGAAAAGCAGCTTAATGATGATAAATCATTATTAAATACTGTAAAGGAAATAATTGCGTTAAGACATAAGTACGAAGATTTGCAGGCAGACGGAACATTTGAGGTTATCAGTAGTAAAAAAGATGAGGTGTTTATATATAAACGAGGAGAACTGATTATATTGGTTAACCCAAAGAATAAGCCTGTTTCATACAATCTTGATGTTAAAGATTATGAGAAGATATATGAAATCGGTGGAATTGATAATGACTGTGTCAAACCGCAATCTTTTTTAGTATTAAAAAATAATTAGGAAAAGTGTGACAGTGATAAAAGTCCACATGTTACGTGCGTGGCAATGAGAAACATCCATATGTTACGTGCGTGACAGTGAGAAACGTCTATGTGTCGCATATAAGTAAAATGAGTATATACAAAGAATTAAAAGAAAAGTTTACAATGAAAAATGCGTATACTGACTGGGAGGATTATCGAAATAAACTTACGGATATTGTGTCAAAATATGCCGGAAACAGTCTTTTGATAGTCGGTGCCGGAAGATGCATGGATTACGATTTGAACAAGCTTTCAAAGAATTATAAACATATCACACTTTCGGATATTGACGAAGATGCTTTGGAGGAAGGTGTAAAGCGGTATAAAGACGAGCAGGACAAGAATATAACAGGTGACGGGGCAGAAATTGTCAGGAAAATTGTTTCCATAAATGGTTTATACGAAGCTGATATAAATTTGTTTTGTGAAGAACTTTTTGCATATGTCAGAGCTTATGGCAATAAACTGACGGAAGCTTTATATGAGGAAAAAATCTCTGATATGCTATGTAGTTTAAAGGAACGAATGCTATTAGTGATGAATAAAAATGAAGGATTTTTCAAAGAAAAAAGCTATGATGTTATAGTCTGCAGCGGTGTATATAGTCAGTTATTGTCCATGCTTTCCTTTTTTATATGCTCGCTTTCTCAAAGTATAAGCGATGCAGGGATATTTGAAGGAAAAGGTGTTGCCAAAAAGGCAGAAAAAATGCTGTCTGATATCAATAATGAGTTTATTCCGGTTATAAACAAAAGGTTGCTCAATGCATCGAAAAATGTGATGATATATGGAAATGAATACTTTAATAGTGGTGGCGTAGAGGGAGCATATCAGTGTATCAGTGATATCAAAAATAATTACGGAGCGGAAGAAATCCTGCTCAACTGGACATTTAATAAAAGTGATAATGTAAAATATGATATGCTGATACAGATAGTTAAAAAATAATATTTTACTTTAAAATGTATGGGGACTATCGAAAAATTGATTCAGAAAAAGTAAAAAAGGTAAAAAAATTTTTCAAAAAATACAAAAAACTATAAAAATGTACAAAATGCACAATCAAAATTGTGCATTTTTTTGTTAAAAATAACCAAAAAAATATTGAAATAATAAAAAACTCGATATATAATATGAACAAAATATGAACAAAGAAAAAACATACTGTAAAAATAATATGAAAAAAATGTTGCGGGGGTAATAGTTTATTTAATGCCTGGGAGGGGTAAAAAATGATTAAACGATTAAAAAATCAAAATAATGAAGGTTTCAGTTTGGTTGAGCTTATTATAGTTATTGCTATACTTGGTATTCTGGCTACTCTTATCGGTGTAAATGTAATAAGATATATAGATAAAGGCAGACAGGCAATTGATATTAATAATGCAAAACTTATTAAAGATGCTGTTACTGCACATGCATATCCTAGTGACTACAAAGGAGAAACTGTTAATTATACAGACCCTGAAACACATGAATCTGAGACTTATACCAGAGGCTGGGTATATGTAGATCAAAATGAGATAAGATGTTCTGATTCCAGTACTGCTCTTGCACTGATAGATGCCGGTCTTGTTAATGTAAGTCAGGAGTTTATAGATAATCTTACTGAGGCAGAATTGGAAGGCAATAATTGGTATCCGTCCTCATCAAGTGTTCCGGATGGGGATTATGTCGGAAAAACAAGTATTGGTGAATATTTATTTGTAAATAAAATTAAAGTTAAATCAAGAACTGCATGGAATACGTATCAGTTAGATGTGTATATAGATGATATAGGAGAGCTTCACCTGGGTGCAAGTGCTTCCAATACAATTAGAAAAGGTGGACATGAAAAGGATGTAAAGACAGCACAGTATTTTGCTGAAAGAGTTGGTTGCGATGGTTCCAAGGCAACACCTATAGGTTCACAGAATAGTTCAAGATAATTAAAGAAGTGATATAATGTATAAGGACTGTTCCTGCCTGATGATGACACGGGGACGGTCCTTAATTTGCGCATTAAGGGATGTTTTTTAATGAAAAAATGTTTAATTAAAAACCACACCAAATGTATGCGCTAAGGAGTTTAATATGTCAGATTATTTATTGATGATTTATCCTGCTTTGATAACAATCATTTTGCTGTTTGGAGGCAGGATAAGTAAGAAAGGTGAATTTAATACCGATTCGTGGAGTATAAGTCAGTCTAAGGCTATGCAGGTTTTTGCTGCGCTTATGATTATCCTTCATCATGTGGTTCAATCTGTGACAGGTTATGGTGGAGTTAAGAAAGGTCTTATTACCGAGTGGAATTCATTTGGAATACTGTTTACATCTATATTCTTTTTCTTTTCAGGATTTGGTCTATATAAGAGCTATAAGAATAAAGATAACTATCTTGATGGCTTTTTAAAAAAGAGACTTTTGAAGGTTATACTTCCGTTCGTATTTACCAATATAATATATATATTAGTGCTTTCGAAAGATGTAATTAATGATCCTAAATTGCTTTTTACATCTATATTTGGATATCCGCTGGTAAATATAAATGCATGGTTTATGATTGTTATTATAATTTTATATATCGCATTTTATATGTGTTTCAAGACATCTAAAAGTGATAACGCAGCCATTTTAAAATTGACAGTTTTTACTTGCGCTTTGGTAGCTTATTCGTTAACATTGGGCCATAGCAATATAAAAGGTCATTGGTTTACGGGAGAGTGGTGGTATAATACAACACTTATATTTATAATAGGTTTGTTATGGGCTAAGCATGAAGAAGTCTTAAAAGCATTATTAAAAAAAATATATGCGGTTCTTTTCCCTGCTCTGATAATCATTTTTTATATATGGTATGGTTATACAGGATACATCCTTGGAAGATATGGTTATTATCGTGAGTGGGAGGGACATCCCGGTTACAGAGAAAAGTTTATATCGCTTGTGGCTCAGATGGTTTTGTGCATGTTATATGTAATGATTATGCTGCTGTTAAATATGAAGATAGAATATAAAAATAAAGCACTTGGCTTTCTTGGAAAAATGACCTATGAGATATATCTGATCCATGAATTGTTTAGGGAATTGCTTTTGAAAGGAATCGGGGGTAAAATGTTAAATGATATGACATACATTGCACTTGTGTATATTTTTTCGATTATATCGGCGTGGTTACTCTGTCTTTTGTATAAGTTTTTAAAAAATCTTAAAAACAGGGTGATTGAAAAATATAACAAAAACAACTATTATTAAGTCGTATTTTTTAAGGAAATGAGGAAATATATGAAAGCAGTTTTACTGGAGGCAAATGCAGTTGATCATAATGATCTTTCGTGGGAGCCATTGACAAGTCTGGTTGATACAAAGATATATGCAAACACAACTGAGGAAGATAAGTTTGAGCATATTGGAGATGCCGACATAATATTTATCAATAAAGTAAAAATAGATGAGGAAGTATTGGAAAGATGTCCCAATATCCGCTATATAGGTGTATGTGCAACAGGATATAATGTGGTTGATCTGGAGGCGTGTAAAAGGCATAATGTGACGGTTACTAATGTACCTGCTTATAGCACTGATTCGGTTGCTCAGCTTACATGGGGGCTTATACTTGAATCGGTTTGTCATATAAGCAGACATAACGAGAGCGTACATAACGGTGATTGGATTAAATCAGAAATCTTTTGTTATTGGCTCGCTCCGGTCAATGAACTCGCCGGAAAAACCATAGGAGTTGTGGGATATGGAAATATTGGAAGAAGAGTATGTGAAATAGCAAAAGCTTTTGATATGAGGGTTTTGGTCAATACCGCACATCCCGATAAGTACACTGATGAAAGGATTTCATTTGTCGATATCAATACACTGTTTGAACAATCCGATATTATATCGCTTCATTGTCCGCAAACAAAAGAAACGGAAAGAATAATTAACCGGACTAACATCGATAAAATGAAAGATGGTGTAGTGATAATAAATGTCAGTCGCGGCGGACTTGTTGACGAAAAGGATTTGGCATGTGCACTTATAAATGGTAAAGTAGCCGCAGCAGGAGTAGATGTTGTTTCAATTGAACCGATGAGAGAAGACAATCCTTTACTTAAGGCTCCCAATATAACTATAACGCCTCATATGGGCTGGGCGAGTCTTGATGCGAGAAAAAGACTTGTTGATATCGTAGCGAAAAACTATAAAGCATTTACTGAAGGAAGAAATGAAAATGTAGTACATTATATAAACGGATAGTTACATAACTATCCGTTTATTAGTGCATAATAATCTGAATAAAAACGTGCAAAATAATCCGAAAAAAATATACAAAATAATCTGAATAAAAATATGCAAATAATCTGAATATTTTGTTTTTCGGAGCGATATTAATAGTTACTTTTGCAATTCCGATTATTGCATACTATATAACCAATGCAGTCTACAGATTGCGAATAGTGTCCGGACAAAACCGACACGGTTGATGGAATGTGAAGTGTCCGGAGAGTAAGACAAACAGGAAAAACTTATGTAATTAAGTGAATACAAATCAGAAGTGGAAGATGTCGCTTTGCATTCGACCACTTCTTTTTTCATCTGTGATACATTTACATCATCATGAGAAACCATTGGACGAAGTGTTCAATATTCGGAAGGAGGATATTTATGTACGGAGCAATGTTAGGAGATATTATAGGCAGCAGATTTGAGTTTGACAGAGGAGGAAAGAGTAAGGATTTTAAGCTGTTTACGGATAACAGTGTATATACGGATGATTCTGTTATGACCGTC
>ODAI010343725.1_pt1 | contig 17428 bp, 14 predicted proteins | sample 1539321 | NCBI WGS metagenome assembly ODAI01 (sample SAMN02144231, study PRJEB22623) | gut metagenome | biome: sheep rumen | host: Ovis aries | place: New Zealand | reverse complement strand
CTACTTCTGAACATTCGCCTTCAAAATTAGAACGAAGGGCAGCTAAAACATCCTCGCTGACACCCTTAGCAACACCTACCACATGCTCTGCTGCCCATGTCATATCACCGTCATCCTGCTTCTTGAACTTCTCAGAACCAGCGTGACATGTAGGACACTCTGCAGGTGGCTCATCACCTTCATGTACATAACCACATACCGAACAAACCCATTTAGCCATTATTATTACCTCCTGTTATCTTAATAATTATCCCTTTACTACCTATCAATAGATAAACTAACGATAGTATTCTAATTATAACCTAATTATTCACAAAAGGAAACTAAAAACTACTCCGTGACAATATATTCTGTCTTCAACATGTCGTCGCCTTGCCGGACCTCTTCCTGTACAGGAAATATGCTATCCCAGATAATATAACTCCTGCGCCAGTGATAAAGAGTCCCACCGCCATTACGAAATCGCTGCCTCTGTCAGCTAATCCACCGTCAATAAGGAATCCAAGAATTGTACCTATTGATATAGTCATTCCCATAATATTCTGCCCGATGTTCTTATTATCTTTAGACATTGTAATGTCAGATAAGTACACCATAGCCGGAACAACAATGGCAAAGGTCAATGCCTGCATTGCCTGTGCAATATATACTGACACTATATGAGCAGCTACGAGATATATTATATTTCTAATCAGATAGCATATTGCGCTAAATAGTATCAGAATCTGTGGAGAGAACCTTTTAAGTAACTTAGAAAACAAGAACATAACAGGTATCTCAACAACTGCTCCGATAGCCGTAGCAATACCGAATACTCTTGTGTCTCCGCCAACATCTTCAACTATACTGATAAGATTGGCACTGAAGAGATTCTGAAATGTGAATATACACATCAGTGCCAGAAAGAATATGAAAAATACAGGATACGCTTTTACCAGAGAGATAACCGACGTCTTCTTTTTTTCTTTTAAGTCGCTTTTAGAGTCTGCATCTTTCGAGGATATCTCAACCTTGGGAAGCAGCAGTAATATCCCTATTACTCCCACTGCTGCAATAAGCGCAGCTATCGGAACAACAATGGGACTCGTACTTGCCATAAGATCACCAAGTATCCACGAGACAAGGGCATATGCGATAGAGCCACCTGCACGAGCCGGACCGAAGCTTACCGGTCTTAGCTTGCTGTTGTAGTAAAAGCAGCTCTGATTGATGAATGGTGACATACACATAATAATTACAACTGATAAGCAAAACAGCGCAATATCTACTGCGCCACCACTCCAGAATATAAGCTTTACAGATATAAGGGCAACTATAATTGCGAATATATATAAGAGCTTCTTCCAGTTCAAAAAACCCACGTTGTCGGCAACATTTCCAAATATCGGTTGAAGAACTGTTGCTACGGCACATGCAATAGCGACTCCGATTCCGCCTACAGCCTCTGTTATGCCCATTCCCTTAAAAAATGTTATGGCATATCCAATAAGACAAAGCTGTAGTATATAGAAGAATGCAAATAAAATGACCGACAGTATTTGATTTTTATTGATTTTTTTTACAGCTGTATTAGATTCCATATTACTCCCATCCTTCGTCTGTTCTAGCAGAGCCTTCCGGAATGCCCGGAAGAATTAATCCTCCGTCAACTCTCAGTGTTATGCCTGTGATATACGATGCTTTGTCCGACGCTAGAAATGTTACTGCATTGGCAATATCCTTAGGTGTGCCCGCACGACCTAAAGGCACAGTATCTTTTAGATTGTCCCAAAAGTCGGGAACGGTATTCAGCGGGCTTTCGGCTATTTTCTTATCCCAATAATATTCCATATCTGAGGGTTTATCAATAAATGCTATCTCTTCCTTGGTTCTTATTCTTATGGCTCCGGGTGCCACGTTATTAATTCGAATTCCGTATTCTGCAACATCAAGTGCGTAAGCTTCAATCATCTTGTTAAGTCCGGCTTTCATGCCACAATACAAACCACAATTAGGATAAGAGCGTTCTCCTCTTGAAGAGGTTATGTTAATAATATTACCCTTGATCTTATTATCTATCATATATCTCGAAGACAGATGCATCATCTTGATATATGTACGAAAATCGAGATTAAGGAGAAAATCAAGATTGTCGTCAGAAAAATCCTGTATGGCACGGGGTTTGTTAACGCCGGCATTATTAATGCATAAGTCTAATGAACCAAGAGAGTTTATCGCTTTATTAAAGAAAATATCAGCGCCATCCTTCTTAGAAAGATCGGCGTCAAATGAATAACACTCAGCTCCCAGACTTGTTATAAGGCTTGTTGTCATATCTACATAATAGTCACTATTCTCTGCATCACTATAGTAAGAGAAGGCTATATCATAGCCTTCTTTCGCAAGCGCAACACCTATTCCTCTTCCTATTCCTGACTCTCCGCCGGTAATAATTGCTTTTTTTCTCATATCTTTCTCCTATTGAATCGTAACGCAATTCTATCCTATTACATCCTGTTCTTCCAGCTTCTCTTCAATAAATGATTGAACCTTCGCGCTCTTCATACCTATAAATGCAATCACAAAGGATACTGCAATATATATAGACAGTCCGAATAACGCCCATAAGAAGTCGTACTCGTAGAGTCCACCTATGGCTTCTCTAAGTGCCGTTAAGCCATACGCGAAAGGCATGTACTTATATAATACCTGGAATAATCCGGGTAGTACTTCTACCGGGAAGGTTCCTCCGCTTCCGGCTACCTGTATAACCAGTAGAACTACACAAAGCGCTTCGCCTACAGAACCAAATGCATACGTAAGAGAATACAACAAAAATGTGAACGAGAAGCTTGTAAACGCACATCCGATATAAAGAAGCACAGGGTATTCTACATGTATCTGTACATAGAACATACAACCCAGGAATGTAATTAATGTCTGCAATTGCCCCATGAGGAAGAATAATATATATCTTCCCAAAAATTCCTGTATAGGTGTAATATTCGTAAGTCCTACAATTGGTTGAACCTTTGTCTTCATGATAGCCACAAGAATCAGTGCTCCAAACCATATAGAAAGAACTATATAGAAAGGTGCTGTGGCATCACCGTTAGTCTGCATAGGGAATATAGGCTGCTTATCAAGGTCAACAGGTTCTACTATAAAGTCCGCAATAATCTCGGGGTCTGTCTCAATTATCTTGGCTAAAAGCTGATATTGTTCGTTGTTCTCCAAGTCTTCCATATCATGGATTAAATCTCTTAGCCCTGTCTGCATCTTAACTACTTCTGCCCTTGTAGACATTAAACTGCCCTTGCCTTGTCCTGCCATCTTAGGATAGGAATGTAATATGTTGGCAAGGTCATTAATAGAATCTGACGAGTAATTAAGCAGATTTTTTACTTCTAGTAGAGACTTTTCTACTGAGTTAACCGTGCTTCTTAATTGTGGCTTGACACTGTATGTATAGTTCTTCGAAAGCGACTGTAATCCGGACTTACAATTCTCTAAATCAATTTTAGTCGTGTCTAGCACTGAACGTGTGACGTCAATTGCCTCGCCGGGCATCGTCTTAAGGGCGTTCAAATCCTGAGTTACCTTATCCAAATCCGTATCAACCTTATCGGCCTCTTGACTTACAGTCGGATTAACGTCTCTAACATCCCTAATGCCTTGGTCGTATGCGTTCTTCACAGCTTCGGATGCTGCTATAAGTGAGTCTATCTGAGCGTCTGTAATTCTGGTATTAACGTCAACAGAATTGTAAAGGTCGTCAATCTGATCATATAATAGCTGCAATTTTCCCTCTGTCTGGTTCAGTGTCTGAGTAGCTACATCCGACGCTGTATCAATTGTACTCTCTGCTACATCAGTTGTCGCCTGGGCCGCATCTGCCATAGCTCGACCCGTGTCTTTCAACGCATCCAACTCATCCGTTATCTCTTTGGCGGCATCCATTACAGCACTTGCAGAATCAATTAAGCTGATATATGAATCAATAATGGTTATACATGTGGTCAAATCGGCATCTAAGTCGTATAATTTGTCCAGCGCCTTGTCTGTTAGATTACTACCATCAGTATTATCCGTTATAACATATTCGCTTACCTCTAGAAGTATCTTGGCAAGTGTGGTGACGAAGGCTTTATCTACCTCTGTCTGGATAGACGTCTTGACTTTACCTGTTATCTTGGGCGCAATAGCATTCTTCTTCTCGTTTTCATAATAATGGATTACCGGATTGTTAATATCTCCGCCCAGAAAGCTTATCATATCCTCAGAGAAACGCTCATTAACTACAAGTGCGGCATAATACTCTCCTGAATATACGCCGTTAATTGCTTCCTCAGATGTATCTGTAAATACCCAGTTAATTGCCTTGTTCTCCTTGAGATTGGCAATAATCTTGTCACCGATATTGAGCTTAACATCATCTATTGATATTCCCAAATCATCCGATGCAACTGCTACAGATATATTGCTTGTGGCTGCTTCGGAATATGGATCCCAGTTAGATAATATGTTGAACCAGGCATAGAGACTTGGTATAACGGCAAGTCCCATAATTACGACAACTGCTACTACATTCGTATATAATCGCCTGGCATCATATCTGAAGATTCTCAAAATATTTTTCATGAATCTTTCCCCCTTAATTTGTCACCAAGCTGAGCCATCTTTTCCTGTCTCTCTTTATATTTTAACTCTATCTGTTTGTTGATCCTCTCTATCTCTTTCTCAAGATTAGCTTTCTCTTTCTTGAGTCTCTCTTCGATACCTTCCGTTGTATCATTAATTGCCTGATCTATGTCGTCACCCATAAGGTTACGATCGATATCCTCATCAATTACACCGAATTCTTTCATCTTGTTCAATGTCTTATAATCTGAATACTCAACATATACAAGATACGCCGCTATTCCGAATAAAGATGTTATCCAAAGCATCAAAAAGAAGAACTTGGTGCCCGGAACAATAAAGCTCAAAATCAGGAAGACTAATGGTAGCAAAATATTTACCTTAAAGCCTACTCTTATTTTGCGCTGGTTCTTCCTGTGAAGATGTGCTTCATACTCTATGAATTTGTCATAAATCTTCTCATAATCTTTTGGCATATCTACAGTACCTTTGTGTCTTCCATTCTCTTAGCCATATATTTCTTAAGCGATCTAAAGGGTTTTCTAATCCATATTCCGATAATGAGTGCCAAAACTATAAATAGAGATAGTTTCAGCAAGTACATGAGATAATCCATCTCATATAATCCTCCCACACACTCCCTTAATGCATTAATTGCGTACGGGAACGGGAAGAAGAGATATACATTCTTGAAAAAGTCCGGCAGAAGCTCAATAGGATATGTTCCGCTTGAGCCTGCTATCTGTATTACCAGTATTACTACGGCAATAGCTTTACCCACGTCTCCAAATGCCTCAACAAGCGAGTATATTATTAATGTAAATGTAAAACTCGTAAATGCTGCGGCAAAGTAGAACAGAATCGGATGCAGGCATTGTACTTTGAAAAATGCCAAATCTCCTATAACTGTTATCAGAGCCTGTAACTGTCCTATTATAAAGTACATACCATATCTTCCGAAAAATCGCTGCGTATCAGTCATATCGGGATATTTCTTCGAGCCGGGAGAAGCTTTAACTATTGCTGCTAAGATGATTGCTCCTACCCATATTGCAAGTACTGTATAAAAGGGTGCAACCGCTGAACCGTAATTTTCTACGGGATATATATTGGTTGTCTCTATCTGAACCGGCTCAGAGAAGAATTGACCATACATCTCGGGATCGCCACTAAGGGTATCCATAAGTATCTGTACCTTCTCATTTTCAGCCGCTTTGCTAACCTTGTCGGTAATTTTGCTAAGCCTGTTGTTAATCTCGCCTAAAGCATCTGCTGTCTTGCCAAGACTGATATTTCCTGCATTAACAGCTGTATTTAAAGATGAGAATACCCTATCCATACCTGATAAGGTAGAACCCATCTGATGCATTAATGTGCTTGCATCGCCTAATACTATCTTGAGATTATCCATACACTCATTGAGCTGTGGAACAAGCTGGGTATTGATTGTTCCCTGTGTATCGTTAATCAACGTTATGCACTCGTTAATTGATTTCTTAGCTTCTGCCTCACGCTTTTCTATATTGTTGAGTACGGTATCGCCGGTATTCTCTTTCTCTATCTTACTTACGGCCTCATCTACTTTATCCACGGTACTCATTACCGCCCTAAGTTCAGCTCTTGCAGCTTCAATCTTAGCTTTATCAACTAGAGATACATCTCCCTTCTCAGCTTCGGAGAGCGCATCGTCTAGTGCCTGTGCATCTGTCTTCGCAATCTTGATGTCCGATTCTATGCCTTTTACAGCATTGTTTATATCCCTTAATTGATTAAGCACTGCAGCCTCGCCGAGCCTATTGGACATCTTGTTAAGACTTGTCTGTATTGTTGCAACCACAAGATTGACCTGATTAATATAATCATTAAGGGTAATCTGTGAAGTGTTAATACTATCTCTTGTATTGGATAACGCATTTCCACCGGCTATTGTCTTATCCGCCATCACCTGTGTATCATTATTTGCCGCGTTAATTGCTGCACTTAGAACAGCATTACCTGCGACAACAGTATTGATAGTATCCTGATATCTCTTCATGCTGTCGCTTACACTCTTCATCTTATCGACAATACCGTCTACTCCGCCCTCTTCGTCAATATCATCAGACAATTTGTTAACATCCTTGAAAACCTCAGATGCCATTACCTTGACGAACTTCGTATTAATCTTGGTCTGTATCTTCTCAACAACGGTGTCGCTAATCTTGGTCGCTACGGGATTCTTCTTCTGATTCTCATAGAAGATAAGCTGTGGCTTATTGACCTTTTCTGTAAATACGTTGTACATATTGTATGTAAATGTATCATTGATAACTATCGATGCATAGTATTCCCCTGATTCCACGCCTGCCTTGGCCTCTTCCGGTGTATCTACAAAATGCCACCTTACGCTGTCACTGGTCTTAAGATCATCAATTACTTCCTGTCCCACATTTCTGTATACGCCTTCTTCGTCTACATATCCTTTATCCACTGATACGGCGGCAAGGTCCAAATTGCCTGTATTGCCGTAAGGATCCCAATTGGCATAGATGTTGAACCAGGCATACAGAGCCGGCAGGATACATATACCTATTACGATTACAAGGGCTATGAGATTGTGTAAGACGCTTCTTATATCGTCTTTGATGATTCTCTTAATATTTTTCATACATTCACCTTAATAACAAAATGTACTAGCTTTCTCCGTATCTACCGATTGCAATGGTGTTTCTGGACACTTCCTTTGCCTTATATAGAAGGTCGTCTGCCCTGTGTAAATAATCTTCTACAGTCTCGCCTTCCTTAGGGTTGCCGAAGCAAATACCCTGTGAAATCGTAACTATATTGCTGGCTTTGGAATATTCATGTCTAATCCTCTTGCTCTCAATCCTCTTCTTCAGAACTGTTGCCATTTTCTCAATTCTCGGGTACTCAAAGCCCTCATATATTATGATAAATTCGTCGCCACCATATCTTGCACAGAATACCTTGCCATATTCCTGCTGCAATGTGATGGCATCAGCCACAGCTTTGATACACTTATCACCTGCCTGATGACCGTAGTTATCGTTAAACTGCTTGAAATAATCTATATCCAATATCTCTATTGCAAAGCTTGTAGAGTTCTTAACAGCATTTTCAAATGCCGTATGGAAATGCTTCTCTAAGCCAAATCGATTAGCCATCCTTGTCATGGCATCCGTCTCTGACTTCTTCTGCAGAGCTCTGTTCTCTTCCTTGAACTCTTTCGTAATTGCAGTAAGATCGTTGAAGCTGTTACGAAGATTAATCATATTGGAAATCATATTATGATTCTCTTTCTCCATATACTCCGTAAGCTCATAATACAGTACTGCTGCACGCATATATTCGCCGCGTTTGTTGTTCTCTCTGTAGTATTTTATTTTAAGAGATAGCAGCTTACGCTCAAGGTTCTTAATTGATGTAACCTTGGTAAGGCGTTCCACAACATCCAGCACATGGAAGAAATCATCATAGTATTCAATCTTGAGAAGCAATGACAGATACTCATAGATATCATCAAAGAAATCCATAATAGGAATATGTAAATCGATTATTCCTTTCATATCATGTATTGTTACATCACGTTTGCCCCAGTTGTGCTGCTCATGACAAAGCCTTGCCTTGAAGCTGTATACCATGATTTTATCTATCTCATCTAAGCTTTGAAGACACTCAAACTCAATTTTCTCCAAAAATTCGCTGGCTTTATCTATCTTATCCAGACACAGATATGCCTTACCCATTCCTACATATACATTGGTAAGATTCTGTATATAGCCTTCCATTCCTCTGTTGTTAATAATATAATTATACGCAGATTCTACGTAATCCAGCGCCTTTTCATACTCTTCTATATTGAGATAGAGTGCGCCCATATTCATATTAACAATCCACTCTAAATCAGTTATATCGTATTTCTTGCAAATAGACAAAGCCCGTAAGTAATAATCCATAGCATAGGGCGCATTACCACGATTAAGGGACATAATTCCCAGCATATTGTTTGCCATCACAACATAACCCCACTGCCCGATAGACTCCATAAGACTTACACAGCCGGTCATTTCGTTGTAAAACTTCATTACATCGTTAAGAAGATAGTACGTCTCACCTCTTGAGAACTTGGCATATCCTATAAGACCCTGATCGTTCTCTTTGGCTCCATACTCTTCTAATTCATCACAAGCTGCAAGAATCCTTTCCGGATCTGCTCCTCTAAACCTTTGGATTTCTGATATTAGGTTTTGTATATCCATCTCGTATTTTGAAATGTCCAAATTAGCTCTCCGTTTCGCTTAGAATTGCTATTATTTATAACTATTATTCATCCCCGTTTTGTATCTGATTGATGATATTTGATAAATCTGCAAATTCCTCTAAGTTCAGAACTTCGCCCCGTATATCTGGTCTTAAGTTCGCTTTAAACAGGGCTTTCGCAATCTGTTCTTTGCTTAAATTAAGCTTTGGATAGTTTTTTAACCCGTTTGCCAAGGTCTTTCTTCTCTGATTAAAAGAGGCTCTGATACAGTCAAACAGCAGCTCTTCGTTATCTACCTCAACAGTGTACTCTTGATTAATAGTTAGTTTAATCACAGCTGAATCCACTTTAGGTCTTGGCATAAAGCAACTTGCCGGTACGTCACACACAATCTCAGGTCTTGTATAAAACTGCACTGCAAGGGACAGCGCCCCGTAATCTTTTGTCCCGGGTCCTGTTATCATTCGTCCTGCAACTTCCTTTTGTACCATAACGGTTATGGATTCAATAGGTAATTTACTCTCTAAAAGCCGCATTATTATGGGCGTTGTAATATAATAAGGCAGATTTGCCACGACCTTTAACGGCTTTCCCTTATTGTACTTTTTAGAAATATCTTCTATATCTGTCTTTAATATATCATTATTAATTATTGTGATATTGCTGTAATTAAATAATGTGTCCTGCAGAATTGGTATAAGATGTCTATCAATCTCCACACAGATTACTTCCCGAGCCGCTTTCGCAAGCTCTTCTGTCATCGTTCCTATGCCCGGACCAATCTCTAATACCGTATCTTCCTTGGTGATATCAGCACTTTCTATTATCTTAGAGAGAATATTGTCATCTATCAGAAAGTTCTGACCGTATTTTTTCTGAAAGCTGAAGTCAAAACGCTTCAGTACAGCGGATATATATGTTGGATTAGTTAGATTACCCATTTATCTTTTATCCTATCTTGTAGAATCTATTACCGTTGTCCCAGGTTATTTCCTCGACCTTGGCGGTAGATACATTCTTAATAGTAGCAATTTTCTCAACGATGTACTCTAGCTTAGTTGAATCGTTGCGTTTTCCTCTGTATGGCTCCGGCGCAAGGTATGGCGCATCTGTTTCGATTAATATATATTCTAATGGTACTGCCTCGACTGTTTCCCTTAGTTTCCTGCCGTTTTTGAATGTAACCACGCCTCCTACACCTATGTAAAAACCCATCTTCACATATTCCAAAGCCATCTGTGCACTTCCTGAATAACAGTGAACAACTGCTTTGATATCCAGATTATTCCTGGCTTCCCTAAGAATATCAAATGTCTCTTGATTGGCTTCTCGGGAGTGAATTATTACAGGCTTATCCACACGGGCCGCCAGCTCCAGCTGTGCCCTGAAATAGCGCCGTTGGAGTTCATGATTGGCCTCTTCTTTATCCCAGTAATAATCAAGTCCTATCTCGCCTATGGATACACATTTATCAGAATATGACAGTGACTCTATCTGTTCTATTATTGAAGGCATCCTGTCCAGGCTTTCTTCTATGCTTAATGCCTCATTATCATTTCCGTCTATGGGAAATGCCACTTCACTGGGATGGATTCCAACTGCAGCGTATATATCGTCATACTTCCTGCTTAACTCAATTGAATCCTTCGATGTATCAAATGTTGAACCAACATTGACTATCCTGCCTATGTTATTACTTCTCATATCAGAAAGAAGTTCGATCCTGTCAGTATCGAACCTCTTATCTTCATAATGTGCATGAGAATCAAATATCATACATACATCCTCTTATCTAACAAATCTCGGAACCGTTAGGCATATCCTTCTCAGGAGTGACAAGTGATAGGTTGCCTTTATCGTCTTCCGCGCATAGTAACATTCCTTCTGAAAGCACTCCGGCAAGCTTTGCGCTCTTAAGATTCACAAGCACCATTACCTTCTTTCCGACCATCTCTTCCGGTGTGTAATACTTCTTAATTCCGGAAACGATTTGCTTTACTTGACTTCCAATCCGAACTTGTGAGCATAATAGCTTCTTAGAGTTCGGCACTTCTTCACATTTGATTATCTCTCCTACCTGGAACTGCATCTTACCAAAATCGTCAAATGTTATCTCATCCTTGGGTTCAATGTCTATTCCGGCTGCTACATCCGTCTCTTCCTCCTCCTCAGGATGAAGAGCTGCAACCTTCTCAAGAACGTCCTCTAGTTTCAGTCTTTCGAATAGAATCTGTGGCTCTCTTGTAATACATGAACCTGTAGGGTAATTACCGAATTTGTCAAGGTCTTCGTAAGGAACCGGTTCTGTGTTGAACTGCTCTAGAATCTTATCTGACGTTGCGGGCATGAAGCTGTGAAGCAGTGTTGCTCCGGCTGTTATACCTTCTGCCAGATTATACAAAACTGTTGCTAATCTGTCATTCTTATCATCATCTTTAGCAAGAGCCCAGGGCATTGTCTCATCAATATATTTGTTACAGCGGCGGAACAAATCGAATATGATTGTGATAGCATCGGCAACACGAAGCTCAGCCATCTTAGCTTCAACCGCTGCCCTTGTTCCTGTTATAACTGCCTTAAGATCGTTATCAACAGGCTCATTTACCTCTTTATCGAATATTACTCCGTCAAAATATTTATTACTCATTGAAATTGTACGATTTACAAGATTTCCCAGGATATTGGCAAGATCTGAATTCGTACGCTCAACCATTAATTCCCATGAAATAGCACCGTCATTTTCAAATGGCATCTCATGAAGCAGGAAGTAACGAACTGCATCAACTCCGAATATATCAACAAGCTCGTCTGCATATATAACATTTCCGGCAGATTTGCTCATCTTACCATCAGCTAAGATTAGCCAAGGATGTCCGAATACCTGCTTGGGAAGGGGTTCACCCAATGCCATTAGGAAAATCGGCCAGTAAATTGTATGGAAACGAATTATGTCCTTGCCGATTAGATGTAAGTCGGCCGGCCAGAACTTCTTGTACTGAGCACTGGAATTGCCGTCTGCGTCATAGCCAATTCCCGTAATGTAGTTGGTAAGCGCGTCAAGCCACACATATACGACGTGTTTGTCATCGAAATCAACGGGAATACCCCATTTAAAAGATGTTCTTGATACGCAAAGATCCGTAAGTCCCGGAAGCAGGAAATTATTCATCATCTCGTTCTTACGTGAAACAGGCTGAATAAACTCAGGATGTGTATTGATGTGCTCAATCAACCTGTCAGCGTATTTACTCATTTTGAAGAAATACGCCTCTTCCTTGGCGGGCTTAACTTCTCTGCCACAGTCCGGACATTTGCCGTCTACAAGCTGAGACTCCGTCCAGAATGACTCACATGGTGTGCAATACATTCCCTCGTATGCGCCCTTGTAGATATCTCCCTGGTCGTAGAGCTTTTTGAATATCTTCTGAACCTGCTTCTCATGGTCAGTGTCCGTTGTTCTGATGAACTTGTCGTAGCTTGTATTCATCATATCCCAGATATCACGAACTGTTCCTGCCACCTCATCAACGAACTCTTTAGGCTCAATACCTGCCTCCGCTGCCTTGTTTTCTATTTTCTGACCATGCTCGTCAGTTCCCGTCTGGAAGAATACCTCGTAGCCCTCCTGTCTTCTGAATCTCGCAATGGCATCTGCAAGCACTATCTCATAGGTATTGCCTATGTGCGGCTTTCCGGAAGTATATGTGATTGCAGTTGTTATATAATACTTTCCTTTATTAGACATATCTGTTCCTCTTTCCCTTGGAAATGTTTATTCTTATATATTATTTTTCTTCTTTGGAAGATGCCTCACTATTCTTAGTCTCTTCCTCCACAACTTCAGCATCTACTACTTCAGCATGATCTTCTTCAGATTCTTCACTGCCTGGTACTTCGTCAAGTCTTGCGCCACATTTGTTGCAGTATACCGCTTCACTGTTGTTAAGAGCATTACAAGACGGACAGTTAATGCCACCCTTAAGCTTCTCTATCTCCTTCTGAAGCTCCTCCATCTTGTCAAGAGCCTCTGTTATATCTCCTAAGTCTTTCTTCTTCTTGTCCTTATTCTTAAGGTAGAAATCACGGCCGATACCTTCGTATCTACCTTGTACAAACTTCTCTGTCTCTTTGTACTCACGCTTAAGGTTAGCTATCTGCCTAAGCTCCTTGGCTCTCTCCATTACGTCATTACCGGCATCTGCTATTGCCTCTGAAATATCATCGATAAATCCCATCATCTAATCCTCCTTAGTTATTGTGTATTCCTGATTTCGATACAGCGTAGAGTTGCTATGTTGTGGAGACTACTATAATTTATCCAAACATTCCTGTCTCTCTAAGGCATACATATACCATGAACAGTACATATAATGCCACCATAACTCCACCTTCCACCTTATTAATTGATTTCTTGGTAATACAGAAAATGTATATTAATACTGAGAATGCTATCAGTACACATATATCTATTATATTATCCACCGCAAACGGAATAGGACTGATTGTAGCTGCAATACCAAGTACAAATAAGATATTGAAGATATTAGAGCCTACAACGTTACCTATAGCCATATCAAGCTGATTTTTACGGGCCGCAACAATTGATGTTACAAGCTCCGGTAGTGATGTACCTACAGCACAGATTGTAAGTCCGATAATTGTATCGGAAACACCTATTCTCTCAGCTATGGCAACTGCGCCGTCTACAACCCAATCTCCACCGAACTTAATAGCAACTGCTCCCACAACAATGAACACTATTGACTTCCATACGGGGAGATCCGATACTTCGTCCTCCATCTCGTCAGCAAGGGATCTCTCAGCTTGCACTCCCGTCTCCTTTGCAGCCTTACGGGCTTTCATTGCATTTACAATAAGAACGGTAATAAACGCTACGAAAAGTATAAGGTAAATGATTCCGGCACCTCTGTCTATCTCCCAATTCATTCCGTAGCCTCCGTCTTCCTTAAATCCGAAGACTCCTAAGAAAATCATCAATACTGCGCAGATTATGGAAAATGGATAATCTCGCTTAAGTACGTCCTTGCTTACACTTAACTTATTGAATAAAGCACATATACCAAGTACCATCATTAAATTGAAAATGTTGGAACCCACTACATTACTAACTGCAAGTGAATTGGCATTATTCATAGATGCCGATACCGATACAGCGGCTTCCGGCAGGCTTGTTCCCATTGCGACTATCGTCATACCGATAATCAACGACGGGACTTTGAGCTTTTTGGCGATTGAAGAGCTTCCTTCAACGAAAATGTCTGCTCCTTTTATTAAGAAGACGAATCCTACGATAAGCAGTATTATTTTAAATATTAATGAACTTGTTATAGCTGTAAATGTAGCCATTGTATTGTTTCTCCGTATTTATACATATTGTTGCTACGCTTATAGGGAAATGCCTACACGCACATTTATCATTTACCAATCCAACATTTAATAATAGCGAATACTTCTCTTACAAATAATGTTGGATACATCATTCGTGTTGTTCTTGCGTTGATTGCTGTCGCTTTGAGTCTGAAGCTTGCGGCATAAAGACTAGCTCTGTATTGGTGGAACTCATTTGTGGCAATCGCTACTGATCTGGGAAGATTCTTCTCATCAATGATCTTTGCCGCATACTTAAAATTCTCTAAAGTGTTGGTAGAAGCACTTTCTGTTATTATTCTACTCTTGGCAATGCCGTATTTAGAAAGTCCTATAGCTATATATTCCGCCTCCGAATCGTAGTATCCGTTTCCTACCTTACCACAGGCAATACATAGCGCATTGGGATGCTTGTCTAAATACCTTGCAGCTTCCTTAATTCTGTTCTTAAGTTCTTCACTTATACCGTATTTATATGTACATCCCAGCACAATCACCAATTCCTGATTGGTGGAAATATTATTCTTTGCCTTAGTCATCCTAACATTTACAATAATGACAAGTATCAGAACCAGTAAGACAAATATACATAATACTATCTTGAAATTACGGGAAAACAGCCATGAAAACGTGCCAAAAAGCAGGACAAACACGCTTAACGTAAGCCCCACTACATTGCCGACATTAACGATACCTTTCTTACCCATAGGTAAGAAGAATATTACAATTCCGGCAATACCTATAGCCATTAACAATAATCTAAATATCATAGCATCTCCTTATTTTGCCCCACCTACACTTCGTTTAAAGGTGAGGGTCGTCCCTATCCGGGATATATTATTATGCTAAGATACCCCTTCCATAACGATATAGAAGGGGTGAGATATGTCTAGTTCTCTGTCTTATTAGCAGCCTTTTTAGCCTTATATGCCTGTAATTTCTCGTCAATCTTCTTCCATAACGGCTTAGCAATAGCCCATCCGACAATACCACAGATAACACCGACTACAAGTCCTGCAAGTACGTCAGTTGGCCAGTGAACGCATACGTACAATCTGGAAATACCTATCAATGTTGCAAGACACAATGCTCCAACGCCCCACCATTTGTACTTACCCTTGAGTGTTGCAAGTACAGCTGTCGCTGATGCAAAGCTTGCTGCTGTATGTCCTGATGGGAATGAATAGTCATTTGGAAAGCTTACAAGCATTTCCATATTCCTGATCCAGTCAGGGCCACCTTCAAAGAACATTAGCCATCCCGGTCTACACCTGATAAATATTGGCTTGATAATTCCGTTACATAGAATTATATCAAGAACCAGCGCAATAAACGATGCCAGTCCGATATGTCTGGTCTTAGGAATAATTAATAAGACTACGGTTAGAATAATCCAGAATATTCCTGCGTCTCCAAGATGTGTTATTAGTGGGAAAAACTTGTCTAAGAATATGTCATGCATATCATAGAACCACTTAAGTAAGCTTAGCTCCCAATCCCAGTAGAATATATTACTTCCCTCTACTAAGGATATAAGCTTGTCCGATGCGCCAAATGCTGTAAGCGCCGCGTAATCTATTGGCATTTTCTACCTCCTACATTTTATTATTTATGATTTAGAAACCTTACAAAATTTCTTCTTGCCCTTCTTGACAATGAACTCTTCGTTAAATGCTTCCGGCTCATAGCTTGTATGAATATCTGTAACCTTATCGCCGTTGACAGATACACCACCCTGTTGCACATTTCTTCGGGCTTCCGAACGGGAAGGCGCCAACCCTGCTGCAACAAGAACTCCGAGAATATCTATTTTGCCATCTCTAAAGTCATCATCAGAAAGCTCAGCCTTCGGCATATTTTCATTGGAACCGTTGCCGGAAAACAGTGCTTTAGATGCTTCTCTCGCTTTATTGGCTTCATCCTCTCCATGAACAAGCTTTGTCAATTCATAGGCTAATATGTCTTTGGCATCGTTAAGCTGACTGCCTTCCCAGTCCTCCATCTTTTCAATCTCATCAAGAGGCAGGAATGTAAGCATCTTGATACACTTAATTACATCAGCATCATCAACATTTCTCCAATATTGATAGAAGTTATACGGCGGTGTCTTGTTAGGGTCAAGCCATACAGCACCTGAGGCTGTCTTGCCCATTTTCTTGCCTTCCGAATTAAGAAGAAGGTTAATTGTCATTGCGTTGGCTTCGCCTCCGCGCTTACGACGAATGAGCTCCATTCCACCAATCATATTAGACCACTGGTCGTCTCCACCGAACTGAAGAACACAATTATAGTTATCATACAACTTCAAAAAGTCGTAGCTTTGCATTATCATATAGTTAAACTCTAAGAAGCTAAGTCCCTTTTCAAGTCGCTGCTTGTAACATTCCGCTGCAAGCATCCTGTTTACTGAAAAATACGAACCTACATCACGAAGCACTTCCAGATAATTAAGATCCATTAACCAATCGGCATTATTGACAAGCATAGCCTTGTCATCGCTAAAGTCAATAAATCTTGCCATCTGCTTCTTAAAGCATTCCACATTCTCGTTGATTGTCTCAACAGTCATCATCTTACGCATATCGGTTCTTCCCGAAGGATCGCCAATCATAGCTGTACCGCCTCCAATTAGGGCGATTGGCTTATTGCCGGCCATCTGTAGTCTCTTCATAAGACACAGAGCCATAAAATGACCTACATGGAGACTGTCGGCTGTTGGGTCGAAGCCTATGTAAAATGTTGCTTCTCCCTTGTTAATCTTATTCTTAATCTCTTCTTCATTTGTAACCTGTGCAATTAATCCTCGCTTAACAAGCTCTTCGTATAATTCCATTTTACTGATTCCTTAGATAAATTTCGCTATAATAATCAAGTCTCGCTCACGAGACTTGGCGCCGGAGTTGCGGTCGCTTTAGCGACTTTTCTCTGCAAATCTGTGCGCATCACATCTCTTCTACTTATAATACATTATAGCACTTGTATTATTATAACTAATGGTTGATTAATCGTCAATAAAATAAGCGAATCCCTTGGGATTCGCTTAAATTTAGAGGCGCCAACCAGATTCGAACTGGTGATAGAGGTGTTGCAGACCTTTGCCTTACCACTTGGCCATGGCGCCATATGTCATAAGGGGGACCATGCTTTGCATGGTGGATT
>ODAI010339106.1_pt1 | contig 17430 bp, 9 predicted proteins | sample 1539321 | NCBI WGS metagenome assembly ODAI01 (sample SAMN02144231, study PRJEB22623) | gut metagenome | biome: sheep rumen | host: Ovis aries | place: New Zealand | reverse complement strand
GGTTGCTGCCTTGGCGGCCTCCAGGTCATAAAACCCAGTGACGCTCTCCTCCTCTGCCGCAGTCTGCTGCGGCTCAGGTTTTTTGCGGCAAGCGCCGAGCACTGCCACCAGGCAGAGCAGCGCAACGATATATTTTCCGGCTCCTCTCACGGCTGTTCCTCCTGTGTCACGTTGACGGGCAGATGCCGTTTGCGGGCCACCTGCTGTTTCTTCAGCGCACGCACCTCAAAGGGCAGGTCGTCGGCAGACTCTTCCTTGATGACCACCTTCATACCCACGAAGGCATATTTCTCAGCAAGTTCGATGATATCTGCGTCGTGCAGGCGGATACAACCCTCGCTGGCTCTGCCAGGCACGCTCTCCTCATTGTTGGTGCTGCCATGGATGCCGATGCCTTTATGCCCCGGAGTCTCCAACCGCAGGAAATAGTTGCCATAGGACTTGATGGGACCGCGGCCGTCGCCGAAGTCATGCTCCCAGGTCGACGCATCGGCTATCTGCGTGATGCTGAAGGGATGGTCCATCGTGCAGTGGGGCGTCCGCATGTCGCCCTCGCCCTGCTTCTGCCCTTTCACACGCGAGAAACAACAGTCGAAGCGGGCCACCATCACCGTGTCGTCGCCCTGCGGCTCATACACATAGAGATAGTAGTCTTTTTTCGACATGATGATGAAGCAGCGCTCGCGCTCCACCACACTCTCAGGATGGCTGATGGTGGCATCGCCCTCGATGGTGATGCTTTCCGCCCCTGGCTCACCGGTGAGTTTCTCCTTGACGTCCGGGGTGAAAGGAAGGGCCTCCGTGGCTCCTGCCTCACTGCCATTCACTATTTCGCCATTCTGGCCGACATAGGTGGCCGCACCGCCCTTGTCCGTTCCCCCGCAGGCGCTGAATCCCACGAGCATTCCCACAAGGAGCGATGACATCCAAAAGTTTCTGATGATACGCATCTACGAAATATCAATGATTGTAAGAGTGAACTTTATAAGTTGCAAAAGTAACAAAAAAGAGCCAACATTGCAAGCAAAAGGTCACAAATTTCACAGCAGGGCCTCTCGCCTTGGTCAAGACAAGAGGCCGAGGCCCTCCCACACATCTTTTTTCTGCTAATACCCATTGAAGCCGAAGCATGACGCTGCGGCCTGTTTCCTGTCATACCGTGGGAGAACAGATGCAAAGATAAAGCACCAGGCAATGAGTTGTACCTCCGCGACGCTATATTTATCCGAAAAATATTCTTTTTTTGATATGTGTCAATCGCTTTCCGTGTCATTGTCATCAGCGGATGCTTTTTCAACCCATTTTCGCTGTTTCAGCAGCGGGTATTCCCCTTTTTTTCGTTAAAACGCGGCCTTATTCCCCATTTTTTCGTAGTTTTGCAGAAATTATAGTTTTCACGCCAGCCTATGAAAGGATTACGATATATGGCTCTCATGCCCCTGCTGCTCTTCATGGCCTCCGTCGGAGCAGGAGTGAGCAACTATCGGGAGGCCAAAGAGGACATGCGGCAGGACCTCAACCATGCCCTGCGCCAACTGGTCGCGGCCTCATCGCAAAAGCAGTCGTTCACCGACTCGCTCCTCGCGCTGCATCACGGCAGGGTGCTCACGCTCAGCGATGCACAGGAGCATTTCAGCGAGCGTCTCACCATCCACTCTCTCAGAGACACCTCACATGTCTCCGTATGCCTGCTGTCATATAATGACGGAGAGGCATTCAGGGAGAAGGCCTTCATCTGCAGCGACACCCTGCTGTGGTATGACGCCAAGGTCCCCGGCGGCAACACCGTCGTTGCCCTCAAGGCATACGCCAATCCCTCCTTTTGCTCCGTCTTGTGGCATTCCGGCCAACTGTTTCCTTTCTCCGGGCTCATCTGCTCACTGCTCCTCCTCTCGTTGCTGGCATGGAGATGCCGATGGTCGAGAAACACGGTAGTATCCCCCGCCCTCGCACCCGCCGAGGCTCAAGAGCCGGTCTGCCTCACTCCCATGCAAGAGCAGTTGATGGAGATGTTCGACAGCGCCCCCGGCCACACCCTCAGCAAGGAGGCCATCTGCGCCGCGCTCTGGCCGAAGAAAGACCATCCCGAGACCACGCTCTACACCTTTATCTGTCGTCTGAAAACCAAGTTGAAAACACAGACTGACATGGATATCATCAACAAGCGCGGGAGAGAATACCAACTTGTCAAGAAGCAAGAAACCGACTGACTGTCAAGTATGTAAGGAAATTGTAAGACAATTGTAAGGCTCTTTTTTCGTCTCATCGCCACTTCGACTGCTACTTTTGCAGAAAAAACGAAACGGCATGATACGACAAAAGACTTTCTCGACCATCAACACCCTCGCGGGATGGCTGGCATTTGCCATCGCTGCCACCACCTATTGCCTCACCGTGGAGCCCACAGCCAGTCTGTGGGACTGCCCCGAGTTCATCGCCAGCGCCTACAAGCTGGAAATCGGGCATCCGCCGGGCGCCCCTTTCTTCATGCTCGTCGCCAACCTGTTTACCCGAGTGGCCGGCCAGCCCTCCGATGTGGCACTGACCATCAACATCATGTCGGCACTCCTCAGCGCAGGCTGCATCCTGTTCCTCTTCTGGACCATCACCCACTTCGCACGCCGGCTCACCACCAACGGCAAGACCTACACCCTGCCACAGGTGCTCCTCATCGAAGGGAGCGGCATGGTGGGCGCTCTGGCATATACCTTCAGCGACACCTTCTGGTTCTCGGCTGTCGAGAGCGAGGTCTACGCCTTCTCCAGTTTCCTCACCGCCCTTGTGTTCTGGCTCATCCTGAGATGGGAAGACGAGGCCGACGACCCGCAGAGCGACCGGTGGATTGTACTCATCGCCTACATCGTCGGACTGTCGATCGGTGTCCATCTGCTCAACCTGCTGTGCATCCCCTCCATGGCACTCATCATCTATTACAAGAGAGCCAAGACGGCAAAAGTATGGGGCGCACTCATGGCCTTCGCCTCAGGCATACTGGTGGTGCTGGCCATCCTATACGTCATCGTGCCGGGCATCATCAAGATAGGCGGATGGGCTGAGCTGCTGTCCACAAATGCCCTGGGACTGCCCTTCCACACCGGTCTGGCCACCGTCTTCCTGCTGACACTCGCCGTCCTCGGCCTGACCGCTGCCCGAAGCCGGAGGCGAATCGTCAGGACCGTCCTCATGAGTCTGCTGCTGATGCTCATCGGACTCAGCTCCTATGCCGTCATCCTCATCCGTGCGGCCGCCCACCCTCCCATGAACGAGAACTCTCCCGAGACGGTTTTCGCCCTGGGGCGTTACCTCAGCCGCGAACAATATGGCGACAACCCGCTGCTCTACGGGCCGGCCTACTGCAGCCAACTCGACTATGAGCCGCAAGGCGACTACTATGTGGCCAAGCAGAAAGAAGGGGCACCCATCTACCGGGCCGACAGCGACAGTACGGGACAGAGATACACGGCCATCGGGCACCGCTATTCATTTGTCTACAAAGACAATATGTGGTTTCCGCGTATGGGCTCATCACGTCATTCCCAGGCCTACGAAGCGTGGATGGGCGGCGTGGAGAAGAAAGGCTACCTGCCCACCACCCGTGAGAATCTGCGCTTCTTCCTCACCTACCAGATGTATTTCATGTACTGGCGCTATTTCCTCTGGAACTTCGTGGGACGGGAGAACAACCTAAAAAGCCAGGGCGAGGTGGAGCACGGACAATGGATCACAGGCATCAGGATGATAGACAACCTGCTGCTCGGCTGCGACACGTCGCTGCTCCCCTCCGCCCTACGCGCCAACAAGGGAAGGAACATCTACTACGGACTGCCCCTGCTGCTCGGACTGGCCGGCCTCTGGTGGCAATACCGGCAGAGACAGCGCGGCAGACAGCAGTGCCTCGTCACGGCCATGCTCTTCGTGATGACCGGAGTGGCCATCGTGGTCTACCTCAACCAGCCACCGACGCCGCCCAGGGAGCGCGACTATGTCTATGCGGGCTCGTTCTATGCCTTCGCCATCTGGATAGGACTGGGCACCTGCGCCATAGAGGCATTCCTGCGGAGAATCATCACCCGCCCCTATCGGTTGCTCAGGAAGAAGGAGATGATCACCGCATGCGCGGCGGCCGCCATGTGTCTGGCTGTGCCGCTGCAGATGGTGAGTCAGACATGGGACGACCACGACCGCTCAGGGCGCTACGCCTGCAGAGACTTCGGACTGAACTATCTCGAGAGCATGCCGAGGAAGGGTCATCCCGTCATCCTCACCGACGGCGACAACGACACCTTCCCGCTATGGTACAACCATGAGGTGGAAGGTCAGCGCACCGACACCCGCGACTGCAACCTGGAATATGCCAATGTCGACTGGTATATCGACCAGATGAAGCGCCCCGCCTACGACTCACCCGCCCTGCCCTTCAGTTGGCAGCGGACTGATTATCAGGAAGGTACCAATGATTACGTAGAGGTGAGGTCCGACCTGAAGGAAGACATCCTCCGATTCTGCCGCGAGCATCCCGAAGAGGCACGCAGCACCTTGGGAGACGCTCCTTTCGAGTTGCGCAACATCATCCGCCACTGGATTCTCAGCCGTGACCCCGCAAGGCACTGCATCCCCACCGACAGCGTGACGGTGACCGGAGGCGGCGAACAGATGGTCATCTCACTCAAAGACGTCAAATTCTTGCAGAAGGGCGACCTCTTTGTTCTCGAGATATTGTCGCACGCCGACTGGCAACGCCCCCTCTACGCGTCTGTCAATCTGGGACCGGACAACATCCCTTACCTGCGCGACCATTTCGTACTCGAGGGGATGGCCTACCGCATCGCCCCTCGTGACGGCGGACCACGGGTGGACATCAACCGGATGTATGACAACATTATGCACAGGTTCAGATACGGAGGGCTTCACCGCCCGGGACTCTATGTCGACGAAGATGTCATGCACTTGGCTCACACCCATCAATATGTGATGAGCATCCTCATCGACAGCCTGTTGGATAAGGGCGACAAGAAAAGGGCGCTCGTCGTAGCCGAGAAATGGGAGAAAGAGTTGCCTGACTGCAACATCCCCTACACCGACGCCGCCCTCTCGCTGGCCAGATGCTACTATGAGAACGGTATGGCGGACAAAGCCGACGGCATCATCAGCCAACTGCTCAAAAGGAGCGACGAATGGCTGGAGTGGATAGCCACCATCCGCCCCGACAGGCAGCAGCCGTCCCTCTTCACGGCGGCAGGATGGATGAAGACCATGCAGCAAACCTTCGACTTGGCCTACCAATATGAGAGAACATCTGTCATCAACAAATACAAATCATCATTTCAACGCCATGTCAGCAAATACCAACCCCTACTGCAACCATCGTCCCGATAACAGTCACTACCACCCACACTACCTGACGCTCCTACTGGCCTGTGCCGTCATCATCGCCGGACTTGCACTCATGACCGGCGAAGGCAGCAGCGAGTCGTCCTTCTGTAGCGACATCTTCTCCCAACGGCGAGTGGTCGTGGCACCTGCCATTTGCCTCCTGGGATATTTGATGATTGTCGTGGCAATCATCAGGAAAAAGTAGTTGACTCGTTGAGAAAGACGGGAGCCGGCATTCTTGCGGATGTCGGCTCTTGCTTTTCACTCGCCTTTCACAAGTTTTGCGATAACATCGCGAAAATAGGATGCGGCTCGGAAAAGAAAATAAAAACTTTCGTTTTTATTTTGCTTTTCACTCGCCTTTCACAAGTTTTGCGCCGGGCGCGAAAATAGGATGCGGCTCGGAAAAGAAAATAAAAACTTTCGTTTTTATTTTGCTTTTCACTCGCCTTTCACTATTTTTGCAGAAAACAAACCAAGAAAGAAAATGAAAGCAAGACATCTATTGACCGTCATCCTCGTGATGGCCATGGCCGCCACGCATGCACAGACCCAACTCTACCCCCGCCACTTCGCACTCGAAGAGGTGACACTGCTCGACTCTCCCATGAAGACCGCCATGGACCTCAACTGCCAGACCCTGCTGAAATATGATGTTGACAGACTGCTCACACCCTACGTGAGACAGTCGGGACTCGCCGCCACCAAAGACAGCGGCAGCAGATACCACCAGTGGGAAAAGCAGCACCCGTCGTTCCCCAACTGGGGCGACTCCAGTTTCAACCTCGACGGGCATGTGGGCGGCCACTATCTCTCCGCACTCGCACTGGCCTATGCCGCATGCCACGACACCGACATGAGGACACGCCTCAAGGAGCGCATGGAATATATGCTCCAAATCATGAAAGACTGCCAAGACCAATACGACGCCGACACCCAAGGTCTCTACGGCTTCATTGGCGGGCAACCTGTCAACAACGAATGGAAGACCCTCTTCAAAGGCGACATCTCTGGCATCCGCAACCGGGGCGGATGGGTGCCCTTCTACTGCCAGCACAAGATTCTCGCCGGTCTGCGCGACGCCTATCTCTACGGCGGCAGCACACTCGCCAAAGATATGTTCCTCAAACTCGCCGACTGGAGCGTCAACGTGGTGAGTAAGGTGAGCAGCACCGACATGGAGTCGATGCTCAACATCGAGCACGGTGGCATGAACGAGTCGATGCTCGACGCCTACCAACTCTCAGGCGATGCCAAATACCTCACCGCAGCCAAGAAATACACCCACAAGACCATGCTCAACGGCATGCAGACTCTCAACACCACGTTCCTCGACGGTAAGCACGCCAACACACAGGTGCCCAAGTATATCGGCATGGAGCGTATCTGCGAGCAGGACGAGGCTGCCACCGGATATAAGAACGCCGCGGAGAACTTCTGGACCGACGTGGCCGACAACCGCACCGTATGCATCGGAGGCAACAGCGTGGGCGAGCATTTTCTCGCCAAAGCCAACTCCAACCGCTATATCGACCATCTCGACGGACCCGAGTCGTGCAACTCCAACAACATGCTCAAACTCTCTGAGATGATGAGCGACCGCACGGCCGACGCACGCTATGCCGACTTCTACGAGGCCACCATGTGGAACCATATCCTTTCCACACAAGACCCACAGACAGGAGGCTACGTCTATTTCACCACCCTTCGCCCCCAGGGCTACCGCATCTACTCACAGGTCAACCAGGGCATGTGGTGCTGCGTGGGCACAGGCATGGAGAACCACTCCAAATACGGACACTTCATCTATACTCACGACGGCGACAAGACGCTCTATGTCAACCTCTTCACACCCAGCGTGCTCGACAACGCCACCTTCGGCATCCGGCAGGAGACCCTCTTCCCCTGCATCGACCCTGTCGCCTCCAACATCCCCACCTCCAACACTGCCACCACTACCCTCACCATCACCAAGGCCGGCACCTATGCCATCGCCGTCCGCCATCCGGCATGGGCTGGTAAAGAATACCAAGTGATGGTCAACGGAAAGGCGGTCAATGCCGCCGTGACTCAAGGCAAAGCCAGCTATGTGACCATCGACCGGACATGGGCCGTGGGCGACCGCATCGTCGTCTGGCTGCCTATGGAACTAAGCTATGAGCCATGTCCCAACTATACCGACTACATCGCCTTCAAGTTCGGCCCCATCCTCCTCGGCGCATCCACCACAGCCGCCACAGCGGCGGAAGCCGAAGCCACAGGACTGCCCCTGGAGAAACTGCAGAACGAATATGCAGGAGCAGGACGCATGGACCATGCGCCCGGAAGCAGGGCCTCATCGAAGAGCCTCGTCTCGGCACCCATGCTCATCGGCCCGCGCAGCGAGGTGCTCAGCCGCATCGAGCGACTGCCTGTCAGCGACCTGCGCTTCGTCATCGACGCCAGCCGCGACAACGTGGAAACCTATCAGTGGAACAAACTCGAGCTGCGCCCCTTCTACCAGATACACCACACACGCTACATGTGCTATTGGTATCAGCAGACAGCCGAGAATTACGAGAAGAGCGACATGGCACAGACAGAGGCTGCCAACGAGGCCCTCAACGACCGCACGCTCGACTTCGTGGCTCCCGGAGAACAGCAGAGCGAGGCCGGCCACGAATACAACTATTCGAGCGACTCCAGCACCGGCAACTACAACACAGAGCACTACCGCGACGCAAAAGCCAACGGACACATCCAATACACCTTATTTAATAATGAGCGCGTGGCCGACCACCTGAGCGTCATGCTACGCTTCAACCTGGCAGACAAGGGACGCAAGGCCATCCTCACCATCGACGGCACACAGGTGGCCGACATCACTATCCCCTCCTCGGCCAAAGGAAGTGACGTCAACGGCTTCTACAACGTGGAATATGCCATCCCCAACCACCTCATCACCGACGCCCAAGGACAAGTGAAGAGCAAATTTGTGATGCGGCTCACCGCATCGCCCACCACCCTCTGCCCCGGCATCTACTACGTCAGACTGATGAAAGACTACAACCCCAATGCCAACGCTTACAGATTCGTGGCTGGCGACTGGACCACCGGCGACGCCGCTCGCGTGGCCGCCTCCAACATCACCTACGACACCAACAACAATATCATCCACGTGAAAGCCTCAGGCACCAACAACGTGGCGCTCATGCTAAAATACCAGGACCACGACTATACCATCGACAAAAGCCAGACCTTCCTCGTGGTGAGAGGCACACACCTGAGCACCGCACCGGGAGCCGCATACCTCTGGTGGCTCAACGGCTCCAACCACGGCACGCAAGTGGCGCCCGACAAGACCAGCACCGTCACCATCGGCGACTCCGAGCATACCATCTTCGTCTGGGACATGACAAAGAGCGGCATCTATGAGAACTTCACGGGCGACCGCCCCAGCGTCTGCGAGGGAATGACCATCTTCGGCCTCACCTCCACCACCGGACAGAGCGACATCCACGACATCAACTTCGTGGCCGACCCCGACGAATATGCCAACCAGACAGTGAACATCAGGCCGACAAGAAATACCCCGCAGGCACCTGCCGGCATCTATCAGCTCAACGGCATGCGCTCCTCCAGCCCCAAAGGCATCGTTGTGACCAAGGGAAGAAAATTCATCAAGAAGAAGATATGACGCGATACCACATGCCCGCAGAGTGGGAACATCAGCGCATGATACAACTCACCTGGCCACACAGCGACACCGACTGGGCTTATTGCCTCGACTATATCACCGACACCTTCCTCACCCTGGCTCAGACCATCGCCAGATATGAGAAGCTTCTCGTGGTGACTCCCCACCCCCACGACACCCGGAAGGCACTCGCCGGCCGGATGACCGACGAGGAACTCCAGAACGTTATCGTCTGCCAATGCCCCACCAACGACACATGGGCACGCGACCACGGCGCACTCACACTACTCGGCACCGAGCCTGACGACATGCGGCTCCTCGACTTCCAGTTCAATGGATGGGGAAAGAAATTCGAGGCCGCCCTCGACAACGCCATCAACCGGCACCTCGCCGAGGCAGGCATCTTCGACGCTCCGCTCATCGACCACAACGATTTCGTGCTCGAAGGGGGGTCGGTGGAAAGCGACGGCAAAGGCAACATCTTCACCACCAGCCAATGCCTGCTCGCGCCCAACCGCAATCAGCCGCTCACCGCGGAAGGTATCGAGGAGCAACTCCTTCGAAGGCTTCACGCAAACCGCATCGTGTGGCTCCATCACGGCACGCTCACCGGCGACGACACCGACGGACACATCGACACGATTGTGAGATGCGCGCCCCAAGACACCCTGCTCTATGTGACGTGCCATGACACCGCCGACGAACAACACGACGACTTCCATGCGCTCGAGAACGAACTGCAAGCGCTACGGACCGACGAGGGGAAACCATTCTCTCTGCTGCCACTGCCCATGCCGGCAGCCATCTTCGAGGACGGTCAGCGACTGCCCGCCACCTATGCCAACTTCGTGGTCATCAACGGTGCCGTCATCGTTCCTACCTACGGACAGCCAGACACCGACGAAGAAGCCCTGGCCATCATCGGCCGAGCCTTCCCCGGACGTGACATCATCGGCATCGATGCCCGTCAGGTCATCCGGCAGCACGGTTCGCTCCACTGCCTCACCATGCAATATTATTGACAACAACACAATCCCGATACCCACATGAAAAACCTGAAAATAGGACTGCTGCAACAGCACAACACTGCCGACAGAGAAGACAACATCAGACGACTCTGCGAAGGAATAGAAAATCTGGCACAGAGAGGCGCACAACTCATCGTTTTGCAGGAACTGCACAACTCGCTCTATTTCTGCCAGACGGAGAACGTCGACCTCTTCGACCTCGCCGAGCCCATCCCCGGGCCATCGACAGAACGCTTCGGACAACTCGCCCGACAATTGGGTGTGGTCATCGTCACATCACTCTTCGAGAGACGCGCACCCGGCCTCTACCACAACACTGCCGTGGTGATAGAGCGCGACGGCACCATCGCCGGACGCTACCGCAAGATGCATATCCCCGACGACCCTGCCTATTATGAGAAGTTCTATTTCACTCCCGGTGATATCGGATTCCGACCCATCGACACCAGCGTGGGCCGGTTAGGAGTGCTCGTCTGCTGGGATCAATGGTATCCCGAGGCAGCAAGGCTCATGGCCCTCGCCGGAGCACAACTGCTCATCTACCCCACCGCCATCGGCTATGAGAGCAGCGACACTGCCGAAGAGCAAGAGCGACAGAGAGAAGCATGGACCACCGTGCAGCGCGGGCATGCCGTTGCCAATGGGCTGCCTGTGGTCACCGTCAACCGCGTGGGGCATGAGCCCGACCCCTCGGGACAGACCCGTGGCATACAATTCTGGGGCAGCAGTTTCGTGGCCGGTCCGCAAGGGGAGCTGCTCTTCCGTGCAGGCACCGACAAAGAAGAGTCGGCCATCATCGACCTCGACCTCGACCACAGCGAGCATGTCAGGCGCTGGTGGCCGTTCCTGCGCGACCGCCGCATCGATGCCTACAACGACCTGCGCCTCCGCTTCAGAGATGCCATGGAATAAAAAGACGTGATCACGAAATCACGGCATGACGTGATAACGAAATGACGTGATAACGAAATGACGTGATAACGACATGTCGTAATGACGTTATAACGTCATAACGATATAACGTCATCACGAAAATCCCGAAAAAAATCCCCTCAAAATTCTTGCTTTCACCGGCCGGCCGCCCTGCGCAGAAAGGCCAGGGCCACGAGGGCAGTCAGAGCTGTGGCCACGACTATCAGGAAAAAGCCACGATAGCCGAAATAATCCTGGAGCACTCCCGTCATGCCGCCGGCCAACATAGCCGACACCGACAGCAGCGTCACACAGGCGTCATCATGCACCTGCATCCCGCGGCCACGGCCATAGTAGAGGATATAAAGCAGGGCACCCACCAGACCGAAACCGCAAAAGAAATCTTCCGCTATAAGAGCACCGCTCACCACCCACAGATGCGACGGCATGACATAGGCCAACAGGAGCAGCACCGCATCGGGCAGCGTCATCAGCAATGCCATTGGCCATAGACAGCGGCGCAGACCATAACGGCTCACCACACCTATGCCTATCAGGCATCCGGCAAAAATGGCCAAGGTGCCCATCGTGCCCTGGGCAAACCCCACTTCCTGAGGTCCCAGCGACAGTCCGCCGATGCTCCCGGGGTCGCCGAGGAAAAGGAGCACCCCGTTCCATACCATCCACTCATGCCATGAGAAGACAATCACGAACATGGCAAACGCCCACTGACCGGGACGTGACCACCACTGTGCCACGGCAGCACCGTTGGAGGCACATGCCTCGCGCAAAGGCAGCCGACGGCCGCCGACATTGCACATAGTGATGCCACACGCCAAGGCAATCAGCACCTGCAGCGCTGCCAACATCTTGAAAGCCTCGCTCCACGACTCGTTGAGGTGGCGGGAAAAGACTTCCAAGTCGCCTGCCAGAATCAGCGAACCGCCAAGTCCGAGCATGACGGCCAACACAGCGAAAAACAGGCACACCAACAGATGTTGACGGCTCCTTCCCACCAGCCACTCAGCACACAAGTCGGCAGCCACGATGTCGTGGATACCGGCACAGAGCGAGGCAAAGGCAAGCCACACCCACATCACCGTCATGCCACCTCTGACAGTGAGATGATGAGCCACACCCAACATCAGCAGCGCGAAAACCACCTGCAACCCTAAGATCAGCCAGCGGCGGGCACCCACCGCCATCACCAACGGGCGCAGCAGATGACGAAAGACGAAAGGCAGGAGCAAGAGCGAACTACCCACGGAAGCCCATGTGTTGCTCAGTCCGTTGCGCTTCAGCATCACCATCACCACGAGCATCAGTGTCACCACCATCAGTGCCCGGGCCATGCAGAGCATGGGGGCCCAGAGCCACATCAGGGGGCGGGGATCGCTGTCGATGATACGTTGGCGCGACATATCTTATTTCTCCTTTCCGAATTCAGGGTCGATTTTGATGAATGCGGCGACGGCAAAGGTGATGATGCAGAAGAACATGACCATGATAAAGAAGGTCTGGTAGCCCACAGCGTCCTTGATCCATCCCGACACCATGCCCGGGAGCATCAGTCCGAGATAGGACAAGCCGGTGCAGATGGCATAATGAGAAGTCTTGAACTCACCCTGGCTGTAGTAGAGCATATAGAGCGTGAGTGCGGTGAATCCCAACCCATAGCCGAACTGCTCGATGAACAGACAAGTGCTGACGAGCCACAGGCTGCCAGGCTGAGCGATACTGAGATACACATACACGATATCAGGAAGGGTGATGGCACAGACAAACGGCCACAGCCAGCGCTTCAGTCCGTCGCGACTGGCCAGCATGCCACCGACGATGCCACCCAAGAGCAGTCCGATGAGACCCACTGTGCCATATGCCAGACCAAACGCCTCTTTCGTCAGGCCCAGTCCCCCCTCCTCCATCGGACGGAGCAGGAAAGTGCTGGCCATCTTGGTGAGCATGGCTTCCGGGAAGCGGTAGAGCAACAAGAAGAGCAGTACGAAAATGACTTGTTTGACTGGCACTTTGGTAAAGAACGAAGACAGCATCTGCCACAATCCCCGTGCCACGTCGCGAGCCGTCTGCCCTTCATTATTCCGGTCGGCAGGTCTCGGCATGGCAAAACGGTGATAGAGCCAGATAGCGATGAAAATGGCTGAGAGGCCGAAGAAGATGAGACTCCAGGTAAACGCCTTGCTGTCGGGGTATATTTTCTGCAATTCGCCAGCCATCCACACAAGCACACCTTGGCCGAAGATGACGGCGATGCGGTAGAACGTGTTGCGGATGCCGACAAACCACGACTGGTCGTGGCTGTCGAGGTCGAGCATATAGAAACCGTCGGCCGCGATGTCGTGCGTGGCACTCGAGAAAGCCATGAGGAAGAAGAAGAACATCGTGCCCTGGAACCAGAATGCCGTATTTACCGTAAAGGCCACACCGGCAAACGCGGCTCCCAAAAGCAGTTGCATCGCGAGCACCCACCAGCGTTTGGTCTTAAACAAGTCGACAAACGGGCTCCACAACGGTTTGATGACCCAGGGCAGCCCCAGCCAACTCGTATAAAGGGCTATCTCGGTGTCGGTCATACCCATTTCCATATACATCACTACCGCCACGGTCATCACCACCACATTGGGCAATCCCTCAGCGAAATACAGTGTCGGCACCCATGCCCACGGAGATCTTTTCTTTATCTTATCCATCATTTATTTACAAAGTCTTATCCCATTTATTTATAAAGTCTGGTGATTTCCGCGCTCCTGTAATAATGGAGCAATATCTCATCGTAGGTCTTGCCCTGCTCGCCCATGACAGCGGCACCTATCTGGCACAGACCCACGCCATGGCCCCAACCCGCACCATGCAAGATGAAGCGTGCGGGCAGACCGTCGGTCTCACCCTCCGTATCCACCACGAAGGCAGAGCTGAGCAGGTGGGTCTCGCTCAGCGCGCGCCTGATTTCCAGTTCCTTGCCGATGGTGAGCGTACGCTCGGTGCCCTCGATGCGCAAGCGCGAGATACGGCCGCTACGCCCCCGCTCTACAGGATAGAGCGAGCGGATGCCGCCGAAATCTACCCTGAGTTTTTCGGCCAACAGCTTCGACAACTGCTCCTGGGTGTAGGTGACCTGCCAGCGATAGAAGTCGGCCGTCTCTGTGTCGTAATCGTTGAGCACCTGTGAGAGCACACGCTTGTCGGAAGTGTTGCAGTAAGCCTCCTCGTCTGTGACTATCCAGCGGCGGGCGTTCTGCTCCACCCTGAGGTCGGGCAGACGGCCGGAGGCGCTGTCGCCCACGGCTCTCAGATAGGGCCTGGGCAAATTGTCCCAACAATACTGGAACTCCTCCGTCACCCCGCCGCAGCACTTGCTGAAACGGGCATCGCAAATCTCACCTCCATGGGTGAGCACCTGTCCGCGCGTGGCCCTGATAGCCTCGGCCACCCGGGGCTCTGAGGCGCGGGTGACACCCTGATAGCGCTGGCAGTGGTCGTCGGCACACACGTCGAAGATGGTGTGGTCCTCGCGGTCATACCACCTCACGATCTCGTCGTCTTTCTTGATGAAGGAGAAGAAGCTGTCGCCCTGACTGCTCATCTTCTTACGGCGCTCTATCTGTGCCAGCAGCCAACTGCGCGAGATGACGGCATGGGCCTGGAGGAGCGCCACCGAGGCCGTGGCCTTCATCTCACTGGAGATGACGCTCGTGAGGTAGTCCTCCACGGGCAACTGGTTGATGGCGCATATCTTGTCGGCCTCCACCACCAGGCGGAGCTGGCCGAGGAATGTCTGGGTCTCCTTGCGCTCCCAATGGAAATTGACACCTATCGTCACGTCGAAGAGCGAGAAGGTGGCATCGGGTGTCTTGGGCACGAAGGAGAGTTCACGATACTGGTTGCCACGCCACAGGATGGCCCCTTCGCAGAACTCCACCTCTTGCTCTCCCTCGATGACCTCGCCTTTGGCGATATAAGGACGGTTGAGGGCAAAGCGGATCTTGCTGCCGCTCACGATGCCCACAGCCACCGTCGGCTCCACGTCCATCATGGCGAGTGCCGGCTGTTTGGGAGCAGACTCCATGAGAGCAGCCGACACCGCGTCCATGTCAGCATCGCTGATGGTCACCTCTTTGAGGATGTCCACGACCAGTCCGGCATCGATGCGGGAGAAGTCGTCCTCACGCGGGGTAATGATGAGTCCGGCCATGTCGAGGGCACCCGGACTCACTATCAACTGCTCATCGCCGGCAGCAGTATAGCATGCCGGACGGTGACGGCGGCGTGGGAAGACCACACAAAGGGTGTCGTCGCCCTGGCGCCAGGCCACGATATTGAGCATGGGCTCTTCGCCCTGCTGCCTCTCGGTATCAGTCACCCACTTGTCAAGTGCGGCATACAGTTTCCGGAAAAGCTGCTCACCACCATCCTTGCCACGGCTTCTGATGAGAAAGGCATGACAGGGATAGTCGTCGATCACCGAGAGGCCCTCGCCGGCATTGAGCGACACGAGAGGGCGCAGATGGCGGCTGAGCCGCTGCCATGACGTCTGCAGAGGCAACTGGCCCGTGGTGCCGCCCTGCAGATGCAGGTGGTCGGGAGCCGACGCGCCGCAGCGGGGACCGTTGTAGAACACGGTGAGTTGCGGGTATCTGTCAAGCAACCTGTAAATCTCATAGAAGACATCGAGTATCTGCTGCGGCTGATGACGATGCGCCGCGATGGTGAAATGGGTATGGAGGATGGGGAACGGATTGACGAGGATATCGAGTTTGGTGTCGAAAGCCTTCACCAACTGCTCTTCGGGACGATTGCGCTCGCAGAGGAAACAGGGCCGCTCGGCCAGCGTCTGCTTGTCCATCTTCGCACCCGTGGAGACGATGCGGGCGGGATTCCACTGCACACAGAGGTCCATCTGCTGCCGGCCATCCTGCAGGGTGCGCACCTGCACATCGTTAAGGTCGCGATAGCGCTGCCAGGCATCGGGCCACCGCTCCAGCTGACGGCTGAAGAACCGCTCGAGCGAGCGCCCGCCCTCGTCATGCTCCTTACTCATGACCATCTGCTTTCGGGCGGCGATCTCCATCGTGCGCAACTGGTCTTTGTAGCGGTTGTTGGCGTTGACACGCTCCACGCTCAGGTCTGCGTCACTGTTGCCTCCCCACCGGCGGCAGAGATACAACTCGCTATAGATACGTCCGATGCGGTAGCGCCGGCTGAAAGCCAGTCCGAGGGCGTAGTCCTCACCATAACTGGTATTGGGAAAATGAATCTGCCTCAAGAGGGGGGTGAAAAACGCACGGGGCGCCCCCAGCCCATTGATGCGAAGGGCATTGTTGCACCCATTGCCGTCGGTCCACTCACGATGGTCGATGAGTCCCGGAGGGAGGGTGTTGAGTTCGAAGTCGCACATGCGGTAGGAGCCGATCACCATGGCGGCCTTCTGCTGATAGAAGGCATCGACCACCTGCTGCAGCGTGTCGGGCGACGAATAGAGGTCGTCGCTGTCGAGCTGCACGGCAAAGCGGCCACAGCGGTCGTCGGCCACGGCGGTATTCCAACAGCCGCCAATGCCCAAGTCGGTCCGCTCGGGGATGATGTGCACCAGCCGAGGGTCGTCATACTGCCTCAACAGACGGGTGGTGCCGTCGGTGGAGTGATTGTCCACCACGATGACGTTGTATTTGAAAGCAGCCTTCTGTGAGAGTGCCGAATCGACGGCGTCGCAGATGGTGCGCTCGCGGTTGAAAACGGGAATCACCACCGATGCCTCATACTCAAACTGCTGCTCCTTGAAGTCGGGCGTGACATAAGAGACGGTGTCTACCAATGCCCCCACCTCACGGAGATGGTGGGTGACGGCCTGCTCCATCTCCAACTGCACCTCACGGTTGCGCGGATTGACATAGTCGAACTGCTTCTCGCCGCTGGCTCTCAGGTCATATTTCTCTTCGGTATAAAGATACTCATTGAGATGGACAAGTTGTCCGTTTCTGCTGATGAAGAGTCTGAGGTCATAGAGACCTGCATAGAGGTATGCGGGGAGACGCTCTTGACGGGCATAGGCATGCACCAGGTCGGCACGAAGGAGCAGGAGCGAACCGAAGTCGAAATCATCGCGCACACTGCCCTCCTGATAGTCGATGACAGGATGACGACGGGTGACGCCACCCTCCACCGAATAGTGGTCGGCATAGAGCAGCGCCGCACCAGAGTCGGTTGCCACCCAGAGCAGTCTGTCGGTGGCGTAGAATCCAAGTGTCAGCGGGGTCGCCTTCGTGAGCAGCATCACAAAGTCGGCTGTGGTTTTTTGGGAGATGGCGACCATAGCCTCCACCGACTGGCGATGAGCCAAAGGGAGCATGCAGCATCCCTCCGGGCACGGCACCGAACCGGCCATCTCTTCGCTCACCAACAAGTATATATGACGAATTGTCTTGT
>ODAI013742939.1_pt1 | contig 17434 bp, 15 predicted proteins | sample 1539321 | NCBI WGS metagenome assembly ODAI01 (sample SAMN02144231, study PRJEB22623) | gut metagenome | biome: sheep rumen | host: Ovis aries | place: New Zealand | reverse complement strand
CCCCTCGGGTATCGCTATCACGGTTCCGGGGACCACCTGTACTGCGGGCTTTCCCCATTCCTGGTACCAGCCCCTTCCGGCCACGCATACAAGCACCTGCACCTGTCCGTGGTGGATGTGCCAGTTGTTGCGGCATCCGGGCTCGAACGTCACGTTCATGAGGCCTCCCCCCATCGAAGCGAGATAACTCTGTCCGACGAAGAAAGCTCCGTAGGGATTCGGTTCACCCTTGGGCCAGAGCGAAAAGTCCACAGTCTGAACGGGGGAATGCTCCTCGGAGAATACGGCGGCGAGGGCTGAGCGGAGACGTTCCGCTTCCTCCATGCCTACCCTTTCCTCAAGAAGCGCGGGAATCGCCTTCAGAGTTTCGTCGGGAACGCCCATGTTCCTTGCGCCGGAAACGTGCGAGCGAAGCTGGGGGTCGCATCCGGGAAGGCAGGATATAGCGCTCACCGTGACCACTTCACGGTCGGAGAAGGAGAGGTTGTTCCTCGCGAAGATGTCACCGAAAAGATGCGCCTTCAGGTAATAATCAGTCGCCGGGGCGAAAGTGTAGTTGAAGGGCTGTCCGCCGACAAGACGGGTCTGCACTTCGGTACCCACCTTCAGCGCGTCGTAATCCTCGGGAAGGGGATCAGCCTCCTTGCCGGGATTGTCGGCTATTCCCTCTGCCTTACGCTCCGAAAGAAGGCTCTGGAGAACACCCAGGGCGTTGAGCGACCTCGGGAATCCAGTATAAGCGTAAAGGTGCGAAAGGGCTTCCTTGGCTTCACTGACGGTGAGACCGGCGTCAAGTCCTTCGGCAAGGGCGGTTTTCAGTCCATCAAGATCCCCCTTGGCTTCATAGGCCGCTATGAGGGAGAGGGAGCGGTGTCTTTGGGTCATTGTGTTTCCGTTTTGTGAAAATAGCGGGAAGGTGACCGAAACGAGGGCCACAATGGCCGCTATGATTGTCTTTTTCATTTTTCTTTTGTCTTTGGCTTTAGGGGGGTCAGTCTCCGGAAGAAAGGGAGAACGTGATCTTCACATCACCTTCACCGAGGAATGCCTTCAGTTTCTTCTGGTCCACGCCGTCGATCTTCGCCATCAGCGTGAAACTCCACGTGTTGGTGTCGTAATAGATGGTGATCTGGTTCCCCTGATAGAGGATGACGTCACCGGGCTTCGTGGTTATCCTTTTGTCGTTTCTCGGAAGAGTGAACCCGAGTGAACCCACCTTTTCAAAGGCGCCGTAATCCCTCATGTCGACGGTGACGGGCCCTTTGGCGAGACGCTCGGCGAAAGCCTTTGCCGAGGAATTGTCCTCGAATGTGGCGGAAAGGGTCTCCTTCCCGTTTGAGATGAGCAGTTTTCCCATATCGGATGCTTTTCCGGTGGTCTGTTCCTCCTGCACGGGCTCCTCTTCAACGGGATTCTCCGTGGGAACGGGGCTGCAGGACAGAAGGGGAAGGACCGCCAATATCGTCAGAAACCTTATCATCGTCTACTTGAGGGCATCTTTGAAGAAGGACTCGATTTTGTCGTAGGGGATGACACCTGCCACGTCGTCGTAAAGGTCCACATGGGAAGCTCCGGGGATTATGAGGAGCTCCTTGTTGCCCTCCTTCGCGCTCTGTCCGACGACCTTCTTTCCGGTCATCCTCTCGAAGGCGTACTCGCTGAAATAGCGGCTGTGAGCCCTTTCTCCGTGGATGAGGAGTACAGGTGACTCGATCTCGTGGGCCCAGCACAGGAGGGGCTGGTTGAGGAAGCTCTGGCAACCGATGACGTTCCATCCGTCGTTTGAATTGCCGCTTCTCTCATGGTATCCTCTAGGGGTCTTGTAATAAGCGTGGTAGTCCTTCACGAACCAGGGGGCGTCTTCCGGAAGAGGATCGACGACTCCACCGGCTCTCTTGTAAGTTCCGCTCCTGAAGTCCTCGGTACGCTGTGCGGCCAATGCGCGGCGCTTCTCCATCCTCTGGGCAGGTGTGTTCTCGCTCTCGAAATACCCCTCGACATTGACTTTGCTCATGTCGTACATGGTGGAAGCGACAGTGGCCTTGATCCTGGGATCGATGGCGGCTGCGTTCACGGCCATTCCTCCGAATCCGCAGATTCCGATGATGCCGATGCGCTCGGGATCGACTTTTTCACAGGTGGAAAGGAAGTCGACCGCGGCGAGGAAATCCTCCGTGTTGATGTCGGGTGAAGCCATCCTTCTGGGCTCTCCGGCTGATTCTCCGGTGAAGGAGGGGTCGAAGGCGACGGTAAGGAAGCCCCTCTCAGCCATATGCTGGGCATAAAGTCCGGAGGACTGCTCCTTGACGGCTCCGAAGGGACCGCTTACGGCAATGGCCGGAAGGGGAGCGGAAGCTCCTTTGGGGACGTACATGTCGGCGGCGAGGGTTATGCCGTAACGGTTGGTGAATGTGACCTTTGAGTGGTCAACCTTGTCGGAGAGAGGGAACACCTTGTCCCATTCCTTGGTAAGAGATAGTGTCTGCATATCGTTTTCGTTCTGTGTTCTGTTGAAGCAAGACTGCACCGATGCGGCCCCGAGGGCCATCACCGATACCAGAATCGCGGATTTGATTGTTTTTCTCATTTCAAGCAACTTCATTTACTATTTACTTTGCAAAGTTACTTCTGTTCCGGTTGTAGTACTTACCGATTTTGCGGTTTATAATCTCAATTTGTCCGCAATCACGCTTCCTTCCCGAAGAAAGGGCCCGCTTCCTCGTCGGTCACTTCCAACTTGAAGAAAACCGGCCGGAACCCGTCATTGCAGCAGGTGATGGCGACCCCGTCATCAAGGGTCCAGTCATCTCCGTAGAATTTCCTGACTCCGCTGGAAAGGGCGAAGACGTACTGGTTGATCGTCCTCCATGCTGCGTCGCACATGCCCTTGGGACAGGTGTTGGTGGCATAGAAGACCTGACCTTTTTTGAGGATGCCGCAGGGCTTGAGGGATGGATTTCCGTACTTGGCCACGAGGTCCTCACGTATCGTGACGTCCTCGACGGTGATTTTGACTACTTTCATATTCCGTTCTTAGTGTTGACAGCCGCTAAGATAGCCATTGTCGTCCTCAAGAAACAACCATCACCGGAGGAAATGCTACCGATTTTGCGGGAAACGGAACAATCACGGACCGCACCGATGACAAGAAGCGGAAAAAAGCTGCCCATTCCAAAATAAATAGCTGTCTTTCAAGTATATACTATCGTATCTGTTCTTATGGATGCTGACTTTCAACAACAGGAAACATAACGCATCATGATGAAACTTCTTTTCTCAACACCCCGCGAGTTGCTCTATGACGGGGACCGTCTCAAAAAAGAACCTGAAGAGTCATGGATTATTTGCTATATTTGTCCGCAGCAGACAATTGTATCAAATTAAAACGCCTTCAATCATGAAAAGAATCCTACTATTTCTCGCGGCCGCATTCGCCCTGTCGTTCGGGGCCGCGGCACAGAACCACGTGGCAATCCAGGCCGTCCCCCATTTCGCCCCCGAGAACGACTGGTCGACGAGTTCCGTGGAGTTCAATGTCCAGTACGTGAGGGACCTCGGCAAGGTGTTCCACCTCGGAGCCGGCGTCGGAGTCGGGACCGGCTCGCCGGTGAAGTACTACAGCGGCTGGGACCTGGAGGGCACCGAAAAAAGAGAACACACGTTGTACCTTCCCGTTTTCGTCAGGGGGAAAGTCGACTTCGGGACAAAGAGGTCGCACCCCTACTTCGCTTTCAAGGCCGGGACCAAGCTCTGTTCCGTCGAAGGCTACGACGGGCAGGACTTCAACCCGTTCGTCGCCAACCTGTCCCCCGCCATCGGGTATGACATCGCGCTGGGCGACCACAAGCTCGGCATCGAGCTCGTTGTGGATTCCGTCTTCGGCAGATACCAGGAAATCCACTACGCGTACAACGACGTCCTCAAGAAGTACGTTTACGACAGTTTCGTGACCGCGAGCGATTCCATATGGGCGGGATTCGGGGTCGCCGTGACATTCGAGTTCTAGCCGCTCCACACATCCAATCCAAAGGCCGGTGTTTCGCCGGCCTTTTTTCGCACATGGCAACAGAAGTGAACTAATCGGCCGGCCGCCCTCCGGTCCTCCGGCGTTCCGCCGTTACCTTTGCCCCAAACGCAAGGGAAATGGCAGAACTATATTTCGACATACGCGCCAACTGGGAGGAGGTCGTAAGGCTCCGCGAAGAGTGCAAAAGGCTGGAGGAACAGATTCTCGAGACCGCCAAGGCCACCGGGAGCCTGGAAGGGACCGAGGAGTTGCAGAAGCGGCTCACCGAGGCCACCGGAAAGCTCAACGAGTTCGTGGACTCCGCGGCCGAAGCCGGGGAGAAGGTGAAAAAGGAGGTCAACGACGAGCTGAAGGCGTCGACCAAGTCAATGGAGGCGTTCTCTTCCGTCGTGTCGGCGGTGAGGGAGAGCATGTCCGATTTCATAAAGGACCAGGTGTCGTCTGGCAACATGAGCGAGGAACAGGCGGACAAGCTCAGGAGCAGAGATGGTCGGCGGTCGGCGGATGGGTTTCCTCGATAGCGGGAGGGCTCGGACAGGCCGCGGGATACATGCAGCAGATAGCGGACGCGACCGGAAACGACGGGCTCAAGGAGACGGCCGAAGAGGTGGGCGCCCTCGCGCAGAACTTCCAGGCCGCCGGGCAGGGATTCGCGTCTTCCGGAAGCTGGATAGGCGCGGTCGTCGGAGGGGTGACCGACATAATCGGGCAGACCGTCAACGCGTTCACCGAAGGCGCCGCGATGACGAAGGTGATGGAGATGAACGCGGAGAATTTCGCGAACGCCCTGAGACTCGCGTCCCTCACCGTGGACAGGTCGGATTTCGCCGGCATCTTCGGCACCGACAGGATGGGACTGGCCCAGGAGTACGGCAGGAAGATGGTCGAATCGATGGAAGCCTATTCCGCCGAGCTGGAGAAAGTCAACGACGAATACGACGGTTTCTCGAAAAAGAGCTTCAAGACGATGGAGCAGTTCCTCCTTTACCAGAGTTCGGCGGAAAAGGGCCTCGAAGGCCTACAGAGGATGCTGGTCAAAACCAAGGATTTCTCCGGATGGGCGAACCTGTGGGGCAGAAAGGACGAATACATGACGCTCGGCGAACTCGTCCCGGAACTGTGGGAGAACGGGGAGCTGAACCTCGAAGTCCTGGATTTTTACGGTCCGCGTTCTGTCTTCCTGGAAATCTTCGACGATCGGACGGAAATATTTGACTATATTTGACGGAGGGCCCGAGCTTCAGGTCCGGCCATAACCCCATCAGGATAATATTACCCTCTATCATGGCAACAGATTCGGCAGCATACATCGTCTACAATTTCAGGGACAAAGTCCACCTTGAAAGGGTCCTGCGGATCCTTGAGGAAAAGCTCGACCTGGTCCCGGCATTCATTGAGGGTGATGCCCTCAATGAAGAAGAGATATGGCATTCCGCCACAGCCTCCATCGAAAGAAGCCGCCTTGTCCTCCTGCTGGTGACGGATTCTTTCGGGGCGGACGCTCTGGACCGGAGGCAGTATGACTATGCCCTCGGGAAGAACAGGCTGACGATTCCCGTCACAACGGGGCATCACCTGTCCGCGGATTGGCAAGTATTCGAGTTCGCCTCCCAGGACTGCATAGATCTCCTTGACAGCGTCCAGATGGAGAAATTCACCCGCAACATGAAGTCCTGGCTAGAAACCGATTCCTCACTTTCCTGGAAAGGAGAGGATTTCCCCTGCGTCGACATGGGGCTCAGCGTGAAGTGGGCCAAGTACAACCTCGGTTCCCGCTTCGAGGACCTTCCGGGGTCCTACTTCGCCTGGGGTGAAACCAAACCCCGTCAGTGGTACGGTGACAAGAAACAGGAATATATCTGGAATGCCAAGTCTGACGGATACTCGTTGACAGCGGAAGCCGGAGAGATAACCGTCGAAATGAAACGGATCCACACGAAATACTCCTCCGGTGAACTGGATTCGATGGAAAGGGTCGATGACGCCGCCTCCGTCATCCTGAAGGGGAAGTGGCGCATCCCGACCAGGGAGGAAGTCCAGGAGCTCCTTGACAACTGCACCCTCCAGTGGGTGGAATCTCCCCCGGGCGTCCCTGACGGAAACGGGGAAGGTTTCGTAAGGAGCGGATACCTTTTCACCAGCAAAATAAACGGGAACACCCTGTTTTTTCCGCTTACCGGCTTTCAGGAAAACGTCAGCGAAGAGTGTTATCTCAATCAGAGCGGGGAAGTCGGGGCATACTGGACCTCCGACCTGAAAGGCCAATCCGCCTATGCCCTTATGCTGTTCCCGGAAAAGGCCAAACTGAGGCTGTTTTACGAAAAAGACTTAGGTTTCAACATAAGACCCGTCCGCATATGAGCCCTTCACGTCTTTTCATTTCCTACAGCAGGAAGGACCTCGAGAGAGTTTCCCCGATCGTCACCCGTATCCGGGAAGAGTACGGCTTCGACGTCTGGATCGACCTCAGGGGCATCGAATCCGGCAAGCAGTTCATCAGCGTGATAATTTCCGCCATAGACGATTCTTCCTCGGTTCTTTTCATGCTGAGTTCGAACTCCCTGCGTTCTTCTTTCTGCAGGAACGAGCTGACTTACGCCCACCAAAGGGGCAAACGCATCTTCATCTTGAGCATGGACGGAACACCTTTGGAAGGTTGGGTGAAGGATGTCTGTCCCGAAGAACGTTTCTACGACCCCTCCGACATCGACATCTGCGCCGAGGACATAGCCCTTCAGTGGGCCGGTGAGCCGACGGAGACGGAAGATGTCGACGGCCACGAGGCCGTTGACCTCGGATTGAGCGTACGTTGGGCCCCGGTGGACCTGGATTCGGATTATCCGTCAAAGAACGGATCCGGATTCAGATGGGGAGAAACCTCTCCGGGAAACTACACTGAAGACTGGTCCGAATATGTTTTCAGCCGAGGTTGGGAGAAAGTGCGCCATTTCGAACGGTATTCCGTCGAGGACGGGCTGACCCGTCTTCTGCCCGAAGACGACGCGGCCTCGGTCCAGTGGGGAAAGGGATGGCGGATACCCCGCAAGGAGGAATGGGAGGAGCTCCTCGAAAACTGCGTATGGACCTATCAGGATCGGGTCCTGCCGGACGGCACCCCCATGATCGGTTACCTGATAACAAGCAAACGCAACCGCAGGAGCATTTTTCTGCCCGCCAACGCCTCCAGGGGTGAGGAAACGAAGCCGAGCATCGGTCTATACTGGAGCGCTGACCTCGCACCAATTTTCGTCGGCTACTCCAGGAACGATATGTATGCATACCGCCTCTTGTTCAAAAAGAGTCGCATGGAGATAACGGACGTTCCGAGGATAGAGCTTGCAGCCATACGAGCGGTGGCGCCGAAGAAAAAAGAATCCGGAGAGAAGGTCAAGAAATGGACCCTTCCCGAAGAATCCGCCGTCCTCACGGGTGATCCTCCGTCAGTTTTCGTATATTCCGATCATGACAGCCAGGGCTTGGCCGGATTCATCGGAGGTACGCTCAAAGGTGAAACCTTTCTCGACATTTCAGGATACAGCGAGCCTTCCAGCATGAGAGAATCATCGCTGGAATCGTTGATGGACTGTCTTCCCGACCATGATCTTTTCATCGTCGTATTCACTGACCGGACATCTTCTTCCAGAGACATGCGGAAAGTGGTCCGCTACGCCATAAGCAACGGAAAGCCCATTATCCCGGTATGTCTGGGCTCAGGCTCCCTTTCGGGATGGAAACTGTTCGAATTCGCTCCGATAGGCATCGTCGACGCCCGCTCCGACGAGGAGTTGACCCTTCTGGTGGAATCCGTCCGCAAGCTCTCCGGTGAAAAAGCCGAACTCTACCAGGGCTGCCTGCGGGACTTCCACGAAGGGCTGGCCGCCGTACGTACCGGAAGATGGGGATACATGGACCCTTCGGGACGTACAGCCATCGCTCTGGAGTACCAGGAAGCCGGCTCTTTCAGTGAAGGTCTCGCCCCCGTGAGGAAGAACGGCCTTTACGGCTACATCAACAAGGAGGGTAAGGTGGTGATTCCTTTCCGCTTTTCCCATGCCGAGTCCTTTTCGGAAGGGATGGCGTTCGTCAGAACGGAGGACGGATCCCAAGGTTACATAGGCCATGACGGGGAGATGCTCTTCCGGACCGACGGCTACTCCCGGTGCTTTTCTTTCAAGGAGGGATTCGCCCGCGTGGAGAAGGACGGCCGTTTCGGGTTCATCGGCCCTTCCGGCGAGACCGTCCTCGGATGCGTATTCGATGAAGCGGAGGACTTCTCCGAGGGTCTCGCGTGCGTCGGCATCAGCGGGGGAGGATACAGTTTCGTAACCCCTTCCGGAGAGTTCCCACTCCATTCCCGCTTCGTGAAAGCCAGGTCTTTCTCCGAAGGGAAAGCAGCCGTTTCCGACGGAAGCAAATGGGGATACGTAGACAAGGATTCCAGCGTCGTGATACCCTTCGGATACGACGACGCTTTTCCGTATTCCGAAGGCAGAGCCTGCGTATGCCTCCGTGACCGCTACGGGTTCTCGGAGCGGTACGGATTCATCGACTCCGACGGGGAACTTCTTTTCTTCGGGGAGCATAACGGCCTCATGGAGATGCTCGACCCCGGGTTCGGGTTCATCCGCCGTTTTCCCGCTGTCGAACCTGCCGAATTCCATGAAGGCATCGTAAGGATATCGAAGGGAGCGAGGTCAGGTTACGCCACCAGCGAAGGGAAGTGGATCATAGACCCTTCCGTAAGTCCTTACTACATGGCGGGTGACTTCCACGACCGGAGGGCCATCGTCAGCCGCGACGGTCTTTACTACGTACTCACCGATTCGGGTGAAGAAATCGCCTTCTACGGCATCGGCAAGCTCGAGTACAACCGATGAGGGAGTTCCACTGCAGCTATGAAGTTGCCCGAAAACAGTTATGGACTTCCCTGCTGAAGCCTTGGAAGTACATATTCTCGGTATGTTCCCGTTTCAGTAAGATGGGGTGAAGCCGTCTTTACTCCTCGATCGTCCCCTCGGGGAAGGTGAAGGTGATCTTCTCGCCGGAAGTTCCCATGATGAGTATCTTGTCGGGGTTTTCCTCCACGGAGGTGATATTGCGTGAGATGTTTTTCAGGAAGTCCACGGGGATCATTCCACCGGGGAAAGTGACTTTACCTATTCCGCGGCAGTCGAAGGAGTATTCCTTTACCTCCTCAGGAATAAGGTCCAACAATTGACAAGTCCGACATCGAAGCTATGCCCCGCCCGGAAATAGTTCCCGACGGGGCATCGTCATTGGGCCCGGCGCCAATGTCCTTCGTGGAAGTTTTCTATTCCTCTTCAGTTTCAGCTTCAGTTACCGCCGGACTATGGACAAGAGACTTGCACAGCTCGAATGCGGAGGGAGAGACCTTCACGGAAGAAGGGCAGGTGACGGAGAAAAGGTAGCGGCACCAGTAGAACGCGTATTTGCCGACCTCGGTTTCCCCACCCTCGAAAACGGCTTCCTTGATGTCACTTCTGTAGATGGCCCACTCTCCGACCTTTTTCAGCGAAGAGGGGAAGCGCATGGTTCCGAGATTGAGGCATCCGGCGAACGCGAAATCTCCGATAGTCTCCAGTCCTTCGGGCAGTACCGGGGACTCGATGAGGATCAAGTCTCCAAAAGCGGAGCCACCTATATGCTTGACGCCTACGGGAATAACGGAATTGCGGCATCCGGCGATGACAGTGGAGTCCTTTTTCGAAATGAGGCAGTCTCCTTCGACCTTGTAGTAGAGGTTCCCTTCCTCCAGGGAGAATCCTTCCAGACGGAGGCATCCGTGGAACACGCCGATGTCGATGGATTTTACGCTCCCCGGGATACGTATTCCGGTAAGGAAAGGGTTATCAGCGAACGAAATTGAACCGATGGAGGTGACAGTCCCGGGGATCACGAACTCCCCTTCAAGAGAACTTGATTGGAAAGCGCTTTCTCCGATCATCTTGACCGAAGAAGGGATGACGGAAGAGCGGCATCCGCGGATGAGGGTCTTTCCGTCGGCGGAAAGGAGGCAGTTGCCTTCTGAAGTGAAGGTTTTGTTTCCTTTCGCCACTTCAATCTTCTCGAGTGAGGAGCAGAAATTGAAGGCGCCTTCTCCGATCTTCTTGACATTCTTGGGGATGAAAAGATGCTTCAGAGAAGAGCAGCATTCGAAGGCACGCTCACCGATTTCCTCGAGGGATTCGGGAAGTGAGACACGGCTAAGATTCGTAAACAAGGAGAAGGCCCCATCGGGAATGGTCTTTATGCCTTCGGGAAGGATGATCTCCATGATTTCGCGAGGGACGATGACAATGTCGATCAGCGCCACGGTGACGCCATCGCGGAAAGTGAGAATTCCGTCTGAGAGGGTGCAGTTGTTTTTCATTTCTTGAAGCGGTTTTACTGTTGTTGGACTTCGTCAACGGATCGGCCCCCGTGGACCTCTCCGGGAATAAAGAGGAAAAGGAAGATGCTTCATTACACCGGTTTCGACTTTTTCGTGAAGCGCTACGTCAGGGATGCCGGAGGGAGATTCCATCCACCGGAGCGTGCAGTTGGACCCGGACCTCAGGACCGATGAGCGGTACGGCTTCATCGACTCCGAGGGGAACTTCTGTTCTTCGGAGAGCACAACGACCTCATGGAGATGCCCGACCCCGGGTTCGGGTTCATACGCTGACTTCCACGACCGTAAGGTCATGGTTGCCCGAAAACAGTTATGGACTTCCCGGCTGAAGCCTTGGAAGTCCATATTCTCGGTATGTTCCCGTTTCAGGAAGATGGGGTGAAGCCGTCTTTACTCCTCGATCGTCCCCTCGGGGAAGGTGAGGGTGATCTTCTCGCCGGACGTTCCCATGATGAGTATCTTATCGGGGTTTTCCTCCACGGAGGTGATTTTGCGTGAGATGTTTTTCAGGAAGTCAACGGGGATCATTCCACCGGGGAAAGTGACTTTACCTATTCCGCGGCAGTCGAAGGAGTTTTCCTTCACCTCCAGGGGAATACCGTGGAGTACAAGTTCTTCGACACACCTCTCACCGAAAATGCGGCTACCGACCTTTTTCACGGAAGAAGGGATCTCCACCTTTCCGATGGCGCTCCTTCCGCTGAAGGCGCCGTCTCCGATCACGGTCACGGAATCGGGAAGAACGATGTCCCCGCCGCGGAAGGGGACTCCGTCGAAGGCTCCGCGGCGGATCACTTCGACCTCAGGCATAGGAAGGGTGAGGGCTACGCAGCCGTAAAGGACGCGTCCGTCCTTCGAAAGGATGTAACCACCTTCGATACGGTACGCAGTGTTGTCGGGGGAGAGATGGAGTCCTTCGGGAGCGCAGGCGGCGGCGAACGCTCCGGGGCCGATCGTGAAGTTGCCCCCGGGAAGGGTCATTTCGCGCAGGCGGCACTGGTGGAAAGCCCTCTTTCCGACGGAGAGCACACCCTTGGGAAGTGTGATCTTTTCAAGACGGGAGCACATGCGGAACGCTTCGTCGCGGATAAGGAGAAGGGAAGAGGGGAGGGATACCTTTTCAAGACCGTAGCAGAATCCGAAAGCTGAAAATCCGATCACTTCGGTTCCTTCGGGGATCTTGATCTCACGGATGTGGATGCCGGAGAAAGCGTAGGATCCTATCTCGAGGATTCCCTCGGGCGGAACGGAGTTGCAGCAACCGGTGTGGAGGCTCTGTCCGCCGCAGCAAAGGAGGCAGTCTCCTACCGAAGAGAAGGTATGGTTCTGAGGGGAGACGGTGATGTGCTGAAGATCGTAGCATCCGACGAGGAAGCCTTCGCCGATCTTGGAGACGTTCTCGGGGATGAAGATCTCCTTGATCGAGAAGCAGGAGCGGAAAGCCATTCTTCCGATGGAGGTGACGGAAGAGGGGATTTTGATGAGGGAAAGTTTGAGGCAGAAAAAGAAGGCTTCGTCACCGATCGACTTGAGGGAAGAGGGAAGTTTCACGCTCTGAAGTTTCTCGCAGTGCTCGAAAGCATTGTTGCCGATGGATGCGACTCCTTCGGGTACGACGACTTCGACGAGGTCCTCATTGAAGGAGAAAGCCTTGTCGGGGATGGAAGTGATTCCTTCGGGGAAGATTGCCCTTCCCATGGAATCGACGCTGAAGAGGGATTGTTTTTTCATGTCGAAAAAGGTGTTTGTGAGTTACTGTTTTTCTTTCGCTTCGCCAGTAAGGAGGAGAATTCCGCCCCGGCATTACACCGAAGGCGGAATTTTTTCATAGGGCGGTGATATACCCGAAGAAAAAACTAGCGAACTACAATCCGTTTATGTTCCCTTCTCTGCGCTCCGGAAGAGGAGCGGAGCGAAAGATGCACCCAGGAAGTTTCGCCCCTTGTTTCCAGAAGGATCTGGTCGAAGGGAATCCCACCCGAAGAAAGGAACTCCACCGCGAAGGCGAAAAGCGCCCCGGCGTCCTTCTCAAGCGGAACCAGGTCGGCCGCGTATCCCTTCATGTGAGGGGAGTCCCTCACCCCTCCGACAGCCCTGTTGAGGGAAGGGGAGCGGTAACCGGAAGTGACCGCTATCGGGGAGCCCCATGCTTCCCGGAGGGGCTCAAGGAGAATGGTCACGAGCTCCTCCAGATGCGACACCACCTCGAACGAAGGGAAGTTGTCGATCCCCTTCCTTCTGGCCGTACGTGAACGGCACAGTTCCTTCAATGTGAAATATCTGCTCTTTTTCATATCCATAATCCTTTTGTCAGTATTCTTTTATCGAGCGGAAAAGCCCGAAGAGAGGATGAGTCTTGTAGGCATAGTATGACCCTACGGGAACTTCAATCGAGATGGTTGAAGGGTCGAAGTTTCCTCCAAGGATGAAAACGGCCTCCGGATCGGGGTTACGGATCATGAGGGTAGCGGTTTTACCCTTTTCGAAAACACCCGAGGGGATCCACTCGGCATTTTGGGGGAATTCCGCCCTCACAAAGGAAGGGCAGCGCTCGAAGGCGTCCTTCATGACCGGCACCATGCTGGCGGAGAACTTGACGCAGCCAAGACGTCTGCAGTCGGAAAACGCCATTTCACCGATTTCCTCGAGACCTTCATTCATGTGAAGTTCCCTGATATCCGATCCGGCGAATGCCATGGTGCCGACCCAGCGGAGCGATGGAGGGAACTTCACTACCCCCAAGTTGAGGCAGTTCCTGAAGGCGAAAGGGCTTATCTGCAGAAGGGATGAAGGGAAGAGCGGGGGGCAGAGGAGCACATGCCCGCTGAAGGACTCTTCGCCGATGTACTTGACACCCTGGGGAATCTCCGAAAAGCGGCAGCCGGCCCGAAGGATTGTCCCATTGTCGGAAAGAAGGCACTCTCCTTTCGAATCTATATGGGGATTGCCCCTTTCCACTTCGAAGCCGCTCAGACGCACGCAGTAGGAAAAGGCCCCGCTGTCAAGATACTTGAGGCTTTTCGGAATGAATACCTTTTCCAGGAAGGCGCAGCCCCTGAAGGCGCCGTTCCCCAAGGAAATGAGGCCTTCCGGAAGGCGGAGCTCTCCGCCGAGGCCGGTTTCCATGAAGGCGTGGTCACCGATCGATTCCAAAGAGGAAGGAAAAGAGACCAGGCGGAGGTTGGAGCAGCCCCTGAAGAGATTGGGGCCCAAGGATTTGACCCCCTCCGGGATGACGGCCTCGACGATGTCTGTCCGCTCCCTGAAAAAAGGGGTGTCCACCTCGGAAGGGGAGCCCATGATGGTGGCCCGGCCCCTTGTCACCTCGAAGTTGGTGTACTTTATTTCTTTTCGTTCCATATGCAGAAAGAGTGAATGGTTTTCCTTTGCCAATAAGGAAGAAAATTCCGCCCCGGCATTACATCGGAGCGGAGTCGATCAAGCCAATTGCAGGGATGACCTTATTCAGGTCTTTCCTCGATGGAGGAGCAATAGGCGAAAAAGCCGTCAGATTCGTATGCGTCTTTCCTTCCCGGAGGAACGGTTATTTCAACATCCACCGCATAGAATCCGTCCTCTTCGGTTATGAAGGTATCCGGAGGGGTGGAAGGGTAAAGGTTCATCTTCGTAAGGGAAGTGCATGCGCAGAAGGCCGACACGTATATAAGGGTAACTCCTTCGGGGATATCGAGTTCCTCAAGGGAAGAACATTCCTCGAAGGCGAAGGACCCTATGACGGAAAGGCTCTTCGGAAGAGACACGCGTGAAAGATTGGTACAGCGGCAAAATGCCTCCTCGCCGATTTCCTTGACGCCTTCGGGTAGGGTTATTACCCTTAGGGAATTGCGCCCCGAAAAGGCGAAAGCCCGGAGTTTCTCGACACCCTCAGGCACAACCGAAGCCGAGCAGCCCTCCAGAAGGGTCTTCCCGTCATCGGAAAGGATGCAGTTCCCTTCGCTTCTGAAGTACGGATTGAAGGGTGCGACCTCAAGTGATTCTATGCCGGAGCAAAGGTTGAAAAGTCCTTCACCCAGATATGATACCTTATCCGGAACAAGGACCTTTTCAAGGGCGGTGCAAAGTCCGAAGGACTCCGCCCCGAGGGTGGTCAAACCGTCGGGAAGATCGACGGAAAGAAGGCGCTTGCAGCCCCAGAAGGCTCCATTTCCTATCTTCCTTAAAGTCGAAGGGAAATGTACCGCCTTAAGATTCGCGCAATGGCAGAAGGTCCAGTCGCCGATTTCCTTGACTCCCTCCGGGATGGAGATTTCCTCAAGGAAGCGGCAGCCGCGGAAAGCTTCTTCCCCGATCCTTTCTACGGTGGAAGGGATGACGGAATTGCGGCAACCCAGATAAAGGGTCTTCCCGTCAGCGGAAAGGAGGCAGTTTCCCTCGGAGCGGTAATGCTTGTTCTTGGGGGAGACCGTTATCTCACGGATGGAAAAGCAGCCGGCGAAGGCGCCCCTTCCGATGAATTCCACCCCCTCGGGGATATGGACCGAACGGATCCATTCGCACTCCCTGAAGGCCTCCTCCGAGATATGGATAAGGCTTTTGGGAAGAAGTATCCCGTTCCATGCCCTCATCAGTGTGAATTCCCCTTCACGGATGAAGGTGACCCCTTCCGGGAAAATGGCCCTGCCTTTTTCGTCCAGGGCGATCGGATAATCGTATCTCATGGCTTTGTCCTCCTTCATTATATATGGTGTTACAGCTGTTTACATCAGCGGCGTGTAATCCACATGGTACTCCCGCATCCCCTTGTACGACTGAGGGGCGATCTCCTTTGTGGAGACCCAGTCGCGGTACTTCACCTCCAGCTTCTCGGCTCCCACGACATTCACCTTCGAAGGGGTCTTCTGACCTATATACTCGCCGTCAAGGTAGATTTTTGCGCCGGGAGGGTCGGAAGTTATCTCGACGTCCCCGTACAGGTTGAATTCCTTCATCCACCCGTCCACCCAGTCGTACTTCGAACCGGCCTTGGCGTTTATCCTGCCGGTCTTTTTGATATAGGGCGAAAAGTCGATGGTACGTCCCGCCCACACCGTTCCGCCAATCTGTCCGGTATTGAACACTTGGCTGTACTTTCCGTACTTGAGAAGGATTTCTTTTCCTTCACCGACGTTCACCTGGGCGGGGGTCTTCCTGCCGGTGTATTTCCCTTCGACGTATATCTTGGCGCCCTGGGGGTTCGAGGAGAGCTTCATCGCTACCGTCTTTTCCGATCCGGAAGTGATCTCCTCCACAATGTCATCGTACTTGTGCGGGTCAAGGCGCCCGTACTCTCCGTTCCGCCTTTGGGCCTTACGGATTTTCCTTTCGACGCGCTCGATCTTCCTTTCGGTCCTGGCCAATTTTCTGTATGGATTTCCGCCGAAAGGCTTCAGTACGATGAGAGCGATGATGAAAAGGGCGATTCCGGCTACGGCGGCGAATGAGGGCAAATGACTGAAGACGTCATCATCGCCTCTTACGGCGGTGCGGCCGCCGACAAGGGGAAGTACGATTCGCTGCGGGGTTCCGCAGTAAGGGCAGAATTTCGAGCCGTCCTCGATTTCCCTGCCGCAGCTTATGTTTCTGCATTTCATGGCGTATGTTGTTTTTCGTTTCACCAATAAGGAAAGAAAACGGGGCCCTTCATTACACCGCTTCCGAGGGAATCATCCTTCTGGGCGTTCCGCACTGGGGGCAGTAGATCCAATCCGCCTTGCGCATCGCCCTGCCGCACTCGTGGCAATATGGCGCCGGTATCATAGGGGAGAAGAATCTCCTTCTCGGGGTCGGAACGTAGGCCAGAACGCAAAGGGGGGGAATCTCCCCGTAGGGGCACTCCATAGCCTCCGATAGGCGGTCAAGGTAGTGGGAAACTTCACTGTCACCCATTGAGCGGAGGAACCTGTAGCCTTCCGAATTTCTGAATGCTGAAGGGGAGACAAGGTCCGAAGAGTCGAAGAAAGCTGCTTCACCCATGTTTTCGGCGCTGTTGAGCGAAGGGTCCTTCGAGAATGCGAGAAGATTGAGGTGGATAAGCTGCTCGGCGAGGTGGTCATCCGTAAGGCTCCGGGGGCTTTCGACACGGTCGGGCCTATTGTAGTCCGCAGCTCCAAGGATCTGGCGGGGGCAGCGTATCCCCTTTGAGGGCCAAAGGAGAAAATCGAAGTCGATGAGCGTCAACGAAAGGTCCGGTCCCACCATGACATTGGCCGGGGAAAGGTCCCCGTGGGAGATTCCGCTTTCCTTCATGGCCGAAGAGAGTTTCATCATGTTGGAGGCCAGAAGGGAATATTCATAGGAATTCGGCTTGTCGGAGGAGCATAGCCATTCATCCAGCGAGCGGTTCAGAAAGGGCATATCCAGTCCCGGGATGACAGATCCGTCCGGAAGGCGGAGGGCCTCCCGGACAAAACGCATCCGTCCCATCTGGGGGACCGTAGGGTCCGGAAGAAGGGATGAGAGCCTCTCCGCCTGTGAGATGATTCCGCCCATGTCACGGTCCGAAGTGTACCAAAGGCGAAGGCACCTCGAGGGCTTGGAGTCATATTTGCCCTTGAGAGGGAAAACAAGGCAGTACGCTCCGCTGGCGCTCATGATGTCTTTCCCCTGCACTATGGGTGAATACTCCCTAAGCGTTGGGTCAACCATGTTGGCGGGGGAGCGCATCGCCTTTATTATATCGGTCATTCTGCTCATATGCCTGAACTTTTCGTTATCGGTTCATATATACTGTCTATTCTTCAAGGAGGGCGTCGAGCCTTCCGGTGAAGGGTTCGCCCTCAAGGGTGAATTCCCCTTCCGGATCTTCCACCGCCAGGATCACCGCACAGACGTCGTCGTCATGTAGGGTCACTTTCCCAAGGCCATCACGCTGCCGCTTCACAAAGCGGGCGAAGGATTCCTGATCGGGGATGGAAGCCAAAATCCCGAAGGGGTCTTCACCCAAGTCCGTCATTCCTTTGATCCAGGCAGAAAGGGCGTCCGTCGCCAAAACTATG
>ODAI012710634.1_pt1 | contig 17441 bp, 22 predicted proteins | sample 1539321 | NCBI WGS metagenome assembly ODAI01 (sample SAMN02144231, study PRJEB22623) | gut metagenome | biome: sheep rumen | host: Ovis aries | place: New Zealand | reverse complement strand
CGGCATAGCGTGCGGTAAACACTCCCGGAGCGCCACCGAGAGCCTCAACCTCAAGACCCGTGTCATCGGCAAAACAATTGACATGATAGCGTTCCCATACGTATTGCGCTTTTTGCAGAGCATTGCCATCAAGAGTGAGAGATGTTTCGGGAATTTCATCGTAGCAACCCAGTCTCGATAAATCCAGCACTTCAACCGTTCCTGACAATATGGCACGCGCTTCGGCTAACTTATGAGCGTTATGAGTGGCAAAATAAAGGGTTTTCATAACTATATCTTGAATATATCATTTTTTTTTACGAAATTTGCAATAAATTCAGCAAAAAATGTACCAAGTTAAATATTAACTCTAAATATATCATTTTATGTCATTACTTTATGTTCTTCTCCAAGCCGCTCCGGCAGGTCAGGGCGGTGGTATGATGAGCACCATACTGATGATGGTGCTGATTATTGTTGTCTTCTACTTTTTCATGATTCGTCCTCAAACCAAGAAGCAAAAAGAGATTGAGAATAAGCGCAATGCTCTGAAAAAGGGTGACAAGGTAGTCACTGCCGGTGGCATTCATGGCATCATCAAGGAAATCAACGACGATACCATGCTCATTACCATAGCCGATGGCGTACGTATCAAGGTTGACAAGACTTCCGTCTATGCCCTTGACAGCGCAGCTCCCGCCAAAAAGTCTGAGGAAGACACACCGAAGGGTGGAAAAGATGATAAGGAGCAACAGGATGAGTCTAAGGAATAATCGCCTCGTGGCGTTCTTGAGCAATCCGGACAGAATACGCGACATCATCACATTTCTTATCTTCCTTGTATTCACCACATTGGTGTGGTTTGTACATGCGCTGAACCGAAATCGTGAAGTATCGCTCACTTTTCCCGTCAAATATGACAATTTGAGCGGTCAGATGGCTTTCGTCAATCCTTTGCCGGAAGAAATTGTTGTCAAGGTTCGTGACACCGGTAGCAACCTGCTACAGTATGGCGGTGACGAGTTACCAACGATACATATTGATGTAAGCAATCATATTGTTGGTGACCGCTTGCGCGTTACCGCCGAGGAACTTCAGCAGGAGGTGCATGCCGTTTTGCGTCCTAACACTACCCTACTCTCCACAACGCCCGACGACATAGACATCCAGTGGAGACAGTTGAACTCGAAGACGGTGCCTGTCAGCACCGAGGGGCATATCATGGTTGACGTAGCAGAACAATGCGTGATGACCAGCGAGGTTCGCATTGATCCGGCGATAGTGACAATATACGGCGCTGCGGAAGTTTTGGACACTATCAACACTCTGACAGTTGAGGACTTAAAAATCCAAAACCTCGACGACACACTTCTGCGGAAGCTAAAAGTCGTAGTTCCCAACACCGTAAAGTGCGAGAAAGAGCACGTACTTGTTACCGCATGTGCCAGACCTTTCACGGAACGGCGAATAAGCAAAAACATACACGTAACGGGAATACCTGACGGAACAAAGATAAAACTGTTCCCTGACAAAGTGCAGGTGGTGGCTAACGTGTTGCAGAAAGACTACGCCAAAGTCAGCGAAAAAGATATCAATATAGTTTTTGACTACCGAAAAATCCGTGAGGGAGAACTCATGCCTCTGACTATAGAAAGCAAAACGGATAAGTGGTTCAACATTCGCATCACTCCCTCAAAAGTTGACTATATAATAGAAAAATAACACCTATCATAATCATTCCATAAAAAAATCACTGATAGTTTTTTTCCGAAAATATCATATCTTATGCAAGAAAACCTAAACATACAAATGGTTGACCTACGTGGTCAGTATCAAGCCATCAAGCACGATATTGACAGTGCCATATCGTGTGTGATAGATAGTACGGCCTTTGTCAAGGGTCCTCAAGTGAGCGCTTTTGCCGAGCACCTTGCCGAGCACCTTGATGTTCGTCATGTAATTCCCGTAGCCAACGGCACCGAAGCCATTCAGATAGCCCTTATGGCGCTTGGTCTGAAACCCGGCGATGAGGTTATCACGCCCACCTTTACTTTTATCGCCACCGCGGAAGTCGTAGCCCTGCTGGGGTTGACGCCGGTAGTGGTTGACGTGGATCCTGACACCTTCAATATCGACATCGAAGCCATTCGCCGTGCCATCACACCGCGCACAAAAGCTATCGTTCCCGTCCACCTCTTTGGTCAGTGTGCGGATATGGAACCACTGATGGACATAGCACGCGAACATAATCTATTCATCGTAGAGGACGCCTGCCAAGCCATCGATTCCCGATATACTTTCAGCAACGGCACTACGGCAAAAGCCGGATGCATAGCCCATATCGGATGTACATCGTTCTTTCCGTCCAAAAACCTCGGATGTTATGGCGATGGTGGAGCTATATTTACCAACGACGATCGGCTCGCCGAGCAGTGTCGCGTGATAGCTAACCATGGCATGGTGGTGAGATATCACCATGAACTGATAGGTGTCAATAGTCGTCTGGATAGCATCCAGGCCGCGGTGCTCGATGTCAAACTACAGCACCTTGACGAATATACCGCAGCGCGCCAACGAGCCGCAGCATACTATGACGAGCACCTTGGAGATATTGAGGACTTGCAGATTCCTATGCGCAGTGCCAACAGCACTCACGTATTTCACCAATATACACTACGCGTGAAAAACGGACAGCGCGACGCATTACGACAATACCTTGCCGACAAGGCAATACCAAGCATGATATACTACCCCATCCCGCTCCATAGGCAAAAGGCATATCTTGACGCGAGATATACGCCCGACATGTTCCCTAATGCCGAGACGATAGTTGACGAAGTACTCAGTCTGCCAATGCATACTGAACTCACAGAACAACAGTTGGAGTATATATGTTCGGCAATACGTCGTTTTTTTAAGAAATAAGACACGTAACAAGTCATGGACCTCAACAACAAACTCATACAACAGCAGTCGCAACAGATGAAACTCTCGCCAGCGCAAATGCAGGCGATGAAAATCCTCGAGTTACCCGTGCAGCAACTTGAGGACCGCATCAATACCGAGCTGAGCGAAAACGAGGCTTTGGAAGAAAGCGACGGCATTGATGACGAGGATTTCAACACCGACACTGAAGACTATGACGACAACGACAAAGACGGAGATGATGACTTCGTAACGGACTGGACGGACTATATCGATGACGACGAATCACCGGAATATACACGTCATGCCAATAACTACTCCGACGACGATGAAGAACATCAAATTCCCGTCACCGCACAACAGAGCTTTCAGGAGCAGTTGCTCGACCAGTGGCACACGCAGCACTTCACAGAACTCGAAGAGCAACTCGGTGACTACATCATCGGCAGCCTTGACAACTCGGGATACCTGACACGCAGCATTGAGCAACTTGTTGACGACCTCGTTTTCAGTCAGGGCGTAGAATGTAGTGACGAACAAATGACAGCCGTAGTGCATCGCATTCAAAGCCTTGACCCACCGGGCATCGCGGCGCGCTCACTCAAAGAATGCCTACTGCTGCAACTACAACGCAAAGCAGCCACACAACCTATCAAGGATGCCATAACAATCCTTGAGCAAGAGTTTGAAGAGTTTTCGCACCGACACTTCGACGTCATAGCCAAACATCTGCTGTTTTCCGAACAACAGATGCATGACGCCATGGCAGAAATCGAGAAACTCAATCCCAAGCCCGGCAATGCCTTCTCTGACAATATCTACGACAGCAGCCAAGCCATAACACCTGACCTGATAGTGGAAAATCAGGACGGAGAACTCGTGGTTTCGCTCAACAACACTAACGTCCCTCAGCTACGCATCTCACGCTCCTATTCCGACACCATGCAGGATTTTGCCGCCAACACCGCCAACCAGACCTCGCAGCGCAAGAGCGAAGTGGCATATATCAAGCAGAAAATAGATTCAGCCCGCAATTTCATCAATGCCATCACACAGCGCAACGAAACCCTGCTCAATACCATGCGAGTAATAGTAAGGCTGCAACGCGATTTTTTCCTCGAAGGCGATGAGTCGGCACTCAAACCTATGATACTGCAAGACGTGGCGGACAGGGCGCACTATGACGTATCGACAATATCACGCGTCAACAACAGCAAATATGTGCAAACGGAATTCGGCATATTTCCTCTGAAATTCTTTTTTTCAGAAGGCATGCAGAATAGTGAAGGCGACGAAATATCAACACGGGAAATCAAAAAAGCCCTCAAGGCAATCATTGATGAAGAGGATAAGACTAAACCATTGCCTGACGAGAAACTCGTAGCCCTCATGCAACAACGCGGCTATCTGATAGCGCGACGCACTATCGCCAAATACCGCGAACAGCTCAACATCCCTGTGGCAAGACTTCGCCGACAACTCAAGAAATGAACACGCGAAAAATATCAAACATAGTATCATATCTCACTCACCCGATTTTTCTGCCTCTGACCTTGGTGCTACTGCTATCGCTCAGGCAGTATCTTATTGCCGGAATGTCGCACCCTCTCTACTGGCTGCCGCAATTGATATTCGTTGTGGTGCTCACGCTACTACTTCCGCTACTTATTATTGTTGAGATGAAACGCCGCGGCATAGTTGACGATATCATGATGCGCCGTCGCGAGACACGAACTATGCTCTACGGAGTCATGTGCCTCATATTTGCACTTATGAGCATCTCATGCCACAGACTGAACTACGACTTTATGATTAGTTTGTTCTGTGTTCAGGGAGCACTACTGATGGCGGCGATACTGCTCATCAACCTCAAATGGAAAATCAGTATTCACTGCGCCGGAGTCGGGGTTCTGACTGTGGACGCCACTCTGCTATTTCTCAGTCTGCCGGCGCAAACGACACTTATAGTTGCTTCTGTAACAACAATCATCAGCATGATCACCATCTATGCCCGTCTTGACACAGGAAGCCACACCCGGCTGCAATGCATAGCCGGCTATGCTTTAGGAACAACAGTAAGCCAAGCCATCATACTCGCCAGCGCATTAATATGATAAACAGGCAATTAACGATATTGACATTCCTGTGTTTGGCACAAGCCACCATAGCCCAAGAGCAGTATTTTACGCCCGTGGACCTGCGTCACAGCACTCACATAGCCAGTGGTTATTTCGGTCCTAATGCCATGCAGGTTTTTGATATATTGGACGGCAGTACTGATAGTACACTACGAGTGGAAATCGCCGGCGACTACCACTATGGCAAGTATAAAGATCATACCGTATCGGCATTCGCAAAAATCAAAATTCCCCTATTCACCAAGCGCGTCAATTTAAGTGTCTGGTGGACAGCGCAAGAATGGTACTGGAGCACGACAGAAAAGCAACAACATAGTCGTGTCAATCCTGAATATGCCCTTCATGGTCATGCCACAGGTGACATACATATCACGACAGATATTCAGTGCCTCTACGAGCGGCGCTGGTGGCCTGACATTACGGCACGAATCGGAATAAAAACAGCGTCGAGCGCTGACTATGAAAAGGGACGCTTCTTCGATAATCCTGCATACTTCACCGATGTGACTATGGGCAAAACACTGGTCAAAGGCGACAAATTTTTCCGTAGCCTAAAAATTTCAGCAGAAGTGGGATTTCTATGCTGGCAAACAGAAACAGGACGCCAAAACGATGCTGTGATGTATGGTGCGCAGATAAAGCTGAACACACAAGTATTCCGCATAGCGGCAACATACAGTGGATATAGCGGTTGGGAACATGATGGCGACAGACCCATGACAGTAAAGGCGCAAATAGCGTTCCCTACACAACTCAAAAGCGATAAGGTACAACGTACCATAACATTGGAACCATATATGGAATACCTATATGGTATTAGGGACTATCCCTACCAACAGATAAGGGTAGCTCTTGCGGCGTCTTTCGATGTTCTGAAAAAGAAGCGGGAATAGTTAAGCAAGAAACAAAGGGGAAAGAATAAAGGGGGAAAGGAACTAGAACAACTAGTCAACAAAGATAAAATCAGGGAACATAATGCTGAAAAAGATTTTTCTCAATGACAAAATTGTCATCTCTATCATATCACTCAACGCTGTGGTGATTTTCATACAGGAGTCGGGAATCACAAACCACATACTCTATTTGATAGATTTCCTATGCACGGTATTCTTCATCATAGAAATGATAGTCAAGCATCGGGAATACGGCTTTCGAGGTTATTGGTCCGATGGTTGGAATCGTTTCGACGGCATAGTAGTCATCATATCACTCCCATCGCTGCTCATGCCACTGATAGAGTTAACGACCTTCAACTTTTCCGTGATATTGAGCCTGCGTCTGTTGCGCGCCCTGCGCTTCATGCGAGTGCTGCACCTGTTTCCTAATATCACGAGCCTGCTGGCAGGCTTCAAACGGGCTCTCAGACAATCGGGCGCGGTACTGGTATGCTACACAATACTAATCGTAATACTCGGTATCATCAACTGCAGCATTTTCAAAGAACTTTCACCAGAGTACTTTAAAACGCCACTACGTGCCATATATTCCGTATTCAGGATATGTACCGTGGAGGGCTGGTACGAAATCCCAGATAGCATAGCGATAGCTACAAACCCGATAATCGGCTCAATATCACGGGCATATTTCTGCATAATACTCATATTCGGAGGAATCATAGGAATGTCGTTCATCAACTCAATATTCGTTGACGCTATGGTTGAAGACAACAATGATGACATCAAGGAACATCTGCGCAAAATTGAGGAAAAAATAGATGCCATAGCATCGCAACGTAACATGGAATAATTATGACACAAAATACCGACATAGAATTTCAGTCACCTGAGCAGATTAAGAGTTTCCAAGAATCACTACTCCGTGAGCAACTGCATTATCTTGCCGCTCACTCACCATTTTATCAGCGTCATTTGAACGGCATTGACATCGAGTCTATCACTACCTTGGAGGACCTCACACGGCTACCATTCACCGACAAGAATGACTTGCAACGCTATCAATGGGATTTTCTATGCGTACCCCGCGACAAAGTTATCGACTATATCACCACCTCGGGAACTACCGGCGAACCGATAAGTTTCGCATGCACCGATAAAGACCTGCAGCGACTGGCTTATAACGAGCGTAAATCATTCCAATGCGCAGGACTCAAACCGGGCAATATCCTACAACTGATGACAACCATGGATAAGCGTTTTATGGCGGGACTTGCCTATTGGTTAGGCATCCGTGAATTAGGAGCAAGCATCGTGCGCGTAGGCAATGGAGTCCCTGAACTACAATGGGATACCATACAACGCCTCAAACCCGACACGCTAATGTGCGTGCCGTCATTTACTCTCAAACTCGTGCAATATGCCATAGAACACGGTATTGACTATCATAAAAGTTCCGTGCGACGCATCATAGGTATCGGCGAGGGACTCAGAAATCAGGACCTGACACTAAACCTACTCGGCACACGCATTAACAACCTCTGGCCCGAAGTAGAGCTCTATGCTACATACTCCTCCACGGAAATGTCCGCCACATTTTCGGAATGTCAGTTCGGCTGCGGAGGACATGTACACCCCGAACTGATAATTGTGGAAATTATCGGAGAAGACAACAAACCCGTCACAGACGGGGAAGTAGGCGAAGTGGTAATCACAACGCTCGGCGTCGAAGGTATGCCGCTACTGCGCTTCAGAACAGGAGACATGGCAGCAAAAATCAATAAACAATGCCGCTGCGGAAGACACTCATACAGGCTCACACCGCTTGTCGGACGAAAAAACAACATGATAAAACTCAAAGGCACCACACTTTATCCGCCAGCCATCAACGACGTGCTGGACAATACGCCGCAGATTGAAAATTATGTTGTTATCGTACGAAGCAATGATGCCGGAACTGATGAAGTGATAGTACGGGTGGGCGTCAAAGAACGTGATGTTACGCACGATGAGAAACTGACGGCACTACTCAAAGAGAAATTCCGAGCCAGACTACGCGTCACACCACGAATAGAAATACTACCGGCGGATGTAATACATACCATCAACTTCCCGGCTAAATCCCGTAAACCGATAAAATTCATTGATGAAAGACAAAACATTTGACAAATTATTCGCTAATTTGTGCATCTACGATTTTGTCATTTATTTTTGTTAATTTGTTGAACGCGGAATATCAATACTATTGTCAAAACTTCTAAACAACTAAATAAATGAAAACTATACCCGTATTGCTGCTCACAGGATATTTAGGCAGCGGAAAAACAACACTGGTAAACAAAATTCTCACCAACAGACAAGGCATACGCTTTGCCGTTATAGTAAACGACATTGGCGAAGTGAATATTGACGCCGACCTCATAGCCAAAGAAGGCATCGTAAATCAGCAAGACGACAGCCTTGTCGCACTACAAAACGGATGCATCTGCTGCACACTGAAAATGGACCTCGTGGAACAACTCCACGGCATCATTAAAATGTCGCAATTCGACTATATCGTTATTGAAGCCAGCGGTATTTGTGAACCGGCACCCATTGCGCAAACAATATGTGCCATGCCGGAAATGGTACCGCAATACATTGAGGACGGTATGCCTAAACTCGATTGCATAGTAACCGTGGTTGATGCTCTGCGACTGCGCGACGAATTCAAATCAGGGCACTCACTGCTCAACCCGAAACTCAAAGAAGACGATCTTGAAAACCTCGTCATAGAACAGATAGAATTCTGCAATATGATACTCCTAAATAAGAAAAGCGAGGTTTCGGAACACGAACTCGGACTCATAAAAGACATCATCAAACACATACAACCACAAGCGGAAATTATCGAGTGCGACTACTGCGATGTTCCTATCGACAAAATTATCAATACCCATAAATTCGATTTTGATGACGTGGCAGGCTCCGCGGCATGGATCCACGAAGTCGAAAAACATATCGACGATGATGAACATGAGCACGAACACGAGCATGAACATGAACATGAACACGAACATGAACATCACCACCATCATCATGACCATGACCACGAAGGCGGCGAGGTAGAAGAATATGGTATAGGAACTTACGTGTATTACAATCGCAAGCCATTCAACATCAACCTTTTTGACGACTTTGTGGCACGTCGTTGGCCCAAAGGGGTGATACGCGCCAAAGGAATGGTATATTTCAGCGATGAGTACGATTTCTGCTATGTCTTCGAACAAGCAGGCAGTCAAGTTAAAATGCGCAATGCCGGACAATGGTATGCTACAATGCCACAGGATGAGTTAGAGCAGTTCCTGCTCGGACAGCCGCAGATAGCCCGTGATTGGGACGAGAGATATGGCGACAGAATGCAAAAACTCGTATTCATAGGTCAACATCTCGACAAAGACTATATCAAATCCGCTCTCGACGATTGCCTCGAATAAGACACCGGGCACAAGACATAAAACACAGAATGGTGACCAAAGGTCACAAGACTCAGAATTCCGGTCTGCGAAAAAAGTACGGACACGCCGTGGCGTGTCCGTACTGCGTAAATTCCTAATCTCCTCCTCTACATAAATATAAAAATTCATTTTTTTTGTTAAATCCGCGATGCTGTAATTATTTGCGTAATTCAATAAACTATTGTAAATTTGCGATGATAAAGTGATTAGTAGCGAGTATGCCTCGCTGAAGTTTCCAAAATAATATTACTTATGAAAACAAGATTCATTACCATCCTACTGGTCATACTAGTCAGCAAAGTGTTTGCTTTTGCGGCAAATAGTGGTACCTGCGGAGACAACCTCACATGGATTTATAACAGCGAGACTCAGAGTTTAACGATTACCGGCAGCGGAAATATGTATGATTATGAGTCCGTTTCTAGTCCATGGTATTACTTCGATATAATTAATGTTGACTTACCGGACGGATTGACGAGTATAGGTGATTATTCATTTAAAGGCAGTCATATTACAAGTATCTCTATCCCAAACAGTGTTAAGAGGATTGGCTATAATAGCTTCGACGGCACCGCACTAACGAGCATCAACATCCCTAATAGTGTAACAACTATTGACATTGAAGCTTTTTATAATTGCAGCGAACTTTCGGATATCACTATCGGAAGCGGCGTGATAAGTATTGGCAGAAATGCTTTTAATCTATGTAATGACATCACTAGTATCAAAGTTTCGGACAAAAATCCAAAGTACGATAGCCGCAAAGACTGCAATGCGATAATAGATACAGAGACCAAGACTCTTATTGTTGGCTGTCAGAAGACAAAAATTCCCAAAAGTGTAACAAGCATAGGAGAAAACGCGTTTTATGGATGCAGTGGGCTTAAAAGTATCACCATTCCAAACAATGTGACGTGTATTGGTGATTATGCTTTCAGTAGTTGCTATAACCTCACAAACATCACAATTGGCAACGGAGTGACAAGCATCGGAAATGCCGCTTTCTATGAATGCAAAGCTTTAACAAGCATCATTATCCCAAACAATGTGAAACAAATTGGAAGTATGGCATTCACAGAATGTGAAAGTCTAACAGACATTATTATCGGGAATAATGTGACAAAGATTGATCACATGACTTTTTGGGAGTGCAGCAGTCTAACGAGCATTACCATTCCAAACAGCGTAAGTAGTATTGATGCTTACGCATTCTATGGCTGTAAAAATCTTAAGAAGATCGTTCTTGGTGAAGGATTAACGGCCATAGGCAACAATGCTTTCAGTAGTTGCCCTAATATTGCAGAGATTACAGCTAATATGCAAACACCTCCGGAACTCAATTGCTCCATATTCAGCGAATCAAGATTCAGCAAGGACTGTGGTGATTTGTCAAAAATTCAATGCTTTGTACCAAACAATTCGTTGGAACTATACCGCAATTCTGACGTTTGGAAATCATTTCAACTTATGACTAAAGACTCAAGCAAAAAATAAAATAATAAAGGATTAAGGATTAAGGATTAAGGATTAAGGACAAAGGACAAAGGACAAAGGACAAAGCAATAAAGCAATAAAAAACCTTCTGCCAATAATTTGACAGAAGGTTTTTTACATTAACATTATGTTTACTGACAGTCTTATTATTCAGCAGCCTGAGCTTCGTTTTCAGCAGCGGGTGCTGCTTCGTCGGCTTTTTTCTTCGATGAACGACGTGTACGAGTAGCTTTCTTGGCGGCCTTGGGTTTGAGCATATTTTCGTTGTAGTCAACAAGTTCTATGATGCACATATCAGCGCCGTCACCAAGGCGGAAACCTGTCTTGAGGATTCGTGTGTATCCACCCGGGCGATCTGCTATCTTGGTAGCTATGTCTCCGAAGAGTTCTTTGATGGCTTCCTTTTGTTTAAGTTTTGCGAATACGAGACGACGGTTGGCTGTTGAGTCGTCTTTGGCTTTGGTCATCAGAGGCTCAATGTATTGGCGCAGAGCCTTGGCTTTTGCTACTGTAGTAGAAATTCTTTTGTGCATAATCAGCGAGCAAGCCATGTTTGAGAGCATAGCGGCGCGATGCGATGCCGTACGACCAAGGTGATTGAAAGATTTATTATGTCTCATTGTTTATTAATCTTTATCGAGTTTGTATTTTGATACGTCCATGCCGAATGACAGGTTGTATTTTTCAAGTATTTCATCAAGTTCTGTAAGTGACTTTTTGCCGAAATTGCGGAATTTGAGCAGGTCGTTTCTGTGATATGAAACGAGTTGTCCCATTGTTTCCACGTCAGCGGCTTTGAGGCAGTTGAGAGCACGAACCGAGAGGTCCATATCCACGAGACGAGTCTTGAGGAGTTGGCGCATTTTCATGCCTTCTTCGTCATACTCGACTTCTGCCGCACCATCTTGCACTTCAAGTTGCATCTTGTCATCAGAGAAGAGCATGAAATGATATATGAGAATGTTGGCAGCTTCCTTGAGAGCGTCTTTGGGGCTTATTGAGCCATCGGTAACGATGTCAAGGGTGAGTTTTTCGTAGTTGGTGATACCTTCAACGCGATAGTCTTCACGAACGTACTTGACGTTAACGATAGGTGTGAAGATTGAGTCTATGGGTATAATGCCAATCACGTCATCGGGTTTGGCATTTTCCTCGGCAGGTGTCCAACCGCGTCCTTTGTTGATTGTCATTTCAATCTGGAAGTTAGCGGAGCTGTCCATTTCGGCAATGAGCAGGTCGGGGTTGAGAACTGTAAAGTGCTTGAGAACCTTGTTGAGATCGGCAGCCTTGAATTCAGTGGTGTTGCTGAATGACAGCATAATTTTTTCACTGTCTTCACCTTCCGTAGTTTGTTTGAAACGGATTTGCTTAAGATTCAGGATAATGTTAGTCACATCGGTTATTACGCCGGGTATAGTGGCGAACTCGTGGTCAACTCCGGGAATCTTAATAGACGTTATGGCAAATCCTTCCAATGAGCCTAAAAGTACACGACGGAGAGCGTTACCGATGGTGGTAGCGTACCCTTGTTCAAGGGGTCGGAATTCAAACTTACCCTTTGTTGGGGTTGATTCCAACATGAGTACTTTATCCGGTTTTTGAAATGTTAAAATTGCCATGAATTCAAGATTATTTAGAATACAATTCGACGATAAGTTGTTCCTTGATGTTTTCCGGTATCTCTTCGCGTATAGGCAGCTGGAGATACTTTCCTGCTTTGTCAGCTTCGTTCCATTCTAACCATGGATATTTGCTGTGATTAAATCCCGCGAGGCTATCGGCGATATTCTCAAGCGATTTTGAACGTTGACGCACTCCGACAACTTGTCCGGGTTTGATGCGGCATGAAGGTATGTTAACTACTTTACCGTCCACCACGATATGTCTGTGGCTGACGAGTTGACGCGCGGCGGCGCGTGTAGGAGCTATACCAAGACGATATACGATATTATCGAGACGTGATTCGAGCAGTTGGAGTAGTATCTCACCTGTGATACCTTTTGAACGCTGTGCATGCTCGAAGAGTATGCGGAACTGACGTTCGAGAACGCCATAGGTATATTTGGCTTTTTGCTTTTCTGCAAGCTGTGTTCCGTACTCAGAGTTTTTCTTGCGGCGGTTGATGCCGTGTTGCCCGGGGGCGTAATTTTTCTTGGAGAGCACTTTATCCGGTCCGAAGATAGGTTCTCCAAAGCGACGGGCTATTTTACTTTTTGGACCAATATATCTTGCCATATTACTTGTTAGTCAATAATTAAATATGCGATTAGTATTATACTCTTCTGCGTTTAGGAGGTCTGCATCCGTTATGCGGCATTGGTGTTACGTCAACGATTTCAACCACTTCAATACCTGCTCCGTGGCAAGTTCTGATAGCTGACTCGCGTCCGTTACCTGGTCCTTTAACATAAGCTTTAACTTTGCGTAGTCCGAGGTCGTAAGCTACTTTTACGCAGTCTTGAGCAGCCATTTGAGCTGCATAGGGAGTATTCTTTTTAGAGCCACGGAAGCCCATTTTGCCGGCAGATGACCAAGAAATTACTTGACCTTCACCATTTGCCAACGTTACAATCACATTATTGAACGAAGAATAGACATGCAACTGACCTACTCCGTCAACTTTGACAACACGTTTTTTGGCTGCAACAGTTTTCTTTGCCATAATATAATAATTCTAAAATTCGTTTAACAAAATTACTTGGTTGCTTTCTTCTTATTAGCAACTGTTTTCTTTTTACCTTTACGCGTACGGGCGTTGTTTTTCGTTGACTGACCGCGTACGGGAAGTCCGAGACGATGTCTGATACCTCTGTAGCAACCGATGTCCATCAGGCGCTTGATGTTGAGCTGTACTTCTGAGCGAAGGTCACCTTCCACTTTGTATTCTGCTCCGATGATTTCACGAATTTTAGCTGCTTGGTCGTCAGTCCAGTCTTGCACTTTGATGCTCGGTTCTACTCCGGCTTTGGCAAGGATCTTTCTGGCGCTACTGCGACCTATTCCGTAGATGTAGGTCAATCCGACCTCCCCATGTTTGTTCTGGGGCAAATCTACTCCGACAATTCTTATAGCCATAATTTGTTAATAAAAAAAATAAATTGGTTTAACATTAGCGCGGCATTAACCTTGGCGCTGTTTCATTTTAGGATTTTTTTTGTTAATTACGTAAAGTTTTCCTTTACGACGCACGATTTTGCAGTCCTCGTTGCGCTTTTTTACTGATGCTCTTACTTTCATGAGAGTGATATTTTGAAGTTATTTGTATCTGAATGATATACGTCCCTTGGTAAGGTCGTATGGTGACATTTCCACCCTAACCTTATCGCCGGTAAGGATTTTAATGTAGTGCAGTCTCATCTTGCCCGATATATGGGCTGTGATTTGGTGTCCGTTTTCGAGTTGAACTCTGAACATGGCGTTGGAAAGCGCCTCCACTACGGTTCCGTCAAGTTCTATTGCTGCTTGCTTTGGCATAAAAAAGTAATTATTAACGTCAAAAAGTGAGGCGCAAGGTATGCGTCTCAACAATTAGCGTGCAAAGTTACGAATTTTTTTTGTTATATGAAACGTTCTTTGAGAACTTCTTTAATTAAATCGTAGGAAGACAGCAATTCCGGCTGTCCTTTTTTTATCAAAACGCAATGTTCGTAGTGCGCCGCGAGCTTATGGTCTTGTGTGTGCACTGTCCATTTATCGTCGTCAACGTATATGTCGCGTTGTCCTTGGCAAATCATTGGTTCAATGCATATCACCATTCCCGGGACGAGTTTTTTTCCATTACCTCGAATGCCATAGTTGTCAACTTCGGGGTCTTCATGCATGTTTTGCCCAATTCCGTGTCCTGAGAGTTCTCTAACTACGGTATATCCGTGGTTCTCACAGTAGTTTTGTATGACAAATCCTATATCACCAAGCCTTTTGCCAGCCACAGCTTGTTCTATGCCAAGCATGAGGGACTGTTTTGTGGTCACCAAGAGGCGTCGTGCTTCATCGGATATTTCGCCAACGGGAAATGTGTATGCGAAATCGCCATAATACCCGTCTTTGAGCACCGTGGTGTCAATAGTGATTATATCCCCTTCTTTGAGAACAACTTTATCGGAAGGTATTCCGTGCACCACAACATCGTTGACAGATGTGCACAAAGCTGCCGGAAAGCCTTCAAAACCTATACAGCCGGGTATTGCGCCATGGTCACGAATACACTGGTCGGCAATTTTGTCAAGTTGCATTGTGGAAACCCCCGGCTGTATGGCTTTCGCCACTTCAGCCAGGGTTATTCCTAAAATGCGGTTACTTTCACGAATGCGTTCTACCTGTTCTTCGTTTTTCAGATAAATCATGACAAAACATAAGATTTAGTAGATCGCAGCCGTCGAACGTCCCATGATGCGACCTGATTCAAGGAAGCCATCGTAGTTACGTTCGTTGAGTCTTGCTTCTATTTGTGACAATGTGTCAAGTATAACACCTACAAGTATCAACAAAGAAGTACCTCCAAAGAACTGAGCAAATTCGTTGCTCACACCAAGTATGCGTGCGAAAGCAGGCAGAATAGCTACTATTGCGAGGAATATTGATCCAGGAAGTGTAATGCGTGACATGATGGTGTCAATAAACTCTTCAGTTTTCTTGCCTGGTTTAACACCCGGTATGAATCCGTTATTTTGTTTGAGGTGTTCAGCCATCATGTGCGGATTGATGATAATTGCCGTATAGAAGTAAGTGAACAGTATTATGAGCAGTGCGAAGATAAAGTTATACCAGAAACCTGTATTATCCAGAAAAGCGCTGATAAAACCTTGAGCACTCTCGATATTTGAGAAGCCGACGATGGTAATAGGTATGAACATGATAGCCTGTGCGAAGATGATAGGCATCACATTGGCAGCGTTGACCTTCAGAGGGATGAAGTTACGAACGCCTCCGTACTGCATATTACCACGGATTTGTTTAGCGTACTGCACAGGTATTCTGCGTGTACCTTGCACGAGCAGTATTGTAAGAGCTACAACTACGAGGAGTACGAAAAGTTCAAGCAGGAACATGATAGGACCTCCACCGGCGTCACCGAGACGTGAGGCGAATTCCTTAATCAGGGCTCCCGGGAGACGAGCTATGATACCTATCAAGATGATGAACGATATTCCGTTACCAACACCTTTGTCGGTGATGCGTTCTCCGAGCCACATAACGAACATAGAACCTGCCGTTAGGATAATTGTGGATGAGAACTGGAACCAAAATCCTGACGGCATGGCAGAACCGGCATGGGCGAGTTGCACGCTGAGGTTAACGAGATAAGAAGGACCTTGAATGAGTAGTATGACTACTGTGAGATACCTTATTATCTGGTTCATTTTTCTCTGTCCGCTCTCGCCTTCCTGCTGCATTCGCTGGAAGTATGGCACCGCGATGGTCAGTAGCTGAATTACGATAGAGGCCGAGATGTAAGGCATAATACCGAGCGCAAATATAGAAGCGTTGGAGAATGCGCCACCTGAGAACATATCCAAAAGTGCGAGAAGTCCTCCAGCAGTCTGGTTCTTCAACTCTGTTAGTGCGTCAGGATTGATGCCCGGCAACACGACAAAAGACCCGAAACGATAGATAAGCACGAAGAGCAACGTGATGAGTAAACGATTGCGTAGGTCTTCTATCTTCCAGATATTTTTTATCGTTTCAATAAACTTCATGATACAATTATGAAATTATAATTTAACAATAGTGCCTCCTGCGGCTTCGATAGCTTTTTGTGCTGACTGTGAGAATGCATGGGCTTTCACTTCGATTTTGGCTTTCAGTTCGCCATTACCGAGGATTTTCACCAAAACATTTTTTCCCACCAGTCCTGCAGCTACAAGATCTTCAACAGTGATAGTTGTGAGTTGTTTTTCATCGGCAAGCATTTGCAGTTTGTCGAGGTTTACAGCCTTATACTGAACTCTGTTGATATTTTTGAAACCAAATTTAGGCAATCGGCGTTGAATAGGCATTTGACCGCCTTCAAAACCGATTTTATTTTTATATCCTGAGCGTGATTTAGCGCCCTTATGACCGCGTGTTGACGTTCCACCGAGTCCAGAACCTGCGCCTCTTCCCACGCGTTTACGCGAGTGTGTTGAGCCAAGTGCGGGTTTGAGATTACTGAGATCCATAATAATTTGTTATTTTTGTTATGCATAGACCTGACAATATCAGGTCCATGCATGTTAGGTTAGGATTTATAATACTTTGACGAGATGGTTGACTTTAGCTACCATACCCAGGATTTGTGGAGTAGCCTCATGTTCAACTACATCATTAACTTTTCGCAGACCCAAAGATTCCATTGTTAACTTTTGGGTTTTAGAGCATTTGATAGTGCTCCTTACTTTTTGAATTTTGATTGTAGCCATATCCTGAATATGAAATTAGCCGTTAAATACAACATCGAGTGATACACCTCTGTTTTGAGCCACCATGTGTGCGTCGCGCAGTTCGGCGAGAGCTGCTACAGTAGCTTTAACGAGGTT
>ODAI011350292.1_pt1 | contig 17441 bp, 12 predicted proteins | sample 1539321 | NCBI WGS metagenome assembly ODAI01 (sample SAMN02144231, study PRJEB22623) | gut metagenome | biome: sheep rumen | host: Ovis aries | place: New Zealand | reverse complement strand
TTAAACATAAAACTCATATCCGTAACATTGCTTGTATTTATTTTCCCAAAATTTATTGTTTCCAGCTTATAACAATTCCCAAACATACTGCGAATGATACCCAATTCATCCGAATTAAAATCGCAAAGAGTTACGGAAACAAGGTTTTTGCATCCGTAAAACATTTCATCTGTTCTTATTACCTTTGAACCGTCTGCTTTTGAAAGGTCAATGCTTGTTATATTTGTAAGATCTTCAAAAAGCTTTGTGCAGTGCTGCGGCAGTACCGAGCCCGATTTTGCTTCTATCTTTTTTATATGGGACAAGTTTGTCGACGGATCTTTCAGGGTATACAGATCCTCCGAAGTAATGTTGCCGGCAAGATATACCGTATCGGGACTTTCGTCTGTCACGATATCGGCAGATACACTTGATGCAAAACCCGCTTTGCCATTACCCTCCGCAGGTGCAAATGCAATAATAAACGCTGCAAACACCGCCGCTGTCAAGATACTTGTTATTTTCATAAGATCGCCCCCCTCTTGATGTTTTTTTGACCATATTAAACAGTCGTTAAAATCCTTTTTAACCGCCGCATAGTCTTATTTCCTTAACTATATAAACATCCATAATAATTATATCAAATATTGTTTCTCTGCACATCAGCCAATCGGCTGATATTATTCCTGAACCCCAACTTATTTTTTATCAGCTCGAAGAAATCGTATTTTGTGTAAAAACATCTAAGCAATTATAAAGACCCGTAAGGCAAAACAGCTTGCCTTACAGGTCTTCTCTTGAAATTTGTAATGTACTAAAGCTCCATAAAGGGATATTCAAGACACACATCATATATTTACCACCCGACATATCTTGTCATAATCTTTCGTCCGAAAATCCATTTTTTGTGTCAAATCCGTGTCAAATGCGACACTTTAACTCTTGAAACCTTGAATTTAAGCTACTTTCAAGAGTGATTATCTACAAATTTAAATTTAACAAACTACCAAACATTTTTGTTTTTCCTATTTATAGCCAATAATCATACATCCAAGGAATATGTTATAGAAAAATGGGAAAACTCAAAACTTTTATAATAAAAAGGGCAGGGGAACTTCATTGCAACCCCTGCCTTTTTTGTTTATGGTTTTTCAGTATTCCGAAAAAAATCTTTCTATTTCCTTCATATCTTTTGTTTTTGTCAATGCAAGCCGTAGCAGCACGGCGGCTTTCTGCGGCGGCAGGTCATCTGCGGCAACAGTGTTTTTGCACAAAAGGTTGGAAGCGACTATGATGCCCTCACCCGTTCTGGAACTGATAACAACGGGTATCTCAAGCCTGTTTATCACCTTTTTGAACCCTTCGTCAAACTCGCCCGCACCTGCGCCTGCAATAACTATGCCGTCCGAGCGTTTTGCGGCAAATTCAAGTATTTCGGGGTCGGCATCCGCCGAAAAATATACTATATTCACTTTTGGCAGGCTTTTAAGCTCCGATACGTCAAATTCGGACAAAAGGCTGTGTCGCCTTGTCGGCTTATTGTAAATATAGACCTCGCCGTCACGCACAACGCCAAGTGCGCCCGTTTCTCTTGCGCCTATGGCAGCGGTGTGATAAGTGTTTGTTTTTGTGACTTGTCTTGCCGAAAAGATGCGGTCGGCAAAGACCGCAAGCACACCCAGCCCGACAGCCTTTGGCGATGCCGAAACACAGACAGCCTCATATAAATTCATATCACCGTCAGCCGAAACAGCGGTGGACGGACGCATAGAGCCTGTCAGTACAACGGGCTTTTCCGTCTTTACGGTCAGATCGAGAAAATATGCGGTTTCTTCAAGGGTGTCCGTTCCGTGTGTTATAACAAAACCCGAAATATCGGGTTCGGCTGCTTTTTTGTTTATGAATTTTGCAAGTTTTAGCCATATCACGGCGCCTATATCGTCCGAATTAAGGCTGCATATCTCGCAGACTTCTATATCGGTCACGGTTTGGGGCAGGGCAGATGTAAGTTCGTCGGCAGTCAGCACACCGGGGGTATATCCCGTTGTTTTTCCCGCATTGCCGACACCTGCAATAGTGCCGCCCGTAGTAAGTATGACCGTTTTTTTGCGTATACTCGTTTCCATATCCGTCAAATCACACTCCGTTATTCATCTTCAATACTATCAATGTCTTTTTCGCCCGTCTTTTCTATTGTGACATTCAGTCCGCTGTCTGCTTTTACCAGATAATAATGGTCGAAATTGCCTGCTATGGGTGAGCGCTCCTTGACAGTCATATTCGTTTCACCCTCTGATATGCCTTTGAATGTGTAAACTACATCATAGCCTGCGCCCGACATCTCTTCGTGATCCGACTTGGCATACACACGCCTGCTGCCGTAGGAAACTATCTCTTTATCGAGCAAAACATCAAATGAAGGTCCTCCGCCGTCAAACGATTGGAATATAAGCTGTGCTTCAACACTTTTCATAAAAACACTTCCTTTCATAGCATACGATCATATCATACAGGCGCAGAATAAACAAAAGGGGCTGCCGCATTAAAGATATAAAACTCCAATGCGAAAGCCCACATATTATTTCAGTGTAAAAAAAGCAGGCTTTTCGTTTTCGGTCGCGTATTCTATATACTTGCCCGTGCCGATAGCTACACAGCTGACGGCTTCATCGGCAATAACTGCATTTATGCCTGTTTTTTCTTTAATAAGTTTGTCCATACCGTAAAGCAGCGAACCGCCGCCCGTCATCACTATCCCGCGCTCCGAAATATCCGCCGCAAGCTCGGGCGGTGTTTTCTCCAGAACATAGTGTACCGCGTCCACAATTGCTTCGGAACATTCGCGCATAGCTTCGTTCATCTCGTCCGAGGTAACTTTTATCTTCGCAGGCAGACCGTTTATCAGGTCTCTGCCGCTCACATCCATAGTCACAACATCCGTATCGCTGTATGCCGTGCCTATGTTTATTTTCAAAGCTTCCGCCGTGCGCTCGCCTATAAGCATATTATGTTTGCGCTTCATATATTTTATTATGGCATCGTCAAAATGGTCGCCTGCCATTTTCAGCGAGGTGCTTACTACATTGCCGCCAAGCGATATAACGGCTATATCGGTCGTACCGCCGCCTATATCCACGACCATGCTGCCGCAGGCTCGGTTTATGTCTATGCCTGCGCCTATTGCCGCGGCTATGGGCTCCTCTATTATGTAAACATGGCTTGCGCCCGCAATGCGTGTCGTTTCCTCAACAGCACGGCGTTCCACCTCTGTTACCTTGCTTGGTACACATACGGCGATGCGCGGTTTGCGGAACCAGTGTTTGCCCACCGATTTTTCAATAAAATACCGTATCATGCGCTCCGTTGTCTCAAAATCGGATATAACGCCTTCGCGCAGTGGGCGTACAGCCTCTATATTCTCGGGTGTTTTGCCTATCATGCGGCGCGCTTCCTCGCCCACAGCCAGAAGCTCGCCCGTAAACCTGTCAACAGCCACTACGGACGGCTCCTGCAAAACGATGCCCTGTCCCTTTTTGTATACCAGCACGCTTGCCGTGCCGAGATCTATGCCAATATCAGAACCGTAAAATAACATTTTTACTTCCTTCTATTCAAATATTTTATAGTAAGCGAATTAAATAATCAGACTTAAGCTTGCTTAAGGCGGATTATTTATGAGCCCCATCCTATAGTGAACGTCCAAATATTTTTGACGTTCACTATATATTATTCCAAGGCAAAACCATTTATCTTGTTTGCATACAATATCAACGATCTTGCCCTTGTCATTCACAATTCGGCATATTATCTGTAATAGAATTATATACCGTCCATCCGATATAAGTGAAAATGTTGTCGTTAATCTTCCCTCTTTCGTATTACCGCAACACCGTCACCGATAGTCAGTATTGACGACGTAAGTTTCGGGTCGTTGCTTATCGTTTCGAGAAATTCATTCATTCGTTTGTGTATGGTACGCTGACGGCGTGGTATTTCTTCATATTTTTGTGCAACCCTGCCATCCTGCAAAACATCATCGGCTACTATCAGTCCGCCTTTTCTTAACATTCTCAAACAATGCGGCAAAAATTCGATATATTTGCCTTTTGCTGCATCCATAAATATAAAGTCAAATTCGTCATCCATTTCGGCAAGGACTTCTTCCGCGTGACCTATCTTCATAGTGACCATATCCTCAACACCCATTTTTTTGAAGTTTTCTTTTGCTGCTTCTATCATTATAGGGTATCTGTCGATAGTGACAAGGTGTCCGCCTTTTTGAAGATAACCGCACATAAAGCTTGCCGAAAAGCCGACTGCCATTCCTATTTCAAGTATGCGCTTCGGCTGTACCATTTCAAGCAATACCGCAAGCAAACGCGCCACATCGTTATGGATTATGGGCAGGTTTTCTTCATATGCCTGCGCCTGCAATTCACCGAGTGCGCCCTTGCAATACGGCTGTATATCGTCAATGTATTCGCTTAGATAATCAGGTATAAGACTCATTTTACGCTCCTTAATCAAGCTGACTTCTGTAGGCATTCGCTGCTGCATCGAAATCATTTGAATTGTTGAAGAATACGTGCTCGCCCGACTCCGTATCTTTAAGAACATAATACAAATAATCGGTATCCGCAGGATCAAGTGCCGCTTCTATGCAAGCTGCGCCCGGGTTGCCGACAGGACCTACGGGAAGACCCGAAACATAATATGTGTTATGGCCTTCGGGATTTTCGAGGTCTGCAAAAAGCACTCTTTCTTTTCTTTCGCCAAGGGAATATAAAACCGTTGCATCCATCTGTAATTTCATACCCTTTGCAATACGGTTATAAATAACGGAAGCTACAAGTCTTCTTTCTTCGGGATAACGTACCTCCGCCTCGATAACAGAAGCTGCGGTAACTATCTCGTCTATCGTTTTGCCCTGTACGGTGGTCTGCATACGCATTTCACCGCTGTATATCTCGTCAAAACGAGCAAGGAGCTTATTAACAATACCCTTTGCATCCGTGCCCACAGTAACATTGTAGGTATCGGGGAAAAGATAGCCTTCAAGCAGGATGTCTCTTTCGGGTATCTGCTGAACAAAATCATAATCATAATCTCTTGAATTAGCGGCTTCCATAAATTCATCATATGTACAAAGCCCCTGTTCTTCGAGATATTTTGCTATTTCTTTTGCCCACATACCCTCTCTTATGGTTATTGTAACAAATTCCTGCTTTACATAGCCGCTTTCAAGGGTATTGCAGATATCATAAAAATCCATATAATTGTTGAATGTATACTCGCCCGGCTGGAAGCTTGAGCCTCTGCCTTCACGTTTGCAAAGATAAATAAACTGTGCTTCGCTGTCTATAATGCCTGCTTTTGAAAGTGTCGAAGCGATATTGGCAACAGACGAGCCCTGCTCTATTGTTATGACCTGTTCGACCATTTCCTTATGTTTTCTTTCGGCAGAGCTTACTGTTGTCGATGTAAACCGTTTTACCGCAACTGCTACCGAAATGCAGCCAAAAAGCACTACGCAAAGCAAAATAACTGTTATTATAATACCCGTATAGGATTTCTTTTCGACAGTATTATCCTGTAATTCATTATCATCTATCAATTTTTTCATAATTAACCTCCAGAAGTGTCAGCCCGTTCGGTGATAAGGTTTTACCCGCTTTTGTCCGATCAAGGCCTGAGATTATATGCGGTACATCCTCGGGCTGTATTTTGCCCAGACCTACATAAGCCAGAGTTCCCGCAATGATACGTACCATATTGTATAAAAAGCCGTTGCCGCGTATGCGTATGGAAATAATATCGCCCTTTTTTTCGACATTGAGTTCATACACGGTACGCACAGTTGTTTTTGCATCGCTTCCGCTTGCGCAAAACGCTTTAAAATCGTGTTCGCCGCAGAAATACGGACAAGCCGCTTTCATTTTATCAACATCAAGTTTATATCTTATAAATTCGGTGTAATTTATAAGCATCGGGTCGCGGAATTCTGCATTTAATATCTTATATTCATATGTTTTGTCAATAACGCTGTATTGCGGATGAAAGTCATCATCCACCTCATATGCTCCGTTTATGACAATATCGTCGGGCAAAAATGCGTTTACGGCATAAGGCAGCCTGTCAACAGGTATATTTCTGTCAGTTTTATACAGTGCACCCTGTCCTTTGCAGTGTACTCCCGTGTCGGTACGCGATGAGCCGCGGACTGTGATCTCTTCTTTATATAGCTGTGAGAGTGCATTTTCAAGACATTCCTGCACGGTGATCTGTCCGTTTTGCCTTTGCCAGCCGTGATAATTTGTCCCGTCATAGGAGACCATAAGCAATATATTCATCATTAAAGCCCCCAGATAAGCCTTATAGCCAGAATAAGAAGCATAAAAGCCGTCATTATGAATAATGCGGTATAGTCGCTTTTTTCAAGAACAGGCTCATTCATTCTTGTTCGGTTTACGTCTCCGCGATAACAGCGCGCCTCCATAGCCATAGCAAGCTCGTCCGCACGTCTGAATGCCGATACAAACAGCGGTACAAGAAGCGGTATAAGACTTTTTGCTTTTTTTACAAGTCCGCCCGTATCAAAATCCGCACCCCTTGCCATCTGTGCCTTACGTATTTTGTCAAGTTCCTCAACAAGATTGGGAATAAAACGCAGTGCAATAGAAGTCATCATAGCTATCTCGTGAGCGGGAACACCTATCTTTTTAAACGGTTTAAGCAGATATTCCATACCTACGGTAAGCTGTATGGGCGTTGTAGAAAGTGTAAGTATGGAGGAACCCATAATAAGCAAAATAAGCCTTACCGCAAGTTTAACAGCAGTCAGGATACCTTCAACGCTTATTTTTATTACACCGTACTGCCATAATATTTTTTCGCCGGGTGTAAAAAATATATTAAGAGCTACCGTGAAAACAATGATAACAATTATTGCTTTAAGCCCATTAAAAAGCATTTTAACGGGAACACGCGATAATTGTATGACCGCCGCAAGCATAAGTATCGAAAGCAGATAACCGACGATCCCTTTTGCAATAAATATTGCCGCAATATATAAAAAGGTGCCTATTATTTTAACTCTCGCATCCAATTTATGAATAACAGAATCTGTGGGGTAATACTGACCTATAGTTATATTCATTCCGTCACCCCCGTTAACGCACTGTAAAGAACTTCACAGGCAGTCTCGGGCTCGAATACATCTTTAGGAAGATCAATGCCCGTCTCATTAAGTTCATTCATAAGCAAAGCCGTCTGCGGTGCATTTAGGCCTATTTCGGTAAGTCTTGCCGTATGCTTGAACACTTCACTTGGGGTATCAAAAAACTCGACTCCGCCTTTGTTCATAACAAGTATCCTGTCCGCAAGCCGCGATATGTCTTCCATTGAATGGCTTACCAGAATAACCGTTATACCAAGCTGTTCATGCATTTTTTTAATATTGCCGAGTATCTCGTCACGGCTGTAGGGATCAAGACCCGCAGTCGGTTCATCAAGCACAAGAACCTCGGGTTTCATTGCAAGTACACCTGCTATCGCAACACGTCTTTTCTGACCGCCCGAAAGCTCAAACGGCGATTTATTGTAGTATTCCTCGCCCATACCGACAAGCGCAAGCGATTCCTTAACGCTTTTTTCCGTTTCTTCATCGGAAAGTCCGAGATTCTTCGGTCCGAAAGCAACATCTTTAAACACCGTTGTTTCAAAAAGCTGATGTTCGGGATATTGAAAAACAAGACCGACCTTTTGTCTGACTTCTTTAAGCCTGTTTTTATCGCTGTTTATATCAAAACCCGAGAGTAAAATGCTTCCTTCATCGGGTTTGACAAGTGCATTAAGATGCTGTATAAGCGTGCTTTTGCCCGAGCCCGTATGCCCGATAAGTCCGATAAATTCGCCCTTTCCGATAGTAAAGCTCACATTTTTAAGGGCTGTTTTTTCAAAAACTGTTTCTCTGCCGTAAATATGAGTAAGACCCTTGACCTCGATCAAAGTTTCAAATTCTTTTTTATCGGCAATTTTATGTGTATATTCAAATTTGTCTTTAAAACCTATTGTTTTAAGCGCCTTTGTCATATCCTCAATATTGAGGATATCATCGGCGATGTCAATGCCTTTTTGTCTTAAAAGCCTGCATATTTCCGTCACCTGCGGAACATCAAGCTTTAAGGATTTGACCTTTTCCACCTGTCTGAAAATATTGGCAGGGGTATCATCCATAACCACTCTGCCCTTGTCAAAAACAACAACCCGATCTGCAAGGCAGGCTTCCTCCATATAATGTGTGATAAGAATTACGGTGATATTCTTTTTTTTCAGCTCAAGCAAAGTGTTCATTACCTGTTTTCTGCCTATCGGGTCAAGCATAGCCGTAGGTTCGTCCAGAACTATGCAATCAGGCTTCATTGCAAGCACACCTGCTATTGCAATACGCTGTTTTTGTCCACCTGAAAGCATCATAGGTGAGGAATTCCTGTATTCCGACATATTTACGCTGAAAAGTGCCTGTTCAACACGTTTTTTTATATCATCTGATGGAACGCCAAGGTTTTCCGGACCAAAAGCCACTTCTTCCTCAATAATTGTAGCAATTATCTGATTATCGGGGTTTTGAAAAACCATACCTGCATTTTGTCTTATTTCCCAAATATTCTCTTCAACCGAAGTATCACAGCCGTTTACAAAGATCTTGCCCGAACTCGGAAGAAGCAATGCGTTTATGTGCTTTGCGAAAGTTGACTTGCCTGAACCGTTATGCCCGAGTATAGCCACAAACTGTCCTTTTGGTATGTTTATATCAAGGTCGTCAATAGCTCTGTTTTTCACTATTTCAGACTGCTCGTTATAACTTTTATAATCGAAACAAAGATGTTCGCTCTTTACGAAATCCATATTTTTGCCTTTCTTTTAATTTATAGATACAGAAATGATTATACCACAAAAGACACTTTTTTTCAAGATAAATTACCACATATACATTAATTTCTTTAAAAAATAACATTAATTGACTGTAAAGAATATTTGTGGTATCATTAAGGTAAGATAATTACAGAATACAATCCTTAAGGAGTGATACTATGGACAAATTTTTTAAAGTTATTTCAAAAGGATTTGACTTTTCAAAAGTTTTTACAAAAGATGAAGATATGAAGGATATACTGATAGGTATTTCCGCATTTTTAGCAATTATTGTCTCAATTATAAAGGTTTACCAAAACATAAAAAGTTTTAAAAATTATTTTTCTTGGAAGAAATAGGAGGAAACAGGAGGAAATATGTTCGGCTGTTTTAATGAATTGACAAACGAGTATTTAATGGGTATACGTTTTAATAATCATAAAGAGTGGTTTCAGGAACATCGTGAGATGTACAGAGAAAACGTACACGAACCTATGGTTGCACTCGCGGATGAAATTTATTTGCGTATGCAGAAAATGGACAAAAATTTTATGGAAATCCCAAAAATATCCCGTGCCAACAGGGATATAAGGTTTTCAAAAAACAAAGCTCCGTATAAGGAATGTAAGTGGTTTTTCCTTCGCGGTGACGGCAAACCCGATATTGTTTATCCAAAACCAACCTATTTTTTTGAGATCTCCCCCGATTGGTGGAGATATGGACTTTTTTACGCCCCCTCGCCCTCGGGTATGCAGGCATACAGAAAAAGAATAGATGCAAATCCCGCACAGCTTAAAGACATAATAAAAATCTATAATAAACAGGATATTTTTGAACTCGAAGGCGATAATTACAAAAGGCTTTTCAATAAAGATATCGACCCCGATATTGTGGATTGGTATCAAAAAAAGTATCTTGGATTTACCTCATGGCATGATTATTCCGAGGATATTTTTTACAGTGATAAGCTTGCCGATCTTGTTTTTGACGGCTTCAAAATTCTTTATCCCATTTATAGATTTCTTGATAGCATAGAAAAATAAAACGATTGAAATATACAATAATTTGTGGTATAATCAAAACAAATTATCAAAGTGTGATTTGAAATGAGGTGAACATATGAAACAATTTTTGTTTTATGCAAGCGATGAAATTATTTTTAATGAAAAACTTGCAGAGTTGAAAGAGCATTGTTCCAAAAACAAAGCCTCCTCTCTTCTTTTTCATATGTATTGCGGTTTGACCGATAAAACCCTGATCTCAAAGCGCGTAAAGACTATAACGGATTCTTTTCCCGATGCCGCGTTTGCAGGTGTTGCTTCAAACGGTGAAATAATTGACGGAAAACTTGCAAAACGTGATATTATAATTTCTGCCATTGTATTTGAAAGCTCATTGACGAAAGTATACTACTTTGACAACGCAAGCACCAAAGCTGCCGAAATCGGTGCTCAAATCAAGGAACTTGCAGATAAGACCGAAAATGTATCTGCAATAGAACTGCTTTTCCCCGGTGCAGGTATGGACTCAATGAGCATTCTGAACAAAGCAAGCGAATGTGCGCCTGACATCAGTATATTTGGTGGCTATCCTATCGGGCATGATATGGATAACGACGAATCGTTTATTATAACAGACAAAAAAATAGATACCGATACGGTTGCCGTTATTATTTACGCTGGCAAAGACCTCCATGTTAACGCCGATAAAACAGCAGGTTGGGAGAAACTCGGTCATTCATTCACCATAACTAATGCCGACAGACACCGTCTTATAGAAGTTGACGATATGCCTGCGCTCGAAGTATACGAAAAGTACCTTAAAATAAAACAGGCAGGCAATTTCACCCGTGACACCGTTGAGTTTCCTTTGCTTATCATTGATGACGGCGAAGAAATACTGCGTCATGCCTACAGTTATTCCGATGACGGAAGCATTTATCTTTCGGGCAATGTCAAGGCAGGCGAAAAACTTTATCTTACATATGGCAATCCATCGGGTATCTTTGAACAGGTAAACAAACGCTGTGAAACAGTACGTGATTTTGAGCCCGAAGTTATTTTCCTTTACTCCTGTGCCGCACGAAAAGCATTCTGGGGTGATGAAATGGCAGCAAAAGAGATAGCGCCATTTGGTCTTTTGGGCAGTGCCACAGGCTTTTTCACAGGCGGCGAACTTATTAGAATGGGCGAAAACGGCACGGTTTTTGAACACAATATAACTCTTTTATCTATCGCCATGCGTGAAGGCGAGAAAAAAGGTCTCGATTTGCCCAAAGCAAGAATAGATGATTCTATGCTTATAGGTCAGGCATATCTTTTAAAGAGACTTGCACAGCTTGTCCAATCAACTAATGACGAACTTCAGCATATGAATGAACAATTAAGCTATATGGCAATAACAGATGAACTCACAGATATGTTGAACCGCCGCGAAATAGAGCGCCGTATAAATTTTGCACTTGATAATGAAAAGATGTACAAAAACGGTGTAGGTCTTATAATGCTTGATATTGACCATTTCAAAAAAGTAAATGATATTCTTGGTCATGATGTGGGCGATACTGTGTTAAAAACAGTCGCAAGCATACTTAAAGAGTCTATTGCCTCCGAAAAAGATGCTGCGGTAGGCAGATGGGGCGGCGAAGAATTTTTTATGCTTCTTCCCGACAAAACACTTAAAGAAACAATAGAAATTGCCGAAAAGACACGCAAAAATATAGAAGTATACAAGCATAAGAATATAAAAAGACTTACTGCAAGTTTCGGTGTTATACACAACAGCAGCGAGCATGATGACAAAAACAACCTCTATACAAAGGTGGACGAGGCCTTGTATCAAGCAAAATCGCGAGGAAGAAACTGTGTTATTGCTGTTGATGACTAAAAAAATATAATTACATTAAAAAAGGCTGTCGGATCGCTCCGACAGCCTTTTCGTTATTATGTGGGTGATGTCCGAAAAGGACTCACTCTTTTTTTATTCTGCTGTTTCTGTGGTTACTTCTACAGCTTCTTCTGTTGATGCTTCAGTTGAATTTTCTTTGGAAACCTCTGTTTCTTCTTCAGCTTCTTCTGTAGCTTCTTCTGTAGCTTCTTCTGTAGCTTCTTCTGTTGGTTCTTCAACATCTGTATCACTAACGGAAAGGTCAACAACATTAAACATTATAACAGCAACTTCTGCTCTTGTTATCTCGTTGTTTGCATTGATCTTGCCGTTTGAACCGTTAACAACACCTGTGGATACAAGGTAAGCTACAAAAGGCTTAGCCCATGCAGGGATCTCATCTGCATCACTGAATCTGTCAAGAACGCTCTCATCAGCTGTGATGTCATTGCCTAAAGTCTTAAGTGCATTAGCAACCATAACCATAAGCTCTGCTCTTGTGCAGAGATTTTCGGGACCGAACTTGCCGTTGCCGTAACCGTTTACGATGCCTGCCTCTTTAGCAAGACCAATATAATTGTAGTAGTACTTGCCTGCCTGAACATCGTCAAAGTTATCTGTTGCAGTACCGTCGATTCCAAGTACATTAACAAGCATAATAACAAAGTCTGCACGCTTGCAGCTTGCATCGGGAGCAAACTTGTTGTCGCCGACACCTCTGATAATACCTGCCTCGGAAAGAGCGTTGATAGCGTCAACAGCCCAAGGCTTATCAGCTATATCACTGAAACCGTAGCTTGCACTTGTTGTAATTTCAGTTGTATTATCTGTGCGTGTTGTAGTCTTTGTTGTTTTTTCGGTCGTTTCCGTATTTGCAGTTGTGGAAAGCGATGATGAAGAACCGCCCTTTGAAGATCCGCCGCCACCGCCGCCACCGCCGCTGCTTCCGCCGCTTGGCTTGGAAGACTTTGTGGTAGCTTCGGATGTTGTAGCCTCTGTTGCCTGTGTAGGTTTAGCAGAGTAGTCAATTGTAGAGATCTCAATAAGATCTTCATCCTTATGAACATAAGGTGTAACTCTTGCAAGGAAATCGCCAAGGATAAAGTTACCTTCGTCATCCTGAGGATATCTCCATCCTGTTAAAGAATCGGTTTCTGTAAGGCTCTTGAAGAAATCTGCCGTTACAACTTCACCGTTAACATTTGCATTGTTGCTGCCGATAAGGAAGTAGTTGCTTTCGGAAAGAACAGGTGTTGAAGCACCGTTTGTATAGTTCTTATCGTCTGTAACAGTACCGATCTTATCGCTGCCCGAGCCATAGTTTATACAACCTGCAAGGTCATAGTTATAGCTCTTCTTGCTGTTTGCGGAGTAAAGCGAGAAGCCTGCACCGCTGTTTCTGTAGGAGATCATATTTCTGATCTTTATCTGCGGGTTAGAGTTTGAAGTAACACCGTTAGCGCCGTTTTCAAAAGCGATACAGTCTTTTAAGTAATGCTGAACGGGAACATTCTCGCCGCCCATCTTAAAGCCGTTGTGTCCGCCTGCCGAACGAGCTCTATCTGTGCCGTTTTCAAGAAGTTCATAACCCTGTCTGTAAGAAACACAGCCTTCAAGTGTTACCGCACCGATAGCACCCGAACCAAGTTTTGTATAAGTATCCCAACCGTCATCTATATTATGATGTGAGATACAACCTTTAAATACGTTGCCGTAGCCAACTGTAAGTTTAGCACCGTAACCGTCGGCATTGATACCTGCGGGATCGGCATTATTATAAGACTCACAGTTAAGAACAAGGTTGTTTGTAGGCCATTCGGAAATCTGATTTGTATCAACACCGAGACGGCTTATCTGGAAACCTGTATCACCGTTATCGTGGAACTTACAGTTTTCGATTATACAATAGTTGCCTGCAAGCTGGAAAGGCTTTTGGTTATCAGCAGAATTGATAACTTCAAGACCTTTGATGTTCCAATAGTTAGCTCTTACGGAAATACCTGCGTAAAGCTTCTGAAGGTCGATTATTACTCTTGCACCGTCATCAGCCTTTACTGTGATAGGAGAATCTGTGTAACCGTACTGTGTAACGGGTACATCAATATTTGTACGTACTTTGTAAGTACCGTCAAGACAGATAACTGTCTGACCTGCCTGTACAAAACCGAACGCAGAATGTATATCAAGAGGATCTTCTCTTGTACCTGCAGCAGCGGGTGTGCCATCGGGACCCGCAAAAAGAGTTGTACCTGCAACAGCATTGTCCTTATGTGTTATCTCAAAGTTGATAACAGAATCTGCTGTGGATGTGATATTATCACTCTGGTTAGGTGTATAAATTGCCGTAAAGTTATTTACGGAATTGGGAACAAGATCAACAGGGAACAATGTGTTTTTGTTACCTACTGCCTCGCCTCTGTAAACGATCTTGCCGTTTTGCTTTAATGTAACGGTACCGCCAAGCTTGTTGCCTGCCTTTAAGTAAAGGTCATAAGCAGCATTGTTTGTAAAGTAAACAGATTCAACGCTTATTGAAGGTACTCTTGCAGTATCGGAGATAGTGTACTGCTGTACATCTGTCGCGGGATCCGTAACGTGAAGCTCATAGTCATTTACCGTAAATGTGGCTTCACGAGCTGCAAAGAAACCTAAATACATATTTTCGGGATCAAGGCTGTCAATAAAGCCTTCATCGAAATACTGATAAGTGTCTGTTACCTCACCTGTCTGGAGATCTTCGCACTTTGCATAAAGACCGTTGCCGACTTTCTTCAATGTAATATTGAAGCTGTCACCGGGCTTCGGGAACTGATTGTTAAGTTTGTAAGGACCGCGCTTTTCGCCGCCGCCGCCAAGAAGATAATCTATAGTACCGACACGGCCGACAAGGTTGATCCTGTTTATTGTAGTATTCTTAACATAGCTTGCAGCGTTGGGATCCGTAGGATAGCCTGTACCGCTGTAACCGCCAAGAATAGCCATATTGGAAGCAAATACATTAGCCTTTGTAAAGTTCATAGGCTTGCCTGTAGCTTCGTTGATCTTTGCAAGATCAAGAGAAGGAACAGCTGTATCGCCGCCGTCCTTATCATAATAAGGAATAGCATCACGAAGCATGATACCAAACGCTTCCTGTCCGTTACGGCTTACATCATCATTGCCGGGGCAGTATGCGTTAACTGTGATATTTGCTTTGATAGTAAAATTATCATCGGCATCAAGTCTTGTATAGTAGTAAGTAATACCATCATGGTCGGCTGTTATCTTACCTGCGCCGTTAACTGCCGCAACAGTGACTGAACCATCGGGATTCATTGTTGTGTAGTTCTTGCCTGCGCTTGTAGACTGACCAAGGTTTGTAGGTATCCATTCATATTCTTCTTTCTCTCTTACAGTGATATCAAGAGGAATATCCTGTGCACCGTATTCGGCATTAACTTTGATAACTACCTTTGTAACACCGGGCTTGCTGCTGTCAAAACCTGAAAGGTCGATAGTATACTTGCTCGGGTCAACAGTGATAAGGTCACCGCTTGTAAAGTAAGAAGCAACGATCATATCGGTAGGATCGAATTCATCCCCTACCTGAACTGTCATAACGGGATAGTCCTTTAATCTGTAGTCGATAAAGTCGTTTGAATATACCTCGATATTGAAAGAAGTAGAAACCTCGGGTTTAAGGCTCGATGTCACATTGATAACTTTAGTGCCTACAGTTGTAAGATCGGGTACGGAAACAATATAGTCGTTTTCGGATAAAACCGCTGTTTCTCTGTCGCCTGCCGCATTTGTGTAGATACCTCTTACGGTAAGACCGCTTACATCAAAAGTCTGACCTGTATAGTATTCTGTAACGATAGGCATAGAGATAACTTCAAGACCCGAAAGGACTGCATCTGATATCTTTACATCGAACGAAGCAACCACATTGTTTGCCTCGATAGACTCGCTCGAGATAACTCTTGCTTCAATAGTCTTATCGCCAGCATCTTCTGCTTTGAAGATATAGCTGCTGTCGATCTTTTTATCGCCAAGATAGAAAGCATATCTCGGAGTTTTCTTTTCTTCATCGGAAGCTTTGGCCTCATCATAGTCTTCTTCATAGATAAGGTCCATAGTTTCGCCTGTGCTGATATTTGCCTTAACAGCAGAGCCTTCGGGATTAAAGTACATATCAACACTGTATTCGTTGATATAAGGCTGACTTGCTATCTCGGCAGATACACACATATCGACCTGAACACTGTAAGGTATCTCAATAGACTGTGCGCCCTTGATAAGCTTCATAGTCTTTGCGCCGCCTGTTGTTGTGTCAAAGTCGCTTACAATAAGATCGGAACCGTTGATCTCTTCTGTCTTGCCATTGCTGTATGTTGCTTTTACAACACAGCCTGTAAGATCGATTTTTTCACCGATATTGTAAGATGTTTTCTGGGGAGCGGAAACAAGCTCAAGTGCTGTAACTGCATTCTCCTCAACATTGAATTTAAGGTTTGTAACAGTGATCTCCGTAAAGTTACGTGCAACAAAGAAACCAAAATAGCCCTTTTCGCCCGCAAGAAGAGTATCATCGTCAACTATCACCTGGGTATCACCGCATTTAACTGCGTATGTTTTACCCGATTTTGTGATGGAAACATCATATGTTGATGTTGTGTTATTGTAAGGTACTTCGGCGATATCATCCTGTATAACAGTTCTTGAAGTTTCACCTTTGTGTCTTGTTGTTACCGCCATACGGCCTGCCGAATCGGCCGACTTGGGATTGTAGCTCAAAAGCATGATCTGGTCTGATGTCGTTGTAAAATCATCAACACCAAGAAGACCGAAGCCCGACTGGTGAGGATTGGTCGTTGAACCAACATTGTAGGAATTTACATTGATAGTAGCCGACATTGTGAAATCCTTTGAAAGATCTACTTCATGTGCATAGTAAGCATACTCATCGGAACCTGCCGATATTTTTCCCTTGTTGTTAGCAGTAATTTTAAGATTAGCGCCGTCATCTGTTTCAGTAACCGCATAGTTTTTACCTACGCCGCCTATACTGCCCGATTGGAAACCGCTAACTGCATAAGTCTCAACATATGCCTCTTCCGTTTCGTCTGCAATATCAGCCGTTCCCGCGCTTACAGCGGAACCACTTAATATAGCCTCTTCATTGGAAGCTGCACTGTCAACAGCAGAGAGGTCATCGGCGATGACGTTTGAAGAAAATGTGCTGAACGCCATTATGGCAGCCATAACTGACGCAGCGATCCTGCGTTTCTTCATAGAATTACTCCTTTCTTATTTTATTTTGAGCATAGATACTCATTTAAATTAATTATAAACCATTTTTATGATTTAATCAATGATTTTATTTGATTTTCGCAAAATTTATTACAAAAACAGCAAAAAAGACAAAAAATCAGTAAAAAAACAGCGGACACTGTTGTATCCGCTGTTTAATATCAATTTTTAGTCAATGATATTCGTATTCCGCAGAAATAGATTTCTGCTACATACTCATAACCAACGGAATTGCAAGCAATTCCAAATTCAGTGGGAGCTTGAACATTGCACCGCAAAGATAGATGCGGACAGGCTTTGTCTGGCTTTTGCGCAGCAAAAGTGCTGACCCACTGAATTTTAAGTAAGCACCCCCGCTTTAGAAGCGGGGG